>Ga0073934_10011353_pt1 | contig 10799 bp, 11 predicted proteins | sample LarsenN4metaG_FD_76834 | JGI IMG/M metagenome (GOLD analysis project Ga0073934, IMG submission 76834) | Hot spring sediment bacterial and archeal communities from British Columbia, Canada, to study Microbial Dark Matter (Phase II) - Larsen... ...
CTCTTCCTCGTACTCCTGCCGCTTGGCTGGCGTGTCTGGAATGACGGTGACCGTGCGCTGCGCGGTGGCCCGGTAGAAGCTGCGCGTCGCCGTCGAGACCGCCTGCAACGCATCCTCGAAAGAAGCGCCCTTCAGGTCGATGCTGACTGGCTGCGGCCGGAACAGCGGATCGAAGACGATGTTGACGCCGGCAATCTTGCCGAGCGCGGTGAAGACATCGCGGGAGTTCGCATCGCGGAACACCAACGAGTCCGGCATGCGGATGTCCGTCGGCAGTTCCTGTCCGGAGGGCATCAGCTCGCGCGATCGCTCGACGAGCGTCTGAAGCTCGGTCTTGCCGTCCGCGCGTGCGGCGACCTTGTTGCGGAGTTGCGCGCGAACGCCGCGCAGCATCTCGTCGATCTCTGCGCTGCCGGGATTCAGTTCCGCGGCGATCTGGAGTTCGACCAGCGCCTCGTCCAGCCGGCCTATCGCCTCGAGCCGCCGGCCGCGCGAGAAATGATCGAGCGCGGCGCGGAGTCGGGCGACTTCGAGGGACTGTCGTGCGGCGCGATTGTCGGGATCCGCGCGCAACGCCTTCGTGTACTCGACGATCGCGCGGTCGTAGTCCTTGGCGATATCGGCGTCCCGGCCCGCCTGCATGGCGGCACTCGCCGCGCATCCGGCGGACGCCAGTGACACCAGCAGCAGTGGGAGCAGCAGTCGGCTATTTGCGTACGCCATTCGTGATGACATCGACACCGCGCGGAATGCGGAATGCAAATTCCTTATCGGATATGCCCTTGTTTTCCTTCAGGTTCTCGAACCGAAGGGTCGATTCACCACCCTGGCGGTCGCGCGTGGTCAACGCCAGGATCCGCAGCGTTGCCGGGTCCACGGCCAAGATCAAATACTCGTACTCGGGCTCGTTCTTCCGGGGCGTCAGCTTCAGCCCCACCGCCCCCGGCACCGGGCTGTCCGCCTTGGCCGCCGTGAAGTCCTTGACCAGGTCGCCTTTACCGGCCAGGAACAGCACCGGCGTCGGCGCCTCGGTATCGGACGGGACGTTCGAAACCATCACTTGACGGTCCTCGGGGATGTAGGAATACATCTTTTGGCCGTCCGATATGAACTCTTTTCGTTCGGGGCTGGTGTAAACCCACCTCATCAGACCCGGTTTCTTGACCGCCACGGTGCCCCGTTCCCTGGTTTCGGTGCGCAGCACGCCTCCGCGATACGTTTGCACGAAGTCCGCGGTAAAGTCGCGCACGCTCTGGTATCGCGCCTGGAGCGCCTTGGCAAGGGCCTCAGGGCTCTGGGCCGTTTGGGCGAGTCCCAGACCCGAAAACGTAAGCAGGGCGACGAAGAGCACGAATATCCGCATAACGAGATCTCATCACCGGACCATGGGGGCCGGTCTGGCTAACGATACAGCAAGCAGGGTGCCTGCGCCGGCTGGCCGGGAATGGTGCCTTTCTCGGGCCAATGTGCCCTAGCGTCCTCGTTTCCGGGCGATGAAGGCTCGAATCGCGTCGACCCCGCGTGTGTTGAGAACCTGTTCGGGGCGCACCCAGCCCCGGCGTGCGGTGCCGATGCCGAAGCTCATCTGCCGGCCGAGCGCTTCGGCACGATGACAGTCGCTGTTGATCACAATCGTGACCCCCGCCTCGGCCGCCCGCCGGGCGATGCGGCCGTCCATATCCAGATGCCCGGGAGCGCCATCGACCTCCATGGCAGTGCCGGTCTCGACGGCGAGACGGAACAGGCGATCGAAATCCAGATCGTATCCGTCGGACAACGCGGGCGATCGATTCGCCGGGTGCGTGATGACGTTCACGAGCGGGTGGCGCATCGCTCGCGCGTACCGCTCGGTCAGCCGGCCGCCGTCATCACCGTGTGCGTCGTGCAGTGATGCGAGCACGATATCGAACCCGGCCAGCGTCTCATCGTCGAAGTCGAGCGAGCCGTCCGGCATGATGTCCACTTCGACGCCGTGCAGGACCTCGATGCCAGTGGCATGCGCGCGGACGTTCTGGATCTCCTCACGTTGCAGTGGAATCTCCAGGGCCAGCAGCTTGCGCGATGCCCAGGACCGCTCGGAGTGATCGGTGATCGCCACGTACTCGTAGCCGAGCTGCCGCGAGCTGAGCACCATGTGCATGATCGAATCGCGGCCATCGCTCCACGTGCTGTGCATGTGCAGGTCACCGCGGACGTGGAGCGTGGTGACGAGCGACGGCAGCTTGCCACGCTCGGCGGCGCGGATTTCGTCCTCGCCTTCGCGCAGCTCCGGGGGGATGTAGGGGAGATCGAGTAATCGGTAGAAGGCGTGCTCGTCGGGGACAGGCGGCGGCGCGTTTCCGTTCCGTGCGAGCGTTCCGTCCGAGAACGTCAACCCGAGTGTCGCCGCTCGCGACTGCAGCCACCGCGTGTGACGGCGGGTCCCGGTGTGCCACGCCAGGGCCGCCCCAGCCATGTCCGGCGACGACACGTGGACCTCGAGCAGCCCGCGGTCGGTCGCCAGGCGCACGCTCGATGAGGAACTGCCAAGCAATGAGCGGACGAAAGACAAGCGGGAGAAACCCTTGAGCACTTCCTTCCGCTGCCCGTCGGCTGCGATCGCGACGAGAACGGCGCCGTCGAGCGCGGGCGAAAAGCGGCGGATGCCGCCTGCCGGAACGATGTTTTCAGCCGGAAGACCGGCCTGATGTGCTTCCCGCATTGCTTGCGATGCGAGCGCATCCGCGCGGCCCAGCGGAATTCTCGACTGCTTCGGCGCCATCCTAATGTCTTCGATCTTAGGCGTTCTCGGTCCAGGTTGCTGCGCACGGCCACCATGTCGAGGGCGGGAACGTTGAGTGGTTTAGGATCGGTCTGTGATCATCGGCTTTCGCGAAAGCGTTACCAATGGGCGTCCCCCGGGTGGAAGAACCGGTGCACTGCTGGCGAAGGCAGAGCCTCGCGCAGAGCAAATCGCGACAATCACCGTCAGCCGTCAATCTCCCGACGACGCAGGGATACGCGAGATATATGTGTCGGTGGACTCGGAACAAATCGCGATCCTGAAGAACGGGGAAGCGGTTACGCACGATCTTCCTGCGGGTCCACATCGCATCAAAGTGCACAACACGCTGTTCTGGAAAAGCTATCCCGTCGTGTTGCAGCCAGGGGAACACGCGCGTTTCAGGGCTGCGAACAAGACCGGGTGGGGAAGCTTTGGTTTCCTGATGGTTCTCGGAGCGGCGCCCTTGTACCTGACGTTCGAGCGCGAGAACTGACGCCGACGGCAGGGCCTCCCGATTGCGGCAGCGGGAACCAAATGCTAAAGTAGAGAGACGTACTCCTCGCGAGCCTCCGCGGGGAGTGCGTTGCACGACGACAGTGGGCGGCTAGCTCAGTTGGGAGAGCGCCGCGTTCGCAATGCGGAGGTCACGAGTTCGAGCCTCGTGCCGTCCACCAGCCTTCGCTCACGAGTCCATGCGAAGGCTGTCCACCGCCCTTCCCGCGCCTCTCTTTGGCAAGCCCCCTTGTCCGCATTCCTGAGGCCGTTGGTGTGTCCCGCACACGGCGAAGGCCAACTCGTTGCCGCCTCCCATCATCGGCGACCCCAAGTGTACGACTGCTATACTTCAGGTGACTCGCCACGCGACCCCGCGCCGGCTCGCACACCCGCGGACGATGCCAAAGATAAACAAACTCGGAGTCCTCACCGGAGGCGGCGACGCACCGGGGCTGAACGCCGTCATACGCGCCGTCGTGAAGGCGGCGTACAACGCAGGCGTCGAGGTCATCGGTCTCGAGGACAGCTTTGACGGCCTGATCTATCCCGAGAAGTCGCGGCGCCTGACGCCGCGCGACGTGACCGGCATTCTACGGCTGGGCGGCACCATCCTCGGCACGGTCAACCGCGGCAATCCGTTCGACGAGCCGATCGTCACCCCGCAGGGCACGTTCGACTACGCACAACGTGTCGTGGACATGTTCGGACAAATGGGGCTCGATGCGCTGGTCTGCATCGGTGGAGATGGCACGCTCGCCATTTCCTACGAGTTCTACAAGATGGGCGTGCCGCTCGTCTGCGTCCCGAAGACGATCGACAACGACATCGTGGGGACGACGAGCTGTTTCGGATTCGACACGGCGGTTGCGTTCGCCACCGATGCCATCGATCGACTGCATTCCACGGCGGAGGCCCACCGGCGGATCATGGTCGTCGAGGTCATGGGTCGCTACGCCGGCTGGATCGCGCTGCACAGCGGCGTCGCCGGCGGCGCTGACGTGATCCTGATTCCCGAGATTCCCTACAACGTGGACAGCGTAGTCGCCTGCGTCCGGGACCGTGAAGCCCGCGGCGCGCGCTTCAGCATTGTCGTCGTCGCCGAAGGGGCGCGGCCGATCGACGGATCCCACTCGCTCATCGAGGCGGCACGAGCCGGGCACGCCGAACGGCTCGGGGGGGCGGGTGCCTTGTGCGCGAAGCAGCTCGAGGAACGTGCCGGCAAGGAAACTCGCCACGTCGTCCTCGGTCATCTGCAGCGCGGAGGAACGCCGACGGCGTTCGATCGAACACTGGCGACGAGGTTCGGTGGCAAGGCGGTGGAGCTGCTGATGCACGGGCAGTTCGGGAAGATGGTCGCCAATCATCCCCCCGACCTCGTGCCGATTCCGATCGGAGAGGTCGTCGGAAAGATCAAGACCGTGCCGCTCGACTACGACCTGCTGCTCACGGCGCGGTCGCTCGGAGTGTCTTTTGGGGATTGATTGGCTCAGTGCCCCAGTAATTCCTGGTCCTTCTTCTTCTGCAGGTCGTCGATCATCTTGACGTGCTCGTCGGTCATCTTCTGCACCTGATCGAGCCCCTTCCGTTCATCGTCTTCTGAGATGACGTGATCCTTGAGGAGCTTCTTCAGCCGATCGTTGGCGTCGCGCCGCACCTGACGCACCGAGTTGCGTCCTTCCTCGGCCTGCTTGTGGATATGGCGCGAGAGCTCCTTCCGGCGTTCCTCGGTGAGCGCGGGAATCGGAATGCGCACGACCTTGCCGTCGTTGGCCGGGTTGAGTCCGAGGTCAGAGGCGCGGATGGCCTTCTCGATGGCCCCCATGACCAGAGGATCGAATGGCTGCGCAACGATCAGGGCGGGCTCCGGTACCGATAACGTGGCCACCTGGTTGATCGGCATGCGTGTGCCATAGGCCTCGACCTGGATGCCGTCGAGCAGGCTGACGGTGGCGCGCCCGGTCCGAACGTGCGCCATATCGCGCCGCACGCGTTCGATGGCCGAATCCATCCGCGTCTTGACGTCGCTGAACATGCCTTTCAAGTCTTTGAATTCCATAGCTCACTCGGTTGGTGGACGTGATGGCCGGATATTGTTCCGGATCGACGATCCAGATCCAGCTAGATTGACACGGTCGTGCCGATGGGATCGCCGAGGACGACCCGGCGGAGGTTGCCTGCCTGCCGCAGGTTGAAGACGACGATCGGCAGCTTGTTGTCCATGCACAGGGAAATCGCCGTGGCGTCCATCACCTTCAACTGTCTCTCGAGCACCTGCAGGTAAGAGATGTTCGTGTACTTGGTCGCCTGCGGCTCCACCATGGGATCGGCCGTGTAGATGCCGTCCACCTTCGTCCCTTTCAGAATGACATCGGCCCGGATCTCCATCGCGCGCAGCGCGGCGGCGGTGTCGGTCGTGAAGTACGGGCTGCCCGTGCCGGCCGCGAAGATCACGACCCGGCCCTTTTCCAGGTGTCGGATCGCCCGCCGGCGGATGAACGGCTCGGCGACGGCGCGCATCTCGATGGCGGTGACGACGCGCGTGACCACGCCGTGCTGTTCGAGGGCATCCTGCAGCGCCAGTGCGTTGATCACGGTTGCGAGCATCCCCATGTAATCAGCGGTGGCCCGATCCATCCCCCGTGCACTCGCCGCCAGCCCGCGAAAGATGTTGCCGCCGCCGATGACGATGGCGGTCTCGACGCCGAGCCGCTGAATTTCGCCGACGTCCAGCGCGATGCGCGTGGCGACCGCCGGATCGACGCCGAACTGCTGGTCGCCCATCAGGGCTTCACCGGAGAGCTTGAGGAGCGCGCGCTTGTAAACGGGAGTTTCGGTTGGAGAGGCGACGGCGTCGGAGGACATCGACCTGCGATTGTATCTGGGTCGCTGGGTGACTGGGTAGTTGGTGGCAGCGTGGGTAGGCGGTGGCCTCGCAAGGGGTCGTGTTCTTGGGACCCGCCAGTGGAAAGCGCGACGCCTTCCCGGGGCCGCCGGGTCTGAAGAGCAAGACCCGGCCTGCGTACACCAGTCCGGTGCGGCTACGCTTCCGCGTTCTCGCCCAGGCGATATCGCACGAAGCGATTGATCTGAATGTTTTCACCCGTCTTCGCGCTCGCTTGTGCGACAACCTGCGCCACCGTCATGCTGCTGTCGCGGATCGACGGCTGATCGACGAGCACGAACTGCGAGTAGAAACTCCCGAGCTTGCCTTCGATGATCTTGTCGAGGACGTGGGCCGGTTTGCCGGAATTCTCCATCTGCGCCCGGTAGATCGCCTTCTCCTTCTCGATTGCCTCGGAGGGAACCTCATCGCGCCGGACCCACTTCGGGTCGGCGGCAGCGATATGCATGGCGATTTCCTTCACGAGGTTGTTGAAGTCGTCGGTCCGCGCGACGAAGTCAGACTCGCAGTTGACCTCGACGAGTACACCGATACGCCCACCCATGTGGATGTAGCTGCCGATCACGCCCTGAGCGGTTGCGCGCCCGGCGCGCTTGGCGGCCTGCGCAAGACCACGCTTGCGGAGCAGTGTCACGGCTTCGTCCATGTTGCCGTTCGCCTCCGTCAGGGCGGCTTTGCATTCCATCATCCCCGCGCCGGTCTGGTCGCGAAGCTGCTTCACCATTGCTGCTGTGATCTCGGCCATCTCTATCTCCGCTCTCCCGTCTCAGTTTTTCACCGCACAGATGCGTCCGCTCTGCGTCTCCCGGAACGTTCCCGGCAGTCCGATGTTCCAGGCAGCGCGAAGGCGCAGCCCCGCTGCCGTACATAACAAGCGCCGGCCCGGGGCCGGCGCATGAACTGGGGTTCTGCGATGCTCAGGCTCCGGCGGTGCTGGGTGCGGCTTCGGCCCGGCGCTGCGGGCGCACGGCCCGCGTCAGCCGCGCGGCCGAATCCGCTGCCGCCGCTTCCTCGGCGCGAGCGGCGTCTTCTTCGGCGATCCGCGACTCGCGCATGCCACGACCGGCGACGACGGCGTCAGCGATCTTCGAGGCGAACAAGCGGATCGCGCGCAGCGCATCGTCGTTGCCAGGGACCACGTAGTCCACTTCGTCCGGATCGCAGTTGGTGTCCACGACGCCGATCACCGGGATCTTGAGCTTGCGTGCTTCGTCGACCGCGATCTTCTCCTTGCGCGTGTCGACCACGAAGACGGCGTCGGGCAGGCGGGACATCTGCCGGATCCCTTCGAGGTTCTTGAGCAGCTTGCGCTTCTCTTTCTCGTTGCGGGCGATCTCCTTCTTCGAGAGCGTGTCGTAGCGGCCGTCGGTGACCATCGACTCCAGGTCTCGAAGGCGCCCCAGGCTGCGCTGAATGGTGGTGAAGTTGGTCAGCAGTCCACCGAGCCATCGCTGATTGATGAAGTACATGCCGCATCGCTGGGCTTCTTCAGCGATGACGTCCTGTGCCTGACGCTTGGTTCCCACGAAGAGGAGCGTGCGCCCGTCGGCAGCGAGGTTGGTGATGAACTCTTCGGCCTCGCGGAACTTCTTGACCGTCTTATTGAGGTTGATGATGTAGATGCCGTTCCGCTCGCCGAAGATGTACTCCTTCATCTTCGGATTCCACCGTTTCGTCTGGTGACCGAAGTGAACCCCGGCCTCCAGCAAATCCTTCATCGCAATCCCGGGCAAGATCCCTCCCTCTCTCCTTAACGTTTACTGAACTGGAAGCGCTTACGCGCGCCCGCCAGGCCGTACTTCTTGCGTTCCTTGACCCTCGAATCCGAGGTGAGCAGGCCATCCTTCTTGAGCTGCTTTCGCAACTCGACATTGAACTCACACAGGGCGCGCGCGATCCCGAGCCGCATCGCGCCGGCCTGGCCGTTGACGCCCCCGCCATCGACGGTCGCGAGGATGTCGAACTTCTCGCCCGTCTCGGTCAGCAGCAGCGGGCGGCGCACCTGGGTGCGCAGCGCGTCTGTCGTGAAGTACCGATCGAACTCGCGATGATTGACGGTGATGACGCCCTTGCCGGGGCGGAGGAAAACGCGTGCGGTCGATGTCTTGCGGCGGCCTGTGCCGTAGTATTCGATGCTTGCCAAAGCTATGCGACCTCGATCTTCTTCGGTTGCTGTGCGGTGTGAGGATGATCGGGACCGGCGTAGACCTTGAGCTTGCGGTACATCGCGTCTCCCATCTTCGTCTTCGGCAGCATGCCGCGGACGGCTTCCTCGACTAAACGAACCGGCTTGCGCTTTCGTACGTCGACCGCGCGCTCCTCGCGCAACCCGCCCTCGAACCCGCTGTGCCGGCGATAGATCTTCTTCTGTTCCTTCTCGCCCGTCAGCCTGACCAGCCCGGCGTTGACGATGACGACGTGATCGCCGGTGTCGATGAAGGGGGTATAGGACGCCTTGTGCTTGCCCTGCAGGAGCCGGGCGGTCAGTGTGGCCACCCGGCCCAGGACCTTCCCTCCGGCGTCAATGACGTGCCACTGGCTGTCGGCGCGTTTCGCGCTCGCGACGAACGTACGCATGAATTCAGGGATTCCTTCGCCCCCGCCATCCATATCGGCTGAGGCTGGGTTGGTTCGTGCCGTTTGACCCGTCTCCCCGGCGCTTCCCCGGAGCAGCCAATCGGCGCGAACGTGACCTACGACCGTAAACGCCAATGATACGGATCGCTGTCACATCTTGTCAAGCCACACATGCGCAGGGACTTCCCCCGACTTTGTCGTGGGGCAATTCCATCATTCCAGTCATCACCATCGCCTCGCAGGCACCTCTCGCGAGCGGGCTCTTCGAGCTCAGCCGCTTTGTATCGTCCTCAACAATTCTGCCGATAACAAACTCGTCAGGCGCGTGATTCCCAGCCGCGACTGACAGAACTGTGATTTGCGCACCGTTTTGTCATCCGAGGGGTTCAGAAAAGCGCCACCTTCACGACGGGTAAGACGCGCGAACAGGCCGAAACCGGCCGAAGAACGAGCGGTCGAGGTGCTGGCACAACGGTTGCGCTTCCGCTCGGGGATCTCGGTGTGAGCGTGCGACAGAGACCTGCTTATGCTTGGCATGTTTAGCAAATCGAAATCGGTCGTCGGACTCGACATCGGGTCGAGCGCCGTGAAGGCCGTGGAGCTGAAGCCGGCGGGCAAAGGCTTTCGCGTGTCGGCCTACGGCGCGGAACCAGTGCCGGCCGACGCCATCGTTGACGGCGCCATCATCGACGCAGGCGCAGTGGCGGAAGCGATCCGTCAGGTATTCGAACGCCACAAAGCGTTCAAGGGCAAGGAGGTCTGCGCGTCGCTCTCCGGCAACGCCGTGATCGTCAAAAAAATAACGCTGCCGGTGATGACCGAGTCGGAGCTCGACGAGTCGATTTACTGGGAGGCCGAGCAGTACATCCCGTTCGACATTCAGGACGTCAACCTCGATTACCAGATTCTCGATCCCGGAACCGGTCCCGATTCGCGCGGCAGCATGGAAGTGCTCCTCGTTGCCGCGAAGAAGGAAAAGATCGGCGACTACACCGGGGTCATCGCGCAAGCCGGACGCACGCCGGTGATCGTCGACGTTGACGCGTTCGCGCTGCAGAACGCATTCGACGCCAACTACGGTCTCGACCCTGCGCAGGTGGTCGTCCTGCTGAACGCCGGGGCGAGCGCAATCAACATCAACATCCTCCAGGGTGAGCAATCGATGTTCACCCGCGACATCTCCATCGGTGGCAACGCCTACACCGAAGCGGTTCAGAAGGAGCTCGATCTTCCGCACGAAGCAGCGGAGCAGCTGAAGAAAGGCATTCCGGTCGACGGCGCATCGTTCGAGGAGGCGCAGCCGGTGCTGCGCGCGGTGACCGAGAACGTGCTTCTCGAAGTCCAGAAGACCTTCGATTTCTTCAAGGCGACGGCATCGTCCGATCGGATCGATCGAATCATGCTGAGCGGGGGCGCGTCCCGTGTGGACGGATTCCGCGACATGCTGCAGGAACGCTTCGCCGCGCCGGTCGAGGAGTTCGATCCGTTCCGCACCATCACCTGGGACGCCAAGAAGCTCGGTCGCGACGCGGTCGAGCACGCGTCCACGGCGGCCGTCGCCGTAGGGCTCGCGCTCCGGAAGGTAGGCGACCGATGATCCGCATCAACCTTCTTGGCACCGAGCGCCAGAAGGCGAAGAAGTCCGTCGCCGCGTTCGATCTTGGCCAGCGGCTGACCGCGGCGTGCAGCCTCATTCTCGTCGCGTCGCTGGTGGGCGTCGGATGGTGGTACTGGAGCCTGACCAGCGAATCGGCGCGTATCGACGCAGAGATCGCCGCCCGGCAGCAGGAAGCCGCACGCCTGCAATCGTTGCTGGCGGAAGTGCAGCGCTTCGAGGCGCAGCGGACGCAGTTGCAGCAGCGTGTGCAGTTGATCGAGCAGCTGCGCAGCGGTCAGAGCGTTCCGGTGCAGTTGCTCGATCACGTGAGCCGCAGCCTGCCCGAAATGATGTGGCTGACGGACATGACGCAGGACGGCGGCGCCGTCACCATCCAGGGCCGCAGCACCACCCTCATCGGCCTGTCCGATTTCGTCGGCAATCTCGGCAACGGCGCACTGCTC
>Ga0073934_10011355_pt1 | contig 10798 bp, 8 predicted proteins | sample LarsenN4metaG_FD_76834 | JGI IMG/M metagenome (GOLD analysis project Ga0073934, IMG submission 76834) | Hot spring sediment bacterial and archeal communities from British Columbia, Canada, to study Microbial Dark Matter (Phase II) - Larsen... ...
CCACCCCGCGGGCGAGCGCGTCCGCCCGCAATCTGCTGTTCGCGGAAACCCCGCCGGCGATCCCGACGCTGCGGGCGCCGTAGTGCCGGGCCGCCTCGAACACGCGATCGAGGAGCACCTCCACCACGACACGCTGGAAGCTGGCGCACAGGTCACGAATGTCCTGATCGGGTAGCGCGTCCCCTTCAGCGATACCGAGAGCGTTGCGCCGGGCGACCACATGGCGCAACACCGCGGTTTTGAGGCCGCTGAAGCTGAAGTCGCGGCGGCCGGGTAAATCGGGAGCATTGCGGTCGGCGTGGGTCAGCCGCGTCTTTGGAAAATTGACGGCACGGTCGTTCCCCTCCCGTGCGAGACGATCGACGACAGGCCCGCCCGGGTATCCGAGACCGAGCAGCTTCGCGACTTTGTCGTACGCTTCTCCCGCCGCATCATCACGGGTGCGACCGATCGCTTCGACCCGGCCGGGTTCGCGCACGAGGTACAGGCTGGTGTGACCACCTGAAACAACGAGCACGACAGCGGGTCGGGGCATCTCTCCACCGTCGAGGACGAGCGACTCGATATGGCCCGAGAGATGATGGACGGGAATCAGCGGCACCCCGCTCGCCCACGCCAGCGACTTGCCGAACGCAACTCCGACCAGCAGCGATCCGACGAGACCGGGCCCGACCGTCACGGCAACGCCGTCGTAGCGGGCGCGGCCGGCATCGACCAGTGCGCCCTCGACGACACCACAGATGTCGCGGATGTGCTGCCGCGCCGACAGCTCCGGCACGACTCCGCCCCACTCGCGGTGAATCTCGACCTGCGACGCGACCACGCTCGACCGGACGCGCCACGGCCGCGCCGCATCGCCGGTTTCCTCGACCAGCGCCGCCGCGGTTTCATCGCAGGAGGTTTCAATGCCGAGGACAATCATTCAGCTTGTTTGATTGGAAATTTGAGGCCGCTACTCGACAATCGATAATCACCACTCAACAACGAATCACCGATCACAGATCACGAATCAACAGTGTCGTTCGTGGGCGGACTCGAACAACGAAGGTAGCGACTCCTCGTACGGTGCACGCGCGATCCCCCGCTCGGTAATGATCGCAGTGACGTATTTGGCCGGGGTCACGTCGAACGCCGGGTTTCGAATGTGCGCGCCCTCGGGCGTCAACCGCGATTGGCCGACGTGCGTGACCTCGCGATCGTTCCGCTCCTCGATCGGAATCCGGCTGCCGTCCGGGGTGTTCAAGTCGATCGTCGCGAGCGGCGCCGCCACGTAGAACGGGATTCCGTGTTCCTTCGCCAGCACGGCGACTCCGTAAGTGCCGATCTTGTTCGCAACGTCGCCGTTGGCCGCGATGCGATCGGCGCCGACGACCACCAGATCCACACTGCCGAGGTGCATCATCGCACCAGCCATGTTGTCGGTGATGACCGTCGTGTCGATGCCGTCTTTCACCAACTCCCACGCCGTCAGTCGAGCGCCCTGAAGAAAGGGCCGGGTCTCGTCGGCGAGCACGGCGATCTTCTTGCCCTGCTCCGACGCTGCTCTGATCACACCGAGGGCAGTCCCATACCCGGCCGTGGCCAACGCCCCCGCGTTGCAGTGGGTCAGGATTCTCGCCGTCGCGGGGACGAGCGCCGCACCGTGGGCACCCATCGCGCGGCAGCTGGCGACGTCCTCGTCGTGAATGGCGCGCGCCTCTGCTTCGAGGGCCCGCGTAATCTCCGCGACCGACCCGCCGCCCTGCGCCGCAGCGGCGAACGTCCGCTTCATGCGCTCGATGGCCCAGAACAGATTGACGGCCGTGGGGCGCGTGGCCGCCATCAGATCGCAAGTCTTCTGGAACTCGGTCGTGAACTGTTTGGTGCCGGTCGCGCTGCTCCTGCGCATGCCAAGCGCGATCCCCATAGCTGCGGCAACGCCGATCGCCGGCGCCCCTCGGATGACCATGGTCGTGATCGCCTTCGCGACGTCCTTCGCGGTCCTGCACGTGACGTAGACCTCGGAAACCGGCAGCTTGCGCTGGTCGATCATCACCACCGCATCGTCCTTCCACTCGATCGTAGGCAGCATCTGTCCTGGATGATATCAGGCGGGGCGTGTTGACCCGGACGACGTGGCAGCAGCGGGCGCGGAGTCCGAGATCGCCGTGATCGCGGAAGAACGTTGTGTGCCGTGACACAACGGGCTATCCACTCGATCGCAGGCAGCACATGTCCTGGAGATCAAGCGGGGCTGCGCTTTGAGCGGGGCCACGCGTGCTCTACTGAACAGCATCGCGAGCGTTCCTGCCATCTCCGCGATCCCCGCGGTTACATGACCCTGCGTCCCTCGCTAACCCGGCGCCCTCACAACAGCCTCGAGTCGAATGGCAGCGGCAGCAAGTTTTTGAGTTGATGCCGCCCGGTCTCGCGACGAAGGTTCGCGAGCACGACCTCGAGGTCGCCGCCGAACTCCCAGAGAATCTGCCGGCACGCGCCGCACGGAGGTGTCGGCGCCTGGGTGTCAGCGACGATGGCTACCCGCCGGAACTTGCGATGCCCCTCTGACAGCGCCTTGAACATCGCGACGCGCTCGGCGCAGACGGTGAGCCCGTACGTCGCATTCTCGATGTTGCAGCCGGTGATAATCGTCCCGTCAGCGGCCTCGAGCGCGGCGCCGACCTTGAACCCGGAGAACGTCGCGCGCGCGTGACGGCGCGCGCGGCGAGCGGCGGAGACGAGCTTAGAGGCGCTCAATCACGCCCTCGAGCAGGGAGATGAACGAGCCACGCACGCGATGCGCCGTCTCGACGACCTCGTCGTGCACGAGCGGCTGCCGCAACACCCCGGCCGCCATATTGGTGATGCACGAGATTCCCAGGACCTCCATTCCCATGTGCCTGGCCGCGATCGCCTCCGGCACCGTGGACATGCCCACGGCGTCTGCGCCGATCGTGCGGAAAAACCGGATCTCGGCGGGCGTTTCGTAGCTGGGGCCGTGGACCGCGACGTACACGCCGTGGGTGACCGCGACACCGCGCGCGCGCGCGGCGTCATCGGCGATGGCGCGGAGACGATGTGAATACACCTCGCTCATGTCGGGGAATCGTGGTCCGAACCGCTCGTCGTTCGGACCGATCAGGGGGTTGCTCCCGATCATGTTGATGTGGTCGTCGATGATCATCAGGGCGCCCTGTGCGAAGCCGGTGTTGATCCCGCCAGCCGCGTTCGTGAGAATCATCTGCGTGACGCCGAGACGGCCCATGACACGCGTCGCGAACGCGACGGTATCGAGGTCGTGCCCTTCGTAGAAATGGACGCGGCCGGACAGCGCCGCCACACGTTTTCCGGCGACTGTCCCGACCACCAATCGTCCCGCGTGGCCGGTCACGTCCGATACCGGCCAGTGTGGCAGGTCCGAGTAGAGCGCGGCGACCGGGCTGTGCACAGCCTCCTCGAAGTCTCCGAGTCCCGAGCCGAGCACCACCGCGATCTGAGGCGGGACGCCGCAGAGGCGGCGGACAGCCATCGTGGCTTCTTCGATGCGTTCGAACGTGCTTCCCACTGGAGTCAGAGCAGCATCGAAGCGACGCAGGCATTAATGAGGGTGGCGAGAAACCCGGCCAGCAATGCCCGGCCGCTCAGGCGTGCGAGGTCCGATCGTCGTCCCGGCGCCATGCCGCCGATGCCCCCCAACTGGATGCCAATCGAGGCGATGTTCGCGAAGCTGGTCAGCGCGTACGTGGCAAGGATGTACGAGCGGTCGCTGAGCACATCACGATATTCGCCGGTCAATTTGACGAACGCAACGAATTCCGTGGCCACGAGCTTCGTCCCGAGCAGATCGGCGAGCGGACCGACGTCGCTCGCGGGCACTCCCATCAGGAACGCCAGCGGCGAGAAGACGACCGCAAAGACGCGCGATAGCGTGAGTCCCTCGTAAAGCGCCCCGAGCAGGTAATCGAACAGCGCAATGAACGCGAGGAACGCGATCAGCATGCCGGCGACGTTCAAGGCGAGCTGCAGCCCATCCGACGCTCCGGACGCCGCCGCGTCGATGACATTGACGTGCACGTTCTCGACGTGAACGGGAGCGGCGCCGCTGGTCTCCGGTTTCTCCATTTCAGGCAGCAGCAACTTGGATAGATACAGTCCGCATGGTGCCGCCATGATACTGGTCGTGAGAATGGCAATCGGGTCGGCGCCCAGCGCGATGTAGACCGCCATCACACCGCCGGAGATAGTCGCCATGCCGCCGACCATCATCGCGAGCAGCTCGGACTGCGTCATCCGTGGAACGAACGGCTTGACGATGATCGGCGCCTCGGTCTGCCCCATGAACACGTTGGCGGCCGCAGACAGCGTCTCCGCGCCACTCGTGCGCATGACGTACATCATCGCTCTCGCCATCAACTTCACGACGAACTGCAGGATGCCGAGGTAGTAGAGCACGGTGAAGAACGAAGAGATGAAGATGATCGTCGGCAACGCGCGGAACGCAAACACCAGGCCGTTCCCGGCGCCGAAGATCTCGGCCATCTTCTGTTGATTGGCCAGAACGCCGAACACGAGCGACGAGCCGGCGTCGGTGAACTCGAGAAATCGACTGACTCCGCGTCCGATCGCAGCGAAGACCTCGTAACCGGGCCGCCTGTCGCCGATCTCGAATTTGAGAATCAGCAGCGCGAAGCCGAGCTGCAGAGCGATACCCCAGAGCACCGTGCGCCAGTTGACCCCCCGGAGATCAGGCGAGCACGCGGCGACAATGGCGATGAAGCAAATGGCGCCCGCAGCGGCCTGTCCGCGAAAACCGATTGCATCGCTGAGCAGCCAGGCGAGAGCGGGAAGGCCCACCGCCACGCCGATTGCGACGGCGCGCAAGGCTTGCGGTGACGCACCGGGCCGATGAGATTCCGTTGAACTCTCCATACCCCTCCGTCAGTTCACAAGGCCAAGGACGGTCGGTCGTGAATACGGGATACGGTCGACGACGACAACCGCGGCGGCACAAAGCTGCCGCGCCTGGTCAAGGCCGCGACCGGAGCGGTGGTGCAGTTCCATCAGAACATCGCCAGCGGACACGGCATCCCCCACGCTGACGCGGGTCACCACGCCGACGCCGTGATCGATCACGTCACCGATGCGGCTGCGCCCGGCGCCGAGCGCGTGCGCCGCACGCCCGACGGCTTCGGCCCGTATTCCAACCACATATCCGGCGCGCGACGCCAGCACGCGTTCGCGATCCGGCGCCGACGGCAGCAGGGAATAGTCGTCGATGACGCGAGGATTTCCTCCCTGCGTTGCGATCAGACGCCTGAACACATCGAGGGCGCGGCCCGACGAAAGTGCGACATCCACTCGTCTCGAGGCCGCCGCTTCGTCATGCTCGAGCCCGCCAATCAACACCATCCGTATCGCCAGCGCACGGACGACCGCGGCGAGGTCCGGCAGCGCGGTCCCCTTCAACAACTCGACACATTCGACGATCTCGAGCGAGTTGCCGACGGCTCGACCGAGCGGCGCGTCCATGCTCGTGATGACCGCTTCGGTGCGGACGCCAGCCTGTCGACCGATGGCCACCATTGTCGTGGCGAGCGCGCGGGCGTCCTCAAGCGCTTTCATGAAGGCGCCGTCTCCGCACTTCACGTCGAGCACCAGCGCGGGGCTTCCTTCCGCGATCTTCTTGCTCATGATGGACGAGGCAATCAGCGGGATGCTGGGAACCGTTGCCGTGACGTCCCGCAAGGCATAGAGACGCTTGTCGGCCGGCGCCAGCGCGGCTGTCTGCCCGATGATGCTGGCGCCAACCTCGCGCAGAACCTGCTTGAACTCCTCGATGGTCAGATCGATGCGATAACCGGGGATCGACTCCAGCTTGTCGAGCGTTCCGCCCGTGTGCCCGAGCCCGCGACCGGACATCTTCGGCACGACCAGGCCGCAGGCCGCCGCCACCGGAGCCAGCACGATCGATACCTTGTCGCCGACGCCGCCTGTGCTGTGTTTGCCCACCTTGACGCCGGGCACGTCGGAGAGATCGACGCGCTGTCCGGAGTCCGCCATGGCGCGCGCCAGCCAGGCGGTCTCCTCGTCGCTCATGCCTCTGATGACAATCGCCATCAGCAGCGCGGAAGCCTGGTAATCCGGAATGGCACCCGTGGCGGCGCCGGCAACGAAGGTGTCGATGTCCTCGCGCGAAAGGGCCCGCCCGTCCCGTTTGCGGGCAATGATGTCGACGAAGGGCATCGGGCGCAGTATACGAAAACCGGGATTCGGGATCGGGGCTCGGGAGGGACACGACTCTCGACAGACTAGATCCCGCATCCCGGGTCCCGCCCGCGTCGGTTACGGCCTGCGCTGGATAGAATCGAGTTCGAATGCTGCCGCCGACCGAACCGATGCCGTTCGAGCAGAGCCTGCACCTGGCCGACTTCGCGCGCACGTGCAAGGCCGCGGCTCGCGCGGTGTCGTTGTACCCGGGAACGCACCCGGCGATCGGCGCGTCGCTCTCCCGGCTGATAGCCTCCGCCGGCCGGCTCGCACGCTCCGGGCCCGTCGTGTTCGCCGTCTATCGCGATCTGCTGGCCATCGACGGTCAGTCGCCGGTGCGACCGGATCCCGCGATTGGCGAGCTCGCCACCCTGCTTCACGAGCGCCTCGTCGGAAGACTCACGCTCGAACCCGGTGCGGATGCCGATGATTGGCGGGCGTTTCTGCTCCTGCTTGCGCGGTCCCCTGACGACCTGATGGCGGCGGGCGGCATCGGCCAGGCGTGGAAGACGACTGGCCGCGAACACTTCGACATTCGCGAGATCGACTACGCCGAGGTGCTCCGCGAACGGAGTGGAGGCGACGAAGCGGCATGGGATCGCATCATCGCTCACTGTCTGGAAGACGAACGTGGAACGCTGGACGAGGGAGCAATGGCGTCACTCGTGGATGCACTTGGTGACCCCGGCAGCTTTGCCAGGCTGGTCGAACAGCTCCAGACAGCGTCGGGAGGCGAGGGCATCAAGATCGGCGCCCGCATCGGCGCACTGATCCAACTGATGCGAACGGCAATCGAGGCGGCACGCAAGGGCGGCGAGGACGTGCTCGAACGGGCTTTTGAGACGATCGCGGACTCCTGTGCCCGGCTGAACCCCGACATGATGCTCGCGATGCTGGAACGGCGGCAGTCGGCCAACCCGGACGAGGGAGCGCTCGTCTCCAGGGTCGCGGCCCACATCACGGACGAAACCGCCGCCTCGTTCATGGCGCGCGCGGTGAACACCGACCAGGGCGGCACCCAGCGCCTGGCGCAGGCGATCGACTCGCTCGTCCCCGGCGAGGAGCGGAAACGGCACGTCGTGGACTTGGCGAAAGCGGAAGCCGCGCACGGCGAGCTGGATGCCCAGGCCGGATTCGAGCAGCTTTGGGACAACGCCGCAAACCTGGTGATGTCGTACTCGATGATCGCCTACACCGACCAGGCCTACGTGTCCAAGCAGTACGGTCGCGAGCTGACGGAGGCACGTAATCAGGCCATCGAAGTGGAGCGCGTCTCCGATGACCCGCCCGAGCGTGTTCAGGCATGGGTGGCGACGGTGTCGGATACAGCCCTGCTGCAGCTCGATCTGGAGATGCTGCTCGACCTGCTGAGAATCGAGACCGACGCCGCACGCTGGGAGCCGATCGCCATGATCGCCGCCTCGGAGGCGGAGCGGCGTACGCTGACGGGCGACATCACCGGCGCTCACCCGCTCCTCCAGGCGATCACGCGCGAAACGGCACCTGACGGCCGCCGCACGCTCCGTGGCGCCGCCTCGAAGATTGTCGAGACGCTGTGCTCGGGGCCGCTCGCCCGGCACGTCGCTCTGCATTTCAGGTCGGTCGCCGACGCCGACGTCGAGCGATACAACGAGCTGTGCCACCTGCTCGGGTCTGGACTGGTGAGAGCGCTCGCCGATGCGCTTTCGCGCGAGGAGAACCCGATCGCCATCCGTCGTCTCGGAGGGTTGATCCTGACGTTCGGCGCTGCCGGACGCCGGTCGGTCGAACATCTGAAGAACTCTCCGAATCCGGCGGTTCGACGAACGGCCATCAGCGTGCTGCGCCGGGCCGGCGGACAGGAAGCGCTCCTGGAACTGGCGTCGATGCTCGGCGATGCCGATCCGGAGGTGCAGCGCGAATCGATCCATGCGATCGTGGAAATCGGGACGACCAACGCGTACACAGTGCTCCATCGGCTGCTGCTGGAGGCCGATACCCCGCGCGAGTCCGCGTTACGCGAGCTCGTCAGCCTGCGCGACGACAAGGCCGTGCCTCTTTTCAGCTACGTGATCACGAGAGCGGAGCCACACGGGAAACTCGTGTCGATACATGCCTCGATGATCGAGGCGCTCGGCACGATGCGTCCGCGCCCCGAGTCGATCCGCGCCTTGCAGCAGGTGCTTCTGCGCGGCAACTGGCGGGCGCCGTTCCGCACGGCCACGTTGCGTCGGGCCGCCGCCGCGGCGCTGCGGCGGCTCGGCACGCCAGAGGCGCTGGCCGTCCTCGAAGCAGCGATCAACACAGGCGGGCGAGGCGTTCGAAAAATCGCGCGCGCGCAGGTTGCGGTGTTCCCTCGCAGGGAGAAAAGCCGCGTATGAGCGTGCCGCCACGGACACGCCTCGCCGACGAGCTCGCCCGGCGTCTGGCCGGTGCGATTCGGGGCGCACAGTTGTACGCGCCCGGCCATCCTCTCGTGACCCGCAGCGTGCGGGCGCTCGTCGACACCGTGACGCTCGTTCATCAGACGTCGAGCTCCGTCGCGATCGGCATCGTCGGCGATGAACTGGTGATCGGCGAGGTGCCGATTCAGCGATCGGCAGAAACGATGGCCGAGCTGATGCGGCGCTTTCAGCAGCTCGGCATCGAACGCATCGTGATCGATCGCGGCGTGCAGGAGACGGAAGTCGAGAAGCTCGTGGCCGCGGTCGCCCGCGGTGACGGCCGCGATTCGACGGCGCCGCTCGGACGCCTTCCGCACATCCGCGTCGGTCGGCTGGAAATCGAGGACAAGGTAGCGGCATCGAGCGGCGACATCTCGACGTTCCGCAGGCTCTACGACGATGCCGTGAAGGTCGCGGGCGATCTCTGGGAGAGCGCAAGCACGGAGGGGAGGCCGGATGCCGACGCCGCCCGTGAGATGGTGGATTCGCTCGCCCAGGCCGTCGCACAGAACCGGACTGCGCTCTTGTCGCTGACCGCCCTCAAGTCCTACGACAACTACACGTTCACGCACATGGTGAACGTGTCGATTCTCACGATGGGGCAAGCCCGCGGCGTGGGAATCGACGGCGCGCTGCTGCGAGAGTTCGGGATGGCGGGCCTGATGCACGACATCGGCAAGGTGCAAGTGCCGAACGAGATTCTCAACAAGCCGGGCCAGCTGACGGACGAGGAGTTCACGATCCTGAAACGCCACACCGTCGATGGCGCGCAGATCCTGCGAAAAACACCGGAGATGCCGACGCTCGCCCCGATTGTCGCGTTCGAGCATCACCTTCGCGCCGACGGCACGGGGTATCCCGCCGCCGTGCGCGCGCAGCTGAATCTGGCAACGTCGCTCGCGGGCATCGCCGACGTCTACGATGCCATGCGCTCGCAGCGCGTCTATCAACCCGCCTTCCCCACGGATCGAATCCTCGCCGTGCTGCAACGGAACGACGGCAAGCAGTTCGATCAGCATCTGGTTCGACGCTTCGTGCAGTTGGTCGGCATCTATCCGGAAGGAAACATGGTCCGGCTCGATAGCGGCGAGATCGCGGTCGTCCTCAAGGCTTACGCGCCAGATCCCTACCGGCCGCAGGTCCGTATCCTGCTCGCCGCCGATCGGCGGCCGCTCGAAGAGCCGTTGGACGTGAACCTCTGGGAGATTGACCACGGCCGGGCACGCTCGATTCACGCGCCGGTCGATCCGGCGGAGTTCGGAATCGATCCCCTGATGCACTTAGGAGCGCCCGCGTGAGATGAGACGCCCGGGCGAAAGAGCCGTTGTGAGCTCCTTCAGACAGCGCGTTCTGTCGGCCGTGCGGAGGATCCCGCGCGGGCGGGTCGCCACCTACGGCGACATCGCCGCGCTTGCAGGCTCGCCGCGCGCGTCGCGGGCAGTCGGCAACATCATGCGTGAATGTCGCGACCCCGCCACTCCCTGTCACAGGGTCATTGGCGCCGGCGGCGCTCTCGGCGGCTATGGCGGCAACCTGCAACTGAAACGAGAGCTGTTGCGCGCCGAGTCGATCGAGGTCGGCCTCAGCCGGGTGCGTAATTTTTCATCGATCCGGTGGCAGGGGCGGCGAACCTGACAGCCCTTGCATGCGTCTTCGCACTATGTGACCAGCAAGGCCCCCTCTCGGATCGTCGAGCCTGGCGCCTCGTGTGTCCGTTGTGCGGCTCGCAGCGCGAGCTTGTATTCGTTGCCACAACAGCCCCATAACGGACCAGGCGCGCAACGCGCCCCAAAGAGCTGCCGTGCTCGATGGGGTGGTCTTCGCGGGGTGGCTGTCCTGACCGGGGGGAACTTGGCTCGTTTGTCAGCAATCCAGCCGGCCAAACCGGCTGGCGGCGATGCGGTTCTGATCAGGATGTGCGAGGCGCGATGAGCCGCGCCATACCGGGGCAACCCGCACAGACTACCCACCCGTCTAACACCTCAGGAGATGTGAGAGCCGTCGACCTCGAGCTGGCACAACGATGCCGGCACGGCGACGCGGCAGCCTTCGAGGAGCTGTATCGCGCCCACGCCGGACGCCTGTATAACCTGGTTTTCCGGATGGTAGGGTCGGCGCAGGAGGCCGAA
>Ga0073934_10011356_pt1 | contig 10798 bp, 7 predicted proteins | sample LarsenN4metaG_FD_76834 | JGI IMG/M metagenome (GOLD analysis project Ga0073934, IMG submission 76834) | Hot spring sediment bacterial and archeal communities from British Columbia, Canada, to study Microbial Dark Matter (Phase II) - Larsen... ...
GCGCCGCATCGCCGACTTCACCGAACACCAGGAAGACTTGAAGGCCAAGGTCATCGGCGCGCTGGCATACCCCGTGTTTCTGTTCACGGTCATGTTGCTGGTGTTGACGCTGTTGGTCCTGTTCGTCATTCCGATGTTCGAACCGATTTTTGCCCGACAAAAAGAGAAGAACCAGCTGCCCGTAATTACGACCTACCTGCTTGGAACAAGCCATTTCATCAAAGGCAACTTCTGGTGGCTGATTCCTCTCAGCATTGCCGGCGGGGTCGCTTATTACCTGTGGTCGCGGACGCCGAAGGGTCGGGTGATCGTCGATCGCATCCGGCTCAAGATCCCGGCAGCCGGCAAGATCTTTTTGAATCTCGCCTTGTCAAGATTCACGCGAATTCTGGGTACACTATTGCACAACGGAATCCCCATATTGCGATCGCTGGAAATCGCCAAGGATTCCACCGGCAACAAGGTGCTGACGGCAGCGATCGAGCAGTCGGCGGAGAACGTGACCGCCGGCCAGAAGCTGGCGACGCCGCTTGGCGCCTGTCCGTACTTCCCGCGCGACGTGGTCGAGATGGTCGCCGTCGCTGAAGAGTCGAACAACCTAGAAAAGGTGCTGATCGAGATTTCGAATAGCCTGGAGAAGCGGACGAGCCGGCAACTGGAACTGTTCGTCCGCCTGCTCGAACCGGCCATGCTCTTGGTGATGGCGGTGATCGTGCTATTCGTAATCCTCGGCCTGATGCTGCCGATTTTCAACATGGGCAACGTGCTGCGATCGTAGTGTTTGGCCAGAGTCCTGGGACGAATGGGACGCCATTCTCATAATTCTCATGGCGCTCTAATAGGGCCGACTTAAGATATTGTCGTTAGGCTGCTTCGAAGAAAGGGGTATCGCATGATTCTACAACGCAATCCTGCAAGGACGCACCGGCGCGCCGGTTTCTCGCTGATGGAACTCCTCGTGGTCGTGGCCATCCTCGTTGTACTCGCAGGTGTGGGTGGTGTGGTTTACTTGAACATTCAGGAAAGCAACTACAAAGACGCGGCTCGCATTCAGATCCGGGCGCTCGAAGACGCCTGCAAGGTTTACAAGAGCAAGCACGGCGACTTTCCGGAGGCGCTGGCCGAACTGACCGTCCAACAGCCGAACGGCGACGGACCTCTCCTCGAACCGTCAGTCTTGAATGATCCATGGGGCCGTCCTTACCAGTACAACAAGCAAGGCAATAATGCCCAGTACAACAAGCCCGATATTTGGTCGGATGGGCCGCGTCCCGGCGATGCATCCAGCCAAATCGCCAATTGGTAAGGCAAGCTAGAGATTGGGAGCAAAAGTGCCGGCCGGGACCGTCTCCGCCGGCACTTGGCACGCGCAGGGTCCTGATTATGCGGTCCGGCGTGACATTGATGGAATTGCTGCTTGTAATGGCCATCGTGATTGTGGTGGCCGGCATTGCGTTCGTCAACTTCGACTCGGCGTATGACGAAGTCAAGTTGAACAGCGCTGCGGACACGGTGCGCCGCAGTTGGGCGCAAGCCCGGGCCGAGGCCATCGACGCACAGGTCGCCTATCGCTTCGCAGTGATGCCCAACACCAGTCGATTTCGCATCGCGCCCGATTTGCCGGAATATTGGAATCAGAGCATTTCAGAAGCGACCGAGTCGTCGGAGACCGGCCAGCCATTGCAAATCATCGAAGATCAGTTGCCGGAGAATATCGTCTTCGATTTTGGCGGCGCTGGGTCGAGCGACCCGAACGCAGCGGGCGGCGACTGGGTTCCGGTGCTAGCATTCCTGCCCGATGGCCGCGCCAGCGACGATACCGACGTCACGCTTCGCTTGAAAAACTCCCGGCCCGTGCGGGTGCGGATTCGCGCCCTTACCGGCACCGTGAAAGTCGAAACGCTTCAGGGGGCGGGCCAATGATCATTCGCACTGTTCCACGGCACGCGTTCTCGTTGATGGAGGTCATTACCTCGCTGGCGATCTTTCTGCTTTCGTTAATCGCCCTGGCGCAGCTGCTAAGCCTTTCGAGCAACCTGGCAACCGACACGCGCGACATCCAGCGGGCCAGCCAGCTTTGCCGGCGCAAGATGAATGAGGTCGTTGCCGGCGCCGTGTCGCTGACATCTCAGCCGGAATCGACATTTCCGGAGGATTCGAATTGGGTCTGGTCGATGGAGTGCCAGGAAGAAAGCAGCATCACCAGTCTGTGGCGCGTCACGGTCACCGTGACCTTGCAACGCCCGGACGGCTCCAAAGTGCAAGATTCGTTGACGCAGTATGTGCTCGACCCGGCTGCGCGCGGAACATTGGACGCCGGTGAGTCTTCCAGCAGCACGATGCCTTCGACCGGCAACGGCACAACCACGACCCCGATGGGAGGGAACTGATGCCGCGTCTCACGCCAGGATGCCGGCAGGAATTGTTGGCCCGGCGCGCCAGCGAGGGGATGTTTTGTCCCTCGCTGGCGCGTCGGGCTAACCATGCGCGGCGGGCGACCAATCGGCGTTCGGGATTCACGCTGCTGGAAGTCGTGCTGGCGATTGCGATCGCGCTCCTGCTGATGGCGGGATTCTACGTCGCGGTGCAGATGCATCTCGACCTGATGCAAGCGGGGCGCGACGCGGTCGAAGAGGGATCGCTGGCGCGCGGCCTGCTCATGCGCATGGAGTCAGACATTGCCCCGGCGCTGGCCCCAGTCACGCCGCCTGCATCCTCCAGCAGCGGCACGACCGATCCCGCGAGCGGAACAACGACCACTACAACAAGCACGAATACCGGTCCGGTGTTTTCCATCGGCGTGAAAGGCGACGGCACAACGTTATCGGTGTACATCACGCGGCTGTCGCGGGCGACGATCACGCCGCCGCAAACCGACGAGACAACCACCGGAAGCACCGGGAGCGACATACGGCGCATCACGTATTTTCTCGACGGCGATCGCGGCCTAATTCGCCAGGAAGTGCGCATGGTCACCGCCGACAATCCGGATGATCCCGCCTCGACGAACGACGTCGAAGAATCGCGGGCCGTTCTGGCGGAGGAAGTTTCGCAATTGGAGTTTCGCTACTTCGACGGCAGTTCCTGGGTCGATTCCTGGGACGGGGCTGCACTGGGAGCCGACGGCAAGACGCCCCTGGGTCCGCCGCGAGCGGTCGAGATAACCGTCGCCATCCGCACACCGGGCGGCGTCGAGCCAAAGACTTACGTTCACGTCGTTGCTTTTCAGACGGCGCCGGGAGCACCGAGCAGCGACAGCACGACGACGACACCATGAGACACGTGCCGCGACCACCGGAAAATCGCTCTGCCATCGTCATCGTGGCGGTGTTGGTCATCGTTTCGCTGTTGACGCTGGCGGCATACCAGTACAGCGATTTGATGCTGCAGGAATACCGCGCGGCCGACAGCGGCGCCCGGGCTCAACAGGCACGGGCCTTTGCCGATTCGGGCGTCTATTATGCCGCTGCGGCGCTGGCGAACCCGGACACCATGTCCAGCCTGTTGGGTGGCAACCCGTACGACAATGCCGGCGCATTCGAGAATGTTCCGTTGAATCCCGGCGAAATCAATGCAAGAAAGCGAGGCAGTTTTACCATCTACGCGCCGGTCGATCCCGATGACGTTACGTCCTCGGGCCAGTCGATGCGTTACGGCGTCACCGACGAAGCCGGCAAGATCAATCTGAACGCCCTTTTGCAGATCGACCCAAGCGGTGAAGTTGCATTCGACGTACTGATGAAGCTGCAATCGCAATTGCCCAGCATGACCGAAGAGATTGCCGACGCGATGATCGATTGGATCGACCCCGACGACGAACAGCGGCCGGCCGGGGCGGAGAACGCTTATTACTCGGCACAGACGCCTGGGTACCTGTGCAAGAATGGCCCCCTCGACAGCCTGGAAGAATTGCTCTTGGTGAAGGGAATGACGCCGGAGTTGCTGTTCGGCACCGATCGCAATCGCAACGGCGTCGAGGACCAGGGCGAAAACGACGGCAACGGCTGGAATGCCGGCCTGTCGGCATACCTGACCATCTACTCGCGCGAACGCAACGTCGACAACGAAGGCACGCCACGAACGTTCCTGAACGATACCGACCTGAAAACGTCGTACGACAAACTCAAGACTGCCGTCGGCGAGACGCTGGCGAATTACATCATTTTGTACCGCACGCAGCAGCGCTCGACCGGGGCGACTACGACGACCGCGACGATGAGCGGCGGCGGCGGCGGCATGGTCATTGTCATTACCAGGGGCAATCGGTCGCCGACGCAGGAAGAAATCCAGGCGAAAGTCAACGAAGTATTGCAAAACGCGCAGACCAGGGCCAATTCGTTGTCATCGCGGTTCGAGTTGATCAACTCCAGTGTAACCTGGGAAGTCGGCTCGGGCCGAAACCGGCAGACGGTGCAACTGGCCAGCCCGCTCAACGATCCAGCGCAACTGCGAACGCTGCTGCCGATGCTTCTGGATAAAACCACGACGCAGCAAACTTCGGAATTGCCGGGACGCATCAACGTCATGACGGCATCGCGAACCGTCTTGAGCGCTTTGCCCGGCAACCTGACCGATGAAGACATTCAGTCGATCGTGGACAAGCGGCCTGCCCCGGGATCCGAGACCACCGACGCGATCTATCAAACCGTCGCCTGGCTGATGACCGACGCGAACATCAGCGCCGACAAGATGCGCTCGCTCGAACGTTACATCACCGCGCGCACCCAAGTGTACCGCGTCCAGGTATTGGGGCAATTCGAGCAGCCGGGGCCCAGCGCTCGTGTCGAAGCGGTGATCGACACGAATAATGGTAAACCGCGAATCGTGATGTACCGCGAACTGACCGATTTGGGACGGGGCTTGCAACAAAACCAGTGAGAGTCCCCGAGGTTTGAAGGTTTCACCCGGGGCGTGACGAGGAGTGATCCGTGCCGAGATTTTTGGCTCTCGAGTCCGATGCATTACGACTGCACCTGCTGGCGGCATCGAGCCGGGTCGGCAGTTTGCGTCTGGAAAAGACGCTCGTCGCCGAGGAAGAAAAAGCCCTGGCGCCGGCGACGGCAGCCGACATCGGCGCTCGCCTGAAGGAGCTTCTGAAAGAAGAGAAGATCGCGCCCAATGCGCTATTGGTCAGCGTGCCTCGCGATCGCGTGGTCCTCAAAGAGATCAAGATTCCGGTCGTGCCGGCGCATGAAGAGCCGGCAGTCGTACGATTTCAAGCGCTTCGCGAATTCACGGAAAACGCCGACGAGATCGTGATCGACTTTACGCCGTTGTCCACTGCGGGCAACGAGCGGCGCGTGCAGATCGTTTCGGTCCGCAAGGACTTCGTACTGGCGTGCAAAAAACTCGCGGATGCCGTCGGCGTGCCGCTCAAGGCGGTGGCGCCGCGATCCTACGCTCTGCTCGCGGGTCTGCAACGTGCGATCGCGCAAAACGCCGTGGCAGCGCCCGAACCCGGCGCCGCGACCGCGCTCTTGGTCCGCGGCGAACGCTGGGGCGAGTTGATTATCCAGCGCGGCGGCAACCTGATCCTGGCTCGTTCGATCGCGGCTCAGGCGCTTTCGACCGACGCCGCCCTGATCGGCGAACTCCGCCGCAACCTGGCGATCCACGCGAACCAGAACCCGGATTCGCCGGTGCGGGCGATCTATCTGCCGGAGCCTGATTCGGTCGGCGGACTGCGCGAACGGCTGCAAGCCGGTCTGGAAATGCCGGTGCATTCGTATGAGCCGCTGGCGGGGCTGCCGGCGCCGGATGGACCGCGCGGCACGCTCGTCGGTTTGGCCGGCATCGTCGCCCTGGCGTCCCAGGGCGAGTTCCCGATCAACTTCGCCAAGCCGCGCGAACCGAAGCCGCCGCGCGATCCGCAAAAGCGCCTGTTGGGCTACGCCGCGGCGGCCGCCCTGATCCTGGTGCTTGCCTTCGGCGCCTTTGCCGGATTGCACTTGTTCAACAAGGAGCGGCAAATCGCCAACCTCGAGAAGCAGAAACAGCACTCCGACAACATGCTCAGGCAGCTGGATCCGGATGCCAAGCGGCTGAAGGCGATCGACGAATGGGCGGCGACCGACATCAACTGGCTGGACGAACTGTACGAAGCGTCGGCCCGCACGCAGGACGGCCAGCGCATTCGCGTTACCAGTTTCACGGCGGCGCCGATCGACAACCGCAACTTGAAGTCGAAGCAGATTGCATCGATTTCGATTCGCGGCGTCACGACGGACCATCAACCGGTGGCCAACCTGGTCAGCGACATCGACCAGGAGCCTTCCTATCGCCGCGGGCCGACCACGGAAAAACGCAACACGCAGATCGAGCGGTTCCGCTTTCCGCAAGAGTTTACTTTCAAGTACGACATCGAAAAACGTCCGGCAAACAAGTACACGCGGACGTTTACCGCTGAATTGCCTCCGAAGCGTTCCCGCGGCGACGCCGGCGGCTTCCCCGATTTCGGAGGAATGTTCCCGTGAGCCAACGTGAACGCGTCCTGGCCATCGTGCTGCTCGTCGTCATCTTCATCGGCGGCGGCGGATTGGTCGGCTATTTGTTCTACTACCGCAGCCTCAACAGCGCCAATCTGCGCCTGCAAAAGTATCAGCAGGATGTGAAAGCCAATGAGGACAAGCTCAAAGACATCGAGGGCTCTTTGCCGCGCTTGCAGCAATTCAAAAAACTGAGCCTGCCCGGTCAGGATCTGGTGAAGTCGCAGCGCGAATACGCGGCCGAGATCAGCCGGTTACTGCGGGTGGCCGAGTTTGCACCCGGCAACTTTACCGTCAATTCGAAGCCGATCGAAAAACGCGAGACCGTCCCGGCCGCCAAACGCCTGCCGTATACTCGACTCTATTTCGACATCGTCGATGCTCGCGGCGACTTGAACAGCATCGTTTCGTTTCTGGACAGCTTCTACCGGCTGCCGCTTTTGCATCGCATCAGGAACATGAGCATCGTCCGCCAGGCGACGCCCAACCAGCCGGGCGTTTCTTCGCGCGATCAGCAGCCGAACCAGCTCGTTTTCAACGCCACGATCGAAGCGCTGGCGCTCGACAACGCAGAAAAGCGCGAAACGTTATTGCCGAAGGATACCAAGCCGCCGGAACGGCTCGCTCATACCAAAGAGCAGTATGCCAGCATCGCAGGCCGCAACATCTTCTACGGTCCGCCGCAACGCGAACGGGACGATACGCCGCGGGAAAAGCCGAGCGTCGTCGACGTGACCGAGTTCGTGGTCCTCGACGAGATTACGCACGACCCGGACAAGGGCGTCCAGGCGTCGCTGTACGACGCATTCAACAATTACAAGTATTTCATCAAGCAGCTAAGCGACGGCAGCTTTTTGATCAGCACCTATTATTACATCAAAGACACCAAGAAACGGCTCAACGTCGGCGAGGAGTTGGAAATCCAGGGCGACACCGGCGAGACGCAAGTCACGTTCAAGGTCGCGAGGATCGACGCCACCGACATCGTCCTGCAGGACAGCGAAACGGGCAAGTATTACCGCATGCACATCGGCTTCAACCTGAAGGAAGCCAAGGGCCTGTCCTCGACCGAGGCAAAGGAAATGGGACTGAAAGTCGCCGACGAAAAGAAACCCGCGGGCGCCGGTGATAAGAAGGGCGAAGAGGGCAAAAAAGCGCCGCCGCCAAAACCGGATAAGGACGAAGGAAAGTAAGATTATGAGAAAAGATGAAGGATCGCGGGGTGGAGATTCCTGGCAACTTCAGCAAATTTGGTGGTATTCAGCGAAATCCATGATGGAATGAATGGGTAGTGCCGATATTGACGAAAGTACGGGGTACCACTGTCGGCGGCTGAACGCGCGCTGCGCGCCCGGGCTGCATCCAGCGGCTCGATGCCGGCGCGACCTGGGGGCATGACCGACTCACTGTAAGCGGCAGGGTACAAAGCATGAACATCATCAAGCAATTGCGGAGAGCGAAATGGGCGTTGGGCGTCTGCCTGGCGCTGGCGGGTGCGAACTTCGCTTCCGCACAGCCGATCCTCTTCGAGGATCAGACCGAAGCGCCGAAGCCGGCGCCGGCCAAGCCCGCCGATCCGCCGAAGGAAACCCCGAAAAGCGAACCGGCCAAACCCGCTGAGAAGCGCTACGCATTTCAAATGCGCGACAAGCGCTGGACCGATGTGTTGGAATGGCTCAGCGAGATTACCGGCTTGAACGTGGTGACTCCGCACAAACCCACCGGCTCATTCACGTTCATTTCGCCCAAGTCGAATGGCAAAGAAAAGACATACACGGTTCCGGAAATCATCGACATCGTGAACGAAGGCTTGATCACGCAGCACTATCTGCTGATCCGCCGGGAAGCGTCGCTTGGCCTGATCACGATTGACGATCAAGGAAAGATCGCCGACCGGCATATTCCGCGAATCAAGATCGAAGACTTGCCAAGTCGCGGCAAAACCGAAGTGGTCCAGATCGTCGTCCCCCTAAAGCAGCTTTTGGCGGATGAATTTGCGCCGCAAGTTCGCCGCATGATGAGCCAGTTCGGCGAAGCAACGGCGTACACCGCGTCGAACCAATTGGTGCTCGTGGACACGGCGGGCAGTCTGCAGCGAGTGCTCGAAGATATTCGCGACATCGAACTGAACGACAAGGGCGTCAAGTCGCTGGCGTATCCGTGCAAGTACATTCGCGCTCGCGAAGCGGAGCGGATCGTACGCGAGTTGATGGGCGATCAGCCGCGCGTCGTCGCGCCGCAACCGGGCGTCACCGGAACGACAACGCCCGGCACGATGCAACCTGGCCGCAGTGATCGCCCTCGAGGCTTTGACCAATTCCGCGGTTTCGATCCAAGCCGCGGCTTCGATCCATTCAATCGCGGCAGTGAGAACCCGTTCGACCGCATGCGCGACGCTTTCCGCAGCGCCATGGATCCATCGCGCGGCATGGACCCGCGCGATCCTCGCGCAGCCGCGATGGCAAGCCAACAACGCAAGACGCATTACATCAGTTCGGACGAACGCACCAACCGCGTGTTCATGACCGGGCCGGCCGACAAGATCGCCCAGGCCGAGAAGATCCTCAAAGAAGCCGACATTCCAACCCGGCCCGATCAGAAGCCCTTTACGCCCGGCGATCCGAAGCTGATTTCGTACCCGGTGCCCGCAGGCACGGCGGCCGACGTCGCTCGCACGCTGCAAGACATCTATCGCACCGCCTCCGAAGTCCGCATCTCCGCGGTCGGCGCCAACACCGTCATGGTGTTCGCTCCGCCCGAAGACCACATGGACATCGCCGAGTACATCAACGGCGGCACGGGGCCGAACAAGGGCGAAGCGGTGGTCATTCCGCTTTCGATCCTCGATTCGACCGCGACGGTCAAGACGCTCATCGGCATGTTTGGCGACAAGGCGACCACCACCGGCGCGCCGTTTCTCGAAGCCGATAACGCAAAAAACGCGGTTATCGTTCGGGGCACGTCGGAACAGGTGAACGACGTCAAAGCGGCCATTCGGGCGCTGGGCGAAATCGGCGGATCCGAATCGAAAAACATGCGCGTCATCACGCTCGACAATACCAGCGCCCAGGGCGTGGCGCAGGAAATCGAGCGCATGATGAAGCAATTGCGCCCGAACACACCGATCCGGCTGATCACGCCGGGCGAAGAACGAGCGCCGGAACCGAAGAAAAAGCCGCCGGTCGAAAAGCCGGATGCGATGCGGACGCCGGACGACGATGTTTTCAAGACGTCCGCGCAACCGCCCAAGGAACAACCGAAAGAAAAGAAGGTCCTGGTCGATCCGCAAGAGGAAAAGAAGGCGGACGGCAAGTCCAAGCCGGTCAATATTGCCGTTGTCGGCAATCGCATCATCGTGACCAGCGACGATCCCGAGGCGCTGGCCTTGGTCACGGAAATGGTTCGCCTGCTGACCAAGGGCGGTTCGACTCCGGAATTTCGCATCATCAAGCTGCGCAACGCCAGTGCCGTCGAGGCCGCGCGCATCCTGGATGAGTACTTCAACGGCACGCAACAACGCCAGCAGCAGCCGCAGTTGGGCCGCTTCGGCGGCGGTGGCGGCGGGTTCCCGTTTAACCCGTTCGGCCAGCAGCAGACGCCGGCGCCGGCGACCACCGAAAACCGCGTGCGTGTCGTCGCCGATCCGGGGAGCAACTCGCTGCTCGTGCAGGCAACCGGCGCCCAGATGCAGACGATCAAGTATCTTCTGGAAAACGCGATTGATTCCGAGGACAACGATCCGCGCGGGCTCATCAAGTCGCACGTGATCAAGCTGGAAACGGCCAACGCCGAAGACATCGCCGGCGTCATTCAGCAGGTGTACCGCGACCAGACAAATGCGCAGTCTACCAGCACGACCTTGGCAGGCTTTCCTGGATTTTCGTTCGGGGGCGGCGGTCGGCGGGGCGGAGGCGGCGGCGCCGCCGCAGGTGCAAATGCTCAAGCGCCGTTATCCGTGGGCGTCGATACGCGCACGAACCGGCTGATTCTGGCCTGCAGCGACGGGCTGTTTGAAGACATCAACTCACTCGTGAAACAACTCGACGAAGCCGCAAAGGAAGCGGTCGCCAAGGTGGACATCATCCCGCTCAAGGGCATTGATCCGGCGCTCGTGCAACAGGCCATTGACGCGATCAGCGGCCGGGCCAGTTCCTCTGTATTCAGCGGCATGAATCGCGGCAGCGGCTTCCCAGGCAGCAGCGGCGGCAGCATGTTTCCAGGCGGAGGCAGCATGTTCCCCGGCGGCGGTGGAACGCGAGGTGGCTTCCCCGGCGGCGGCAGCACGTTCCCAGGCGGAGGCGGCGGCTTCTTCC
>Ga0073934_10011357_pt1 | contig 10797 bp, 9 predicted proteins | sample LarsenN4metaG_FD_76834 | JGI IMG/M metagenome (GOLD analysis project Ga0073934, IMG submission 76834) | Hot spring sediment bacterial and archeal communities from British Columbia, Canada, to study Microbial Dark Matter (Phase II) - Larsen... ...
CCGCCCAACGCAGTCGATGCGAGGTGGGTGCCTGGCCGATCAGGCGCAGCGACCACTCATCATCGTCGGCACTGGGCGGCACCGCCCACCAGACCTCACCGCCGTTCCGGCTGTCTTCCAGCGCAAACTCGCTCGCGAGCGCCAGGCCCCGCGCCGCGAAGCCCATCTTGAAAAGCGGCGCGATACTGATGTTCTTACGCGTCCGCGTGGTGACGGGCCGAGCGCGCCACGACGGGTTCTCGTACCAGGCGACCACGCTCTCAACGGAACTCAAACCCAGAATGTCCGGCTTACCGTCACCGTTCACATCCCCCACCGCCACTTGATACCCGTTCGGGACTTTCGCGACCGGATGCGCCTGCCAACGCACGAACCTCTCGCCTGCCACCAGACGTGACCTCCATGCTTCCGCGCTTCCCGCCGGCAAAGCTAGCAGCGCCATAGCCGCTATCAGCCACCGCCGGGACCTGGAGACTTGCACTCGCCGCCTCTCGCTCTTCTTCGGGTGCGGGAATTCTATCCTATTCCAGACCTTCCTACAGCCCCAGCAGTGCCCACTCCTGACTGCCGACAGTACTCGACCGAAGTCCTGAGTTGGAAACACCTCGGCGTGTGGCCTATAATGCAATCTGCAGGGCCCGTGGGAAACAGCATCAAGGAATAGAAAGCACCATGCCGCCACGTACGATGTATGAAAAGATCTGGGATGCCCATGTAGTTCACGAAGAGCTCGGGCAGCCCGCGATCATTTATATCGACCGCCACCTCGTACATGAGGGGACTTCCGCCCAGGCTTTTTCCGGCCTGAGGGCTACAGGGCGAAGAGTCCGCCGGCCGGATCTCACCTTCGCGACGATGGACCACTCCGTGCCCACCAAGGACCGCCACCTGCCGCTGGTGGACAACGTGGCGGCGGCGCAGTTCGAGGCCTTGGAAAAGAACTGCCGGGAATTTGGCGTGTTGCTCTTCGACATGCAGAGCCCCCGGCAGGGGATCGTGCACGTGATTGGGCCGGAACTGGGCCTCACCCAGCCCGGCCAGACAATCGTCTGCGGGGACAGCCACACCGCCACCCACGGAGCTTTCGGCGCGCTCGCGTTTGGCATCGGGACGAGTGAAGTCGAACACGTGCTCGCCACGCAGTGCCTGTCGCAGTTTCGCTCGAAAACCATGCTGGTGCGTGTCCGCGGCCAGCGGGCCCGCGGCGTCACCGCCAAGGACATCATTCTGGCCATCATCGGGAAGATCGGCATCGGCGGCGGGAACGGGCACGTGATCGAATACGCGGGGGAAGCCATTCGTGCCCTCTCGATGGAAGGCCGCATGACCGTGTGCAACATGTCGATTGAGGGCGGCGCGCGCGCCGGCATGGTGGCGCCGGATGAAACCACCTTTCAGTATTTGGAAGGGCGGCCCTACGTCCCCCGGGGAAAGGATTTCCAAATTGCCGTGGACTATTGGCAGAGCCTCGCCACCGAGCCCGGCGCTACCTACGACCGCGTGGTGGAGCTAGACGCGGCGCAGATTGCCCCGCAAGTGACTTGGGGAACCAATCCCGGCATGGTTGCCGACGTCACGGGGAGCATTCCCGACCCGAATTCATTCCCTAACTCCGTGGATCGTCGCGGCGCCGAGCAGGCGCTGGAGTACATGGGCTTGCGACCTGGCACCAAGATCGTCGATATTCCTGTCGACCGAGTTTTCATCGGCTCGTGCACCAACTCGCGCCTCGAGGACTTGCGCGCGGCGGCGCGCGTGGTGGCCGGAAGGAAGCTGGCCCAAAATATCAAGAGCGCGCTGGCGGTTCCCGGCTCGAGGCAGGTAAAGGCTCAGGCGGAAAGGGAGGGGCTCGACCGCATCTTCCGCGACGCCGGCTTCGAGTGGCGCGATGCCGGATGCAGCATGTGCATCGCCATGAACGCTGACGTCCTGCCCAGTGGCGAGCGCAGCGCGAGCACCTCCAACCGGAATTTCGAAGGCCGTCAGGGCAAGGGCGGGCGGACACACCTCGTCAGCCCGGTGATGGCTGCCGCCGCGGCCATCGAAGGACACTTCGTGGATATTCGAAAATGGGAGATCGAGCACGTGGAGTAGGTGTCCGTTGTCAGTGGTCCGTTGTAACGGCCACGGACGACGGACCACGGACTACGGACAATTGGCAATGCAACCTTTCATCAAACACACCGGATTAGTGGCGCCAATGGACCGCGTCAACGTGGACACCGACCAGATGGTGCCCAAGCAGTTCCTCAAGTGGGTAACGCGGGAGGGCTACGGGCGCGTCCTGTTCTATGATTGGCGCTACCGGGAGGGCGAAGTCCCCAACCCCGATTTCATTCTGAATCAACCGCGATACCAGGGCGCGTCAATTCTTCTCGCGCGCAACAATTTCGGCTGTGGGTCGAGCCGCGAGCACGCGCCCTGGGCCATCCTGGATTTCGGCTTCCGAGTCATCATCGCCCCCAGCTACGCCGACATCTTCTATAACAACTGCTTCAAGAATGGCCTCCTGCCCGTGACTCTCCCCGGGGATAGAGTGGACGAACTCTTCCGCCGCACCGAGCAGACCGAGGGCTACCGGCTGACGGTTGACCTGCAGTCGCAGACGATCACGGATGTATCCGGCCTCGAGCTTTCCTTCCAGGTGGACCCTTTCCGCCGCGATTGCCTCCTCAATGGCTGGGATGATATCGGCCTGACGCTGCGCTTCGAGGACCGGATTACAGCTTACGAACGTGCGCATCCGCAACGCGCCGAGATTCACGATGCGTCAGCCACAACGGGCTAAGGGCTCGGGAGACAGAGCTGCAAAACAAAATACTTTCAATCCAGGGAGGTGGTTAACGCCAAAGTATGTGATCGAACGCGAGGTTCCCGGTGCTGGGAATCTCTCTCCGCAGGAATTGCACGCCATCGCCCAAAAGTCCTGCAGCGTGCTGGGCAAGCTCGGCCCGCAGGTCCAGTGGCTCCACAGTTACGTCACCGGCGACAAGATCTATTGCGTTTACATCGCCCCCAACGAGGAGATCGTGCGGGAGCACGCCCGCCAGGGCGGCTTTCCGGCCAATCGGATTTCCGAGGTCAAGGTGGTGATTGATCCCACGACCGCAGAGGGTTGAGCGGACGCGGTGTGTCGTGGCCGAGCCTTTCCGGATGTGAAGTGGAGGGCTATCCCAACGGGCGATTGAGTTGCAGCGCCATGAGCGCGAACGACGCCGCCATGATCAGCACGCAAACGAGCGCCAGGAGGCTCCAAAAGTTTTCGCTGGTGCGGGTTTCGGGCTCACCTTCGGGGATGAGGTAGCCGAGCGCCGCGCCGCTCACGAGACCGCCGAGGTGCGCGGCATTGTCGGTCCGAAAGAACAAGCCAAAGACGAAAATGTAAACCACCCAACGCCAAAGCTGGCTGCGGTACTCCTTACCCAAATGGCCGTGGTGGAACGTCGCCCCAATCAACGCTCCGATGAGGCCCAGCACGGCGCCCGAGGCTCCCACCGAGACCCCCAGAGGGCTCCAGACCAGGCTCAAGACGAAACCCAGGATTCCCGTCACGAGGTACACGACAAGGAATTTGGTAGTCGAGAACAACGCCTCCACCGTGGGGCCGAGATCGAATAGACACCACAAGTTCATTCCAATGTGCAGCAAGCTCGCGTGGAGGAAGACCGCGGTGACCAGGCGCCACCATTCGCCGATCAGAATCAGCGGGCCGAACTTCGCCCCGAGCCGCACGAGAACCTGCGTGTCAATGCCGCCCATGCCCATCATCGCATCCGGCCCCAGCGCCTTCTGCGTCAGATACCACGAGACACCATAGAGCACGACATTGGCAGCCACGAGGGCGGAACTCGCCGTGGAAGGGACTGGGATGAGCCCACCGAGTACACGGCCTGAAGACGCGCCGGCGCGCGCACGTGCGGCCCGGAGGGCCACACCACAAAGCGGGCACGAGGAGGCGTCACGGTCAATCAGCCCGCGGCAATTCGGACACATGCGGTGGGCGGCGCTCGCGGATTGTTCCTTGGGGCCAAAGGCCTCGTGCCACATCGCCTTCAGGCGCTGCCATCTGAACCAGAATCGGGGAGGCAAACTCATCGTATCGTCAACGCGCCGCGCGATGGCGGCTGGTAGGCATTATAGCGGAGCGAGTGCGCAGCACCGCCAAATTCGTTTGTTCCGCCGCCGCGGGATGACTACAATAGCGGCCAACCCAATATGGAGGCAACCGTGAAATTTGAAGACGCCGGACGTGCAATCGACCAAGAGGTGGCCAAGCTGGTCAACTTCCTGAACAAGAAGGTGAAGCCCGCGACGCGCCAGGAAACGGCCAAGCTCCTGCGCCGGGCTTCGCGGAACCTTTCGAAGATGGCTCGAAACCTTGAGAAAGCGGAAGGCTGAACTTGTGCTCCGGGTTGCGTCGTCCAAGAGCCTTGCGTGACAGGCTGAGTATCACCCTGGCGGCAGGCCTCGCCTTGGGTTTAGTGTGGATGTCGGCGGGGTGCGCGCAGCGCCGTCGGCCGCCCACCCCCGTTTCACGCCGGCCCCCGCCACCCGTCTCGACCCGCGTCCCACCGGCGCCGCCTTCCCGCGCCCCGGCTCCCGGCACGATTATCCAGGGAGAGACGGGCATCGCCTCCTGGTACGGTCACCCTTATCACGGGCGCCGGACGGCGAACGGCGAGGTCTACAACATGTATGAGATGACTGCCGCGCACCGCACTCTGCCCTTCAACACCATGGTGAGAGTGCACAACCTCGAGAACGGCCGTGATGTGACGGTGCGGATCAACGACCGGGGGCCGTTTGTCGAAGGGCGCATCATCGATCTGTCCTATACCTCGGCGCAGGCCATGGGAATGCCGTCCACGGCTCTGGTGCGTTTGGAGATTCTCGGCAGCTCCACGCCGGGCGCGACCAGCAGCGAGCCAGGCGTCTTTGGAGTGCAAGTGGGCGCGTTCAAAGACCGCGAGAATGCCGAGCGGCTGAAGGGCGCAATTGCGCCGCGCTATGGGCCGGTCGTCATTCAAACCTTCGATCGCGGGGACGACGTCTTCTACCGCGTCCGCGTAGGCCGTGAGGATTCAGAAAACGGTGCACGGGCACTCGCGGAGCAACTAGTGCAGGCGGGCTTTGCCCTGCAAACATTCGTGGTCAGGCTGGATTAGTGATATGGATCACTGCATTTTTTGCCGTATCATCGAGCGCCGCGCACCGGGAAGAATCGTTCACGAGGACGAGTCGATCGTGGCCATCGAGGACGCGAACCCCCAAGCGCCGGTGCATCTCCTGGTGATGCCGCGCGAGCACCTGTCCTCACTCAAAGAGGCTACGAGCGAGCACGTCTCGATGCTCGGGAAGTTACTGACCGTCGCGGCGCGACTCGCGCGGGAACGGCAGCTCGAATCGAAGGGCTACCGTACCGTGATCAATACCGGTTCGTTTGCCGGCCAATCGGTGGCCCACCTGCACGTGCATGTGCTTGGGGGACGAGTGTTTCGATGGCCGCCGGGTTAGCGATTTTGGGTTCTTGATTTTGGATTTGGGATTGGAGATTGCCGCGTATTCGGGCGAGGACCGCAAACTCCCGGCGACGCCATCTGGAGACTACTTGACCACGGCGAGAATGGCGTCCTCGTCGATCTCCACGCGCGTGGGCTTTTGGGCCGTCGTGAACCGAAACTTACCGCCCGTTTCTCCGATGACGACCCACCCCAGTCGTGCTCTCCGGTCCTTGCCATAGTGAGCGACCAGGGGCACGGGCGTCTCGAATTCCGGCGAGACTCCACTCTGCTCGATTCGGCCCTCGGCAACGTATTTCCTGGCGCCGCCCGAGCGGACCTTGATCTCCAGTTTGTAAGTGGGAATTCCCGTACCGTAGACCCAGTTGTCGAAGAACCAATCGAGGCGACGGTTCCGGTCCAGGTCCATGCCGGGAGTCATGTACTTTTCGGCGTGACGGATGAATTCCTGGGTCGAGGGATGCTGACCCCCGTAGGTGGCGACAAAGTCTCGCAACATGCGGAAGAACCGTTCGTCGCGGCCTTTGGCGCCATCGGCCATCAGGACACGCAACATGTGGATCACCCAGCAGGACTTCTTGTAGATGATGTTCGGGTATCCGTCGGGATTGAGCGAGTTGGACAAACGATGGCCGAGCAGGATCGGCCCGCCCGACTCCACCGTCGCGCCTTGCGCGGTCTTCCTCAGCAAATCGGCTTTGTAGCTCTCGAGGAGATCATGGAGTTTCCGCTCGCCATCCTTGCCATCGGCCAACTGGAGGGCCGCCGAGTAGGTGGCGAAGCCTTCGGAAAGCCACTGGTCACGATAGGTCAGCCACCCGATGTGGTTGCCCCACCATTGATGCGCGATTTCGTGGGCAAGCGTGAGGTCGTTGAAGAATTCCTCCGTCCTGCGATCCATACCCAGGCGCAGGCGCGTGGCCTTGGAAAGGAAGGCGAGCGTGGGAAGGTAGACGAGGCCGGGCCACCCCTGACCAAAGTGCCCGGGAACTTGGGAAATCGCCAGGCGTGAGTATGGGACGGGACCGAACAGGGATTCGTAGAACGCCACCGTTTCCGACGCCGCTTCGGCCACGCTGTCCAGTAACTTGGCGGGATCCAGCGCCGGGCCCGGCCGGGCGATGAGAGGAATCGGAACGCGCTCATCCGGGGCCCGACCGCCGAGGACCTCGGTCAGGGGCAGATAAGTCAGGTTTTGCTTCTCCAGGGCCGCTTCCACCTCGCGCGTGGCGTAAACTTCCACCGTAAGGCTGCCCGCCTTGCGCGCCTGCGAGCGATAGGCCCCAAGATTGAATCCTGCAACCGCCATGGGTTGACGCGAAAGCCAGCGACTGTGCTTCCACCCATCAGCACTTGTCTCTTCCACTCGTTCGCCGGTGGCCACCAGCCTCCAGCGCTCCGGGTAGTGAAACGTCAGGTCATACATGGCGCGCGCGGCAGACCCGCGGTTGGGATACCAACTTCCGCGCTCACCCACATAAAGCACGCCATTGCCGACATCAGCAATGACATTCCCGTGATAGCTGAACTGCAATCGAAACCTCTCTCCAACGGCATAAGGATGCGCCAGGACCACCACAATCCAGTCGTTGCCGCGAGCCCCGGTTTCCGATTCTTCGAGCGAAGGATTCTGAAACACCGTCAGCGTCTCGCCCGTCTCACTCCGAACCTCAGTGACCTTAAGCAATCGTGATAACTCAAAGATGAGGACCCGATCGGCACTTGACCGCGACTCGATCTCGAGTTCGGCTTGGCCCTCCAGGCTGTGGTTCGGATGGATGCGCGTGTCAATCCGGTACGATTTCACCTGAATCGAACCCAGCATACGCGAGGCCAGCTGTGCCTCGCCCTTCTCGGAAGGGAATGAACACCAGATATCCGCAAAGGATTTGTCCTGCTTGCGGCGCATGGCGCCCACACGGATTCCCTCGGCCAGCCGGGCGTCAATCTCGATCTGAAAGGTGCCGAGGGTGGAGCCGTCAACCGAGGCATAGAACGTCGGCATCGCCCGTTCACCGAGCAAATCCATCAGAATGCGCGCGGAGAACTGGGGATTCAGCCGCCGCACGAGCCCCTCCCACTCGGGGAGCAGCTTCGCGGGCTGCAGGGGATCGTCCGGGTCAGGCCGGCGGGCCACGGCCATGAGTTCACGCGCCGTTTGATCGCTGAACCGCAAGTAAACGGAGGTGAACCGCTCAGCTAGAATGGCAGATTGAGTAAAGTAGGCCAGGCTGTGTCGCTCGATCGGATCGGGCGGCATCAGGAGAATTTCGCCATCGCCGGCGAAAACCGCGCCGGTAATCTCCCCGCGCACCGGTTGAAGGAAGCCAATGACGCCGCGATTCAAATAGAAACTCACACGATCACGAGCGAACTGCCCGTTGCGAAGGACGTAGACCTGGGATGGATCGATGGAGATTTCGTTGAGCGCCTGAAGAAGCGCTTGCGGGGAAGGTTCCACCTGGGCACGGGCTACTGCGCAGCACAAAAGAAGGAACAGTCCAGCCCATCCGGGCTGCCGATCGAAGCAGAGCACGCGGCGTAACATAGCTTGGGACGGGTGGGGACGATCTGTCTCCTTCTTCGGAAAAGGCATGCTGTCCATTCATTCCTACTGTAAACCTTGCGACCGCAATGTCAACCTCCGCTGAACGTCCTTCAGGGTTTTTACCGCGACTTCCGCTGTGAGCCGAGCTACGCCTGCCATCTCCTCGACGCCACTCAAACCCGTAGTGTATGATGGCTGACGGGATGCGGGGCCGCAGGGAAAAGCAATCTCTCTCACACCGTCGTACGGGAACCTTGAGCATCGCGGTGCTCGTAGGGACAGGCATCGGCCTGGGGCTGATGCTCTCCCCGATTGCGGGTCGAGCCGAAACCATCCACCTGAAGAACGGGCGGAAGATTGTTGCCGAGATCATCCGCGAAGATGCGCGGCAAATCTTCGTTATGCGCGGTGGCGGCGAGTTTGCCATACCGCGCACGATGGTGGAGCGCATCGAGAAGTCCTCGGGGCTTGAAGAGGCCACCAACCACTCAACCGTCGAGACCCCATCGGACCGGACGCGTGACTTGCCCCTGCCTCCCCCGCCCGGCGAGGAAGCTGGCGCCGAGCCCGGTTCCCAGGCCGTCAAGGACAACACGATCGACAAGGTCTACCTCCAACATCTCGATGAAGAAGCCTCGCGCCATCCGTCGCCCGAAAACCTCCGTCGTCTCACCCAGGGTTACCAAGAAGCCGCGATCTTTCTCACCCGCCAGGGAAATCCCGAGGGCGCCCTGGACCTCTACCGCCACGCCCTGAAGCTCGCCCCGAAGGACTTGGCGCTCTCCCTTGCCATGGCTTACTTGCTCGTCAAGCAGACCTACTACAACGAAGCGATAACGCTCCTCCTGCCCACCCGGGACGAGTTCCCCAATTCCCCGGCGATTCCCATGCTGCTGGGTTCCGCCTATTACGCTCAAGAGGATCTGAATCGGGCCATTGCCGAATGGAAAAAGTCCCTTGCTTTGAAGGAAGATCCGCGCTTGCGTGAGGCCGTAACCAAAGCCGAGCAGGAGCAAAACGTCGCTGGCTCATACTTGGAAGTCCGTAGCGAGCACTTCCTCGTGCGTTACGAGGGCCGGGAAACGGAGGGCCTGGTCCGCGACCTGCTCAACACGCTGGAGGCGACCTTCCGCGACCTTTCTTTGGAACTGGACTATGTCCCCCACGAAACGATCATCGTGCTGCTCTATCCCGATCAGGCATTTCGCGACATCACGCGGTCGGCTTCCTGGGTAGGAGCGCTCAACGACGGCAAGATTCGCGTGCCCGTGTCCGGGCTCACGACCATGACGCCCGAGTTGGCGCGCGTGCTTCGGCACGAGCTGACCCACTCCTTCGTCCGCCAGATCACCGTGGGCCGCTGCCCCACCTGGTTTAACGAGGGTCTGGCCCAACTCGAAGAAGGAGCCACCAGCGCCGCGCTCGGGTCGCAGCTTGCGCGTGCCTTCGTCAACAACAAACTCCCGCCCTTCTCCGCCCTTGAGGCATCGTTCATGGGCCTCACCTCGGACCAGGTCGGACTCGCCTACGCCAAGTCACTGGCCGCGCTCGAATACCTCCGCGATACCTATGGCTGGGGCGAGATTCAGCGGCTCCTTAAGCTCATCCCATCCGGTCCCAACGTTGGCTCGCTCCTCCAGGATGAACTGCGATTGTCCTACGAGGCGTTCGAGCAGGAAGTCGCCAACTACATCGTCAAGCGTTACGGCGCCTGACGCCGCTGAGCGCTCCCGTAAGCACTCTCCGGCTCGCAAGACGGCCAGGTGAGAGTGCCGATCCGACGTTACGGGCTTGTGCGCCCGGGCTCAGATGGTGGCGATAAGGGCCGCCAGCAAGGCCGCGCGGCGGGGCAGTTCGTTGACGATGATGTGCTCGTGGCGAGCGTGGGCGCCATCTCCAACACCGCCTAGGCCGTCGAGAGTAGGAATCCCGAGCGCGGCAGTGAAATTGCCGTCCGAGCCGCCGCCTGTGGAGGCTTCTTCCAAGTCCATGCCCATCTGGCGGCCTAATTGACGGGCGCGGCGGAAGAGCTCGACGGCCATCCTTCGCTCCATAGGCGGACGGTTGATGCCTCCTTCGATGGTCAGACGCGCTCCAAGCCGGAGGGGCTTCAGCGCGTGGAATTTCCTTTCGATCGCTTCACGGTCTTGTAAGCGCGGGATACGCACATCAATGCGGGCCGACGCGCGCTCCGGCACGACGTTAGGACGCGTCCCGCCTTCAATCATCCCCACAGTCACGGTCAGCCCGCGCCGCGGCTCGGCAAAGCTCTCGATCTGCCGGATCTGCTGGGCGAGTTCGCTGATGGCATTAACGCCCTCGCCCGGATTGACCCCAGCGTGGGCCGAGCGGCCATGTACTGTGACCCGGAATTCACCCACCCCTTTGCGCGCCGTCTTCAACGCCCCGCCCGCCGCTGCGGGCTCCAGCACCAGCACGGCGCGTGCTTTCCGCGCTTCTGCCAGGAGCACTTGCCGGAATGCAATGCTGGATGTCTCTTCATCCGAATTAAGGAAGATTCGCACGGGACTGGCCACCTCGATCGCGAGCTCTCGCAGCGCGCGGATGGCCCAGAGACCGCATACGAGGCCGGATTTCATGTCGTAGATTCCGGGACCGTAAGCTCGCCCGGCGCGGATTCGAAAGGGCATGCGATCAAGAGTCCCGAGGTCCCACACCGTATCCAGGTGGCCGAGGAGAAGAATGGGTTTCTTCAGTCGTTTCCCGCCA
>Ga0073934_10011358_pt1 | contig 10797 bp, 8 predicted proteins | sample LarsenN4metaG_FD_76834 | JGI IMG/M metagenome (GOLD analysis project Ga0073934, IMG submission 76834) | Hot spring sediment bacterial and archeal communities from British Columbia, Canada, to study Microbial Dark Matter (Phase II) - Larsen... ...
ACGGAGCGGCCGCAAAGATCCAGAGGAAACACGGTATGAAGGTTGCCCATAAGGCAACGACCGCGCCCGCCAGCCCCATCAGGATTGCGGGCTGCCCGCCGTGTCGGTATGCGGCGAGATAGCCCACGAACTCCGTGACTAGAATAAGTGGCCCCGGCGTCGTCTCGGCAAGTCCGAGGCCATCCAGCATCTGGCCTGGCTCAAGCCAGCCGTGTTGCTCGACCACGGCCTGCGCCATGTAGGCGAGGACCGAGTAGGCCCCGCCAAAGGTGACGATCGCCAATTTGGAGAAGAACCAGCTGAGCTGCAGCAGCACGTGATCCCTCCCGACGATCAGAGCGAGCGCCAGCAGCGGAATGATCCAGATGGCCAGCCAGAGGCCGACGGTTCCTGCCGTCCGGGCGAGGGCAACGGCCGCGACCGGTCGGCTGGCGGGATCGGCTTCCGCGGCCGGCATCATGAGCCCCATCAAGGCGGCGAGAGCGACGATGATCGGGAACGGCACGTCGGCGAAGAAGATGGCGACAAATGCGACGGCTGCCGTCAGCCAGTGTGCCGCCCCTTTCAGCGCCCGTTTGGAGACACGCAACAAAGCCTCGACGACGATGACGACGACGGCGGCCTTGATGCCGAAGAACAGCGCCGCCACGACAGACACATTGCCGAAGCTCGCGTAGATCATCGCGAGGGCAAGCACGACGAGCGCGCCCGGCACCACGAACAGCAGTCCCGCCGCAAGCCCTCCGAGTGTCCCGTGCAGGCGCCAGCCCGCATAGGTCGCGAGCTGCATGGCCTCCGGTCCCGGCAACAGCATGCAGAAGCTCAAGGCGTCGAGATACTGCCGTTCCGTGAGCCACTTCTTCTCGTCGACGATGATCCGATGCATGAGCGCGATCTGCGCGGTCGGTCCGCCGAACGACAGCACGCCGATGCGCGCCCATGTTCGCAATGCTTCGCCGAAGCTCGGACTCGCACCGGCGGCGACATTGCCGTCTTCGACCGTTAGACTTGCCATGACCGACCTCACCGTGCCGCCTTCGCGGGCCAATTGTGCGTCTCGTCGGTCGCGTCCCGGCACCAGCGGTAGAGGCCGTCGTAGATGCTAATTGCCGCTGCGAGTTGCTCGAGGTCGTCGCGATACATGCGCGAGTAGCCGAGGGAAATGGCGAGCAGTCCCGCGGCTTCCGGCGCCAGATCGAGGCGGGCCGTGTCGGCGCCGCGGACGATCCGAGCGAGGTGGCGCAAGGGCTCCGTGTCGAGACCCGCTTCGTCGAGCAGAACATCGAACGTGCACCGGTCACCGCGGTGGCTCCAGAACGTATCGTCGATGTCGAACGGCGTCGCACCGAAGCGGTCCGCCACGGCCGTCACCTCCGAAGCGCCGACGAACAGGAAAACCGCGTCCGGATCGATGAAGCGCCGGATCAGCCAGGGGCAGGCAATGCGGTCGATCTTCGGACGTGCCCGTGTCACCCAAACCGTTCGGCCGCGCGCATCCCGCTCGGGTAGCTTCTCGGTCCGCACAAGCGGATGACCATCGCGCGCCCAGGCTTCGTGACCGCCCTCCAGCGTCTCCGCGGCGACCCCTTCATGGCGAAGCCACGCGGCCGTGCCTTGACTGAGCTTCAGCCCTTTTTGACACGTGACGACGACTGACTGACCGGCGAACTCCCGCGCCCATTCGACCACGCGGCCGTGCTCTCGTCGGACCGAGCCTGGGATGAGACGAGGGTCGGCCCGATAGTCATCAGGAATACGAACGTCGACGATGGCCGGCGCGCCGGGCGTACCGATGATGCGGGCGAGTTGGACTGGACTAATTTCTGTTGGAGACGGCATGCGCGTCCTCCCTCCGGTTCCGAAGGATCATGGACGCGATCTTTGGGCTGGCGCCTCACGGGGTAGTCGCGGCGACCCCTGTAACGAGAGGCCTACGCGGCAGGAGACAGCTTGTCAACGGCGCCGTCTGGCAGGCGGCGCTACCGGGACGGTGTGTCAGCGGACAACGGAACATCGGGGTTGGGCAGGCGATCGCTGCCCGACGCGGCTGCCAAGCCCGCGAGAACTCCCGCCACTACATGTCGGCTCCTTGCAAGCGGCGAAGTGCGTCGCGAGACGCCTGCAAAGTTGGATTGATGGCGAGCGCGCGCGTGTAATCGTCAACTGCAAGCCTACGACGCGACGTCCGCTCATACACAGCGCCGCGGTTGTGGAATGCGATTGCCATTTGAGGATTGAGACCAATTGCTGCGCTGTAATCTGCGATAGCGCGGTCCGGAAAACCCGCGTTATCGTGCGCAAGCCCGCGGTTGAAGTGCAATCCGGCATCCTCCGGCTTTAGAGCTAGCGCGGCATCAAAATCGACGATGGCGCGCTTCGGGTCTCCTGCCAGCAACCAGACGGCGCCCCGGTTGGAAAGCGCCGCAACATCCTTTGGATCACGCGCCACCGCGTAGTCGCAGTCGGAGAGTGCTGCCACAATCTCGCGCCGGGCCAAGTGCAAAGCGCACCATGTTGTCGCCTGCTCGGCGTGCGCCGGATCGTGTGGCAGGGGAGGGCCGGGCATCTGGCCGTGCGCAGACGAGTTCCAGCCAACCAAAACAATGGCCAGGACAAAAACGACGAATTGAAAAGGTTGCATTCGGGTTGCCATGCAGTGTGTGGCCGCGGCAGCGGTCTGGAGGCTGCTGCCGCGGACCGACTTTCAGTTCGCCACGAACCGCGCGGAAAGGGCGTGGCCTCCGGAAATCTTTCCCGACAGCAGTATGATGGCTCCCTTGCCGATCGGCTCAGACAGAGGGGCCACGGCTTTGTCGCCATCTGCCTTCATCAGGACCTCGATCCGCTTGCTGCCGTTCTGGATCGTCGCCTTGATGGCGTTGTCGGCCGGAACGAGCGGCTTTCCGTGGTTGGTCAGATAGAGCGTGAGCGCCGTCGGCGAGATCACCAGTTCAGCATCGTGGTGTCCAGCGACGACGGCGGTCTGCCCGCCGTGCTTCGGGGCCGGCGCCTTCTGAGCGACAGCCGTGACCGGCGCCGACAAGACCATGGCGACGCCGACGGTGATGAAAAGTTTGCGTAACATGATGGTTCTCCAGGTTCGAGGGTCAGTAGGCTTCGACCGTCGCGGACTCGGTGGTCGCGCTTTGCTTCAACCGGTCCTTGCGCTCAGCGAGGATACGCATGAGCGGGGTCCGTCCGAAGTTGAGAAAGAGGATCGGAGTGAGGATCGTGTCGATGATGGTCGCACTCACCAGTCCTCCGAAGATCGTCACGGCAACCGGGTGCAGAATCTCTCGACCCGGCAGGTCCGATCCGATCAGCAGCGGAATGAGCGCCAAGCCGGCGGCCAGCGCCGTCATGAGAACGGGCGTCAAACGTTCCAAACTGCCGCGCAGAACGAGTTGACGCCCGAACACCTCGCCCTCATTGAGCGCCAGGTTGATGTAGTGGCTGATCTTCAAAATGCCGTTTCGTGCGGTGATGCCCGCAAGCGTGACGAAGCCGATCATGCTCGCAATCGACAAGGGCTGTCCGGCGAGCGCCAGCGCGACGACGCTGCCGATCAGGCCGAGCGGAATGGACAGCAGGATGATGCTGGCAAGAACGACCGATTGATAGCGGCTGTACAGCACGACGAAGATCAGAGCGAGTGATACCAGCGACAACAGACCGATCATCCGCGTCGCCTGTTCCTGCGCCTGGAACGTACCGTCGACGCGGATCACATAACCGGCAGGCAGAGGCATCGCCTCGGTGACCCGCCGAATGTCCGCCACGATGGCGGCCATGTCACGGACACCGTCGCCGTTCGCATAGACAATTATCCGGCGTTGTCCATTTTCGCGAAGGATCTGATTGGGTCCGACGGTTTCCTCGACCTCGGCTAGGTAGCTCAGCGGCACGTAGCCGAACGGCGTCGAGATCAGCGAACGCCGCAGGCCTTCCGTCGTTCGCTCGTCGTCCTTCAAACGGACGACGAGATCGAAGCGCCGGCCTCCGTCCTGGACTTGTCCAAGCATCCGTCCGTTCGACAGTGCTTCAACCGCCTCCGTAACCTGTGCGGGTGTCATCCCGTACTGGGCGGCCCGCTCGGCCGACGTCTGGATGCGGATCTGCGGGACGAGCGTCACCTTCTCGACGTTCACGTCGACGAGGCCGGGCTTCCCTGCGAGACGCTGCCTTAGACCCTCTGCGAGTGTTCGCAACGTATCGAGATCGTCGCCGAAGATCTTGATGGCGAGCGCTGCGCGCACGCCCGACAGCATGTGGTCGATCCGATGGCTGATAGGTTGGCCGAGGGCCACCGAGACCGGCAGCACAGACAGCTTCTCTCGGATTTCCGCGAACACCGCTTCCTTCGGTCGATCGGACGGCTTCAGGTCGATGTCGAGTTCGCTGGCGTGTACGCCTTCGGCATGACTGTCGAGTTCCGCGCGGCCCGTCCGGCGACCGACGGATTTGACCTCCGGCACCGTCATGACGAGCCGCTCGGCAATGAAACCCAGACGGTGGGATTCGGCGAGACTGATCCCCGGATAGTACTGCATGCCGACGAGCAGCGTGCCCTCGTTGAACGGGGGAAGGAACGAGCGTGGCAGCTGCGTCGCCCCGACAATCGCGGCGAGCACGGCCAGCGCGACCGCCGCCACGAGCGCCCTTCCGTGCTCGAAGCTCCAGAGTAGCAGACGCTGGTAGGCGCTCTTCAAGCGACGCACCACGAAGCTGTCCCGGTGATCGAACGACTTGCCTGCAAGAAGGTAGTAGGCAAGCACCGGTGTCAGTGTGATGGCAGCCGCGAGACTGCCGAGGATCGAGACGATGTAGGCGATGCCCAGCGGCGTGAAGAGACGCCCTTCGATGCCGCTCAATGCGAACAGCGGCACGAACACCAACGCGATGATGACGGTGGCATAGAAGATCCCGGACCGGACTTCCTGGGACGCTCGGGCGATAACTGTCAACGCAGGAAGCGGAGAGCCCGCCGCCTTGTTCTCACGCATGCGCCTCAGGATATTCTCGATGTCGACGACAGAGTCGTCGACCAACTCGCCGATGGCGATCGCCAGTCCGCCGAGCGTCATGGTGTTGATCGTCAGACCGAACGCCTGGAACACGATGACAGTCACAAGAATGGCAATCGGGATGGCCGTCAGCGAGATGACTGTCGCACGCCAGTTGAGAAGGAACAGCGCGAGCACGATGGTAACGAAGATGGCCGCCTCGACGAGGACGGTCTTGACGTTACTGATCGAGTTTTCGATGAACGTGGCTTGCCGGAACTGGATGTGATTGGCGGTCACGCCTGCCGGCATCGTCTGCTGGATGGCCTGCAGTTCGGCCTCGACGAGACGCGTCGTCGGCAACGTGTCGGCCTCGACCGTCTTCTGCACGCTGAGGATGACGGCTTCTCCGCCGTTGAAACCCGCTTCACCGCGCTTGGTGCGGGCGTGATAGCCGACCTCGGCGACGTCCCGCATGAGGATCGTACGACCGTCACGTACGGCAACGGCGAGGTTGCGCAAGTCGTCGAGCGTCTGGCCTCCACCGAGATTGCGTACGAGGAATTCGCTGCCGCTCTGGTCGACGAATCCGCCGCCGGTATTGACGCCGAAGCGCCTGAGCGCCGCCTCGACCTGATCCGGCTGCAAGCCCATATCACGCATCGCCGCTAGGTCTGGCGCGACACGGATTTGGCGCACTTCGCCACCGATCGGGATGACCTGGCCGACGCCCGGAACCGCGAGGAGGCGCGGCCTCACGGTGAAGTCGGCAATCTCACGCAAGTTCATGGGCGACGCATCTGGGGCCGTCACGGCCACCAGCATGATCTCGCCCATGATCTGATTGATGCCGCCCATCTGGGGCTGCATGCCGCGAGGCAACCGATCACGTACCCTCGCGATTCGCTCGGCGACGGACTGCCGGTTCTGGGCCACGTCGGTGCCCCAGTCGAACTCGACGTAGACGAGGGACAGGCCGACACCGGAGACCGAGCGGACACGCCCGACGTTCGGGATACCGCCCATGGCGCTCTCGATCGGGCCGGACACGAGCGCCTCGACCTCCTGAGGTGCCAGTCCCTCCGCCTCCGTCATAACGGTGACGATCGGCCGTGTGAGGTCAGGAAACACGTCCACGGGAACGCGCGGCAACGTGCTGAGGCCGTAGACGACCAGCAGCAGCGATGCGAAGAGCACGAAGAGGCGATGGCGCAAGCTTGCGCTGACGATCAGATTGAACATGGGCCTGCCTCACCGTACCTGATTGATGAGGTTGGCGGCCTGGATCACCACCTTCTCGCCGTCCGCCAATCCGGCCGTCACCAGCACGCGGTCGTTGTCGACCGGGACAAACTTGACGACCTTGGGGGTGAAGCGCTCGGGCTCCGTATGCTCGAATACCACAGGCAGACCGTTCGGCGCCGTCACCACAGCAGTGCGCGGCATCAGAAAACCCGCCAATCGCTCGTCCACCTCAAGCAGCACTGTGACCCGCTGGCCGACGGCACGCGTGATCGATGGGGCATCGGCAGGGATATCGAGCGTTAGGCGCAGCGCGTTCTGCTGCAGTTCTGTTCCCTTCGATATGGCACCCAGTCGGGCCTGTGCGCCGCCCGGTCCGATTGCAACGGCGGTTGCGATCTTGTCCGGGTCCGCCTGATCATAGAGGTCGACGACCACGACCGAGCCGGTCTTTCCTGCAGCAACGCGACCGGCGATCCGGACGACGCGGCGCGTTTCCGTCGTCTCGGTGCGTGTCGTCCGTACTTCGAGTAGGCGCTGCGTCGGCTTGGGAAGGAATACGGAACCGTCTGGCAATCGCGATGCCTGATCGCTGAGGCCGGCAGACGCCTCCGGCCCATGCGAGTGCCCTTCGTCTCCGGAATGACCGGGTCCGGCAATAGCTACGCTGGACATGAAGCCCAATGACAGGGCTACCGCCAGGATCGTCGCCAGCATGGCCGCCTCCGCACCCGATCTCTTTCTCCCCGCGAGGATGCTGCCGATGATGATACCGACCGTCAGTGTGAACGCGCCGACAATCAAGTATGGGATCGATGCCCGGTTCAACACGCGGTCCCAGACGTGCGAATGAGCGTGCGGTGCCGCGGCGCCCGCTGCACCATCGTCGGGCACGATCAACACGCCGCCGAGCAAGTCGGTTTTCCCGCCCGCAACGACGACGAACTGCATTTCGTTTTCGCCAGGCTTCGCCCAATCGCCGGCAGCAATCTCGAACGTACCGTCGGCGAGAGATGAGGCGTCTGCCGATGAACTTGCAGACGAGACGGTGATATTCGCGTCCGTCACCGGGACGTTGTCCGGCTCGCGATCGAGGTAGATCGTCAGGCGGCCACCCTTCAGGATGCCGACGAGCTGAAACGACTCCGACGTCGCAACGACGCGCGGGCTCTGCGCGGACACGGCCTGCGGGTTGTCGTGACTATGTCCTTCGTCTCCAGAATGGCCTGGACCGGCAAAGGTCAGTTGCGAGTTCGAAAGTGTGCCGAAAACGACGGCGGCGACGACGCACGCACGTCTAGCCGTGCGACCCATAAGGGCCGCGAACCGAGGCAACATGCTGAAGCTCCGAGATAATTGGATCGATGTGGTGAGGCGCGGATGACGCGATCGCGTCAGCCATGCCGCGGAGGGCGATCCAACCGGCTCGTTATTCGAAGGTGGAGGTTCGTCAGCGCATGAGTGGTCCAGCGCTCCGGCGCCGATCGCTCGCTTGTCGCCGGCGCGCGTAATCCAAAAAGCTTCAGGCCCGTGTCGTGTTCGTGCAAACCTGTGAAGTCGCGACCATGATCACAGGGCAGCTCGCAAAACGCGTCCGGCGAGTTGTGGTGGGCGGCGGGGACGAACGCGTGAGAGGCGTGGTCTCCGCCTTGATCGCCATCCGCGTGATCGTGGTGGTGCTCGTCGTCATGGGCATGGTCATGCGCGTGGGCGATGCCGTCTCCCATCGGATGAGCGTGCACCAGCGACCCGATGTTCCCGGCTACGAGATTGAGGACGAGGGCCAAAATGCAAAGCACAATCACGCGGGCTCGGTGACGCCGCGTCGATCCTCCCAGCAGTGTCTGGCCAACAGAGGTCATGAACCGGTCCAGTTTACGCCGACCTGAGGTAGCCGATCCGACCGTTTCCTTCAACACGGGGAGTTGGGCAGCGACATGGTCAAGGCCTTCGGGCCGAGAAATCAAACATAACGTCTAGCGGCCGAAGATCTCATGAGCGCCGATCAAAACCAACAAGCTGCCGGCTGCACCTTCGAGGCATCGGCTGGCCATTTGCAGCCGGTCCCCGTGGGCGACGAACGTTCGGGCCATGGTGTCCCGGGCGACAGCCGTCAGCCCGGCGATGACGGACAAGGTAAATGCGACCCCGACCATCATGGCCAACGCGAATGCGAACCCGGCTTCCGGAATGCCGCGCGCTTTGGCGAGAACCATCGTGAAGAGCGTCAGCGGGCATGGAATTAGACCCGCAAACACGCCAACGAGCACCCCATCGCGATGCCGATGCACAGGTCCACGGATCGCGCGTACGAGCATCCACACGCCGATCAAGGTCAAAAGTCCGCGGCTGATGTCTTCCAGCAGCGGTGCGCGCCCGACCCCGGCCAGTGTCCGCGTGACCAGTGGCAGTGCGAGCACGGCAATCACGACGGCGGACAGGATGTGCGTGAACGAGAGGACGGTCGCGACCCCGACGGCCCGCAACGGCGGCGTCGCCGAGCCCGCAACATAGGACGCCAGGACCGTCTTGCTGTGACCAGGCGTGAGCGCGTGCACCGCTCCGAATGCCGCGCCGAGGGGCAAGAGGATCAGAAGTCCGCCGAGGCTCCGATCCGCGGCGAAGGCCCGCAGATCTTCGGCGATCCGCTGATTGATCACGGTCTGGATCTCGATCAGCGTTTGCAGTGTCCCCTCGAACATGTCTCAGCCAGCCCGCGGCCAACGCCGATGCAGATCGTCGATGACGTAGGCATGTGTGTGCTGTTTGCCCAAGCCGGCATGGGCGGCAAGGTGGGGGTGCCCGTCCGGCAGGTCGTCGTGCATGTGGGGGAGGATCTCGCGATCGTCAGCGGGCCAGACCGCGAAAGCGATCGCGAGCCCCGCGAGCGCCACCAGGGCCAGCACGAGCAGCGTCGCCGCCAGTCCAACCGTCGCCCCGAGCCATCCCGAGAGCGGGTATGTCAGCAACCAGCAAGCATGCGAGAGCGCGAATTGCGCGGCGAACAGCGCCGGCCGCCCCGCTTCGTCTGATGACCGCCGAAGAAGGCGTCCCCCTGGTGTGAGAACTGCCGAGTAACACAGCCCGAGGCAGAGCCAAGCGACGTGGAACGGCCACCAGAGTGCGGTCGACCCGGCGGCCATCAATCCGAACAGCGCCAGGACGACGACGAGGCCGGCTCCGCCCGCCAGGATCACCGAACGATCACTGACATGGTCGAGCAGTCTCGGTAGGGTGAACGCCGCCGCCATCGATCCGCCGCCGAAAACCGCGAGGGCCAGAGCGACGTCGGTGTCACCGCCGCCGAGGCCGGCTCGCACCACAACGACCGTATTGACGATGACCATGGCGCCCCCGGCCGCGGCCGCGAGATTGAGCGCGAGCAGTCCCCTGAGGCGCGGCGTCGCCAGATAGCGTCGGACACCGAGCGTCGTCCGGTCGAGCACGCCACCGGTCGACGGCTTCGCCAGCGCGCCCGGCAGTGTCACCGAGACGACAAGAAGTGCCGAAGCCACGAAGCCGATGGCGGTCCCGGCAAAAAGCCAATGGAAGCTGATGACGGTCAGCAAGAGTGCCGCAAGCGCCGGGCTTACGAGGCTTTCGAGATCGTACGCGAGGCGCGACAAGGACAGCGCCTGGGTATAGGTGCGCTCGTCTGGAAGGACGTCGGGGATGGTCGCCTGGAACGTCGGCGTGAACGCGGCTGAGCATGCCTGCAGCACGAAGATCAGCACATAGACCTGCCAGATCTGGTCAACGAACGGCAGCGACAGCCCCACCAGGGCGCGGACGAGGTCCAGAGCAACCAGGAACGGCCGTCGCGGCAGGCTTGCGGCGTAGGCGCCGACCACCGGGGCGATCCCCACGTAGGCGATCATCTTGATCGCGAGCGCGGTTCCGAGCACCACGCCCGCCTCCGCGCCGGCCAGCTCATAGGCCAGCAGCCCAAGTGCGACGGTTGCGAGGCCCGTGCCAAGCAAGGAGCCGACCAGGGCCAGGAACAGATGACGATACGTGCGGTTGGACAGCGGAGCGAGCATGGGCGGTTTTCTCCGTACCGACTTGGCTGTCTCGCACTCCACTGCCGCTCCGCCCATGCGGCGTGACAACCCTTCGCAAGCGCACGTCCAAGCATCGTCGTCGTTTAGTTGAATACGGTCGCTCGTGGCCCGTAGGATCCGTCGAGGTGAAGTTCACTCTCGGAGGTCAAGCGTCCATGGCGCTCCAACTTCGACAGTTGCTGCTGCCAAGCCTAGAGTCGTAGCCCTAATTCTCGTTCCAACGCCACACGCTCGTAGACTTCCGCCGCGCTTTTGATGCGGTAGCGGCACACACCATATTCGACCGGGAGAAGTCGCAGCACCTTATAGGATGTGCTGGCAGCTGGTTGTGCCGACCTCGCCGGTTCGAATGTGACGGTATCGCCGATCTTGAAACGATGCCTCATATGTCCTCTCAAACTTGCCGTGCGCTGCTCCCGCTTCGCTCAATGACTAAGATCGGTGCTCTCGCCAACGGCTCTTAGCTGTCCTGCCACGATCTGCGCCTGCCA
>Ga0073934_10011360_pt1 | contig 10796 bp, 2 predicted proteins | sample LarsenN4metaG_FD_76834 | JGI IMG/M metagenome (GOLD analysis project Ga0073934, IMG submission 76834) | Hot spring sediment bacterial and archeal communities from British Columbia, Canada, to study Microbial Dark Matter (Phase II) - Larsen... ...
CCTGGAATTACTTGGACAGGGAGGAATGGGTAAAGTTTATCGCGCCTATGATCCTCGCCTTGAGCGGGAAGTCGTGGTCAAACTGGTTTCACCAGATCTTATTAACAATGATGAGCGACGGCAGCGGTTTCGGCGTGAAGTATTAGCCGCCAGCCATCTCCGCCATCCTCACATTGTTACCATTTATGATGTTGATTTAACTCATGACCCGCCCTATCTGGTCATGGAATTGCTGAATGGCGGCGCCTTGAGAGAGCGTTTGAAACAAACTACTTTAAGGTGGCAGGAAGTTTTGAAACTACTGCGACCTCTGGGGCAGGCGCTAGCTTATGCTCACCACAAAGGGATCGTCCATCGCGATGTAAAACCAACCAATGTCATGTTTGCCAAGGATGAAGCTTTGTTTTTATCTCGCGAAGAGCCACACGAGATCTTAAAGCTGGTGGATTTTGGCCTGGCCCAGTGGCAAAGTGAAGCTCAGCTTACAGCCGCGGGTGTCATTATGGGCACTCCGGCCTACATGTCGCCAGAACAGGCCCGGGCCGAAAAAGTAGATGGTCGAACCGATATCTTTGCCCTGGGTCTGATCTTATTTGAGGCCATTGCCGGATATAATCCTGTGGATAAAGGCTCCTCAGCCTTGACCCTGGCCGAAATTGTGTCTGAGCGACAAATTGATCCTTCGCCGCTCCTCGACAAAGCGCCGCCTGAGGTTGTGTCGTTGATCAAACGCGCCGTGGCCAAAGATCGAGAACAACGCTATCCTAACTGTGAGGCTCTTCTGGCCGATCTGGAATATTGTTTAAGCAGTCCCGACGTCACCTCTACGATGAGTCCGATCCCTGGCCCTAAGCAACCAGACCGACAGCCGGTGCATAACCCCAAAATACGGCCGGGCAATGAGGTTGATCTCTCACCTGAAGTAGAAATGGTCCTGCAAACGATGTTCACCGGCTTTGATCAGGTGGTTGTGGAAAAGGAGTTTGGAGGAGGATTTAGCGGCAGCCGGGTTTTCCGGGTTCGAGTGCGAGAAACAAATGGCAAAGTTCATCTGCCGGCGGTGATTAAAATCGCTCCGGTTGGTTTAATTCACAAAGAATGGCAAGCCTATGAAAGCCGGGTTAAATATAATTTGCCAAATACGGCCCGGCTAGAAATGTCCCCCCATTTTCCTGTTGATAGCCTTTGGAGTGGATTGCATTATTCGCTGATAGGCGGCGGCGCCTTTACGATACAAAGCCTGCGTGATTATTATGGGAATGCTACCATTGATGATCTATGCTGGGTGCTTGAAGAACGCCTCTTTGAAATGATGGGTCCTTACTGGTGGCTAAACAGCCGGGTAGATTATACCTTTCAAATGCAGACCGATTATGATGTTCTACTTCCGGTTAATTTACTGATTGAATTAACGCGTCCATCATCTGAAGCCGGCTTACTTATAGTTGACGCCAATGAACAGTTACTCCCGGCTAACTTAAAAGCTGGCGACCGGCTTCGGTTTAAAGGATTTATTGTAACAAGGATCGATCTGCGCAGACAACAACTGATTCTTAATCTCCCTGCTGCCCTTAAAGAGAGGCCATCAGCCTCTTATCAGATCCGCTTGCGAGGTATAGCCGATATGCATCGTTATCGGGTTGGCGATGTGATCGAGTCGATGGAAGGAGAAGTTGTCGCCACCCGGCATGACCTGCTTGTGAAGCAGGCCCAGGAGGCCCTGGGCGAAATGATTGACCTGGCTGCCGAACGGTTGGCGATAGGGCCTATTCATCCGGGCTTAGCCCCCTTAGCTTTGCCCAATCCGCTGCGAACTTATCAGAAATTATTGCTAGATTTCATTACGGTCAAGATTTCGACGATTCACGGCGATTTGAATATGGAAAATATTTTGGTAGATCCGGCCACGCGTGAAGTCAATCTGATTGATTTTGCCACAGTCCATGAAGGTCACAACTTGTGCGACCTGCTGCGTCTGGAGGCGGAACTGGTCATCAACTTCATTCCACCGGCTTTGGTGGAGGCTGGGCTGCCGGCTGAAGCGATCTGTCACCTCTACCAACAATTACATCGAGTAACGGCGAAATATCATCAAACTACTCTATTTGAACTTCCTTCACCCGCTCTGGAGAAACCCTTTAAGTTGTTAATGGTTATCCGCAAGATGGCGCGTAAATGTTTATTTGATTTGGATGACTGGCAGGAATATTATGCCGGCCTGGTTCTTTATCTCCTGGGAACCCTAAAGTTTGAAAACTTAAAAACTCTGCCCACAGCGCCGCTTCCTCAACGGGTGGCATTCTGGGCAGCCGCGATGGCGCAATCTTTCCTTGACGCATTTCGGTCCGGTCCCCTTTGGCCACTTGAAGCTGAAGCGGATAGAGCAGAACCGGAAACAGATATGAATCCTTACGGAACGATGCGGCCCGATTCCAAATTTTATATTGAGCGGGCTGTGGATAAATATTGTTGGGAGCAAATTGACGCGCCCTATGCAACCACAGTTTTTATTCAAGGCCCTAGACAAATGGGGAAAAGTTCCTTGATGCGCCGGATGATCGAGCAGGCGAGAACAGTGCGGCAGAAGCAGTCAGTCTTTATCGATTTTCAAAAATTCCCGGAACAATACTTTTCTGAGGAAAAGGATTTGTATATTGAGCTCTGCCTGATGATTGGCGAAGCTTTAGGCATTGCCGAGGCGATCGACCGGTACTGGAGTGAGCGGCGGACAAACATTATGAATTGCAGCCGTTATCTCTCGGATTATCTTATTCCTCAATTTAAAAGACCCTTTATCTTAGCCATGGATGAAGTCGAACGGATGTTAACCAGCCCGTTTCGGGCCAACTTTTTTGGGATGCTGCGGACCTGGCACAACGACCGGGTCTATAACGAGAACTTTGCCAAGTTGAGCCTATTTCTGAGCAGTTCGACCGAGCCGTATCTATTTATTGATCACCCTAATCAGTCGCCTTTTAATGTCGCCGAGGTCTTTACGCTGCTGGATTTTACTCGAACTGAGGTGGCCGAATTGAATCGCCGCCACCATGCGCCGCTGACGGAAAGCCAGGTGGACGATTTGATCGACTTGGTCAACGGGCATCCTTTCCTGATCCGGTTGGCGCTCTATCTGCTCGCCACCGGAAAAGTGGCCGACTTTAAGACTATCCTGACCAAAGCTACGGATGACGCCGGCCCCTTTGGCGACCATTTACATCACTACCTGTTGCGAGTTTTACAAAGACCGGAGCTAAAAGAGGCCTTGATCTTTATCTGCCGCCATGAAAGCTACGAAGAAAACCAGATATTTTATCGCCTGAAAGGCGCAGGTTTAATCAAAAGGGAAGGTAAACGAGTTGTTTTTCGCAACAAGCTGTACGATCGTTACTTTAAGGAGCGCTTAAATGTCGAAAAATGACATGGTTAAATTTGCTGTTGGCGGGGCTGTCCAGGCTAAGGATGGCACCTACATTTCAAGACCTGCCGACACTGAGTTGTTGACCGCCTGTAAGAGCAGCGAATTTGCTTATGTCCTGGCCTGCCGCCAGATTGGTAAATCTAGTTTGATGAATGAAACAGCCAGCCGGCTGGCCAGAGAGGGTATCAGAACGGCTCGGATCGATCTGAACATTATTGGCAAGAATGTTTTAAGGGCAGATGATTGGTATTTTAATTTTATGGATATCTTGGCTCATCACCTCGAATTAGATATTGATATTCAAGGCTGGTGGGATACCCGGTCGCGTTTAACGGTAACCCGGCGTTTTTTACAATTTTTGCAAGAAGTGATTTTGAGCCAGATTACCGGCCCTGTGGTTATCTTTGTTGACGAAATTGATATGATGTTAGGACTTAGTTTTGCCGATGATTTTTTTGCGGCCATTCGAGCTGTTTACAATGAACGAGCCCAGGAGCCGGCCTACCAACGCTTAACCTTTGTACTCCTGGGTGTGGCTGCCCCGGATGATTTGATCCGGGATGAGACTCGCACCCCCTTTAACATTGGCAAAGCCATCCTGCTCCCCGATTTTACTATGGCCGAATGCGCGCCGTTTCGGCGGACTCTGGAAGCCAAATATCCTGATCAAGGCCGGGCTTATTTTGATCAAATCTATGCTTGGACCCAGGGGCACCCTTATCTGACTCAGAAACTATGCGCTGCTTTACTTAAATCTCCTGAAGCCGGGGCGATGCTGGTAGAAAACCTGGTCCATCAACTCTTCCTCAGTCCTGAAGGTCGTGGGGATGATAACCTCCAATTTGTTCAAAGCCGAATTAAGGATGATGCCCATGCCGCGGCCATGTTGAGAATGTATAAACGGATCTTAGGGGCTGAAGAACGGGTGGCCGATGATGAGCAATCGATCGCTATTAACCGGCTCAAACTTTATGGCCTGATTGTGGCTCAGAATGGCCGGTTAGCGGTTAGAAATCGTCTCTATCGCTACGTCTTTGATCTGGATTGGGCCGATGATGTCTTAAGAGATTTGCGTTTGGGCTTACCGGGAGATTACACGATTTTGCAACGGATTGGCCAGGGCGACCTGACCACGATTTATCTGGCGCAGACCCAGTATAACAATCAAACTCAATTTGTTGCCTTGAAGGTAGTTGATTTGCAACAAGAGGCTGAAGAGGAGTGGCACAAATGGACCGATTGGCTCAGGCAAATTTCTCCCAAGTTAACAGAGTTGGAGCATCCTCATCTCGTTCGAGTTTATGAAGCCGATTACAATATTGACGATAAAACCCTTTTTATTGCCATGGAATACATCCCCGGCAAAAGCTTGCAAGAAAAATTAAAAGCCGGCCCTCTGCCCCGGAATGAGGCTGTTGAAGTTATCAAGCGATTGGGATCGGCCTTAAGTTATATTCACGATCAGAATCTGCTCCACATGGGAATTAATCCTGGCAATATTTTGTTTGATCCTCAGGTAGAACCGGCCCGGCCGGTGCTTATCAATGTAGGTTTGGGTAAATTAGGGCCTGCAGATGAATATATACCCGTGAACCAGACCACATTGCGAGTAGCACGCCATTATTTAGCGCCTGAGCAATGGCGGCAACCCGGTTCGCTCAGCACGGCTGCGGATGTTTATGGATTAGCCGTTACCTTCTTTGAAATATTAACCGGCCAACTCCCGCCAAAGAGACAGCCTGGCGAACCACTGCCGCCTCTTTCCGGTATTGACCCGGAGCTTGGCAATCTGTTTGATGATTTGCTTGTTAAAGCAACCGCGCCGGATCCGGCCCATCGTTTTGATAAGGTCGCCGATTTTGTTAACGCTATTGAGGTTATCAACCAGCAGGCTGAACAGATCGAACGGGTTGAGCAGCAGCATCAGGCAGCCCAGGCTGTTGCTTTGGCCCGAAGTTATATCCAGAAGAATCGATATGATCCGGAGAAAGCTCTATCGATGGTTGAAGTGGCGCTGGAGATGTCTCCCGGTTATAGGGATGCGCTGCGTCTGAGAGGCAAAATCCAGTTGGAGCAGGATCAACTGGATCAAGCCATAAAGAATTATCAAGCCGCTTACGAGCAAGATAAAACACCTTCTTCAGAAGTTGGCCTTGAATATCTTGAAGCTCTAAACCGGGTGGCTGAAATCTTGTGGCAGCGCCAGAAGCTGCACGAGGCTGTCCACTATTACGATCTGATCCGCCAGGTCGTCAATGGCCAGGGCGAGATGCTGCCGGCAATTAACAAGATTTGGCAGCAGGCCCAAGCCCGGCTGATTGAATATCATCAGCGCCAGGCCGAGATCGCCTATGCCTCGGAAAGCCCTGATAATATAGACGAGGCTATTCAAATTTTAAACCAACAAATTGAATCCCTGGAAACGTTAAATGCCCAATCTGAAAGTGAGGCTTTGCGAGCCAAAGCTAAGCGGCTGCAGATACAGAAGTATCAAACGATTATCGATGAAACCCAAACTGCCATCGACAAAATCAATGCCGGGGGAACCCATGCCCGGCTAGAAAAAGAAGATATGCTTTTCCATCATTATCTTCGCCTGGATGACGCTTATCAAAACTTGCTCAAGCTGGAGCCTGATCATCAAGAATGGCAGGAACACCGGCACAAAAAATTAAAAGAGTGGCTAGAAATTCAACATCTTTTTGCTATCCGGGCTGTGGGCAAGCTTGATCCCGATTATGAGGCCGCTTTACGCCACTATAAGACCATTCTTGATATTGAGCAGACAAGATGGCCAGGCATTGCTCAGGAACTCAATATCGACCTGTATCAAAAGATCCCTGAACTGGAACAAAAAGCAGACCATGATGGGAAATATCGCGAGATATTGACCTTGATGGAGAGTGGAGAGCTGCTAAAAGCCCTGGAACGGCTTGATAAGGATTTTATTAGCGAACGCAACTACGAGCATCGAGATGTGGCCCGATTACTTTGGGGACTGGTCTACGCTAAAAAATATCAGGGCCGGTTTCCACCGGAGTGGGAAAATCTTTCAGGCTTTGATTTCTTGAACAAACGGCTAGTCGAATTAGAAAAGGAGCGGATTTCCCATCTGGAAGCGCGTTTGGAACCCTGGTCTCAAACTAAAATCCTAAAAACAATTGATGAAGGGGCCAAGCAGTTAGGCAATTTTGAGGAGCAGGTCAAAAGTGTTGAAACGCTGCTTGACGAAGCTATTGCGCATGGGGTCACCGAGAAATATGAAATTGAGAGATGTCGCCAAGACCTGGCGGAGATTAAGCAGCAGATTCAAGAGCAGCGCAACCTGTTCTTCCAGATGCAGGTCAATGAAATTGCCCAAAAAGTCGAAGCCTGGCTGCTCAAAACTCATGATCTGAGAGAGTTGTTGGATAAATCAACCAGTTCAATGAAAGATATTTCAACATTTATGAGTCAGAGTGATGAGGAGCAGCAAGCGATTGAACAAGATCCCATGTTTGATATGCTGCAAGCGTTGACAGCGGCAAACGGCCAGATCAGTCGGACAATTGATCGAGCCAGGCTTCAAATCAAGGCACGACTGGTCAGGATTTTGTTTCACGAGATCAATCAAAGAGATGAAGCCTTAGCCAAATTGAAGAAAGCTGAAGATAACGCCCGGACTGAGCTAAACCGGATTCGAAAAAGATCTTCGACAAACCAAATGGAAGTAACAACCTTACAAAAAAAGGCTGAGCTTCTGGAAAACCACCTTCAAAAATTCAATCGCCAGTATGAAGTCAACAGATATGTCATTCCCTTTGCGCTGCTGGCTGCAGGGGTTACTGGTGGAGTAATTATTTCACGCTTCCCAAATCTATCCCAATTAACTGCCATAAGCTGGATAGCGTTTATTTTATTAATCGTCTATTTCTGTTACTACTGTTGGATCTATTACATCTCTGAAATGCGTAACAAGTAACGTTTATGTACCGAAGGAGAGAGCAGTGATTAAAAAAAGTCCTCCATTTTTCCCGTTGATTATATTTATACTTTTAATAGTTGGAGTCTTATATTTCTTTGTTGGTGCGAAGTTTCTCATCATTCCGCCCGGTAGTGCTGCAACTAAAGAAACAACCCCAGCCTCTATCACTGGTAACACTACCTCTACATTGACCGATGTTTCCATACCGACTAATACACCGACTCCATCTCCGTCTAACACTTCTACCCCGACCAATCTGCCCCTTCCGCCTACCTCGACTGATACACCTGTCCCCACTCCAACGAGTCTCCCCTCTCCAACCCATACACCTGTGCCGCCAACCGATACACCTTCCCCTACCTTAACCCCCTCTCCAACACCTGAGGCTGTTGTGGCTGCCAATAGCTTAAATCTACGTGCCGGCCCGGGAACCAATTATGAAGTAGTAGCTACTCTCGATAGGGGTGATATCTTAGAAGTAACAGGCCGTATAGTTAATAATGCGTGGGTTCAAGTGGTTACCTTGAATTCTGATCAGGTAGGTTGGGTTTCGGCCGCACCGAGTCTGGTTGAAATCAACCTGGATTTGAACAATGTTTCGGTCGTACCAGCGCCAACCCCTCCACCGCCAACACCAACGCCGGTACCAACTTCACCTACTCCGGCTATTCTTTATTTAGCGCCTAGACCTACCAGCCCTGATAATGGCTCTGGCGCTTTTGGCACATTTCCTCCGCTCTTTTGGGAGTGGGATGGGAGGTTGGCGGACGATGAATATTTTGAAGTCAGGATCTGGCATGAAAGCATTACCGATTACCATCCGGCGCTTGGTTGGGTTAAAGGCCCTCCCTTTGATTTTAATATCAGTCAAGAACGGCCTGGCAAATATTATTGGACGGTTGCTGTTGTAAAAGGTGAGAATGTAAGGCTTAAGGATTGGATAGTACAATCAGGCTGGCCGTACAACATGTGGGAAGGAGATTTAGGTGCCGAATTGAGTCCTGAAGGCGAGTTGAGATTTTTCTTCTTTACTCCCAGCAGTGGTAGTAGTAGTGGTGGTGGACAGAGCCCAATATCAAAACCCTGCAATGAACCTCCTTGTTAAGTTGTTTTATGGGCGAGTAATCATATAGAAGTGTTGTTTATATGAAGCACAAATTTTGGGATCGAGCCAGATTTTCTTTCTATTTTGTTTCTGGATTTGCTATCTTTTTATGTGGCGCTATTTTTGTTAATCTATATGGTAAAGAACGATTACAAGATGGCTTTGTCTGGCTAGAAACCAAGTCTCTCCCTACAAAGGAGTTTCCCAACCTTTCTAGACATACTGTGGTAGCATTCGATGATTTTCTTTATGTGCTCGGCGGATCAGGTGAAAATCTGGACGTCCAATCAAAAGATGTTTACGTTGGTAAGATCAATATTGAAGGGCTTCTTGATGAATGGAATAAAAACAAGGTTCTATCCAACACTATTGTTTACTCTCCAGCGGCGATAACTCAAAATGGTTGTATTTATTTGGTAGGCGGACTCTCTGGGAATGCCTCGCAGTCTTCTTTAATATTTGGTCAAGTTGTTGGTAGCAATCAGATTAATTGGCAACGGGCAAATATACCCGGCTTTCGTGCCCGTTATTTGCACACTGTGATTATCTCTGGTCAAAAATTATTTACACTGGGGGGGTTTAATCCAAACACGGGTGCATCTATAGGCATGGTAAATTATTTGAATTTGAGTAGTAATTGTAAAAAACCTATAGACACTTGGCAATCAGCAAACCCCCTTGACGTTCCTCGCTCTGCACATGCAGCAGTTATCTTTGAAGGAAGAATATACGTTATTGGTGGATTTGAAGGAGGATCTTCCCTTGCTCATATATCATCCTCGGTATCTTATGCTACTGTACAGGATACTGGATTAAATTCATGGACTCGACTTACTTCTACCTTACCCATTTCTCTGGCTTATCATACTGCCTTCGTCTCCGCAGTGGAAAGACGTATTTATGTGGTCGGAGGACTGGAGAAATCTGGGCAGCTTTCTTCAAAAGTTTATTCTGCTTATATTGATAACAATGGCAATTTGATTGGTGATCGTCAAACCCCGAATCTGTGGCAGGAAGAACCCGAACTAGAATTGCCTGTTCCACTTTATAGACATGCCTCTGTTTTGGCTAATAATGGAAGTGTTTATGTGGTAGGGGGGCAAACAAGAAATGAAAATAATAAGGATGTAAATCAAGCTCAAGTTTACTATTTTCCTCCCCTCACCCTTACCAAATCTAGCGATCCCCCCGGTCCCGTTCACGAAGGTGACATCATCACCTACACGATCGCTTACGCCAATACCAGCCTTATCACTCAAACGCTAACGATCACCGATTTGCTGCCCTTCAATATCACGCTTATCCCGGACTCTATCTCACCGCCGGCCGAGCATAAAGGATCTATGCTAGTCTGGCATCTGGGAGATAGACCCCCTGGCGCGACCGGGCAGGTCTCTTTTCAGGTCAAAGTACCTCTATTGCCTTCACTTTTTTCACAACGTACCCTTGCCGCTGAAATGGCTTCAGCGAGCGGTACACCCATTGATGTGATGCTTCACCCTGTGAGCTGCGATACTACTCGTTTTTGGGCTAATGGGGTAACGCTTCAGGAAGCAGAACCGAAACAACGGGCAATCCAGGCCCAGTTTCCGCCTCGCACCAATCCGGCAGAGATGTGGCTGCTCATGAAAGGGGATCAAAATCCACCCCCGCTGGTAGATGGGCAGCCGGCTCAACTGATCAAAACCAGCCACAATAGCATTGTTGGCGCTTCGGTTTGGTCTGCTTCTATCAGCCCAACCATCGCCGCCAGTGGGCGGGTAACTGTTGTTACCGACGAGCCTGGCCGTTTGAATGCCATCTTTCTCTTTGATAAAGATACCCCCCCCTTCGACCAGACAGCCCTGGATGACCTCTATAGAACAGTTAGGGTCTATACCTATACCCTGGATGTTCCCTCAGTGGCTACCCAGACAATAGATGTCATTCTGCCCTTTATGGATATTACTGAATTAAATGACGATCTAAAGTTTGACCCGCGTCACACCCATATTACGGCACAGTTTAACGCCCAGAGCCACACGGTCTCTACCAATTGGCCGAACCTTGGCAATGGCCTCTTCATGGCTCATTTTTCCTTTGACATCGGCCCCCTTACCGGGGTGATTACGGCTACTAAACAATTAAACGTTACAGTGGATACTGAGGACTCGATCTATACCCTTGGCCCTCGCATCTGCCGGCCGGTTTATGTGGAGAATACTGCCTGGCTATGCAGCCCGCAAGCTGGCTGTGTTGCTGATACTACTAAAAACATTCCCCTAAATATGGCTTATCCCTACTCGCTCTATGTGCCTGTTATTTTGAAA
>Ga0073934_10011361_pt1 | contig 10794 bp, 12 predicted proteins | sample LarsenN4metaG_FD_76834 | JGI IMG/M metagenome (GOLD analysis project Ga0073934, IMG submission 76834) | Hot spring sediment bacterial and archeal communities from British Columbia, Canada, to study Microbial Dark Matter (Phase II) - Larsen... ...
CGTATTTGGGTTGAATCAGCAGAGGGCAAGGGAAGTTCGTTCTTTATCGTATTGCCAATAAATTCCGATCCTCCACCGGCAGGGAGGAAAACTTCATAAGTAAAAAATCCCTGTTCCAGGCAGGGATTTTTTATTTCTGTGACAAACGCGAAAGGATGGAATCGCTGGGTCGCCGCGGCGCAGGTTCGGGGTCTGCACCGGTGCGCATACTTTCCATCTCATTGCTTAATCGCATCCAGTCATCCACAAGGATCACGAGATGCGGTGTTTTATCCTTGAAAAAATAGCGCGAGAGGAAGAACTCCAGCACTTGCCGGGGGATGGGGTAACTTTTCAGGTCCACCACCAGCGCGGTCTTTGTGGCAAGCGGTGCATCGCGTTCGTTCAACCCCAGAATATCGAGCCACGCGCCGAGTCCCTTCGGTTTGAAGTTGAACAGCAATCTCATCTCGGTGGTGGTGGTGCGGACGATGCGTTTGTAGGAAATGTTCAATCGCAGGAACGGTGTGATGAGTTTTAAGTGATCGGGGTGGGGTTGCACGTATGCCAGATACCGAAACACAAAGAACAACATACCGACAAAAATACCAAGAATTCCAACCGCTGCAGGCACCAGCCAGCGCCACGGGATGAACTGCCCCAAGCCAATGTATTCGCTGTACGCGATGATCAGCATGACCAGCCCGATCGCCAGCGTGGGGGGCCACCAGCGACTGAGCATGAGTCGATATACGACCAGCGGATATCTTTTCCCGGCTCGCCTTGCCATTTTTCTTACTCATCCTCAGTCAGATGAATGGATAAACCTTTGCCTTCGTCTTCTTCGTTCGCGCCGCCGTTCAGTTGACTGCTGAGTTTACGGATCGCCTGGCTCAGATCCTCGCCTCGCAGGCTGAAAGTGACATCGCCGCGCGTTTTTTCGATGATGCCGCGCGCCAGATCGGTCTGGTGGCGCAAGCCATTGGTGATCGCGTCGGGGTAATCAATCGTCACCAACACGGAGTAGATCTCGTCCATGTAGTTGAGCAGTCGCTCCGCTTCCTGCGAATATCCCGAACGGAGGATATCCAATGTTCGGCGGCGCAATTCACCGACCACCTCTGCCAGCCCGTTGAGATAGGTCGAGTTTTCAACGCCCAGTTTCCCCGGCGTTTGAAGCGGCTGGTTCTGAATCAACGCGCAGGTGACGTTCGCCTCCACAAATTCCTTGAGCGCGTCCTGTGTGTATCCTGCGTAGTAGAGATCGGGATGCTCCTTGAGATCGCCGCGCAATTTGTTTGCCAGTTCGTGCGCTTCGCTCAAATGAGTTTCAATTTCCTCGCGGTCGTTGCGGTGCACCGCGCGGATGGCGAGCGAGCAGGCGCGTGTGAGTTGCCGCGTGAGGGCAAGCGCTTCGTCGCGCATCCTGGTGCGCACATCGAAACTCTTGCGGATATCGTCGGCGATTTGTTCGAGCTTGTGCATGGTTATTCTTTCGGCGGCTCCGGCGGATGCAGGTTGCGGAAGAGGTTATCGGCGAGCGAATTGCCGCTGGGAAGTTTGATCTCTCCGAACGCAGCTTCGTAGCGGGAGAGGTTTTCGTTAAGCGCGCGCAGTAGTAGTTTCGCGCTGAGCGGGGTTATCACCACGCGCGCGTTGATATTCGCGGTGGGTTCGCCCGGAATCAAATGTCCGAAGTCAATCACGAATTCGGACGGTGAATGCGCAATGCGCGCAAGGTTGGCATACGCAGGCTCAAGCCCATCTTTGACTTTGAGTTTGGGTCCTGCGGGTTGTGCCAAGATGTTTGGCGGCTTTGCGGATTGAGAATCAGGTGTTGTCATAAATTTTTATCGAGTAAGGGCGACCCGTCAGGAACGAAGTTAGATTTGTATTTTCGCTGGGCGGGTCGCCCCTACGACTCTCTTTCTCAGGTTGAAAACTAAAACGGAATATCGTCCTCGGCGGGCATTTCGGCGTGTTCCATGCCGCCAGCCACTGGCGCGTCGCCTCCGCCTTCACCGCGCGAGGATAAGAACCGAACGGTACCAGCCGTCACTTCGAAGGAGGCGCCGGAGGAGCCGTCCGATTTCTGCCAGATGCGCGGTCCGCCGGTGGTTTTGTCGGGGGTGAGGCGTCCCTCGACGAGAACTTTCATGCCTTTCTTCACATACGTGTTGCAAACCTCCGCCTGCTTGCCCCAGGTGGTGACGCGAAACCATATCGTTTCCTTGACCTGTTCGCCGTTGCCTGTGGTGTACTGGCGATTGGTGGCGACCGAAAACGATGTGACAGCCTGACCCGAAGGTGTGTAACGCATTTCAGGGTCTTTGCCAACGTTGCCGACGATGATGAGGGTGTGATACATGGGAAATCTCCTTGTGTTGAGGTACCCGCCGAATCCGCGGCGGGGAAATGTGACAATTCGTATTGTACTCCAACATGATTTAATGACAAAGAGAAAAGTGAGCCATGCTATACTGCGAACGGAAAGGAAACACGAATGACCATTACCTATCGTGAAGGCACGATCGAAGATTCATATGCCGTGTTTCAAGTGTTCGTCAAGACCATCATGGATTACAGCGAACGCATGAACGTGATGGGCATCACAGGCGGGAATGATCCCGAGGTGATGAAATCTCTTTGGGAACGGCGCAAGTCCATGTTCGAGTTTCTCGCACGGACCGCTTCGCACTTTTGGGTGGCGGAACAGGATGGGGTGATTGTCGCGTACGCGCGTTCGATGGAACATGACGGTTTGATCGAATTGACCGAGTTCTTCGTTTCGCCGCTTCAACAATCGGGAGGGCTGGGCCGCCAGTTGTTGGCGCGTGCCTTCCCCCAAACGGACTCGCCCTTTCGCACCATCATCGCCACCCTCGACGAACGCGCGCTGGCTCGTTATTTGAAAGCAGGCGTCTACGCGCGCTTCCCGCTCAAATACTTTTATCGCCAAGCCGAAAAAGTGGATTTCAACACCGACCTGCTCATCGAGCCGATGCAACAGAAGATTCACATCGATAAGATGAATCAGATCGACAAACAGATCCTCGGTCATTCGCGTCCCGTAGTCCATGAGTGGATCGCGACTACGCGCGATGGATTTGTCTATAAACGCGGCGGTGAAATCGTCGGCTATGGATATGCTGGCTCAAGTTCAGGTCCGTTCGCGTTGTTGGATGAAAACGATTTCCCTGCTGTGCTGGCACACGCAGAAAGTCTTGTCGCGGAAACAGGCGGCGAGTTCGGCGTGGAGACTCCGCTCATCAATAAAAAAGCGATCCAATATTTTTTAGATCGCAAGTACCAAATTGATTCCTTCACCGCGCTGTTTATGAGCAACGTCCCGTTCGGGAAGTTCGAAAATTATTTATGTTTTAGTCCCGAATTTTTTATGTAAGCAACATCCTCGCCGCGCGCCTCCCAATCTCCACCGCGAAATTGGTGCCGCGGTCCCACGGGTAGACTTGACTCATCGAAGCGAAATACACCCCTTCAATTGGAGTTTGAATGGCGGGGATGTTCTTTGAATGATTCACCAGCGGCACAGGCTGAGCGTAATTCGTTTTGTTCACCCAAACTTTCTTCACCCAATCTTTTTCAAACTTCGGATTTAGTTTTTTGAAGGCGGGAATAAATCGCTCCAACAATTCTTCATCGCTCATTGAAAAATATTCATGACCTACTTCCAAGTAATCGCCCGCGTACACAATTCGATCACCGCCGAAATGATCTTTTGAAACAAAGTTCGTATGTTCCACCAGCGCAAGCATCGGGAAACCTGCCTCCTTGGGCAGGTTGAACCAGTAATATCCCTGCTCCGATAATCGATGCTTCAGCGACAGTACCATCACCACCGCGCCCATGGACTTCAACTCGAGCAGTCCCTTCAAATAATTTTCTGGGAGATCGGGACATAACTTCGCCATCAGCGATGGGGAGGTGGTGACCAAGACTTTATCGAACGACTCAACATCCACGTTCAAACCACCTGCTGTTTGATTCTGTTTAATGAACTTAACCTGCGCCCCCAGCCGAATCTCCACTCCCATCTCGCGGAGTTTCTCTGCAAACAAGTCGGCGAATCGCTGAAAGCCGCCCTCGAATGTGCCGAGACGCGTTGTCCGCGCTTTGATGCGCGCCCACATCCACGCCATGTTCACATCTTTATAAAACGGACCGAACTTCCCGATGAGCAGCGGCTTCCACATCTGCTCATAGACTTGTTTGCCAGCCCATTTCAACATCCACGCGTCGGCGGTGATTTTTTCCAGCGCGCGCCAGTTGTTTGTGAGACGAAGAAACAGCCCGACGAATCCGAAGCGTATTTTGTTGAGACCAAATCCAAGTCCGGGAAAGCGAAGCGCATTGAGGATCGAGTCGAAAGGGTAAAACTTCTCTTTGTAGTACATCACCGTCAACGGGCGCGGAAAGATGACTTTATCCTGCAAGCCCAATTCTTGAATCAAGCCCATCATCGAATCGTCTGATTGAAACCAGTGATGGTAGAACTTCTCGACTGACCAATCCCAATGTGGTTCTTTGAATCCCGAAGCCAAGCCGCCGACATAATTTGCCGATTCAAAAATGGTTACTTCATGCCCTGCTTTTTTCAAGTCGTACGCGGCGGCAAGCCCGCCGAACCCCGCGCCGATGATCGCGATTTTCATTCACTCTCCATTTTAAAGTAACAGCCACGCCAGACGTGACTGTCACTTGTTATTTCTCTGCTCGAGTTTTGCCGCAAGGACTTTGAGTCTGTCCCATTTGTTTCGCACCACGTAGATCATGGCGAGGGTTTGTAACCAGCGCGGGTCGCATTGCGGATTCGCCGCCAGTTGCTCGAAGACTTCCATTGCCTGATCGTCCGTGCGGCGTGTTTTGGCGTATTCAGTTGCCAGTTGAACGAGGAAGGCTTCGCGTTGCTTGCGGACTTGCGTATCTTGCAAGATACGTTGTTGGGTCTGTTCCACGCGGACACGCACTTTGCCGATGGCTTCCTCGAGTTCATCCCCGGTGAACGGCTTGACGAGATATTCCTGCACGCCAACTGAGATCGCGTTCTGAAATGTTGCCGCGTCTTTTTCCGCAGAGATGATGATGCAACCGGTCTCCGGATAAAACTTTGTGATCTCGCTGTAGGCGGTCAATCCGTCCATTTCGGGCATGTTGATATCGAGCAGGACGATATCCGGGCGATGTTCCTTTGCGAATTGGACAGCCTGCAAGCCATTTGAAGCGATGGCGACCACTTCCACATCGTCGATCGTGGCGAGCATCAGACGAGTATTACGCCGCGTCTCCTGGACATCGTCGGCGATCAACACCTTCAGTTTTTTTCTGCTGTTGAGATCGGGTTGCGCCATCGGCCGTCACCTTGCCTTTTGTAGTTGCCTGCTTCCGAGTATAACCCACTGAGCGAGCGCGATTCACAACTTTTCCGTTTCAGCCAGGAGCGAATCGTTCCATTTGATGCCTTCTCTTGCGAGGAAATATGCTCCCAGTAGCGTGATGGGAAGCCACAGAGCGACGTGCAACGTGAGCGTGTACCCGGCGGCGGTGGCTTGATCCACGCCATAGGCAGTGAGCACGGCGATGCCGGGCGCATCGAACGTGCCGATATACCCCGGCGCGGAGGGGATGGTTGTCGCCAGGTTGACGATGCCGTTCATCAGCATCAGAGCAAAAAATGAAACGGTAAAGTCGAAGGCATGCATCACGAACCAGTATTTTCCCGTTTCCAACAACCAGATGATGACCGAGGTGAAAAATACCATCAGCACATTCCACGGCGAGCGGAGGGATGCCAGCCCATCCAGGAATTTATTTGTGATGTTGATGAGTCGTGAGTGCAATCGTATTGGGGTGAAACGGGTCAAAAACCATAAGGCGATCTTCATTGTCACTTGCGGGAACATCGCCGCGACCAAAAAGACAACCAGTGCACCAATGAAAATCCCTGTGCCGATTACCGCTACCTGCTGTATGTTTCCGACAAAACCCGACGCGCTGGTGAGTTTTGCCAATTCAGATAAATTGACGAACACGAACGCCAGCATCACCACGCCGTCGAAGATGCGCTCGACAATAATGGTCGCCAGCGAGGCGGACACCGACACCCCCTCCTTGCGTTTGAGAATCACTGCGCGCAACACCTCCCCCGCGCGGGCAGGGTAGATGTTGTTGCCCATGTAGCCGATGGTCGTAATGGGGAACATGGTCTTGGTGGAAATCTCTTTGATGGGCTTGAGCAGATAGTGCCACCTCCACGCCCGCACCCACACGCCGATGAAGTACACGCCGATGCCCGGAATCAGCCACCAGTAGTTCGCTTTTTGAACCGCGCCCCAAAATTCATCCAATTGTAAGCCGCGCAAGGCAAGCCAGATGAATAGGATGCTGATGAACACCCCAAGCCACAACTGCCATTTTTTCATGGGGTGCATTGTATCATCTCGAAGAAATCGAAGCACCGGCGAAGCATCCACTGGCGAGGCAGGCTGAACAGGGAAGTGAGGCTTGCCATCCTGATATGCCATCCTGCGTGAAGTTTGATAGAATAAATCCATGCCTATCGAACTTTCGGCGCGCATTGCTTTCTTGAAGAAGATCCATCTCTTCTATGGTCTGGATGACGATGAACTGGCTGGTCTCGCCGAATTGATGGACGAGTATCCGGTTCCTAAAGACGGTGTGGTGGTGAAACAGGATAGCCCAGCCGACAGTTTTTACATGATCTATGGCGGGAGCGTGCGTATCATCCGCAAACAGGATGGAAAAGAGATTCAACTGGCGCGATTGGTGAAGAACGATTATTTCGGCGAGATGGCGCTTGTGTCGAATCGTCGTCGTTCAGCCACCGTGACTGCGTTGGAGGATACCTCGCTGCTGATCCTTTCGCGTGACGATTTCAAGAAATTATTCCGCGAACACCCTGACCTGCAATACAACCTCGAAGTAGCGGTGAAGAGCCGTCAACTGGCGCGTCAACTGCGCTTCAAATGGTTGCGACCCGATGAAGTGGTGTATTTCCTGGCGCGCAAGCATTTGGTCGCGCTCTATCCGAAGATCCTCGGTCCGCTTGTGCTCCTGATCGTCCCCATGTTCTTTGGGTATGCCTATTTCAGCATTTTTTCTCATCCTATCGTTGCAACGGCGGCGCTGATTTCATTTTTTGCGGTGCTTATATGGTCTGGCTGGCTTCTTCTCGATTGGAGTAATGACTATTATGTTGTCACCAATGAACGCGTGGTTTGGCTCGAGAAGGTGATCGGTATTTACGATAGCCGTCAGGAATCGCCGCTGAACATGGTCGTTTCGGTCGGCGTGGAGGTCAATCAAATTGGGCGATTCCTGGATTACGGTCATGTAATTGTGCGCACGTTCGTCGGCAGAATCGATTTCTCCACAGTGAATCATCCCAAGCAAGCCGCGAAAATGGTGGAGGAATTTTGGGAGCGGACGCGGCAGGCGGCTGTGGCAACCGAAAAGGAAGCGATGAAGGACGCCATCCGTTCTCGGCTGGGGATTCCGATTCCCCCCAAGCCTCAGCCTGCTTCGTCGCAGCCGACCAGCTCTCTCCCCAAACAAAGCGGCGCGGCGTTCTTGAAATTGCTCGGCTCCAATACATTGAAACTACGATATGAAACCGGCGAAAGCGTAATCTATCGCAAACACTGGGTTGTGTTATTCCTCAACTCGTGGATGCCGCTGTTGGGAGTTTTTGCATCCTTCGGGGTATTCCTTTCCCGACTGTACCAGTTATATTTCGATCCGGAAAATACCTTTGTTTCCTTTGCCACCGGCGTGGTCGTGGATGTGCCGGCGTTCATAATCCTGGGCGTGATGACGTTATTCTTGGGCTGGTTCGCCTACCGGTTCATCGACTGGAGCAACGATGTTTTTGAAGTAACCTCTGACCAGATCATCGACATAGACCGCACACCCTTGGGAACCGAAACGCGCAACTCTGCGCAGCTCGAGAATATTTTGGGCACCAAGTATGAACGGAGAGGCCTGCTGGGCAACCTCTTTAATTTCGGTCATGTCTACATCACTGTGGGGGGTAACAAGATGACCTTCGAAGATGTAATGGACCCTGCCAGCGTCCAATCGGATATTGACCGCCGCCGGGATGCGCGCGTGGTAAAGAAGAATCAGTCGGCGGCAGCGGCGGAGCGCGATCGCATGGCGGAATGGCTGGTGACCTATCATCACAATGCCGAGGAATTCAAAAAACAACAGGAAGAGAACAAAAGGAATCAACAGAATGGCTCTGCGTAACATCGTTACACTCCCCGACCCGGTTCTGAAACGCAAGGCTCACACAGTTACAAAGTTCGATAAATCGCTTCAAACGTTGATCAACGACATGGTGGAGACTATGCGCGAAGCGCCGGGCGTCGGGCTGGCGGCGCCGCAGATAGGACTCTCGGAACGGATCGCCGTGATCGAATATTATGAAAAAGAGGAAGATGAGGAAAAAGAAGATGCGCCGAAGAAAGTGTGGGCGATCATCAACCCTGAAATTGTGAAAGTCTCGCCAGAAACGATGATGGGCGTGGAAGGTTGTCTCTCCATCCCCGGCCTGGTGGGGGAGGTGGAACGTCACGCCGAAGTCCATGTAAAGGCGCTGAACCGCCATGGGAAACCTGTGCGGATCAAAGCCAAAGGCTGGCTGGCGCGCATCTTCCAGCATGAGATCGACCACTTGAATGGAGTCCTGTTCACCGAGCGTGCGACGCGCGTCTGGCAGCCTCAACAGGAAGTGGATGCAGAACAGGAAGTTTGATGCCCTCCAACATCCGCCGGTTGACATCGGACGATGTACCCCGCTTGCGCCAATTCTGGACCGAGCATTGGGGCGGTGAATTCATTGTGACGCACGGTGTGATCCATCGCCCGGAAGATGTGGAAGGATTCGTCGTGGGTGATGAAAACTTCTGGGATGGATTGATCACCTTCAAGATTCTTGGTGATGAATGTGAAGTACTTTCACTGGATGGTTTGAAAGAGGGGCAGGGAATCGGCACAATGCTTTTGCGAAAAGTGATCGAGGAAGCGCGCGCTGGAAACTGCAGGCGTGTGTTTCTCATCACCACCAATGATAATCTCTACGCGCTTGGCTTTTATCAGAGGCGCGATTTTGAATTAGTGGCTGTCCATCGCGGCGCGGTGGACGAAACGAGAAAAATCAAACCGGCAATTCCGATCATCGGTCAGAACCACATTCCCCTGCGCGATGAGATCGAATTGGAAATGATATTGAATCCGCAGGGGCACAGCGAAACTTAAAATCGTCAAAGTCTTTCAAGACTGGCTGTGCCCCTACAAGAAAACCATGTTCTTAAAACACCTCTCCCTCACCAACTTTCGCAAGTACACCCGCCTCGATCTGGACTTTCCCTCGCGCGCGGTCCTGCTTACGGGCGCGAACGCGCAGGGCAAGACCACTGTGCTCGAAGCCATTTATTTCCTCGCGGCGTTCACCTCCTTTCAAACACACACCGACAGGCAGTTGATCAATTTCGACGAAGCCGAGAAAAAAGATTCGCCCGCTGTGGCGCGGCTTATCGCCGAATATCAACGCGGCAAGGGCAAACATCGCATCGAAGCGCGGCTGATTCTTGAACCTGTCGGTGTGCTCAACGGTCAACGCTTGCGTAAGGAAGTGTTGCTCGACGGCGTGAAAAAGCCTGTCAACGATGCCATCGGTCAATTTAACGCGGTCATCTTTGTGCCGCAAATGTCGCAGATTATCGAAGGCGCGCCTGAAGACCGACGTCGTTATGTGAACCTCGCGCTGGCGCAGTCTACGCCCGCGTACGCGCGCGTGCTCGGCGAATACAACCAGGCGCTCACACAGCGCAATGCGCTCCTCAAAATGTTGGGAGAACGCGGAGGCAACAGCGACCAACTCGACGTGTGGGATGACGCGTTGACTCGTCTCGGCTCGCAAATTATTTTATGGAGGATCGAAGCCGTCCAGCAGATCGAGCGACTCGCTTCACGCGTCCATTTTGAGTTGACTCACGGACTTGAGATTCTCCGCCTCTCGTACGACCCCGCGTATGATCCGTTGCCGAAACCGAATGGGCAACTCGGTTTGAAAATAGATACCACCGTTGACCGTTCGCGTTTGGAACTCGATGAGATCGAAGGTGGGTTTCGTGCGCGGTTGAAGGAGTTGCGCGGCGAGGAAATATCGCGCGGTGTGACGACGATAGGTCCGCATCGTGATGATTTGCGTTTTCTCGCGAACAACATTGATCTGAGCAACTACGGCTCGCGTGGACAAGTGCGCACGGCGTTGCTCGCGCTCAAACTCGCCGAAGTGAATTGGATGAAGGAGCGCACAGGCGAATGGCCCGTGATCCTGCTCGATGAAGTGATGGCAGAGTTGGACTTGCAGCGCCGCGCGGATTTATTGAAATACGTCGGTCAAAGCGAGCAGGTGTTGTTCACGACAACCGATCTCAAATTGTTCGCGCCTGAATTTGTGGAGAATGCGGATGTGTGGAATGTGGAAGGTGGGAGGGTGGAGAAGACATGACCGCACTTGCAAAACGCGCAATAAAAATACATGAGAAGCTTCTTGAATTTTATGGCGAACCCGTGTGGCGGAATCCACTGCCCGCGATTGATGAATTGGTCTCGACCATCCTTTCGCAGAACACGAACGACATCAACCGCGACCGCGCCTTTGAGAGTTTGCGCGCGAAATTCCCAACATGGGAAGCCGTCCGCGACGCGAAGACAAAGGCTGTGATCGATGCGATTCGCCCCGCGGGGCTGGCGAATAAAAAGGACCGC
>Ga0073934_10011362_pt1 | contig 10794 bp, 3 predicted proteins | sample LarsenN4metaG_FD_76834 | JGI IMG/M metagenome (GOLD analysis project Ga0073934, IMG submission 76834) | Hot spring sediment bacterial and archeal communities from British Columbia, Canada, to study Microbial Dark Matter (Phase II) - Larsen... ...
CCTACCAGATGGACCCGGCCAATACCGACGAAGCCCTGCACGAGGTTGCGCTGGACCTCGACGAGGGCGCCGACATGGTCATGGTCAAGCCGGGCATGCCGTACCTGGACATCGTGCGGCGCGTGAAGGACGCCTTCGCGGCGCCGACTTTCGTCTACCAGGTCAGCGGCGAGTACGCGATGCACATGGCGGCGGCGCAGAACGGCTGGCTGAACGAGGAGGCGGTGATGATGGAATCGCTGCTGGCCATCAAGCGCGCCGGCGCCGACGGCATCCTCACCTACTTCGCGGTGAAGGCAGCGCGGGTGCTGGCGCGGCCGCGCTGAGGCCGCCGCCGCGCCGGCCCCGGGGCCGGCCTCCCCGCGCGCGGGCTTCCCGGGGCCGTCACACGCGCCTGCTAGTATCGGGCGCATCCCCTGTCCGCCCGGCCCAGCCGCATGAATTCGCCGAACCTGCTTCCCGCCAGTACCGCCAGTGCGCCCGAGCCGGCCCCTGCCGGCGCCCTCGACCTCGAACAACCCGCCTTCTACCTCAACCGCTGGCTTTCGCTGTTCCGCTTCAACCTGCGCGTGCTCAAGCAGGCCAGCAACGAAAGCCATCCGCTGCTGGAGCGGCTGAAGTTCCTGATGATCTTCAGCAGCAACCTCGACGAGTTCTTCGAGATCCGCATGGCGGCGCTGAAGCAGCAGATCCGCACCGGCGAGGCGAAGGCCGGGCCGGACGGGCTGCTGCCGCAGGAACTGCTGAAGAACATCCAGCAACTGGTGCACCAGGCGGTGGACAAGGAGTACCGCCTGCTCAACGACGTGCTGATGCCGAAGCTGGCGGAGGAAAACATCCACTTCCCGCGGCGCAGCGAATGGAGCGATGCGCAGCGCGAGTGGATCCGGCAGTTCTTCCGCGACCAGGTGCAGCCGGTGCTGACGCCGATCGGCATCGACCTTGCGCACCCGTTTCCGCGCGTGGTCAACAAGAGCCTGAACTTCATCATCGCGCTGGATGGCCGCGACGCCTTCGGCCGCCAGCTGAACCTCGCCATCGTGCCGGCGCCGCGCTCGCTGCAGCGCATCGTGCGCCTGCCTGACCACCTGCAGGCGAACGGCGGCGACAACTTCGTCTTCCTGTCCTCGATCATCCACGACAACGCCGACATGCTGTTCCCCGGCATGAGGACCACCGGCTGCTACCAGTTCCGCATCACCCGCAACGCGGACCTGATGGTGGACGAGCGCAACGTCGAGGACTTGCCGGATGCGTTGAAATCCGGGCTTTTCTCGCGCCGCTACGGCGATGCCGTGCGCCTGGAGGTGGCGGAGAACTGCCCGCAGCACCTGGTGGATTTCCTGCTCGAGGAAACCGGCCTCGGCGAGGCGGACCTCTACCGCGTCAACGGTCCGGTGAACCTCGCGCGCCTGATGGCGATCACCGACGTCAATCGCCCGCGCCTGAAGTGGGCGCCGTTCAAGCCCGGCCGTGGCCGCGGCGTACCGGGCGAAGGCTCCCTGTTCGATGCGCTGCGCGAGCGCGAGATCATCCTGCACCACCCGTACGAGTCCTTTGCGCCGGTGGTGGACCTGCTGGCGCAGGCCGCGCGCGACCCGAACGTGCTGGCGATCAAGCAGACGCTGTACCGCACGCGCAACAACTCGCAGATCATCCAGCACCTGATCGAGGCGGCGCGCAACGGCAAGGAAGTGACGGTGGTCGTCGAGCTGCGCGCGCGCTTCGACGAGGAAAACAACATCAACGACGCCACCCGGCTGCAGGAGGCCGGCGCCATCGTCGTGTACGGCATCGTCGGCTACAAGACGCACGCGAAGATGCTGATGATCGTGCGCCGCGAGGGCGAAAAGCTGCGCCGCTATTTCCACCTCGGCACCGGCAACTACCACGAGGGCACGGCGCGCCTGTACACCGACATCGGCCTGCTCAGCGCCGACGAGGAGCTCGGCGAGGACGTGCACAAGATCTTCCTGGAGCTGACCGGCCTCGGCCGTGCCGCGCAGCTGAAGCACATCCTGCATGCGCCGTTCACGCTGCAGATCGGCCTGAAGGAGCTCATCGACCGCGAGATCGCGCACGCCCATGCCGGCCGTGTGGCGCACATCCGCCTGAAGATGAACTCGCTGACCGAGAAAGACCTGATCCAGGCGCTGTACCGTGCCTCCCGGGCCGGCGTGAAAATCGACCTGATCATTCGCGGGATGTGCTGCCTGCGGCCCGGCGTGCCGGGGTTGTCGGACAACATCCGCGTGCGGTCCATGATCGGCCGTTTCCTCGAGCATGCCCGTGTCTACTGGTTCGCCAACGGCGGCGAGCCGAAGCTCTACTGCGCCAGCGCTGACTTCATGGAGCGCAACCTCTTCCACCGGGTCGAGGTCTGCTTCCCGGTCCGTGACGCGAAGCAGCTGCGCCGGGTGGCCGAGGAGTGCCTGGACCTTGCCCTCGCCGACAATGATTCTGCCTGGGAACTGCTGCCCGACGGCTCATACCAGCGGGTGGACCGGGCCGAGGACGCCCCGGTGCTGAACCTGCAGACCGAGCTGCTGTCGCGGCTCGCACGCTGACTCCCGGCGGCTTGCCGCGCCCGCCTTGCGGGCCGCTGTCCCGGCCTCGCCGGGCCGCCGCATCCGTTGTCGTCCACAGCAAGTTCCATGCCGCCCCGGCAGGCAATTTTTGCTGTCATGCCAGCGACATAGAGTGACGCTGCGCGTCACATCCTGCCCCCCCGCGGCAACTGCGCGTGGCGATCTTTTTTCGTGCAGGACGAACGGTGGGGAGGGCGGATGGGCGGCGGCTGACAGGGTGGGGGGGGAGGGATAACCTCGCCAATGCCTATATTGGGCCGAAAGTATGAGCGGGCTGTCTTCTGCTCGCCTGTACTCCCGGCTCTCCCGCACAAACCACTCTCAGGAAGATCAACATGGCTACCACTTCTGGCTCTGCCGGCAACGACACCATCCCCGGCACCGCGGTCGCGGACTTGTACACCGGTCTCGATGGCAACGACAGCCTTACCGGCCTGGCCGGCAATGACACCCTCGACGGCGGCAACGGTAACGACACCCTGCTCGGTGGTGCTGACAACGACAGCCTTGTCGGCGGTGCCGGCGATGACAGCCTCGACGGTGGCGACGGTGTCGACACGATGGTCGGTGGTGACGGTAATGACACCTACGTGGTCGGTGTTGCGACCGACCTGGTCAGCGAAACCGGCAACGGCACGGACACCGTGCTTGCGTCCGTGTCCTGGACGCTGGGCAGCAACCTCGAGGTGTTGACCTTGACCGGCAGTGCGGCCATTGCGGGTACCGGCAACACGCTGGCAAATACCATGACCGGCAACACGGGCAACAACACGCTCGACGGCAGCAGCGGCAATGACACCCTCAACGGCGGCGACGGCAACGACAGCCTGATCGGCGGCACCGGCAGTGACGTGATGGCGGGCGGTGCCGGTGACGACACCTACGTCGTAGATGTCTCTGGTGACTCGGTCACGGAGTTGGCTGCCGCGGGTACCGACACCGTGCAGAGCGGCATTTCCTACACGCTGGGTAGCAACGTCGAGAACCTGTCGCTGACCGGCACGGCGGGTTTGTCCGCCACCGGTAACGAGTTGGGCAACGTCCTGACCGGCAACAGCGGCGCGAACACGCTCAGCGGCCTGGCTGGCAACGACACCATGGTCGGTGGCGACGGTACCGACACCTATATCGTTGACTCCTCGTCCGACGTGGTGACGGAGACCAGCATCACGGACCTCGGTGACAACGTGCAGGCCTCTGCAAGCTTCACGCTGAGCGACAACGTCGAGGACCTGACCTTGACGGGCACGGCGGACATCAACGGCGGTGGTAACGGCTCGGCCAACTTCATCACCGGCAACTCGGGTGCCAACTCGCTTTCCGGCGGCGCGCTCAATGACACGCTGCTGGGTGAAGGCGGTAACGACACGATCGACGGCGGGACCGGCAACGATTCCATGCGCGGCGGCGACGGCAACGACACGTACTACGTCGATGCCGCCGGTGACATCGTCACCGAAACCAGTTCGGCTGTTTCGCAGGACCAGGTGATCAGTACCGTCGCCAACTGGACGCTGGGTTCCAACCTCGAGAACTTGCTCCTCGGCGGCACTGCCGACATCAACGGCACCGGCAATTCCGCCGCCAACATCCTCGAAGGCAACAGCGGCAACAACTCCCTTTCCGGTGGTACGAGTACCTCGGCAACCGGTCAGGACACGCTGTTCGGCTATGACGGCAATGACACGCTCGACGGCGGTGCCGGCACTGACGCCGACTCCATGGTGGGCGGTGATGGCGACGACACCTACGTCGTCAATGTCGCGGCAGACATTGTCGATGAATCGACGAGTGACGGCACCGACACGGTGCAAAGCGCAGTTTCTTACACGCTGGGCACGAACGTTGAGAACCTCGTGCTGACCGGTGCGGCCGTCATCAACGGTACCGGCAATGCCCTCGACAACGACATTACCGGTAACTTTGCCGCCAACTCGCTGTCCGGTGGTGACGGCAACGACACCATTGCCGGCGGCAGCGGCAACGACACGCTGGACGGTGGCGCCGGTGACGACGCCATGGACGGGGGCGGCGGCAATGACTCCTACTTTGTTGACTCCGCGCTCGACACGATCACCGAGGCCGGTACCTCCGCTGCAGAGGTGGACAGCGTCAGTTCCACCGCGTCCTACACGCTGGGCGCCAACCTGGAGAACCTGACGCTGACCGGGACGGCCGCCGATGGCACGGGTAACGCAAGCAACAACGTCATCGTCGGCAACGGGTCGGCGAATTCGCTGACCGGTGCCGGCGGCAACGATTCGCTCACGGGCGCTGCCGGCAACGACACGCTGGTGGGTGGCGAGGGCAACGACACGCTGGTGGGCGGTGACGGCGACGATGTCTACGTCGTTGACTCCACCTTCGATACCGTGACCGAGTCCGGCACGGGCACGGACGAGGTCCAGGCCGCCGTGACCTATTCGCTGGCGTCGCTTGCCAGCGTCGAAAACCTGACGCTGACCGGGACCGCCGACGCGAACGCCACGGGCAACGCGCTGGCCAACGTACTGACCGGCAACAGCGGCAACAACTCGCTCAGTGGCGGCACCGGCAACGACACGATGGCCGGCGGTGCGGGCGATGACATCTACGTCGTGGATTCGGCTTCGGACGTCGTGACCGAGGCGGCGGCGGCAGGTACTGACACCGTTCAGTCAGGCGTGAGTTACGTGCTCGGCGCAAACGTCGAAAACCTGACGCTGACCGGCACGGCGTCCGGCGGAGAAGGCAACACGCTGGACAATGCAATCACCGGCAACGCCCAGGACAACTCGCTGACCGGTGGCGATGGCAATGACACGCTGACCGGTGACGCCGGCGCCGACACGCTCCGTGGCGATGCGGGCGACGACGTGTTGGTCGGCGGTGCGGGTGCAGACGTCTACGTCGTCGATTCCGCGAATGACGTCGTTTCGGAATTCTCTGCAGTTGCCACGGAAATCGACACCGTTGGCAGTTCGGTCAGCTGGACGCTGGGCAGCAACCTCGAGAACCTCGTGCTGATGGGCGCGGGCAACACGGCTGGCACCGGCAATGCGCTGGGCAACGTCATCGACGGTAACTCCGGCAACAACACCCTGGACGGCGCTGGCGGCAACGATACCCTCAGCGGGGGAACGGGTGACGATACCTACGTGGTTGACTCTTCCTCTGATGTCATTGTCGAGGCGGCCTCTTCAGGCACTGATACCGTGCAGGCAGGCTTCAGCTACACGCTCTCCGACGATCTGGAGAACCTGACGCTGACCGGGGACGGTTCCAATACCGGCGTCGGCAACGGCGTTGCCAACGTCATCACCGGCAACGCTGGCAGCAACAGTCTGTCCGGTGCTGCCGGCAACGACACCATCAACGGCGGTGACGGCGACGACACGATCGACGGAGGCACTGGCGCCGATGCAATGACCGGGGGCGCCGGCAACGACACCTACGTCATCGATGACGCCGGCGACACGATCACCGAGACCGGCACGCTGACTTCTGAAGTTGACACCGTTCAGGCGGGCGTCAGTGTCACGCTGGCCAGTTTCGCCAACGTGGAGAACGTCACCCTGACCGGTGCCGCTGACGTGACGGCGACGGGCAATGCATTGCGCAACGTCCTTACCGGCAATACCGGTGCCAACACGCTGACGGGTGGTGCTGGCAACGACACGCTGTATGGCGGCGCCGGCAACGACAGGCTGGTGGGTGGCCTCGATTCCGATTCCATGTTCGGCGGTGCCGGCGATGACGTCTATCTCGTCAACGTCGCTACCGATCGCGTCACCGAAGCGGCATCCGAGGGCACTGACACCGTCGAGTCGGACGTGGCCTACACGCTCGGTGCCAACATCGAGAACCTGGTGCTCACCACGGGCAACGCGGCTGGCACCGGCAACGAACTGAACAATGCCATCACGGGTAGCAGCGGCAACAACTCGCTGGTCGGTGGTGCGGGTGACGACACGCTCACTGGCGGTCTTGGCAATGACACCTATGTGCTCGACTCCGCGAATGACGTGGTCGTTGAACTGGCGGGTGGAGGCACAGACCTCATCAAGACCTTTGTTACCTATACCGCGTCTGCCAACGTTGAGAACCTGACCCTCAACGGCTCTGCGGCCATTTCCGGCTTCGGCAACGAGCTCGACAACCTCATCACGGGCAACGCGGCAGCGAATGAGCTGCAAGGCTCCGATGGCGCTGACACGCTGTCGGGCCTTGCCGGCGCTGACACGCTGGACGGCGGCGATGGCGTCGACTCGCTGCTCGGTGGAACCGGCAATGATGTCTACTACGTCACTGCCGGTGACATTACCAAGGAGTCGAGTTCAGTTGCCTCTGAAATCGACACTGTCTACAGCAGCATCAGCTGGACGCTGGACACCAACCTGGAAGTGCTCGAATACACCGGCACCGGCAATTTCGATGGCCGTGGCAACGGCAAGAACAACACCATTACCGGCGGCATCGGCAACGACACGCTGGATGGCGGTAACTCGGGTGACGACAGGATGGTCGGCGGTACCGGCAACGACACCTACTACGTCAACTCGGCGCTGGACCTGACCATCGAGGTGGATGATCCGGGCACGCTTGCCGATGAAGCCGGCGGCGGTGACGATGTCGTGATTTCCTCGCGCTCCTGGACGTTGTCTGACGGCATCGAGGACCTGCGCCTGCAGGAGGCCGGTGGCAGCATCAACGGCAACGGAAACGACCTGGACAACTTCCTGCGCGGCAATGACGCCGGCAACAACTTCCTCAACGGCGGTGCAGGCAACGACTCGCTGCAGGGTCTTGCGGGCAACGACACGCTGCAGGGCGGCACGGGGGACGATACCCTGGTCGGAAACAGCGGTAACGACACCTACATCGTCGACTCCGCTGCTGACGTGGTGACCGAAGGCAGTGTGGCGACGGACATCGACACGGTACAGGCGTCGCTTTCCTACTCGCTGGCTGCGCTTGCCAACATTGAGAACCTGACGCTCACCGGTTCGGCCGTAAATGGTACCGGCAACAGCAAGAACAACGTGATCGTTGGCAACGGCGAGGCGAACTCCCTGGCGGGTGCTGATGGCAACGACAGCCTGTCCGGATTCGCCGGAGCGGACACGCTGGACGGTGGTCTTGGCAACGACACGCTGGTCGGCGGTGCCGGCAATGACACCTACATCGTGGCGCAGGCCGCCGACGTGATCATCGAGAGTGGTGCCAGTGACGCTGCCGACGTGGTCCAGAGCAGCGTCAACTGGACGCTGGGTTCCAACCTGGAGATTCTCACGCTGACGGGCACGGCCGCCAACGGCACGGGTAACACGCTTGGCAATACCATCAACGGCAACGCGAGCAACAACTCGCTGCGTGGTGAGGCTGGTAACGACACGCTCAGCGCGGGCGCTGGCAACGACACCCTCGACGGTGGTGATGGCAGCGACAGCATGGTGGGTGGTGATGGCGATGACGTTTACAGCGTCGATGCCGCAGGCGATACGGTGGACGAGACCGGCACGACCGGCGTGGATCAGGTCAACAGCCTCGTCAGCTTCACGCTGGGCACCAACCTCGAGAACCTGACGTTGAATGGCTCCACGGCGGTCAACGGTGTCGGCAACGGCTTGGACAACGTGATCGTCGGCAACACCATCGCCAACGCACTCTCCGGCGGAGCCGGGGCCGACACCCTGACTGGCGGCAACGGGGCTGACACCCTCGATGGCGGCACGGGTGACGACAGCATGGACGGTGGAACCGGTGAGGACACCTACCTGGTGGACTCGCTCGGCGACGTGGTCACCGACTCCGGTTCTTCGTCAGCGGAAATCGACCTTGTCCAGAGCAGCGTGAGCTTCACGCTGGGGACCAACCTCGACAACCTCACGTTGCTTGATGGCGAGGGTCCGATTGACGGCACCGGCAACGCGTTGAGCAATGAGATCACGGGCAGCATTGACGCCAACACGCTGGATGGCAAGGCGGGCAACGATACGTTGACCGGTGGCGACGGTGCTGACGTGTTCCAGTTCAGCTCGACCCTTGGGGCGGTCAACATCGACGTGGTGATGGACTTCGTCTCGGGCGAGGACAGCATCGCGCTCAGCTCTGCGATCTTCACGCAGGCGGGCGCCGCCGGGTTGCTCGCGGATACGGCCTTCGTCAACGGGTCGGCTGCCGAGGACGAGAACACGCGCATCATCTACGACAGCGCGACCGGTGATCTGTACTACGACGCTGACGGCACCGGCAGCACGGCGCAGATCAAGTTTGCGACGCTCGACAACCTGGCCGGACTGGTGGCTGCCGACATCACCATCGTCTGACGCAACACCGCTGAACGAAAAGGCGCACCCTGGCAACAGGGTGCGCCTTTTTTTTATCGCCGCCGGCAGGCGAACACCGGCGGCGCGCCTGCCGGCGGGGATTCAGTCCAGCACGATCACGGCATCCATCTCCACCTGCGCGCCGCGCGGCAACGCGGCCACGCCGATGGCGGCGCGTGCCGGGTACGGCGGCTGGAAATAGCGCGACATGATCTCGTTCACGCGCGCAAAGTTGCCGAGGTCGGTCAGGAAGACGTTCAGTTTCACCACCTGCGCCAGCGAGCCGCCACCGGCTTCGGCGACCGCCTTGAGGTTGTCGAAGACGCGGGTGATGTGCGCGTCGATATCGCCTTCGACCATCTGCATGGTCGCCGGATCGAGCGGGATCTGCCCGGAGAGGTACAGCGTGTTGCCGGCGCGTACGGCCTGCGAGTAAGTGCCGATGGCGGCCGGCGCCTGGTCGGTGTGCACGGTCGTGCGGGGAGTGGCCATGTGACGTTCGTCCTCTGGTGGTGGAAACGGCTGCCATGGTCTGCGGGCGCAGGAACCGCCGCAAGCGTTGCGTGCGCGGCCTTGCGCCGGCAAACGGCCGGCCGTCCGGCGCCACGCCTTGCCATGCGTCAAGCCCGGTCCGGGTGGCGGCGCTATAGTTTTTTGGGGGCACGGACGCACCTGCCTGCACCGCACAACACCCACCCGCACGGAGATCAACATGGCCACCATCAACGGTTCCCCGCTTCCCGACACCCTGTATGGCACCGGCGAAGACGACTTGCTTGACGCCGCTGAAGGCCACGACCAGGTCTACGACTGGGGCGGTGACGACACCACCTATGGCGGCGGCGGCAACGACTACATCGACGACCAGTACGGTGCGGGTGTCGTCTATGCCGACGGCTACGCCACCGGCGTGTTTGATCGCGGCGACGGTGGCAACGACACCGTGCTGGGCGGCAGCAGCGTGCTGGTGCATGCCGGCAGCGGCGCCGACTACGTGCGCGTCAACGGCAGCGGGACGGTCTACGGCGGCGCCGGCGATGACGTACTCGTGTCCCTCGCCGGCACCAACCTGTTGGTCGGTGACGGCGGCAACGACACCATCACCGGCACCGGCGTGATCTGGACCGACGACGACAGCAGCGCAAGCGCGCGCGTCGGCGGTGACACGGTGGCGTTGTCGCTGCAGGCGGCGCAGCAATACGGCCCCTATGACCTGCGCGATTTCATGAGCGGTGCCGCAGGTGACGTGCTGTCGTTGCACACCCTGTTCGATGAGTTGAGCGCGAACGGCTTCAACGGCCTCAACCCGTTCATCGACCGCGTGATCTTCGCCGCCAGCGGCGCGCGCGTGGTGAACGGCAACAACGCATTCCTCAGCCTGGTGCAGGAAGGCGCCGACGTGGCGCTGTACGTGAACCCGACCGGCACCGGCAGCACCTGGCAACTGCTGGCCACCCTGCGCGACGTGACGCTGGGCAGCATCGCCGCCGGCAACTTCGTGCCGCCGGTGGCGCTCGACGGCAGCGTCGTGCACGCAACGATTTCCGGCAGTGCGGACAACGACGTGCTCTACACGCTGGACGGCAATGACTTCGTCAGCGGCCTGGCCGGCAATGATTCGATCGTCGCCGGTTATGGCAACGACACGCTCGATGGTGGCGACGGCAATGACACCCTGTCCGCCGGCAGCGGCGACGATTCTGTCGAGGGTGGTGCGGGCAACAACGTCATCGACGGCGGCGCCGGCAATGACCTGCTGTTCATCGGCGGCGATGCCGGCAACGCGCAGGGCGGCAGCGGCAACGATGTCGTCGTCGGTTCCGACGGCAGCGACTACGCCGCCGGCGGGCTGGGTATCGACACGCTGTACGGGCTCGCCGGCAACGACACGCTCGAGG
>Ga0073934_10011363_pt1 | contig 10793 bp, 9 predicted proteins | sample LarsenN4metaG_FD_76834 | JGI IMG/M metagenome (GOLD analysis project Ga0073934, IMG submission 76834) | Hot spring sediment bacterial and archeal communities from British Columbia, Canada, to study Microbial Dark Matter (Phase II) - Larsen... ...
CGCCCTGCTCACCCGCGAATACCGCCCGCCCTTCGTGGTGCCGGAGAGAGTATGACCCTTTCACATTCAGAGCGTTTCGCAAAGGCCGCTATCAAGGCGGCCTTTTTCTTTGAGTGCCCTGGGTGGCGGACGAGAATGCCAAATTTGTTTCTGCCATGCCCCACGCGGGATATTCTCGACTGGCAGAAGTTCTTCTCGAAGCGGCCACCAACAGCCCATCCGCTGTGCAACAGAGTCCATGAACCCACACTTCACCAATAGCCTCCTTTGTGAACGGCTGGCGATGGCGGTTGCGCTGGGGCTTGGTTTCACCGCCGTCGCGCAATCCCTTCCCATCGTCGAGGTCGAGGGCCAGCCGCTGGCCGCCAATGTGAACCGCGTGGTCGAAGCGTTGGATTATCTCGGCACGCCCTTGAGCGCGGATGCCAGGCGTGCCCTCGCCGAGGCTGGCCAGCGACGCGACGCCCGGCGCATCCAGGAGTTGCTCGATGCACAGGTGCTGCTATCCGTCAGCTTGAATCCCGAAGTGCGCGTGAAGGTGTCGCGTGGCCCGGCCAAAGCGGTGTTGCAGCAGGCGGGTTACACACCGGTTTTGATCAAGGTGCTGAACCAAAGCACCACCACCGCCGCACTCAACGTCTCCAGTCCGCAATCCGGTCCCGTTTATGCCGGCGTCGCCAAGTTGAGCATGGAACGCCAGCGTCAGGAACATCTGCGCGTGAACGAAAACACTACCGCCCGCAAAGACCGCTTCCTCGAGGTGGAGATGTTCGCCAGTTCGCCGATGACGCCGCATCTCAGCGGCCTGGAGGTCGAATACGCCATTGCGCTCATTTACAGCAGCGAAGCCGGCAAGCGCGAGGCCACCATTGCGTTTGATGTCGGGCAGGGAACGCAAGACCTGGGATTTCGCGGCGAAGTCCCCGTGTTGTTCGAAGTGAAACCCGCCATTGAAGTGAAGCTGTCGGTGAAGGATCACAACGGCCAGCCCACGATGGGCCGGTTCGCCTTTCACGATGCGCTGGGGCATGTCTTTCCGCCGCAGGCCAAGCGGCTGACACCGGACTTTTTTTTCCAGCAGTTTATTTACCGCGCCGATGGCGAGACGGTGCTGCTCCCGCCGGGCAGGTTCACGATGCACTATGGGCGCGGGCCGGAATACAAGTGGCTGAAGCGGGAAATCACAATTTCAGCCGACGCAGAATTGGAAACCAGGTTGGAGCGCTGGATTGATCCCATGTCCTTCGGATTCTACAGCGGCGATCATCACATCCACGCGTCGGGCTGCGCGCATTACACTTCGCCCAGCGAAGGCGTGCGCCCGGAGGACATGTTCCGCCAGGTCAAGGGCGAGGCGCTCAACGTCGGCTGCGTGCTCACCTGGGGGCCGGGCTTCGATCACCAGCACCAATTCTTCAGCCAGTCGGTGGACGCCGTCAGCGAGCCGCTCACCCTGCTCAAATACGACATCGAGGTCAGCGGGTTCGGCTCGCAGGCGCTGGGCCACGTCTGCCTGCTCAATCTCAAGGAGCAAATCTATCCGGGCGCGACCGGCAGCAAGGGCTGGCCGTCCTGGACCACGCCGGTGTTACGCTGGGCGAAGGCGCAGGGCGCGGTGACGGGCTATGCGCACTCCGGCAGTGGCTTGCAAGTGAATCCACCCGCGGCCGCGAAGCGATTGCTGGACGAACTGGATGCGGACAAGAACGGCCAACTCAACGCCAGTGAAGCGGCCAAGGGATTATTGCCGGAGGGATTTGCTTTGATAGACGCAGACAAGAGCGGCGCTTTGTCAGTGGCGGAACTGACCGCCGGCGTGGATCGCGCGGCGGACCGGCTGCCGAATCTCGCCGTGCCGGAGTTGAACAGCGTGGGTGCCCAGGAAATCTTCGTGACCGCCGCCCACGGCCTATGTGACTTCATCAGCGCGATGGACACGGCCCGGCTGCTCGAATGGAACTGCTGGTATCATCTGCTGAACTGCGGGTTCCCGCTGGCGGTGAGCGGCGAAACGGATTTCCCCTGCATGAGCAGCACGCGCGTCGGCCAGGGCCGCGTCTATGTGCGGCTTGGCAAGGTGGACAAGCTCGACTTCAACGCCTGGTGCGAAGGCCTCCGCCAAGGGCGCTCGTATGTGTCCGACGGCTACGCTCACGCGCTGGAATTCAAAGTCGGTGACGCCACCAGCGGCGGTGAAGTGAAGCTCGCAAAACCCGGCGCGGTGAAGGTGCGCGCGAAGGTCGCTTTCAGTTCGGAAACACCTCTGGAGGCGGCCTATGGTGGGGCGATGCCCGCCGGCGGGCCACGTCTGCTGGGCGACACGGTCAACCTTCACGACCCCGCCGGTCCGGGGGTTTTCAAGGACGGTCAACGACTGGTTGAATTGATCGTCAACGGCCGCCCGGTCGCGTCGAAGTGGGTTCCGGCGGATGACCAGATTCATGAGCTGCAATTTGACGCAAACTTGGAGCGCAGCGGCTGGGTGGCGTTGCGTCACTTTCCCCAGATGCACACCAATCCGGTTCGCGTGATGATTGGCGGGCGGCCAATTCGCGCCTCGCGCCAAAGCGCCTTGTGGGCGATTGCGTGCATCGAGCAGCTCTGGCGGCAGCGCGAACGCAACATTGCGCCGAACGAGCGCGAGGACGCGCGGCGCGCCTTTGAGGCGGCGAAGGAGATTTACCGGCGGATTGCGGCCGAGGCACCGGCGGGCAACTGACTCATTTTGGGAACGCGCCGGTGTGGCAGGTGTGGCAGTCGAAGTCCGAGTAGGGCGCGTCAATGTGGAAGAAGTCGTGGCCTTTGGGATTGAGCTTCTCCAGATCCACCCCCGCGCCCTGTGCCAGGATAACATGGCACGAGTTGCAGTCACTCGCACCAAGGGTGCGTTTGCCGTCGGCGGTCTTGTGCTTGCCGTCGTGGCAGCGGAAGCAGCCGATCCACTCCTTGTGACCGGAATGGTCGGGATAGGCGTGCCAGGCGGCCTTCATCTCCGGGAAGATGGTTTGGCCGAAGATACGCTGCGCCTCGGCGACGAGTGCGCCGGTCTTGGGCGAGTCTGGATACTGTCCCTTGAGGTAGGCGGAGATCTTTTGGAGCGCCTCCGGCTCGGTGGCGTAATTCTGCGTGAGCGCAAAGACGAGGTTGGACTTCACCCACGGAATGGAACGGTCAATGCGACCCTGCACGAGGGCGTTGTCCACGGAATCGTTGGGTGCCTGAAAGTTGTGGGCGGGACGGTTGTGGCAGTCCAGGCAGTCCATGGTGCGCTTCTCCAGGGTAGAAGGGTCGTCTTTGAATTCCGCACTGCGAAACTCCGTGACCTCCCCCTTCGCATTGGTCACGCGCACCCAGGGAATGACCTGCCGCTTCGGGTCGGTGGTGATGTACTCGACCTTGTTCGAGGGGTTGGCGTGCCAGTGAATGCCGCCGCAGGAGCCATGCGCGTCCGCGCCGCCACCCACGTGCAGCAACAGGCGGACGGTGAACTCGGTGTTGGTTTCATCCGCCAGGAAATGCGTGTAGGTGCGATCCAACGTGCCGAAGTTTTTGTCCGGCCAGTGGCATTGCCCGCAGGTCTCCCGGGCGGGCCGGAGATTCTTCACCGGTGTCGGGATGGGGCGTTCATAGCCGCCGGTGAACATCATGCAAAGCTGGTGGACGCCGTTGATCTTGGCCTTGAGATAGGCGGTGGTGCCCGAACCGACGTGGCACTCGACACAGGCCACGCGCGCATGTGGCGAGATGAGGTAGGTGGTGTATTCCGGTTTCATCGGCTCGTGGCAGGCCTGGCCGCAAAAGATGGTGGACTCGGTGAGGTGATAGGTCTGGTAACTGCCCAGTGCCGTGAGCAGCAGGAAGACTATCGTGCCGGCGACAAACCCAATCAAGGTGCGCCGGTCCCGTGGCCGGCTGAGATCGATGTGCAGCGCGTGGGGTGCGGCACCGGGACTGGAGCGGCGGGCGTGCCGGTGCTGCAACCATGCGCCGAGGCCCACCATGCTGAGGCCGAGGATAAGGAAACCGGGCGCAACCACATAGGCAAGGATGCCCATGTAGGGGTTGCCCTGGTGCGCCATGAGGTCAATGGCGAACAGCAGCACGAAGGCAAAGAAGCTGCCCAGCGCAACGACCAGCCCAGCCAGGCTCAGCCAGTTGCGAAACGGCCGGTGGGGCGGCGGATTGGCGGGTGAGGAATCCATGATTTGCGGCACTCTTGGCGGCGGCCTCTGGCTCCGCGCGCCAAAGCAACTGACAAGGAGTTGAGCAAGGCGTCCGGCCCCGAAAACCATCAACGGCCCCGCTCACTTCTTGAAGGTGCGCATGTGGGCGATGAGGGCCTTGATCTCCTCGTCAGTCAGCTTGTCGGCGAAGGGTTTCATGCGTTCCACGCCTTTTTCCTTGAGGCCGTTTTTGACGGACTTGATGGCGTCAAGTTCCTTCATCGCCTCCTGCACTTTGGGGTCGCGGTAGTCCTTGGCTTCGACTTTTTTGCCCATCTTGGTGTTGCCGCTGCCGTCCTTGGCGTGGCAGGAGGCGCAGTGCTTGTCCCAGAGGGCGGGGGCGTCCACAGCGAGCGCGGCGGCCGTGAGTGTCAGCGCGGCGAGGGTGAGTTTGGTTTTCATGATCGCAGGAAGGATTGGTGGGTTGAGGAGCGTTGGGGCTTAAAATTGAACCCGCAGGCTGGAAAAAACAAGATGGGCGGTGAAGTTGTTGAAGCCGCCGGAGGTCTGGTCGCGATAGTCGAAGAAGCCGTATTTAAGCGTCCAGGTCATGCGCTGGTTGATCTTGCGGATCAAAGCGGCGGTGATGCGGTGCTCCTCCGCGCCCGCGCCGTAGGGCAGGCTGGCGGCGGAATTATCCAGATAGTTGTCCGCACGGTAGTAAGTGTATTGGGTTTGGAGGTCGGTGCGACGATCGAGGACGAATAGGCTGGTGCCAGTGGCGGTCCAGTAATCGTTCTCGGCATTCAGGATGATCGGCGTGGCGGCTTGGGAGGCGGCGGGTGTTTCGGTGCGGTCGCGCGCATAGGTGAGCGTGCCCTGCAGGTTGAGCCGGTGCCAGGGTGTCCAGCTTACGCTCTGGTTGAAAATGTGGCTGGTGATGTCCGCGCTCTCCTGCGCGGCCAGCGCGTCGCCCTGCATGAAGATCTTCGACTGCTGGAAGTCGTAGCGGCTGACCAGGGTGACCTTCGCGTGGGGACGCAGCGTCACGCGGAAATTGACGTCATCGGTGTCAAACTCGTGCTTGAGCAGGAAGGCCGGGTAACGGTTGCCGGAACGGTTGGCGGTGGTGTCATCCACGTGGTTGTAATCCTCCTGGCGGTTCTTGTGGTAATACTGCGCGCCGAGGTTGAACGCGCGGCAGGGATACCAGTTGGCACCCACGGCGTACTTTTGCGTGAAACGATCGAAACCCGTGGCACGCAGCAGGTCGGTGGCTGCGGGCGGGCCAAGGAGCGTTTCCGTCTCGTGCAGGTCGCCGGTGCCGGTCATCCAGTCGTTGCGCGAATAGAGCACCCAATTGGTTAGTCCGGTGTAGCGCAGTTCCAGCCCGCTGGACACATCCAGGATTCCTCGGTCCGTGATGGTGCTGATGGGGACCAGGGCGGTGGGCAGTCCCGCCCCGGTGCCTACCACGGTTTCCGTGAACGTGGACTGGCTGTCCAGGTCCTGCTTCTCAATGCGGACGGCAGGGATGACCGCCAGATGCTCGAAGGGCGTCCACATCAGGTTGAGATTGGCCAGGTACTGCCTCATCTGCGCGCCGCCACCGAGGCCGAAGAAGCCTTCGTCACGCGCCTGCCGCCCGGCGAACAGCGGATCGAACACCGCCTCATACCCCGCTCCGTAAATGCGGCTGCCACCGATGTCCGTGTCCAGCGTGGTCAGCGCGTAGCCGGTGGTGAATAGGAGGTTGTCCGTGAAGCGTGTCTCCGTGGTCGCGTGGAAACTGAACATGTCCGACGTGACCTGCTCGCGCTGGGAAAGGAAGCGGTCCGCCGCCTGCCCCGGACTGCGGCGCATCTTGCGCGCATTGTCGAGCAGCAGCCGTTCGTAGCGGAAGCCCAGGCCCAGGTCTGTTTTGCCCAGCGTGTGCCGCACATCCGCCGACACCGAGTGCCTCTGCTCGTCCAGTTGCCAGAACGAAGGGACGATGCCCCGGGCCGAGGCTCCGGGTGTCAGCGTCGTGTCACCCCACACCAGCGAATCCTTCCTGCCCTCCCGCCAAGAATACTCATAACGCACCGTGAACTGCGGAATCTCCGGCAGCCGCAGCCCGCCCTCGAACCACACCGAGCCGCGATCCAGTTTCAACTCGTCGTCGTACAACTCAAACCACTGCCCGTTGCTCGGCAGGAAGCCGCCGCTGCCGTCGTAGAAGGTTCTGTGCTGCCGGTAGCCGAATTTGAGGAAGCCTTTGTTGTCCTCCACCAGGCTGATGGCCAGCGCATGGTCGTTGTGGTCAAACATCCCGCGCCCATCAATCGTCAGCAGCGCCTTCTTGCCCACGTCCTGTTCGAGATGAAAATCCAGCACGCCGCCATAAGCGCCCTTGGGCGTCTGCGTGCGCCGCATGAACTGCGCGCCATCGCCCCGGTCAATGAACGTCCCGCCCACGCCCACCTCCACCCAGTTGCGGTATTCGACGGGTTCCTCCTCCGCTTGTTTCTCCTGGCCGGGCAGGGCAACCGCGAACACCAGAATTGCGCCGGCGGCTGCAGGCCAACACGCCCGCTTCCATCCGAAGGCCGGAGGCGCGCCTTGCGGGGCATTGGAGGTGGCGTTCATACGATGGCGGGTGGATCAAAACCTGAGCGAGGAATTCACATGTGAACCGTGGACCGCCTCGTGGCAGCCCGCGTTCCAGCAGGTGCCGCGGCCCAGAAACGCCGTGTGGTCGCGTCCACCGATAAAGACCGCCCCGCCCGCCGCCTGCTGCTGGAAGTGGCACTTGAGGCAGAGCGTGGAATTGCGCTCCTTGAGCAGGCGCGGGTTGACCGTGCCGTGCGGGTCATGGCAGATGGCGCAGCCTTCGCGCGACGCCTCGTGCTCGAAGACAAACGGCCCGCGTTGCGCGGCGTGGCACTTGTAGCACTGCTCGTTCTCCGCGAGCAGCGACCGCGCCCCGCCCGGCACCGCCTGGCCCTTGTGCGGGTCGTGGCAGTCGCTGCAACTCATTTTGCCCTCCACGACCTGATGATGAGACGGCAGATGAAACTTGGCGCGCATCTCCAGATGGCATTGGAAACAGATGTCCGCCGACTTGTTGGGATTGAGAATCGTGTGTGGCGCGCCGCCCGTTTCCTTGTGAAGGCTGCCGGGTCCGTGACAGGACTCGCAGCCGACGTTCATCGCGTGCGGACCCTTCGCCTGCAAATGCGCATGCGTGGCGGTCTTGAAATCCTGGTTGATCTCTTCGTGGCACTCCGCGCAGGTCTCCGAGCCGATGAAGCTCGCGCCCTCGATCCCCGGCGGCACGAACACGGTGCGTTCCACCGTCGTGCAAGACACCAGCCCGCCGACGGCCAGCCCCAATGCCGCCAAGCCCGCCAAGGGCCGCCAGTGCCTCGCGCCCCGCGCCGCCAGCCCCGCGATCATTGATTGAAGTGCAGTTTGCACCGCCGGTCTCCTGCTGCCGTCCGATCACCGCCGCCCGAATTACGCTTGTTCCTACCGTATTTGCCTGCGGGGAGCTAACCGATTATTGGCATTTGCACGGTTCCCTTTGAAATCTGATTTGAGACAAGGTGCATTGCAGGTTGTGGCCGCCTCGGGCGCTCCGGGAATCGGGGGGGGCCTTCAAAGCCCGGCGCAACTGGCGGCGCATGGCCTGTTCCCACGAGGCCATCAGCAACTCATCCAGCGGTTTGCCACCGGCAGATGCTGGCTCGAAGCGGACCCGCGAGGGTCTGGACGCACGGACAGCAATCAAACCGGAGAAAACGCATCGCCTGTCGGTGGAACGCACTCATTGGTTGCTCGGCCACGAACCGGAGGCGTCGCTTGTTTCCACAGGATGCAGGGTGAGATTCAACCCACAACGCAAGCAACTGCCTTGGTGAAATGCGAGGTTTGGGGGTGAGGGGCGCCGGGGCGTTGCGTATGTTCGATCAATCGAAATGGCTGGCGGACGCCGGCCGTTGATTTCATCCGGCGTGCCGCCTCGCTCGCGGCTGCGCTCACATCAGCCCCGCTGTCTCCGGGAAGCCGCCCATGAGATTGAAACTTTGCACTGCCTGGCCGCTTGCGCCTTTCACGATGTTGTCCTCGGCGCTCATCACCATCAGCCGGCCCGTCCGCGCGTCCAACCGCCAGGCGATCTCGATGACATTCGTGCCGGTGACGTTCTTGGTGTCGGGCAGTTGTTTCGCGTCCAGCAGCCGAACGAACGGTTCCTTCGCATACGCCGCCTCGTAGCATCGCGTGATGCGCCCGCCCAGGGCCGCCATTTCCGCCTCACTGGAGAAATGCTCCGTCGGGGCCAGGTAGAGCGTCGTCAAGATGCCACGGTTGACCGGGATCAAATGCGGTGTGAACTGAATGACCACCTCCGCGCCCGCCGCCAGCGACAGTTCTTGCTCGATCTCCGACAAATGCCGGTGCTTGGGCACGCCGTAGGGCCGCACGCTCTCGTTGCATTCGACGAACAGGAAATCCAGCTCCGCCTTGCGGCCCGCGCCACTGACCCCGCTCAGGGAATCGGCAATGATCCCCGCGGACCTGATCAATCCGGCGCGTAACAGCGGCAGCACTGGCAGGAGAATACTCGTGGGGTAGCATCCCGGCGAGGCGACCAGCAAGGCGCTCTTGATCTGCTCGCGATAGACTTCCGGCAGCCCATAGACCGCCTTGGGAAGGATTTCGGGGGCGGGATGGTCGTGGCCATAAAACTCCTTGTAGATGGCCGGGCTGCGCAGCCGGAAATCGGCGCTCAGATCAATCACCCGGCAGCCGTGGTTCACCAGCGGCACGGCGAACTCCGCCGCCACGCCATGCGGCAGCGCGAGGAACACAATGTCGCACTGTTTGGCCAGCACCTCGGCGTTGGGCTCGCAAAAGCGCAACTCGCGCGCCCGCGCCTGGCTGGCGAAGCGCGGGAAAACCTGGGCGACGGTCCGGCCCGCATACTGGCGAGAGGTGACGGCGGCCAGCTCGGCGTGCGGATGGTTTAACAGCAGGCGCACCAGCTCCTCGCCGGAGTAACCAGAGGCGCCGACGATGCCGGCTTTGACAGTGGATTGGTTCATCATGTTTCCCCGCGTTTCACAAAGGCTCTTTCAATCGCGGGCCCGTTCACCCGCGCCCGTGCGTGTGCTTATACAAATCCGGCCGGTGAATTTCCATGATTCGTTCCGGCGTGCGGGTAACATTGAAGCCAAAGGGCTCGTAGAGTCGGTGCGCATCGAGCGTCGCCAACATGAAGCGCCGCAGGCCTTGCAGCTTTGGATGGGCAAGAATGGCGGCCATCAACTGCTTGCTCAGACCGTGGCCGCGGTGCTCCTCGAGAATGAATACATCGGCCAGCCAGGCAAACGTGGCCTGATCGGTGACGACGCGGGCAAAGCCGACCTGCCGGCCACCCTGATAGACACCGAAACACAGTGAATTGGTGATGGAGCGGTCCACGATTTCGCGGGGAATGCCCGCCGCCCAGTAACTGCGGCCGAGATAGCCGTGGATGACTGCGTGATCAAGCCGGGCGGGATCGTCCGAGATGGTCACGCCGTTGCCGGTGATTTCATATGGGTTCATGGCTGGGCAAAGAAAAACCCCGCTGACGATCGCCAGCGGGGTTGGTGGTTCGCAAAGGGGTTTTAACGCTTGCTGAACTGGAAGCGCTTGCGCGCACCCGGCTGGCCGTACTTCTTGCGTTCGCGCATGCGGGAGTCGCGGGTCAGGAACCCGGCGGATTTGAGCGCGGGACGCAGGTTGGCGTCGGCGAGCAGCAATGCGCGGGAAATGGCGTGCCGGGCGGCCTCGGCTTGGCCGCTGGGTCCGCCCCCCTTGAGGGTGAGGCTGGCGTCGAACTTGCCCTCGGTCGCGGACACGGTGAACGGTTCGCGCACCGTGCGCTGGAGCGCCTCAGTGGGAAAGTAGTTCTCAAAAGGGCGGTGGTTGACAGTGATCTTGCCGCTGCCGGCAGTCAGGCGGGCCTGCGCGGTGGCGGTCTTCCGGCGGCCGGTGGCGCAGTGGCGGGTGATGGAATCAGCCATAGGTCAAATCAGTTGGCGAGGGCGAGCGGGGCGGGATTCTGGGCGCTGTGGGGGTGCGCGCCGCCCTTGTACACTTTCAGCTTGGTCAGGAGCTGGTCACCCAGCCGGTTCTTGGGCAGCATGCCTTTGACCGCGTGGAGGATGAGTTTCTCCGGGGTCTTGGCCCGGATTTGGGCCACGGTGCGGTATTTCTCGCCGCCCTTCCAGCCGGAGTAGGTCATGAAGGTCTTGCCCGTTTCCTTGTTGCCGGTCACGACAACCTTCTCGGCATTGATGACCACGACGAAATCACCGGCATCGAGGTGCGGGGTGAAGACGGGTTTGTTTTTTCCACGCAGCACATCGGCGACCTGGGCCGCGAGACGGCCAAGGACCGCGCCGTCGGCGTCCACGATGCGCCATTTGCGCTGGTCGGCGTTGATTTTCGGCAAATACGTTTTCATCGGAAAACCTGCAACAAAGGGCGGTGAAGGTAACAAAGGCGGTTTCGGAGTCAATGCCCAAATCCTGCAATATCCGGTCGTGGTTTGACCCAAAAGGAGTGTTACCGAAGGCGGATGCGGGGCGGCCGGAACCG
>Ga0073934_10011364_pt1 | contig 10793 bp, 13 predicted proteins | sample LarsenN4metaG_FD_76834 | JGI IMG/M metagenome (GOLD analysis project Ga0073934, IMG submission 76834) | Hot spring sediment bacterial and archeal communities from British Columbia, Canada, to study Microbial Dark Matter (Phase II) - Larsen... ...
AACGTGGTGGGAAGCCTGCGCCTGGGCCTTTCGCTAGGCGCCCTGCGCAGCCGGCAGGTGGAACTCAAGGCCATCATCGACAGGACTCAGGCGCAGAGTCATCGCGACCAGGAGATCGCCATGGCAGCCGTACTGGCGACGCTGCTCTTCCTGGGCATCGTGGTCGGCGGGCTGATGGCGCAGCGCATGGCGAGGCCGGTGCGCGCCCTGGCGCAATCGGTGCGCAGCCTGGCGGGGGGTGACACCGGGAACAGCGATCGTGCGACCGCTGCGCGCAACGAACTTGAAGAACTGGCACAGGCCTTTGCCACCCTGCGCGAATCCCTGGGACGCACCACCGTCTCCCGCGACTTTCTCTACGGAATCATCGACAGCCTCAACGAGGGACTGGTCGTCACCGACGCCACAGGCACCATCCGCCTCGCGAACCGCGCCGTGGGCGAGATGTTTGGTTACGGGCCCGGCGAACTGGAGGGCAAACCGTTTGCCCTCCTGGTTGCCGCCCCCCAGGACTTCGCCGTTTGGGCCGGACAGACGGGCCTGAGCGAGAGCGCCTTCCGCCACCGCGACGGGCACATCCTCGCCGTCGCCGTCTCCCGCTCCGTAGTGAGAGACGATGCGGCTGCAGGTGAGGCCTACGTCATCGCCGACATCACCGAACGCAAGCACCTCGAGCAGGAGCTGTGGAGTTATCGCGGCCGTCTGGAGCAGCTCGTAGTGGAGCGCACCAAGGAGCTGAGCGCCGTGGTGGCCGAGCTCGAATCCTTCAGCTACTCGGTCTCCCACGACCTGCACGCGCCGCTGCGCGCCATCAACGGGTTCGGCGCGGCGCTGCGCGAAGACTATTACGAACAGCTCGACGCGACGGGGCGGAACTACCTGGAACGCATGGGGATCGCCACGGTACGGATGGGCCAGCTCATCGATGGTCTGCTCACCCTCACCCGTGTGGTGCGCAGCGAGCTGCGCCGCGATGTGGTGGACCTGAGCACCCTCGCCTCGGAGGTGGCGGCGGAGATTGCGGCCTATGACCCTCGCCGCCAGGTGACCTTCCGCATCGCACCGGAGCTGCGCGCCAACGGCGACCCGGCCCACATGCGTCTGCTGTTGCAGAACCTCTTCGGCAATGCCTGGAAATTCACCCAGCGCCGCAGCAGTGCGCTCATCGAATTTGGTGCGGTGGAGGAGGAAAATCAGAACACCTTCTTCGTCCGCGACAACGGCGCCGGTTTCGACCCGGAAGCGGCGCGGGGGCTATTCCAGCCCTTTTACCGGCTGCACGGCAGCGACGAGTTCCCGGGCACCGGCATTGGTCTGGCCACGGTGCAGCGCATTGTGCAGCGCCACGGCGGCGAGGTGTGGGCCGATGGCGATCCCGACGCGGGGGCCACCTTCTACTTCACGCTGTCGGACGGGGAAGCCGAGGATCAGGTGGAGGAGAGCCGCGTCTCGTCGCGCACACCGGCGTCGAACAGCGTCAGCTCCCAGCGATTCTCCGCCACCGCGTGGCGCAGGATGTAGACCGCGCCGTCGGCGGCGCGCACCTTGAAGTAGTCATTCTCCGCGGCGAGCCAGCGGTCGAGCACCTCCCGCACCTCCTGGCCGCGCCCGCCCAGCACGAACCGCTCGGGGACCGGTTCGCCCTGTCCCCCGAGGCCGCACTCCACCTGCAATGACAGCGGCGCTGCCATAAGCCAAGCGTAGCAGGCCGGGACGCGCACCGGCCCGCACAGGGGTCCGCGGCGTTGCGCGGGGTGGCAGGGTCCCGTATCGTAGCGCTCCTCGCGGCCCCCGCCGCCCTTGCGAACGCTCCCATGACCAACAGCTCCCGCACCCTGATCAGCCGCGCGCAGCGTTACGTGCTTGCGGGCGTGCTCACGGTGATCCCCATCTGGATTACGGTGGTGGTGTTCACCTTCATCTTCAGTCAGCTTTCGAGCTTCGGCCTGCCCCTGGTTCAGGCGATCTCGATCATGGTGGAACCCGCCCTGCCGGGGCTCGCCAACCTGCTGCTCAACCCCTGGTTCCAGTCCGCCGTGGCGGTGGTGTTCACCATTGCGGCGCTCTACCTGCTGGGCTGGCTTGCCACCATGGTGATCGGCCGGCGCCTCATTCACCTCTTTGACACCCTGATGCAACGCATTCCCCTGGTGCAGACCATCTACGGCGGCACCAAGAAGCTGCTCGCAGCGCTGCAACAGAAGCCGGATCAGGTGCACCGTGTGGTGCTGATTGAATTCCCGACACCGGGAATGAAGACCGTGGGATTCGTCACGCGCGTGCTCACCGACCATGCCACCGGCCAGCAGCTCGCGGCCGTCTACGTGCCGACCACGCCGAACCCCACCTCGGGCTATCTGGAGATCATTCCCATCGAAAAACTGATCTCCACGGACTGGACCATGGATCAGGCGATGACCTTCATCATCTCCGGCGGCACCGTCGCCCCCGATCACATCCACTACAGCAAGAGCGCCACCTGAATAAGCGCTCGCCCCAAGCGAGCGCTTTCCAAGCGGAACCACTCCGTAGCGCCACCCTCACCCAACCCTCTCCCTCCGGGCACCCGTCCCAAGGGGGAGGGACTCAGAGGCAGTACGCCAACGCAGTCAAGTTCGCACCGCACGAACGACGATGTGCCCGCGCACCTCGCCTCCGTTTACCACCCCCATACCACCCCCTCCAGCAACTTTTGATACCCGGCGTAGTCCGTCGCCGCAGCGGGCACCAGCGCGCCGCCCTCCTTGCCACTCAGATTGTCGAGCAGCGGCTTGAGGTTGGTCTGGGCGGCGGGGTCGGTAAGAGCCTTGACGAGAAGGGTGTGCTGCGCCGCTGGCACCCTGGGGCCCGCGGTGAGGGCCAGGCCGGGCATCTCGGTGCTGGTGAAGAGCGTCTTCAATCCCGCCACCTTCTCCGGCGGCAGTTTCTCGATAAAGAAGTTCGGCAGTGCCACGGCCGCGCAGCGCCCCTCTTCAAAGGCGGCGAGGGCTCCTTTGAACCCGCCGCGAGGCGCCACGACGTTGGGGGCCACGTAGGAGTCGAACTGCGCCAGCAGCACCACGGCGGCAAGGTTGGGCGAAGCCATGGAGCAGACGTTCTTGAACTTCAGATCCTCCAGGCGTGCCGGCCCGTCCTTGCCCGCGAACACGGTATAGGCAAGCTGCCCGTCGACGCGGACCAGGGGGACGTGCCTGGTGTGCTCCATACGCCAGGCGACGAAATGGGGACCGTCGATCACGAAGTCATACTTGTCCTCCTTCATCTCCTGGCTGAAGGCGGCCCAACCGGTAGGGGCCTTGAAGACCACCTTGTCGTTGAGCGCCTTGGAGAGTTCAGCGGCAAGAGGCGCGTAGAGGCGCGCCGCCTCGTCCGCGTCCTCTCGGGGAGGGGCCGAGAGAATCCATTCGGCAGAAGCCGTGGTCGTCAGGAGAAGCGATAGAACTACAGAAGTGGAAAGAAGCCGCATGGGACCCCCGGTGGACGTTGAACATGGACGCGCGGATGTTACGGGGGGTACGCGAAACGAGGCAATGAGAAAACGGCAAGCACCCTGCTGTGGCTGATCCTCGGGACGCCAGGGGGATACACTTCGACCATGCCCTTCCACGAAAAAGCGCTGCTGGTCCCCTACAGCCCCGAGGAGATGTTCGACCTCGTGGTGGACGTGGAACGTTACCCCGAGTTCGTGCCGGGCTACCGGGAGGTCACCATCGTGCGGCGCGAGCCCGCCTGCCTCTACACGCTCCAGGCGGTGGGGCTCGGCGCGGTGCAGGCCCGCTTCCACTCGGTGGCCGGACTGGAGCGACCGCGGCGCATTCGCATCCACGCCGAAGAGAGTCCCTTTGACCTGCTTGAGATCGAGTGGCTCTTCGAGCCGGTGCCTGAAGGGTGCCGCATCAACTTCCGCGCCGACGCCCACCTGGCGGAGGGCCTCACCGCGCGGCTGTTGCAGCCGTGGTTCGAGCGCCTGGCGGAGAGTATCCCGCCGGCCTTCGTGGCGCGGGCGCGCAAACTCTACGGGCAGCGCGTCGGGCCCGGACCCAGGTGACGGTGCAACCAGTCGTTGATGGCGTCGTAGCCGTAACCGATCCAGCCCTGCTCCAGTCGGAAGACGTAGATCCGGTCATCCTGCCCAAGCCGCGACTCCATCATGCGAAACAACTCCTCAGCGGGCACGTCGGTATCGATGACGCGGCTGGTGGGTGAGAGACGCGCCGATTCGAAGCCGTCGAGGTAGGCATTGAGTGCCGCTTCGTGGTCGGGGTCGTCGATGGTATAGGTCACGAGCAGTGTCGACATGGGCGCCTCCCAAAGACAGGGCAAAGGTACCAGGGTAACGATACAAGCAAGAACGCCGGGGCCTCCCCTTGTATCCTTGCCCCTGTATCTTTCCCCTGCCGCTTACCAATCCGGCGGGATGTCGGCGCGCCGGGGCTCATCGGGCAGCGCCCGCACCCCCGGTTTGTTGACGATGTGCACCGTGGTCGCCTGCATACCGCGTTCGCCCAGTTGCGCCTCGAACCGCACCTCGGTGCCGATGGCGAGGCGTTCAAACTCCTGGTGCAGCACGCTGTTGCGGTGGAAGTAGACCTCGTCGCCCGCGGGGCTGCGCAGGAAGCCATAGCCCTGATCCGGAAAGAGACGAATTACGAGCGCCGTTGGTTCCTCGTGCACCTTCACGTCACCGCGCTGCCGCTGCTTGAGTTTGAGCAACTGCTTTTCCATCGCCTTGAAGGCGTCACGAATCACCGTGCGCAGCTCCACCACCGTCTCCACCTCCACCGGCTCCGCCACCGCATCCAGCACGTGTCCGGGCGGCACCGTCACCTCCACCCGCACGCGGTAAGGCCGCCCGCGATGCTGGTGACGATGGGGCTGCGACACCGTGACGCGACAGGAGTTGATGTGGTCCACGTAGCGCTCCAGGCGATTCACCTGGCGACGGATAAACTTCTCACTCCACTCGGATCGGTCCACATCCTGAAACTTCAGGTCGAGAGGGATTTGCATACCTCAAGTTTAGCCTCGCCGGTCGGGGAGAAGATCCATCGCTGAGTAAGGTGGAGAACCTCGGGGAAATGGCGGCGACGGGCATGCTGGTGGTCTCTGTTACGCCTCGTGTGTGGTGCACCTGCTCTGGTGAAATGGTGCTAAACAAAGGTCGCGCGCAGCAGGCGACGGAGTTCGGGGAGGGGACGGGCGTTGAGCACGTCGCGGGCTTCGAGCCAGCCGCGGCGGGCCTGGGTGATGCCGAATCTCAGGTGGTCGAGGTCGTCGGGGCGGTGGCTGTCGCTGTCGATGCTCACCAATACGCCGAGCTCCCGCGCGCGGCGGCAGAAGACCTCATTGAGATCGAGGCGTTTGGGCTGGCTGTTCAGTTCCACGAAGCAGCCGCGCTCCTGCGCGGCGCGCAGCACGCGATCGAGATCAATGGCGTAGCCCTCCCGCTCCGGACGCAGGCGCCCGCCGGGGTGGCCGAGAATGGAGACGCAGCGCTGCTCCAGGGCGCGCACCACCCGATCGGTCTGTTGCCGGCGCGTGAGCCCCACGGCGGTGTGCACCGACACCACCACGAGATCAAGTTCGCGCAGCACCGCGTCGGGCAGGCTGAGGCGGCCGTCCTCCAGGATGTCCACCTCGGCGCCTTTGAGCAGGGTAACTCCGTCGAGCTCCTCGTTGAGGCGATCGATGGCCACCATCTGCGCGCGCAGCGCCGCCTCACCGAGGGCGCGTGCAGGGGTATGCTCACGGGCGTGATCGGTGATGGCGAGGTAGTCGAGACCCCGAGCCCGTGCGGCGAGGGCCATGGCGCGCAGCTCGCCGTGGCCGTCGCTCGCGGTGGTGTGGGAGTGGAGGTCGCCGCGCAGATCGCTACGCTCCACCGGCCGCGGCAGGCGCCCCGCCAGGGCGGCGGCTATCTCGCCCTGATCCTCGCGCAGTTCGGGTGCGATGAAGGGGAGTCCCACGGCGGCGAAGACCGAGGCCTCGCTCTCGCCGCCGATCCGCTGCGTGCCGCGAAAGATGCCGTATTCGTTGATCTTGAGGCCGCGCTGTTGGCCGAGCCGGCGCACCTGAATGTTGTGCGCCTTGCTCCCCGTGAAGTAATGCAGCGCCGCACCGAGACTCTCGGGCGCGACCACGCGCAGGTCCACGGGCAGGCCGTTTTCGAGGAGGGCCGCGGCGCGGGTGGGGCCCTGGACGCCCACTTCGCTGAAGCGGGGATAACGCGCAAAGCGCTCCACCGCGGCGGCGGCATCGGTGGTGGTAACCAGCAGATCGAGGTCGCCCACCAGGTCTTTGCCGCGGCGGAAGCTCCCGGCGATCTCCGCCGCTTCCACTGCCGGGAGATCGCGCATCCAGGCGACCAGGGCATCGGCGGCAGGGAGCGCGGCGGCGCGCGCGAGGCGCATTTTTTTTTCGCGTCGCGCGGCGAGCGCCTGCAGGAGGCGCTGTTCGGTCTTTTCGCCGAAGCCTGGCAGCGTGTGGATGCGTCCCGCTTCAGCGGCCAGGCGAAGCCCTTCGATGTCTTCGATACCCAGTCCGATGTTGAGTGCCTTGACGCGCTTGGGCCCCAGCCCCGGTAGCCGCAGCAGGGCCTCCAGCCCCGGGGGCACCTGCGCGTGCAGTTCGTCGAGAGTGCGCATGGCACCGGTGCGCAGCGCCTCATCGATCTTGCCCGCGAGATCCTTACCGATGCCGGGCAGCTCCGTGAGGGGTTCGCCGCGGCGCACCAGATCGCGCACCTCCTCCCCGAGGCCGCTCAGGGTGCTCGCCGCGGTGCGGTAGGCGCGCACGCGAAACGGGCTCGCGTCCTCGATCTCAAGGAGGTCCGCGATCTCGTTGAACATGCGCGCGATCTCGCTGTTGCCGAGACGCATCATTCTGGAATTTTAGAAGCGAACTGCAGAGGACGCGGAGGCCGCAGCGGGAGATCGTGCCTCGGATTCCTCCGCGTCCTCTGCGTCTTCCGCGGTGACACTCTTCAGCGCAGGTAAGAGGAGAAGAGCGGCTTCAGTTCGGCGAGGGACTCTTCGACCGCGAAGGGGAGGGACTTGGCGTAGAGATCGAGCAGGACGATGGCATTGAGGGCACCGTCCTGCGTCTTGGAGGCGCGGATGCGGGCCACGATGCCACGATTGACCTTCTCCACGTCGCGATAGATGGCGAGCAGGCCGTTAAGTTCGAGGTCGGCGGGGTAGCCCGCCCGGGTGCGGAAGTACTCTCCGAGCAGGTACATGCTGGCGGCGCGGTAGATGGTCTCCGGCTCGCTGGCGAAGGGGAGATGAAAGCGCGCCATGGGGCGGAAGAAGCCGGTGATGGGACAACCGCTGGTGGCATTGATGAGGCCGAGGAGCGCGCTCATGCCGTCCTGCGCCGTGGTGGCCTGGGAGATGATACGCTCCGCGGTGATCACCTCGACGTGGGTCTCCTCGTAGGAGACCACATTGCCCAGGCGGCTCACGGCATCCGAGAGCGCAACCGCCAGGGGACAGTGGCTCTGTTCACGCACATTGAGCGGACAGTTTTCGCACTGGTGGAAATCGAGCCGGGTCCACTCCGGGAGCGAGTCGCTCTGCTGCCCGCAGAGCTGGAAGGCGTCGTCGAACTGGAGGTCGAACTCTTCGCGCCGTCCCTTGGCATTGGTGAAGGTGAAAATGTACCGGATTTCTTTCATGGACCGCCCTCGCGAGGGCACTAAGGTATCCCGAATCGGGCTGGGGATTCCATGCCCCGATTAAGGGAATGGCGAAATGTGAGGGAGCGCACATGGCGCGGGCGCTGTCGGCCGGGGTGGTGATCTTTCGGGACGTGATGCGCGACGAGCGGGCGGCGCGCGAGTGCCTGCTCCTGCGCGCCTACCGCGACTGGGATTTCCCGAAGGGCGGGGTGGAGGCGGGCGAGGCGCCCCTCGCCGCAGCGGTACGCGAGGTGCGGGAAGAAACCGGACTTTCCGAACTGGAATTCCTCTGGGGCGAGGAGTACCGCGAAACGGAACCCTACGGCCGGGGAAAGGTGGCCCGCTACTACCTCGCGCGCTGTAACCAGGGGCGTGTCTACCTGCCCGTCAACCGCGAACTGGGGCGTCCGGAACACCACGAATTTCGCTGGGTGGATTGCGCCACCGCCGCTACGCTGCTCGCGCCGCGCCTGCAACCGATCCTCCGCTGGGCCTGCGCCAGGAGCGGCGCCGCCTGATGAGTCGCGGTGCCGGCCTCGCGTCTACACTCAGGTTGAATGGGTCCGTTGGCTTCGATAAGGAGGCGCGTATGCCGAGTCAGACGAAAGAGATGGGAATGAAAGACGAGCATTACGACATCGTCAGTGCGCTTTACCACGCCCTGCAGGGTGCCGATACCTGCAAGCAGTACATTCAGGATGCGGAGAAGGAGGGCGACAAGGAGGTGATCGCCTTCTTCCATGAGGTGCAGGACGAGAACCGCAAACTCGCCATGAAGGCGCAGCAATTGCTTGCGAAGCGCCTGCATTGAACCGGCGCGGCGAGGTGCCCGGCACCTCGCCCCTCTTCCATCGTCGTTTGCTAATAAGTTCCGCTCCTCCCAAACGGGATGTAGTCACCCGCCCCCACTTCGTTATCTTTACGACATGGGGGGAATTCCTTGATGACCATTTCCGCAATCTTCGGCCTGCGCAAACAGGTGGAGGCGAATCGCCCGCGCCTCTATCGCATGGCCTACGCCTGGTGTTACGACCGGGCCGTCGCCGATGATCTCGCGCAGGAGTGTCTCGCCCGCGCGCTCAAAAATCTCGGCTCGCTGCGCGACCACGAACGGCTCGAACCCTGGCTCTACAGCATCCTCAACAACTGCTGGCGCGAACACCTGCGCCGCAAGCGTCCCGATGTGGAGCTCGACGAGGAGCAGTTCGTGTGCGACGACTGCCCGGAGACCCTCAGTTATCAGCAGCAGGTCGTCGAGCGGGTGCGCGACGCGGTGGCCTGTCTGCCGCTCGGCCAGCGTCAGGTGGTGACGCTGGTGGACCTTGAGGGCTTCGCCTATGCGCAGGTGGCCTCGATCCTCGATATCCCCATCGGCACCGTGATGAGTCGTCTCAGCCGGGCACGCGCCGAACTCGCGAAGAAGCTCGCTGATTTGGGCGCGCGGCAGGAGGAGCCGCGGCTGCGGAGGGTGAAATGAGCAACGAGAAACAAGACATCGGCATGGATCGGCTGCACGCCTTCGTCGACGGACAGCTGGAATACGCCGATCGCGCGCGCCTGCTCGAAGAGATGGAGCGCGACCCGACCCTGCGCCAGCAGGTCTGCGAACTCCAGCGCACCAAGGATTACGTCGCCTTCGCCTTCGAGAGTTTTCCGCTCGAGACGCCGAGCCGCCCGCCGGATCGTCGCTGGCTGCGCTGGGGTCAGGGCGTCGCCGCCCTGCTGCTTATTGCCGTGGGCTTCGCCGCGGGCCGCTGGGGCGCAACCGAACCGGAGCTGACCGCGGCTGCGGCGCCCACCCAGCAGGTGATCGTGCACCTCAACAGCGCCGACAGCGGCAAGTTCCTGGCGGCGCTCGCCGACGCAGAGGCGATCGCGCGCCACACTGATGCCCGCGTCGAGGTGGTCGCCAATGCGGGCGGCCTCGATCTGATGCGCAGCGATCGCTCGCCCCTTGCGGGCCAGGTGCGTAACCTCATGGATCGCTACCCGAACCTGCAATTCGTTGCCTGCAACATCACCATCGGCAAGCAACGCCGGCTCGGACAGGAGCCGCACCTGATCCAGGGGATCCAGGTAGCCCCCTCGGCGGCGGAACACATCCTGCGGCGCTTGGAGCAGGGTTGGTCCTACGTGCGGGTGTGACGCCGCGTGCGGCGCCACGCCAGCGTGTACCAGCCGAGGTTGATCACGAGCACCAGCACCCCGAGCACCACCTGCGTCCGGCGATCGAGTCCCTGCGGATAGAGAATGCCGAGCAAATAGTGCTCCACGAAGCCGCCCGCATAGGCGGCATCTCCCGCCTGCGCGCGCAGCCACTGCTCAAGGGGTGTGAGCGGACAGATCCCACCCACCAGTTCGATTCCCGCGCCCCACAGGAACGCCGGCACGTGCAGCCATGCGACGCGCGGCCGAAATACCACCCACGCGCCGCCCATGACCACGAACAGCACGAAGGCGAAGTGCAGAACGACGACAAGGTCCGCGAGAATTGCGTAGGACATCGCGTCTCGCGCTGGGTGCGCGTCCTTCCGGTTGGAGCGGCTGCCGTTACACCGTAAGATGGCCCCACGTACCGCCGCATGCAACGAACCGTGAACGAAGAGCCAGCCAAGCCCTCCATCAACCAGTGGGTGGAACGCATCTCGCGCGAAGAGATGCCCATCTTTGGCCGTACGGTACAGCAGGTGGTGACGGTTTCGGAGAACGACGAGGCGCCGTCGAGCGAGCTGGCGCAGGTGGTGTTGCAGGACGCCTCCATGACCGCCCGCACCCTCAAGCTCGCCAACACCCCCTTCTACAACCCGCGCGAGCGCGCCATCTCCACCGTGAGCCGCGCCGTGGTGGTGCTCGGCTTCGACACGGTGCGCAACATGTGCCTCTCCATGGCGCTGGTGGACGCCTTTGTGCACGGCGCCGCGCGCGAGCGGCTGCACCGGGAACTGGCGCGCTCCATCCATGCCGCGGTGCAGGCGCGTGCCCTGGCGGAGAAGATGGGTGACCCCTCGCCGGAGGAGGTCTTCATCGCCACGCTGCTCTTCCGTCTCGGCGACCTCGCCTTCTGGTGCTTCGGCGGCGAAACCGGCGACCGGCTTGATCAGTTGCAGCAGCAGCC
>Ga0073934_10011365_pt1 | contig 10792 bp, 11 predicted proteins | sample LarsenN4metaG_FD_76834 | JGI IMG/M metagenome (GOLD analysis project Ga0073934, IMG submission 76834) | Hot spring sediment bacterial and archeal communities from British Columbia, Canada, to study Microbial Dark Matter (Phase II) - Larsen... ...
ACTTTACAAACTTTATAAACTTTACAAACTTTACAAACTTTATAAACTTTACAAACTAATTATGTTTTATATCAAACTCGGAAAAATTCCTCAAAAGAGGCATACGCAATTCAGAAAGCCGGATGGCAGTTTATATTTCGAAGAATTAATCTCAACCGAAGGGTTCGATTCAATTCTTTCTAATGTTTATCATATCAATATGCCACCTAAAATAGAATCTTACGAAAAAGAGATTCAGGAAATTGCTCCGGTAGAATGGAAAGATGCCTTATTGCTTCCATATCATTTCAGGACTTCGAAGATAAGGCGTAAAGGTGATTTTGTAACAGACAGAAATTATATTGTATTTAATGATACAGTTTGGATGAGCGTTTCAATTCCTGAGAAGGAAATTGATTATTTTTATAAAAATGCCTCATGTGATGAAGTTATCTACGTTGATGAAGGCGAAGGCGAATTGCAGACAAATCTCGGATATATAAAATTCAGGAAAGGAGATTATATTGTAATTCCGAGAAATATACTCTTCAGATTGAAACATAGCACACCTGCGAAATTATTAATATTTGAAGCATTTGGAATGATAAAAACCCCGAGACGATACAGAAATGAATTCGGGCAACTACTTGAACATTCGCCGTTTTGCGAAAGGGATATTAGGACTCCTGAATTAGTAACAATTGAAGAAAAAGGAGATTATATAACAAAGATTAAGAAATATGGCAGGATATATACTTTGCATTATGAATATCATCCTTTTGATATAGTAGGTTATGATGGATTTTATTTCCCATATATTTTCAATATAGATGATTTTATGCCGATAACAGGAAAAATTCATCAACCGCCGCCTGTTCATCAGACATTTGACGGACCCGGATTTGTAATCTGTTCATTTGTATCAAGAATGCTTGACTATCATCCGGAATCAATACCGGTTCCATATAATCACAGCAATGTTGACAGTGATGAGATATTGTATTATGCAGACGGACAATTTTCAAGCAGAAAAGGAATTGAGAACGGTTCAATTAGTTTGCATCCGGGAGGTTTGCCACACGGACCTCATCCGGGCAGAGTAGAAGCTTCATTAGGGCAAAAGGAAACTATTGAAACAGCAGTAATGATGGACACATTCAAACCTTTGAAAATCAGCAAATTTGCAGAAGAGATAAATGATGAAGAGTATCCAATGAGCTGGAAAATATAAATTATTTTACCTTTTAAATATATAAAATTTTAAATAAATTCGTAATGTTATTGATTTTTTCATACCCTAAAATATTTTAATTATGAGTACAAAACCAACTGAATCAAAGAAGCCTCGGAAAATCAAGGGGAAAACTGTAATTGACATTGAAAAATGCAAAGGATGTGAAATTTGCACCACTTCATGTAAAGAGGGCGCAATATCAATGTCTAAAGACCTTAATAATAAAGGTTACAGATATGCAGTAGTTGTAGATGACCTTTGTACCGGCTGTACAAATTGCGCAGTAGTTTGTCCGGACGGAGTAATAAAAGTATATCGTGAGACTTCAAAGAAAAAGGAATTAGTAGCAACTATTTCCAACGTACAATCTTCGATAAACGTAAAGATTGACAATCCTACAATGGAAGATTTATCGAAGATGGATTACGTTTAACGAAGAGCAACGAGATACATAGAGTCCAACAAAGTTACCAGGCCGGTAACACATCACAGTTAAAAATGAATAAATTAACCTAACAAATCAACTATGGAACAAGATATCAGATTAATGAAGGGTAACGAAGCAATGGCAGAAGCGGCAATACAAGCCGGCGTAGATGCATACTTCGGATATCCTATAACGCCACAATCAGAGGTGCCGGAATATTTATCAAGGGAGATGCCAAACAGGGGTGGAATTTTCTTACAGGCAGAAAGTGAAGTTGCGTCAATAAATATGGTATATGGAGCGGCGGGAGCAGGAGCAAGAGTAATGACAAGTTCATCGTCGCCGGGATTCAGTCTGATGCAGGAAGGCATATCATATATAGCGTGTGCACAATTACCATGTTTACTGGTAAATGTAAACAGAGGCGGACCCGGATTAGGAACAATACAGCCATCACAGGGAGATTATTTTCAGGCAACAAAAGGCGGAGGTCACGGAGATTATAAATTAGTAGTACTGGCTCCTTCGTCTGTTCAGGAGATGGCAGATTTTGTCTTTCTCGGATTTGAAATAGCTGAAAAATACAGAACTCCTGTATTGATGTTATCAGACGGAGCAATAGGTCAGATGATGGAAAAAGTAGTATTCAATCACAAGCCATTACCGAAAACAGAAAAACCATGGGCAACAACAGGCAAAAAGAACGGGAAAGAAAGAAGTATAATCACTTCACTTTTCATACAGCCGGAAAAGATGGAAAAGGTAAATTTAGAGTTAAATAAAAAATATGCAGAGATAGCCAGAAATGAAGTCAGGTTCGAAGAAGTTCAAACCGACGATGCAGAATATATAATTGTAGCTTATGGATTATCAGCAAGAATAAGTCATAAAACAGTAGATTTAGCAAGGGCAAAAGGAATTAAAGCCGGTCTAATCAGACCAATTACTTTATTCCCGTTTCCTTATGAAAGGATATCTGAACTTGCAAACAAGACAAAGAAGATGATGACTGTGGAATTAAATTCAGGACAGATGATAGAAGACGTAAAACTTGGAGTAAATGGCAAGATACCGGTAGGACATTTTGGCAGACTCGGCGGAATAATTCCATCACCTGAAGAAGTACTTGAAAACTTTGAGAAGTTTATAAAAGAATAATAAATCGCTGTTTACCGGAACAATAAAAAAACAAATTGAAAAACTTTATAACTTATTAAGATATGTCAGAAGAAAAAGAAAAAATCGTAGAAGCTCCGGAATGTTTGACAGCGGAGCCGGATTTGGAAGGATATGAGCTTGTTTACGATAAGCCGGATACATTTACGGACGTAAGGATGCACTACTGTCCGGGATGCGGCCATTCAACGGCTCATAAAATACTTGGCGAGGTAATACAGGAACTTGGAATACAGGACAACATAATCGGAGTTGCACCTGTAGGGTGTTCTGTATTTGCCTATGATTACCTTGATATAGACTGGCAGGAAGCCGCACACGGAAGAGCGACAGCAGTAGCTACGGGTATAAAGAGAGTCAGACCAGAGTCTTATGTATTCACATATCAGGGAGATGGAGATTTAGCCGCAATAGGCACTGCTGAAACAATACATTGCATTAACCGTGGCGAAAACATTACGATTATATTTATTAACAACGGCGTATATGGAATGACAAGCGGACAAATGGCACCTACTACACTGGAAGGAATGAAAACAACAACTTCGCCTTATGGAAGAGAAATAAAGACAATGGGTTCACCGATAAAGGTATCGGAGTTAATTGCAAATCTGCCGGGAGCATTTTATGTAACAAGACAGGCGGTACACACTGCAAATCATGTAAGAAAAGCGAAGAAAGCAATAATGAACGGATTGAGATATCAGAAACTCGGACTAGGAACATCATTTATTGAAATAGTATCAAACTGTCCTTCGAACTGGAAGATGACACCGGTTCAGACAATAGATTTCATAAATAATGAAATGTTAAAGTATTATCCACTTGGTGATGTAAAATTACCATCAAAAGAAGCTTTAGATGCACTTGCAGAAATAGAAAAAGGAGAAAAGAAATGACTGAAGAAATAATAATAGCAGGATTTGGCGGACAGGGAGTTCTCTCAATGGGACAGACTCTCGGATACGCATCAATGGTTGAAGGAAAAAATGTAACATGGATGCCATCATACGGACCGGAAATGCGCGGCGGAACAGCAAACTGTATAACAATATTATCAGATGAAGAAATAAGTTCGCCGATTATATCTGTATTTGATACGGGAATAATATTAAACCAGCCATCTATGGATAAATTTGCACCGAAAGTAAAAAAAGGCGGTTTGATAATATATGAATCAACAACAATATTACATCCGACAGACAGAAAAGATATAGAGGTATATGCAATTCCTGCAGCGGAAACTGCCAATCAGATGAAAAACACAAAAATAGCAAATATGATTTTACTCGGAGCATATCTTGAGAGGAAGCCGGTTGTTGGAATTGATTCGATTATTGCAGCATTGAAAAAAGTATTACCAGAAAGATATCATCACCTGCTTGAATTGAACAGAAATGCACTGCTAAAAGGGCAGGAATTAATCAGAAGTGTAAGTAAGAATTAAAAGAATTATTGTTTTTTTCATTTTTTTGTTTAATTGATTAAAAGAGAGCCATTCCGGGAAACCGGAATGGCTTTTTAAATCTGGTACAGTAATTAAAATAGTCTTTATTAAAATATTATCTTGAAATTAGTTTTTATTAGACATAAATTTTAGCAAAAAAAAATGAGACAAGTAATTATTTATCAGGGAGAAGACAATATGTGGGTAGCAGAATGTCCAAGTCTGCCGGGTTGCATAAGTCAAGGTGACACAAAAGAATCAGCTATTGAAAACATAAAAGAAGCGATTAAACTTTATATCGAAGCATTAAATGAAGATAATCTTCCGGTTCCCGAAGAGAAATTTAACTCGATATTAATTGCAGTATGAGTAAGCTGCATGTGATTTCCGGAAAAGATTGTGTAAAAGTACTTGAGAAAATTGGTTTTACTGTTAAGCGGCAGGAGGGGAGCCATATAGTTATGCGCAGAGAAAATCCGTTTAACCAATTAGTGGTACCGAATCATAAAACATTAGACAGAGGAACATTGCGAGCAATAATCAGACAGGCAGACCTGAGCGTAAGTGATTTCACCAAAAACCTGTAAACACCTTATTTTTATATTAAACTCGATAAACCGTTTATAACACTTAAGAAATTGCATATCTTTTTTTCATTAAAATGAAATACCTTGAAAGAAAATAAAAAGCAAATTAGTTTTGTAGAATATAACATTCCTCTTTAGTGTAACGGTCAGCACATAACTCTCTGAAAGTTAGGGTTGTGGTTCGAATCCACAAAGAGGAACAAGGTTTATTTTTTCAGTATATCGTCTAATTTTCGATTTATATTTTCATCAGAAGGACGCAGGAAATTTGCGGAAACTATTTTACCGTCTCTGTCTAACAGCATAAAGTGCGGAATACCAAAGATATTCAAAGGATTGGTTAAATCTTTATTCGGACCGCCATACAGTTGTTCCAGGGTTAAGTTGCTGTTAGAATTCAAATATTTCAGCCAGTTCTCTTTTTTATCCCAGACACAAATACTAACGAAGACGATATCTTTGTTTTTATATTCTTCAACCAATTTTTTCAAATATGGAATTTCTTCAACACAGGGGGTACACCATGGTGCCCAGAAATCAAGATAAACATATTTGCCTTTATATTTGTCCAGATAAATTTTAGTTCCTTTCAAATCCTCAAACTCATATCTGAGTAATTTATTATCGGCTGTTAAATTCCTCTCTCTTAGTTCCGCTAAATAGCTTTTCATTTTATATTTTTCCTTGTTATCAGTACAAATAGATTCGTAGAGTGTAATTATCTCGTCAATGCCCGTAATCAAAAAAATGTATTTTAAGTTTTTTGATATATATTCGGTGCAAAAACTATTTTTAATCTTTTGATTAGTAATTAGTTTATCTAATAATTCAAACATAACTTTATAATGAGCTAAATCGTCTTCCGCATCATATTTTATAAGATAATTTTCGCGTTCCAGAACATAATCGGTTAGCATATAGCTTTCAATATATTCTCTGTAATTTTTAAATATCAGATATTCTTCGTTATCAACTTTAAGATTATTGAGAAACTGCCATTGCTCTTCTATACTATACGGGTTAAACAAAGGATACAATTTTAAAGAGGCAATTGAATATTCAATCTGACTATTTATGGTATTTAAAAAATAAGAGTCATCAATTTTGTATTCCTGAACATAATAATTTACTGTATTATTAAGTGCCTCAAAAGCCCCATCAAGGAATGCAATCAGACCGGGCTTTTCGAGTGTATTTAATTGATTTTGATATTTGGAAATTGAATATGTGGTTATAAGATTTTGTATATCGCTTAGCAGTAGATTATAAACGTATGATTTTGAGTTCTTGTTAAAATTTAATTTAATAAAGTTTGCGCTATATAAATCAAAGCTAAGTGAATCACCGGGAAATAAATACAAATTGAAATACTTGTTGTACTTTGCATTAAAAATAATCTCCACGAATTGGGGCTTTTCAGTATATATTTCTGCATAATAAAAATTACTAGAATCAGAATTAAATTTAATGCTTTCGCTTCCGTTATTGCAAAATATACTATCCGGACCATTTTTATAAAAGTTAAAACTGATATACGCATTCTGAGAGACGGCATTTGAGTATAGCAGCAGGGAGAGGAGAATGTATAGGATATTTTTCCTCATTCTTTTTATATAAATTTTTCGATTTAATAAATATTATCTGATTTTTTTGACCTTGAAAATTTTCCCATCACTTCTGTAATAATTACCTGATTGGAAGCCATTTTCAAAGTAAAAATAACCGCATTCGATACCTCCCGAATCGTATTCTTTATATACTACATCATAACCTTGAACAGTTTCTTTTAATTTTGTGTACCCGGAACCTTTATTCCATTTCAATGTTATTGCATTCCTGTTTGTTTCAATTGTACAAAAAACATTACCAACCTGATAATAACCATTGATTATTTTAGGTTTTATATCTTCATTCGAATTTTGATTTACCTTGTCAGATTTTGATATTTCGTAATTTATCTCTTGTTTGTTTTTCTTAATTTCGTTTTCTTCTGCTTTGTTATCCTGTTCGCTTTTTCCGGAATAAATAATTTTCTTATTAACACTTTCTTCATTACTCATTTTTTGTAGATATATAGTAGCACTAATAATTAGAAATATCAGAATTCCGCCTAGTATATAATATATTTTTTTTGAAGAGGAATTATTAATTCCGGATATAGAGTTTATATTACTTTGGTTTTCAAAATATTTAGTTCTGTCTTCAGGAACTATTTTAAATTCTCGTAAATTTTTATCGGCATACGTATCTTTTACAACTTCAGACAACGGTTTTTTCTGTATTTCACCAATTTTCTTGATTTTCATAAAATAATTATAATTAATTATTATAAAATTATTTAATCAAAGTATTAGGATTTTAAATATCATTTAATATTTATTCCTTTGCATAAAAATATAAATCATATTCACCGTCAAAGTTCTTTTCTTTCATCAGTATCCCATATAATTTCTTACCACTTTTACAATCAATTATATAAACAAACCTGCCTGATATTTCTTCATATTTTTCATCGTCAAAATTAAATTTTTGAGCATTAAAAAAATTATTCTTAATCGAAACATATTCAAGTTGCTCAATTGCCTGAGGTTCTGCTTCCACATATAATAGAACTGTCGCAATTATTTTGTCATCTAAAAAATTAAGAGTCATCTCGTTCCATGTAGCATCCATTTCATCTTTTCCGGGAATCTTTATTGAGATATAATTACCTGAATAGATACTCTTGTTAATCTGTATATCATCTTTGAAATCATTAATTTCGCAGTATCTGTCAAGATAAAAGACATAGATTTTTTGAGCGAAAGACTCTGAACTTGTTAAGACAATTAAAGTAAAAATAAAATATAGAGCACTTTTCATTTTTGTATTATATTTAATTATATTACTCTTTAATCAAGATAATTTTTCTTGTATTTAGTTCTTGCTTCAGAATACTCAACACCATTAAATTTATATCGTATTGTTACCACCTCAGGATCGTCTCTCCCTCTTCCAGACAAACCTGATTCTTCAAGTTCAAAATAACCATTTGTAATTTTATTAATTACTTCTAAATCCTCTGTGTAATCATTATATAAAGTAATAATACTATTTTCTTTGTTTTCCAGTACATGTACTTCAAAGGCATGGTTGTACATGAAGCAATCAGTATTACTACTCCAAACAATATATTCGTCTTTTCCGTCAGAGTTCAAATCAAAAAATTCGATATCCAATATATCTCTTTTATTTTTTACTTTTTCAAAACATTCTTTTCTAATTGATTCAATAGGTATGATTATATTCAAAATCTCATCATATTCTTTATTACTTATACTGTATTTATTAGGAATTAAAAATATATCATCAGATTTTATATTAACAATATATTCATTAATATCTTCCTCTTCTGCAAATTCTCCGTAAGGTATAATTTTATATTTAATCCGATAATTCAAAATATTATTTCTCATGTCATTTATTGTTTCCAAGGGTAATTTCACATATTTTCTTACAGTTTGATCATATAATATTTCAATATAACCATTAGAAAAAATTTTTGTAATATTGTCAATTGCAACTAATGTATCCTTATAGATTTTTTTATTGGAGGAATTCCTTTTCGTAATATTATTTTCTTGAATTTCATTAGTTTCCGACTTTACTTCGAAGATATTCTTTTTTTCGTTGCTACTGTAAAAAATTGGATATAAAACCAAAAAAATTATTAATACCAATAATAATATTCCGAGAAAATAATTAATTCTATTCATTTTTAATTTATTCTGTATAATCTCGGGATTTACTTTTTCCTGAGCTTTATTGCCATTTATTAATTCAGAATGAATTTCCGTAGATATAATTTCTTTTTGTGGTATTTCCGTTTCTATAGGCTTTGGTATTTCACCAATTTTCTTTATTTTCATAGGAAATTAAGTAATATGATTGAATGTTTTACAAACAGGGCAGACAAATGTATCTTTTACTAAATCTTCCTTTTCAAGGGTAATAATACTATTACAGGATTTACAAGTTACATCTTTTGATGTTATCGGCTCAACTCTTAATTCTTCCGGAACAGCTTCGGTTTTTTTAAATTTAAGGGAGTCATATTTCTTTAATATTTCTTCCAGCCCTTCTTTCGAACGACAAAACAATCCTGACACTCTGTTATTGTCAAATACAAGGTAAAATCCTTTAAGGTAGTACCAAATTAAGCCAAATGCACCTGAAAATATTAAAGACACAAAAAATATAGCAATTGCAACACCTGCATTTGAGCTGCTTTCCCTGTAATAATAATCAGATTCTTTAGTTGAACAAGATGCAACTGCTGTAATAAAACCCATAAGCAAATTAAAAGCCCCGACAATCAGCCATCCATAAGGATTTTTGAAAACGATTTCTGTGTTTTTGATGCTTTCTATTGGAAAATACTTAGTGTAATATTTGCCCCTGAGAATGCTTTGGAAAAAGAAAACTATTCTTGTATTTGTAAGGAAAAACTGGTTAGACTTTGCCAAGCTATAAGCATAACTTATAGTTTTTTCATTTTGAACTTTATTAATAACTTTGGGTAGCTCAACATTTTCGCTGCTAAAGTCATTAACAGTCAAAAACCTTAACCTGTAATGAACAACAAGATAAATAATCAAAGCCGGTAGAAGAAACGGCAGTAAAGAGCCAATTGCAAACAGACCAAATAATTCCGCCATAAGATAATTTTTTTTATTTTAGTTTATGGAAAGTGATTTAATTATTACAAAGAGTTCATTCACATAATGAATGACATATTTATTTATTCACTCTCAAAGTATAGAACTGTGAACTTTCAGCGTCATTGTTTCCATCTTTGAGTGAGACGTAATAAGTACCTGCTGAAAGATTATTTACTAAAAGTGTAACAGGAACACCAACTCCGGTATTTGTGCTACTTGCAATACTCCATTGATTGCTACCGTAAACAGTTACATCCATATCAATGTTAGCAGGAACAGATGGGACAGAAACCGAAACATTACCTGTACTTGTTAAAACAAATTGATAATAATCTATATCTTCTTTGTTTCTAATTTTACCAAAAACATCTGTGTTTATATTGATTTGTTTTGAGTCTGAAAATGTATTGTTATATTCGTAAGTATCGGTATTATCCAATGATATTTGCAAATTGTAAAAACTTGTACTCGAGGCATTATTTTCTCTATCCCTTACGTTAATAAAATATAAACCCGGTTTTTGAACTGAACTTATATATGCGGTTTGTCCTAAACCAGTATTATAAGAGCCGACTAAAGTCCAATGTTGATTATCTCTTAAAGTCATTTCAATGTCAATATTTGAAGGAACTTGTGAAACCGTTGCTTCGATTACACCACCCTGAGATGTAGTGAACTGAAAAATATCCACATCGTTATTGGGCCTGAATTTTGCATTATAATTACTTCCTAAAACAAAGTTTTTTGCATCTTGATATTCGTTGTTCATTTCATAAACATCTGTTATATCTTTGGTAACCTGAATATTGTATTTATTTTCACTACTTGAATTATTATCTCTATCTTCGACTCTAATAAAATAAGTGCCGGCTTTTTGGAGAGTATTAATAAAAACATTTTGCCCTAAGCCGGAAGTGTAATTATAGGCAATCTTCCAATGATTGTTATCATAAACAGAAACATCAAGATTCAAAACCGAAGGAACGTTCGTAATAGCAACTTCGATTACAGCATCTTGTGTTAATGAAATCTGATAGTAATTTACATCATCGTTTGTAGTTAATTTGTCAGAATACAGAGAACCTATTTCTATAGGTGAAGCGCATTCAAACGAATTATTGTTAGTACAACCAGTGCCACCTCCGGGTTCTGGTTCAGCAGGATTTTTTAAACAAGAGTTAGCTGAAATTATCAGAGCTACCGGTATAATAAGTAATAAATAAAATTTTTTCATAATGTTTA
>Ga0073934_10011366_pt1 | contig 10790 bp, 10 predicted proteins | sample LarsenN4metaG_FD_76834 | JGI IMG/M metagenome (GOLD analysis project Ga0073934, IMG submission 76834) | Hot spring sediment bacterial and archeal communities from British Columbia, Canada, to study Microbial Dark Matter (Phase II) - Larsen... ...
AGCGAGGCGTTCGACATCGGCCTTCTGCTGCTGCCGCTCGGAACCGGGCTTGCCGCGGCCGGTGCGGTGCTGGCGAACCCCAGCCTGTTCGCGATGGTGCTGGTCGCGGATCTGTGGCTCCTCGGCTACCACCACGTGGTGGCGACCTACACCCGGCTGGCGTTCACCGCCGAGGCGTTTCGCCGCAACAGGTTTCTCGCCTTCGATCTGTTGCTGCTGATGACGTTGGCCACGCTGACCCTGGCGTTCACGGCAGGTGCCTGGGTCGTCGCAACCGCGTTTCTCTACCTGCAGTGGTTCCATTACATGCGCCAGGGTTACGGCCTGGCGCGGATGTACTTCCGCGCGACGCCCGACGGCCGGGCCGCCGGCGCACGCGATCTCGCCACGGATCTCGTGATCTATCTCGTTCCGATTTACGGGATCGCGGCACGTTCGGCAGCGATGGGCGGGACGTTCCTCGAGCTGCCGGTCAAGGCGCTCGTGCTGCCGCACGAAGCGATTACGGCGCTGGGGCTCGCCGCCGCGGTCGCCGGTGTCGCATGGGTCCGCCGCACTGCCATCGCGTTCTCGAGAGGCACGCTCGACGTGCTCTACACCGGCTTCGTGCTGTCGCACATTGCGATCTTCCTGGTTGCCTACGTCGCCATCGAGAACGGCGACGTCGGCTGGCTCGCCATCAACGTGTGGCACAACTTCCAGTACGTGCTGGTCGTCTGGATGACCAACACGAAGCGTTACGCGGGCAGCGGGGACCCTCCGCCGACCTTCATCGCGCGCATCAGTCAGCCAGCCCGGATGGCAAGGTACTTCCTCTGCTGCATCGCCATCTCGACCGCGATTTACCTGCTGCTCGGCAAGCTCGTCTTTGCGCTCGGAGGTGGAATGGCCGTCACGGTGGGCATCTACATGGGCATCAACTTCCACCACTATGTCGTCGACGCCCTGATTTGGAGGCGGAAGCGCGCGGCAGCGGCCGTTTAGATCAGGCCCAGTTGAAGGTTCTCTCCACCGCTTTCTGCCATCCTCGATAGGCTTCGCCGCGCCGGTCTTCGCTCCAGCTCGGTTCCCATCGACGGTCGGCCTTCCACTGCGCTCGCAGCGCGTCGAGGTGCGGCCAGAAGCCCACGGCGAGTCCGGCGGCGTACGCGGCGCCAAGCGCAGTGGTCTCTGCCACGACCGGCCGAACCACCGGCACGCCGAGAATGTCGGCCTGCATCTGCATCAGCAGGTTGTTGACGGTGGCGCCGCCGTCTACCTTCAGCACCTCGAGGCGCACGCCTGAATCCTCCGTCATCGCATCGAGCACCGCGCGCGTCTGGAAACAGATTGCCTCGAGCGTGGCCCTTGCCAGGTGCGCCTTCGTGTGGAATCGGGAGAGGCCGACGATGGCGCCGCGCGCGTCGGAGCGCCAGTAGGGAGCAAACAACCCGGAGAAGGCGGGCACGAAATAGATGCCGCCGCTATCGGGGACCGATGCGGCGAGTGGTTCTACGTCGCTGGCAGCCCGGATGATCTCGAGCTGATCGCGAAGCCACTGTACGGCAGAGCCCGTCACCGCCACGGATCCCTCGAGCGCGTAAACCGCCGGCGAACCCTGCAGCGCATAGGCGACCGTCGTCAGCAGACCGGCAGAGGAGGGGACGATGCGAGTGCCGGTGTTGAGCAACATGAAATTCCCGGTGCCGTAGGTGTTCTTGGCTTCGCCGGGCGCGAAGCACACCTGGCCCATGGTGGCGGCATGCTGGTCGCCGAGGACTCCGGTGATCGGCACGGCCGCACCGACGGGTCCGGATGCGCGGGTAGCGCCATACGCCGACGGCACCGACGACTCGCGAATCGCCGGCAACATCGGCCGCGGGATATCGAAGAGGTCAAGGAGCTCGTCGTCCCAGTCGAGCGTGCGCAGGTTCATCAGCTGCGTGCGGCTGGCATTGGTCACGTCGGTGACGTGAAGGCCGCCATCTGGACCGCCGGTGAGATTCCAGATCACCCACGTGTCGATCGTCCCGAACACCGCCTCGCCGCGTGCGGCGGCTGCGCGCACACCGTCGACATGCTCGAGAATCCACGCCAGCTTCCCCGAGGAGAAATAGGTGGCTGGTGGCAGCCCGGTGCGATCGATGAGCCGCTGACGATGAGGCTCGAGCGCGGAGATGCGGGCAGAAGTGCGCGTGTCCTGCCACACGATCGCGTTGCACCACGGGCGCCCGGTGCGCGGGTTCCACACGACTGTGGTCTCGCGCTGGTTCGTGATGCCGATGGCAGCGAGATCCCGCCCGGTGAGGCCGGCGGATCGAAGCGCGCCGGCAATCACCTCGTCAACGCGCGCGGCGATCTCGACTGGATCGTGCTCGACCCAGCCGGGCTCCGGCAGGATCTGTTGGTGCTCGAGCTGCCGCCGCGAGACTTCGTTACCGGAGGCATCGAATACCATGAACCGCGTGCTGGTCGTGCCTTGATCGAGGGCGCCGATGAACATAGGTCAAAGGTCAAAGGTACGGAGGCGCGGAGAGCACGGAGCGTGTAGAGACGCGGACAGTGTAGTGCGGAACGCTCGAGCCCCGGGCCCGAAGCCATAATGGCGCTATGAACGTGGCTTCGGGCGCCGTATGGCTGAAGCAGTGGCTGCCGGTTGACGCGCAACTGCGCGTGGCGAAGCAATGCCGCGAGCTGCTCGACGGACCGGGCGGTGGATACACACCAACCGTCCGCGGCGGCGGCAAAATGCACGTCCGGATGATGTGCCTCGGGCGGCATTGGAATCCACTGACTTACTCCTACGAATCGACGCGTGCCGACCACGACAAGCTGCCGGTCGCCCCCGTGCCACCCGACTGGATTGACATGGCGGCGTCCGCGGCGCGGGAAGCCGGCTTCGCGTTCTCGCCGGACATCTGTCTGATCAACTTTTACGGCGCCGACGGTCGCATGGGACTCCACCAGGACAAGGACGAAAGCGCGGCGTCCATCAGCGCCGGCGCGCCGGTCGTCTCGCTGTCGATTGGCGATACCGCCCGGTTCCTGTTCGGCGGCCTTCGGCGGCGCGATCCGGTCGAGCCGATCCTGCTCGAGTCAGGCGACGCATTCGTCTTCGGGGGTGAAGCGCGTCTTCGATATCACGGCGTTACACGGATTCTGCGCGGCACGTCACCCCCTGCGCTGGCGCTGGACGGACGGTTGAATCTGACGTTCAGGCAGTACTGAGCGACGCTCCACATTCTCCGTTTGCCGTTCGAGCGACTTCTGTAAAGATCGAACCCACATGCCCAGACTCATCGAGAGACCCACCATCGTTCAGGCCGCCGGCAACAAGCCGAAGCAGATTCAGGAATTCGCGGGGCGCGTGAACTCGGGACACGCCAGCGTCAGCGTCGCGCGGATGGTGTCGCCGGCAGGATGGCGCGAGCCAGGTCAGCGCCCGCAGTTCGAGGAGATCACCGTCGTGCTGCGTGGGATGGTACGCGTCGAGCACGAGAACGGCGTGATCGACGTGCGTGCAGGACAGGCGGTCGTTGCGTCCCCCGGCGAGTGGATTCGCTACAGCAGTCCCGAGGCGGACGGAGCGGAGTACATCGCCGTCTGCCTGCCGGCTTTCTCGCCCGACACGGTTCATCGGGATCCCGAGTGAGGATCCGTGAGCTCGATCATCGCCACGATGATCACGATGATCACGGGGTTCTCTTGTGAAACACGCCGCAGTTCCCATGTCATCGGGGTTGGTGGATGGTGGAGGACGGACCGGGCGCCGATACAGTACGCGGCACGTCTCGTGCTGTGTGTTGTGAAAGGAGCTCTCACGAATGCGCGCCCGGTCGCTGCTTTTCACACTGGTTCTCATGCTACCCGCCTGTGGCTCGGGCGGCCGTGATGCCGACGCCGTGCGACAGACCTACCAGAGCTATCAGGTGGCGATGGTGAGCGGCGATCTGGCCAGGCTGCAGATGTTGCTCGCACGCGACAGGGTCCCGGAGCTGAGCGCGCCGAACGCGGCGGCGATGCTGGAAATGGCCAGTGCGATGTATCCCGCGGGTGCGCAGATCGCCGGCGTTCAACTGAATGGGAGCGAGGCGACCCTCCAACTCACGGGGCGTATGCAGGATGGGAGCGCGACCGGCAGCGTGCGACTCGTCAAGGAAGACGGCGCCTGGAAGGTGAGCAAAGAGGACTGGAGCATTCAAATCACTGCCGATGCCTCCGCCGGTCCTGCCTCCGTCGCGCAGCTGCCGCCGGACGCGGTGCGACCGGCCGATTACGCCACACTGCTCGGCACCTGGAAGGGTGGTGATCGCGGCACGGTCGATTGGACCATCACTTTCGGGGAGAACTATGAGGTGACCGGTGAGCACGCGTCAGGTGCGTACTACCGCGGACAGGCAGCGATCTTCTTCGACCTCGGTGCCACCGCGGCAGGCATCCGCGTGCCTCCCGGCTGGGGTCTGCTGGATGTCCACGTCGCCGAAGCGTCGGAGCCGCGTCACGTGGGGCAGGTTTCGCTGGGGACGTTCAGCAGGCAGGGCGACACACTCAAGTTCTGCGGATCGGAGCCGGGCACGTCGGTTCGCACCGAGTCGTTCGAGGCGCCGCCGTCCGGTATTCGCTGTCTGACGCTCGTCCGCGCGGGTGATGTCGTGGCCGCCGCCACGACACCGCCGTCGCCGGCCTCGGTCGTGCCCCCACCGCCTCTCATTCGCCGGGAAAAGGATGGCGCGCGCGGCCATGCGCAGGTTCTGCTGGATGGGACAGCGAGTGACTATCCGCTTTATACCGGGTTTGTTTCCGACACTCGCTTTGCGGATCCGCGCCGCGCCACGATTCAGTTCAGACCGGAGTCCGGCGGGCATTCCTCGGGGTTGCGGCTGACGCTCGACGCAACCGCAACCGGTCGCCATTACGCTGACGGTAAGAGCATCAACGACATGATGTTCAATGGCGGCAAGGTTGAGATCGGGCGAGACGAGGGGCGCGGCCGGGCAGCGATTCTGCAATGGGTTGCCGATGGAGGACAGGTGTTTCCGCCCAAGCAGGGCTGCACGATCGATGTGATTTCGCCATATACCGGCCGGACTGACGGCGTGTTCGAAGGCACGATTTCCGGATGTACGCTGCACTCGGCCGGCATCGACCGCCAGCTCACGTCCGTGAGATTCGCCATGTATGGCGCGTCGTCCCGATAGCTGTATGCTTGCCGCGTGACGAACGCGGCTCGCTGCGCCAGATCAATCGTCGTTGCCGGCGTCATCCTCCTTCAGGCGGCCATCATCGATGCGCAGTGGTTGAACCACCCGACGCCGGGGACGCCACGCCTCGCCGACGGCAAGCCCGACCTCGCGGCGCCGACGCCGCGGACCGCCGATGGCCGCCCCGATCTGTCCGGCATCTGGGCGGCAGAGTGCGCTATCTACGGGCGCGACTCCTGTTTCACGCGCAGTCTCTTCTTCGACTTGGCAAAGGATTTGAGACCTGAGGACGTCCAGATGACGCCATGGGCGTCGCAGATTCAGGCTCAGCGGGAGCGTCGAGATCACGTCGACGATCCGTACGGGTATTGCCTTCCGCCAGGGACTCCGCGGATCAATTTCGGAGGAGGACCGTTTCGGATTCTTCAGGGTCCGCAGATGACGGCGCTCCTGTACGAGACGCTGGTGGGCATGATTTTCCGCCAGGTGTTTACCGACGGACGTTCCCTGCCCGATGTGACCGAGCCGACCTGGCTTGGATACTCGATTGGGCGATGGGAGGGCGATACATTCGTGATCGAGTCGACCGGCTTCCGGGATGGCGGATGGCTCGACACGCGGAAAGGGCGGCCGCACAGCGACGCTCTGCGCGTCACCGAACGGTTCCGACGAATCGACTTTGGCCATATGGAGCTGACGATCACGATCACCGATCGCAAGGCATTTCTTCGACCCTGGACCGTCAGTGCGCCGCTCTCTCTGCTGCCCGACACGGAGCTCGTCGAGGCTTTCTGTGATGGTCACGACCAGACGATGACGCATCGACGGGTGCAGCCGGCTCCCGAGCCTCCCAGTCCACCGCTGCGGTAACAGTTGTTGCCCTTCCTCCGAGCCGGTCCTATCATTCCCAGCCAATGATGACGCACCGACGCGCTGTCGCTCTCCTCGTTGTCGGGTTGAGCGGATGTTCGCCGGCGCCTCCGGCCGACCCACAGGCGACGGCTCCGCCGCCTTCGAAGCTGGAAGGCATGTGGAGCGATCCGCCCCCCACCGCCGTCGGGACCTTCTGTTTCTTCGCCTGCACCGACGCGGGGATCGAGCGACTGAATGCGCTCATGGACGACCCGGCCAACGACGCTCGCCCGTTTCCGGAGCTTCAGACCGAGGCAAGCAGACACCAGAGGGACAACTACCTGCGTCTGCGACTGACCGAGGCCGCGCTCGAGACCTATCCGCTCGATCCCGCCGATGATCCCGGGTTTCTACGCTGTGAGCCGTGGGGGCTGGCCAAGCAGATGTTTGCGCCGCACCAGCTCGAGATCCGCAGGACGGGCATCGATCGGATCGAATTGCGATACGGTGAATGGGAAGCGGTGCGCACCGTCCATCTGGACGGCCGGACGCCGCCGGCCGATGTCGGTCCCAGCCGGTTGGGTTACTCCGTCGGCCGTTTCGACGGCGACACGTTGGTCGTTGAGACCTCGGGTGTAGCGGCGGGCATCACGTGGTGGGACTCGCGGCACAGCGATCAATTGAAGGTAGTGGAGCGCTTCACGCGCTCCGAAGACGGAAGCACCTTGCATCTGACCGCGACGCTCGAAGACCCGTGGAGGTTGCGCGAGGCAGTGGTGGCAAAGAAGATCTGGCGGTGGGCGCCCGATCAGCAGATCACGCCGTACGACGCGTGTGAGCCGGCCACGGAATTCAGGAAGGGGACACGAGAGCCATGAAGCCGTTGCGCACGCTGTGCGTCGTCCTGCCGCTGCTCGTGCTCATGTCCGCTCGCGCGACATCGCATCATGCGTTTTCGCCGGTCTACGACTCCAAGCGGACGATCACCGTCGATGGAGTCGTGACGGAGTTCCGGTTCGTAAATCCCCACGCGATGATGCTGATGGAGGTGAAGAACAAGGCGGGGAAGGTGGAAACCTGGAACGTCGAGTTCGCCGGCCGGCTGAATCTCGAAGAAGCAGGCTGGAGCGCGGAGTCGATCAAGCCCGGTGAGCGCGTCAAGGTCACCGGGAACCCGACGTGGAAGGGTTCCCAGCGAATGGCGTTCGTACGGATGGTGCGCGCCGACGGCACGACGCTCGAGCCCGGACGCGCGCAGCGGCTGAACGCGATCGAGGAAGAGCGTCGACAGCGCGCCGCCAAACGGACGCAATCCCAACCCACGCCCGGACGGGGAAAATAGGCGGATCCACGAGGCCGGTTCGCTGAAAGAGGCATTTCTCGCGGAAGTCGAGCGCAAAATACGGAGCTGCCCTTCACGCCGTCGATTTCACTGATCCCGAGAGCGCGCGGGGTCGGATCAACCATTGGGTCGAGGCGGAGACTCGCCGCCAGCACCGCCGCATCACACCATGCCGCCGGAGCCACCGAGCCCAGCTTCACCCGCGCGGTGAAGACTGCCGTGCCCGCCGCTGCCGCCATGAAGTTGGCGCCCAACCGTCAGGCGAGTCGCTCGCGTCACCGCCACGTGTTACGCTCCGTCGAGCGACCGTGATTCCCCCACTCGTTCCCGCAGCGCTGGCGGTGTTTGCTCTTGGCATATCAGTGTGGGCGCAACCCGCTGACAGCGTGCTGAGCGTGACCGACGGCACACAGGTGCGATCGATCGCGCGCCTGGTCAACGATCGATGGGTGGGCTCAGCGATGTGCGTCCCTCGAGAGCCGAACGGCCGTCCCTCGTCGCCAGAACGCCTCGTCGTGAGCGGCGGGATCCGGTTGTCCACCGTTCGCGCGGTCGCTTCAGGTTCGCCCGAGTGGATGCGACTGGTCCCGACCATTGTGGATCTCTTCACGCGACGGGAGCATGAGCAGCGGCTCGATTCGAATCGGACCGCTGACGCGCGGCGCGTGGTGGACTGGATCTATGCGGCGGAGGGTGATCCGCGCACGTATTACTTCGAAGCGTCGCGGCGCGTGGCCAGCACCGATGATCCGGATGACGATGCGAACCCGCCCGGGACCATCCGGATTGCGGTTGCTGGTTTCCTGCAGGACGGGAAAGGAGGCCTGGTCTCCTTAGGCACGAAAAGCGAGCTTCGGTGGGAGCAGGACGGATTGCCGGCAGGTCCGAATCGATCGGATCTCATGCCCCTGGGCATCGTCAGCTACGGCGCTCGATCCGCCTGGGTCATGAAGGGTCAGTCGGGTCCGAGCATCTGGTTTGCGCTCTACGAAGTCGGCAGTTCAGGCACGCAGACTGCGTTCACGGTGCGTCCGGTCCGCTGTTAATCCGGTGGGTCGTGTCGAGCCGATCACGGCAGAGAGGCCCAGAGGCACTGAGGATCTTCGACGCGAGTGGTACCATTCGTGTGCAAAACGAGAGGAGAGCGTCATGCCGAAATTCCTCATCAAGGCGTCGTACAACCCGGAGGGGGTCCGCGGACTGCTCAAGGACGGTGGGTCCAAACGACGTGCCACCGTGCAGAAACTGATCGAGGCCGCAGGAGGAAAGCTCGAAGTCTTCTACTACGCATATGGCGCAGACGACGCGGTCATCATCGCGGATCTGCCGGATGCAAGCAGCGGCATTGCGATAAGCCTGACGGTCAACGCGACGGGAGCGGTGCGCCTGTCGACGACTCCATTGATTACCCCGGAGGAGATTGACGCGGCGAGCAAGAAGACGATCGATTACAAGGCGCCGGGGCAGTAGATCGCCAGGTTCCAGGTTCCAGGTTGTGGGTTCCTGGTTCGTGTTCTGCGTTCGAGTTCGCGGTTCGAGGTTCAAAGGTTCGATGTTCAAGGTTCCGTGTTCGGGATAGGTTCGAGGATCCGCAGATGATCAAGCTCACCGTGAATGGAACAGCACAGACCTTCGACGGCGATGAAGACATGCCGTTGCTCTGGTACTTGCGTGATGACTTGCGATTGACCGGCACGAGATTCGGGTGCGGCGCGGGCCTGTGCGGCGCGTGCACCGTGCACCTCGACGGAACCGCCGTCCGGTCGTGTCAAACGCCGTTGCGCACGCTGCAGAACAAGCGTGTCGTCACCATCGAGGGGCTCAGCCCGGATGGCCGTCACCCCGTCCAGCGCGCGTGGGTATCGCATGACGTCGCCCAGTGCGGGTACTGCCAGACCGGGCAGATCATGCAGGCGGTGTCGCTGCTGGCACGAACTCCGAACCCGACGGATCAGGACATCGATCGTGCGATGAGCGGCAACATCTGCCGGTGCGGCACGTACCAGCGCATCCGCGCTGCGATCAAGGACGCGGCAAAGGAGCGGGCATGAACACCATCGAAAACGTCAGCCGCCGCCGCTTCCTCGAGGGCGTTTTCACCACGGGCGCGTTCGTCCTGGCCGCCCGCGTCCTGCCGGAACCGGTATTCGCACAGGCGGGGGCGCCCGCCGTTCGCACCAACGCCGACATGGCCGCCCTCAATCCCAGCGTCTATCTCGGTATTCAGCCGGACGGCACCGTGTTCATCGTCACCCATCGTTCGGAGATGGGCACCGGTATTCGCACGACACTCCCGATGGTGGCCGCCGACGAGCTCGACGCCGACTGGAGCCGTGTGCGAATCGAACAAGGCATCGGCGATGCGCGATACGGGGATCAGAACACCGACGGATCGCGCTCGATACGCGACTTCTACGTGGCCTTCCGTCAGGCTGGTGCGTCCGCGCGCGCGATGCTCGTCAGCGCGGCAGCGGCGCAGTGGAACGTGCCGGCGTCGGAATGCACGACCGGCAATCACGAGGTCGTGCACCGGGCCAGCAATCGGCGGCTTGCCTATGGGGCGCTCGTTCCCGCGGCTGCGAAGTTGCCGGTGCCGGGAGTCGAAAGCCTGCAGTTCAAACCGAAGAGCGCGTGGCGCCTGGTTGGTCAGGAGACCTCCACCTACGACCAGCAGGACATCGTCACCGGCAAGGCGCAGTTCGGGCTCGATGTGTTCCGCGACGGGATGGTCTACGCGTCGATCGAACACCCGCCCGTGCTCGGCGGCACCGTGAAGAGCGTGAACGATGCGGAGACTCGCGCGGTGAAGGGCGTGCAGCAGACGGTCACGCTCGACACCTTCAAGCCACCACATCTCTTTCAGCCGCTCGGCGGTGTTGCGGTGATCGCCAGCAACACGTGGGCGGCGTTGCAGGGACGGCGCAAGCTGAAGGTCGACTGGAACGACGGACCACACGTGGCGTTCGAGTCCGAGGCGTTCAAGAAGCAGCTGCTGCAGACGGTCGGTCAGCCCGCGAAGGTCGCACGCAACCTGGGCAATGTGGACGCTGAGTTCTCAAAGGGCGGCAAGGTGCTCGAGGCGACGTATTACACGCCTCTGGCCGCGCACGCCTCGATGGAACCACCGGCGGCAGTCGCCGATGTTCGCGACGGGAAGGCGACGATCTGGGCGCCGACGCAGAATCCGCAAGCGGTTCAGGACGCCGTGTCGGCGGTGCTCGGGATCGACAAGAAGGACGTCATCTGCCATGTGACATTGCTCGGCGGCGGCTTCGGACGGAAGTCGAAGCCGGACTACGCCGCCGAAGCAGCGGTCCTCTCGCGTCGTCTGCAGAAGCCGGTGAAGGTGGTGTGGACGCGCGAGGACGATATCAGGTTCGACTACTACCATACGACGGCAGCCGTCTATCACAAGG
>Ga0073934_10011367_pt1 | contig 10789 bp, 10 predicted proteins | sample LarsenN4metaG_FD_76834 | JGI IMG/M metagenome (GOLD analysis project Ga0073934, IMG submission 76834) | Hot spring sediment bacterial and archeal communities from British Columbia, Canada, to study Microbial Dark Matter (Phase II) - Larsen... ...
GCACAACCCCGACCACGGCAAGGTGAGGCAGGTCGAGTCCTTTGGCAATCAGCTGCGTGCCGACAATGATATCTACGTCGCCTGCCGCGACTGCACTATATTGTGATTCAATTCTTTCTTCTTTTGTGTTGTCAGTATCATAACGTTTAATTTGCGCATTAGGGAAGAACTTTTGTAATTCTGCGACCAATGACTTGGTGCCAAGGCTTCGAAAAACGATGTCATTGCTACTACATTCTGGGCACATAGTGTGCGGCTCCGCATGATAACCACAGGTATGGCAGCGCATTTCGTGGTGGTCACCATGGTACGTCAGCGGGAGGTCACAGATGGGACAGAGTGCCTGCCAACCACAGTTCTGACAGAGCACCAACCGCGCGGTGCCGCGGCGGTTAAGGAATACCAAGGATTGCTGTTTATTCTGAAGCGCAGTTTCAATAGCTTGGAGCAGTTCGGTTGAGAGATGACTGCTCTGACTGAAGTGGTCTTTATCTTTGAGGTTGATACGGATGACGTCGCGCTCTATCTTCTTGTTGTTTGGCAGTTCAGTCATACGCAATATGGCGGTGTTAGTTTGTTCTGCTAGCCAGTACTCACTGATACGAGGGGTAGCTGAGCCAGATATGAACCGTGCGTTATGTAGCTGTGCGAGCTTAGCCGCAACTCGCAGGGCATGATATCGGGGTGCTTTATCCTGCTTGAGAGCGCCGTCATGGGCTTCATCTACCACGACCAGCCCAAGATCCTTCACGGGTGCGAATAGCGCCGAGCGCGGCCCTACAATGATTTGTGGACGGGTACTGTAGAGAATGCGCAACCACTGCTCGCGGCGTTCTGCAGGTGTTTGGTGTGAATGCAGGACAATTACCTCTACCGCAAAGTGGGCTGTAAATGATGCGAGTAATTGCGGCGTGAGGCCAATTTCAGGGGTGATAATCATAACTGACTTGCCGGCAGCAATGGTGGCTTTGGCAAGCTCCATGTACACCCGTGTTTTACCGGTGCCCGTATTGCCGTGCAAGAGAAACCGCTGCTGCTCACTCTTCTCAATTGAATCAAAAGCTTGTTGTTGTTCAGGGCTTAGAGTTGGCAGTGGAGCTGGCTGGGGAAGGTTGTGATTTTCTTCCGGGATCTTCGGTGGTTTACTGAGCAATAACCCGCTTGGCAATGCCTGCTGTGCGATTAGCCCAAGTGGTGCCGGGTAAAAATCATGCAGCCAATCTAGGAGCGACAGAATAGTAGAGGGCACAGGCTGGCTGGTCAGAACAACTCCAATAGGCTTAGTTGCATAGGAAGGTTTTTTGCCGGCTGCAACTACCAGGCCAAGGTGCGTTTTGTGGCGCAACGGCACACTCACCACCGTGCCAATCGGCAGTTTTTCTGCATAATGATATGTTAACGCCTCAGTGCCGTGGAACTGGGGTGAGCTCACCAAGACCTCATAGTAGTGCATGTAGGTAGTATAGAGGGTTTGCAGCATTTTTTGCAGGCAGGGTGTTGAAATCACCACGCGGACAGTTTATACTTTGGTTACGTTGTTCTAATAACAATAGAGCTTACGCTCAAAATAACTCTTTTTTGAGAGGGTCAAAGGGAAAACATAACGGGAATAACAACATGTTAGATGTATTTATCACTTCACGAGTTCGCCGCAAGATTATTGTTGTGTATGCGAAATATCCTGACTTCAAAACACACGTTCGTGGGCTGGCGAAGCTCATCAAAGAAGACGCCGGTAATATCCAACGTGAACTCAAGCGTCTGGAAAAAATTGGTTTTCTCATCTCTGAAAAGCAAGGTAACACCAAGATTTATCACACGAATAAGCATTTCCCGATCTTTAAAGAGCTCCAGAGTATCGTCCTGAAATCCCAGCGCCATTCTCAGAAACGCCCGGGGATGTAGTTGCATTCTTACCTCTGTTGCTATATAATCTGCCGAGTATGATACAAGTTACACGTAAAGACCAGAAAGAATCGACTGAGAACCTGCTTCGTCGCTTTAACCGTAAGGTACAGCAATCAGGTGTCATCAGTGCTGCCAAGCAGAACCAATTCTTCGAGAAGCCAATGAGCAAGCGTGATCGTCGTGAAAAAGCGATTATCCGTAAGGCTCGCAAGGCTGACAAGATGAAGAAAATCAAGCTCGGCATCCGCTAAGTAGACTTCAGACTCGTCTGCAAGAAAAGCCATCCGAACCATTGGGTGGCTTTTATATTCGGCAGACATGTTCAAATGCAAACTGCTCTGCTACACTTGAATTATGATAAAACAACAGATTGATGCTGATATTAAAACCGCCATGCTTGCTGGTGAAAAACAGTTGGTACAGACTTTGCGCGGGCTAAAGAGCGCTATCTTAAACGCGGAAGTAGCCAAGGGCAGCCGTGAAACTGGTTTGAGTGATGAAGAAGTCACAGAAGTTCTAACCAAAGAAGCCAAGAAGCGAGCCGAAAGTGCCGAGATGTACAAACAAGGCGGCGACGAGGCACGGCATCAGGCTGAAATGGTTGAAAAGGCGATTATCGAGAAGTATTTGCCGGCGCAACTGACTGATGAAGAGTTGCAGGCGGTAGTCGAGGCTGAAGTAGCCAAGCTTGACGCGCCAACGCCACAGCATATGGGACAGATTATTGGGGCCGTAAAAGCGAAAACGGCTGGTCAGGCTGACGGCGCGCGTATCGCACAGCTGGTAAAGGAGAAATTGGCGTCATGATTATTTTTATGGGCGTGGCTGGTTCCGGGAAGAGTATGCAAGGGAAGATGCTTGCCGATGAGCTGGCGCTGCCATGGCTCTCGACCGGTGAATTTTTGCGCATGTTGATTACGGGTGACCGCCGCAAAGAGATGCTCAAAGGGCATCTGCTCGAAGATCAAGAAATCATCGCTCTCGTGCAAAAAATCTTCACGATTATTGATCCTAGCAAAGAGTTCGTACTTGATGGTTTCCCGCGAACAGCCGAACAGGCAGACTGGCTCCTAAACCAAGCCAAGCACGGCCAGCTCACCGTAACGGCTGTTGTTCATCTTACGGCGAGTGAAGAAGTTGTGCGTGAACGCCTGAAGGGCCGCGGTCGTCAAGATGATACCGATGAGGCAATTACCGAGCGGTTCAAAGAATATGAAGAAGCGGCCAAACCAATTCTTGAACACTTCAAGGCGGCTGGCGTACAAGTGCATGACATCGACGGTGAGCAAGACGTCCAAGCTGTCCATGCTGCCATAATGAAAGCTATGGGCGCGTGAGCCGCATATGACCCGGGTAAAGACAGCTGAAGAGATTGCTGCACTGCGAGAAAGCGGCAGGATTCTTGCAAGAGTATTGCAACGATTACAACAAGAAACACGACCTGGCATGACGCCACAAGATATGTCCCGGTTGGCGAGTGAAGAACTAAAGAAGCTCGGTGGTGAGCCAGCTTTCAAAGGGTTCCATGGCTATCCGGACATCATCTGTATCTCAGTGAACGACCAAGTACAACATAGTATTCCCAACAACAGACCGTTTGAAGAAGGTGATGTTGTAAATTATGACTTTGGCGTACGTGTTCGCGGCATGATTACCGATAGTGGCATAACGGTGGGAGTCGGTAAGTTGGGCCAGGGTGAGCAACGCTTACTTGAGGGTACAGAAGCCGCATTGGCTGCCGGCATAGCGGTGGTGCGTGACGGTTGCCGAGTCGGCGATATTTCAGCGGCGATTGAAGCGGTGTTGCAGCGGTACCGCTTAGGGATTGTACGGGAACTAGTGGGGCATGGCGTCGGGCATGAACTGCACGAAGCGCCGAATATCCCGAACTATGGCAAAGCCGGTACGGGCCCAGTTTTAAAGGCTGGCATGACGGTGGCGCTTGAGCCAATTACTACCCTTGGTGCGGAAGCAATCATGGGTGATCCGGATGGCTGGACGCTCTGGACGGTTGACGGTTCGAAGTCTGCCCAATTTGAACACACGATTCTGGTAACCGAAACAGGGGCAGAAATTCTGACAACAGCGTAAACATAACCATTTACTTGCTGGACGGTGAGTATAAGCGGTATACTTTTTCCATGCGTGAATCAACTCCAAGTCATTTTATAGGGCTGGATATCGGCTCGAGTGCTGTTCGGTGCGTCATTGGTATGCTCGACGGTAATGACAACAAACTCTCAATCATTGGTCATGGTGTTTCTGCCAACGTCGGTATGCGCAAGGGTGTCATTGTGCATGTTGATGAAGTCGTAGAAGCAATTGTCCAAGCCGTCACCGAGGCAGAGCGAGTTTCTGGTGTGCAGGTCCAATCAGCCACCGTGAATATTAATGGTGCGCATGTGGCGGGGATGAATTCCCGCGGTGTGATTGCTATCAGTGCTGCAAATCGTGAGATTACTCCTGAAGACCGTATGCGTGTTGAAGAAGCAGCCACGATTGTGAAATTGCCACCGAACAGAGAAATCATCCAAGTATTTGCGAAGAACTACCGGCTGGATGGACAGGATAACATTAAGGATCCGTTGGGAATGCACGGCGTACGTTTAGAGGTGGACACGCACATTGTCACTGCTTCTACGCCGAATATGCGCAGCCTTGATATGGCGCTTGAAAAAGCCCGTATTCATCCTTCGCATTACACCGTATCAAGCCTTGCAGCGGCCGAAGCTGTTTTGCAGCGCCAGCAAAAAGAATCAGGCACGGTCTTATTAGACATCGGTGCTGGTACGACTAATGTGGTGGTTATCGAAGACGGAGAAGTCCAGCATGTGGCGGTGCTGCCGGTTGGCGGTATTCACATTACCAATGATCTAGCGATTGGGCTAAAAACAGACCTGGATATTGCCGAGCAAGTGAAAATCCAACACGCCAATCTGGAAAAACCAAAGAAAGGCCGTGTCAGTGTCCGTGCTAACAAGCGCGAACATTACTTTGACGGGGAAGATGTGCATATGATTATTGAGGCCCGTCTTGAAGAGCTGTTTGAGTTTGTCGATAAAGAACTCAAGAAAATTCACCGCTCACAGAAGTTACCAGGCGGCGTAGTCATTGTTGGCGGCACCGCGAATATCCCTGGAATAGCGAATCTTGCGAAAGAAAAACTTCAGTTGGCATCACGGGTCGGCACATTGCAGGGCCTAGCAGGGCTGGCGGACACCGTACAAGATCCAAAATTTGCCACATCAGTTGGGCTGATGATGCTTGATATGCTGCTCTTGCCAGCACAGGCAGAACATCAGTTTGCCGGGCAGCCAAACAGTAGTGTATTTGGCTTTATTGACGGTATCGTTAAGCGGTTCAAAAAGTAAGAGTACAAATTGTAACCACCAATGCATGCTGCAAGTATGCCGTGGGTACAAAAAACCAAACTTTCCACACTTGCTGCATAATCTCATTCTTTGTTTGAACTCTTTTTTTGCATGCGCTATACTCGTAACTGTAATTTGAGAGGGAACAATCACAGATGCCACAAGTAAATCCAGCAGTTGAAACATTTGCTCGTATAAAAGTAGTAGGGGTTGGCGGCGCCGGTGGCGCAGCGGTCAACCGCATGATAGAAGCGGGCGTGAACGGCGTGGAATTCATCGTGGTGAACACGGACGCGCAGGCATTGCACCATTCAAAAGCCCAGACCAAAATCCACATCGGCAAAGACGCCACGCGGGGCCTTGGTGCTGGTGCAGATCCAGGTGTCGGCCAGCAGGCAGCTGAAGAGTCACGAGAAGAGATTAAGAAAGCGCTTGAAAATGCCGATATGGTATTTGTGACCATCGGTGCCGGTGGTGGTACGGGTAGTGGCGCGGGGCATGTGGTTGCTAAAATCGCCCGTGAACTCGATGCCTTAGTGGTGGGTTTTGCCACCAAACCATTCGCCTTTGAAGGTGAAAAACGCCGTCGCAACGCAGAAACGGCAATTGCTAATCTGCGCAGCGCGGTTGATACATTGATTACCATTCCAAACGACCGATTACTACAAACCATTGACCGCAACACGCCGCTGCTTGAGGCATTTAAAGTAGCAGACGATGTGCTGCGTCAAGGTGTACAGGGTATTTCTGACCTTATCACCGTCCACGGTTTGATTAACCTCGACTTTGCCGATGTGAAAACCGTTATGAGCAACGCCGGCTCAGCCCTGATGGGTATTGGCCGTGCCAGTGGTGATGACCGCGCGGTGGTTGCCGCACAGCAAGCCATTGAATCTCCGCTGCTGGAAGTTTCAATCGATGGCGCCCGTGGCATTCTCTTCAACGTGATTGGCGGCAACGATATGTCCATGCATGAGATTAATTCAGCCGCTGAGACGATTACTGCAGCCGCCGATCCTGATGCTAACATCATATTTGGTGCTACGATTAATCCAGACCTTGAGGGTGAGGTGATTATTACGGTCGTGGCGACAGGCTTTGACGCGGCGTACTTTGCGCAGAAGCCACAAACTGATCTTGCTACGCTCAGTACGCAGGACAACACCAGTGATGATACGACGCAGGATGAAGAGAAGCAGCTGTCTGACCTTGATGTCGATATCGATACCCCGAACGCGTCACTATCTGGCGCTGATGACTTCACAGCTGACCATCCCGTACCAAATATCTGGACCATTGAACCAGACAACAAAGCAGACACGGAAGTGAAAGACGCTGAAGACGCAGACAAGGCTCCTGAAGCTGAAGAAAATGAGCTGGAAAAGCCTTCATTCTTGCGCCGTCTCAAGAAACTTCGTGACAACCCTGATAAAACAGATAAGAACGACTAGTTTCGTACTAAATTCTACAGCACATTTTGACTTGCAATGCGCTATACATAGAGCTATGATTCTAAGTACAAGCGCTATATGTGGGGACAAAAAGCGCTCGCACGTTCAAACAAACACGTCAGAATAAAAAGAGGGTATAAACAGGCAAGACGAAAGTTGCTCCGGTAAACAGCCGGTATGTTTTAAGGCCTCTTAAGTTCTGCGTACCAAAGCATAAGGAGGTGTCTAACGACATGAAGTGTAGCCAATGTCAGCATCTCGACACGAAAGTTATTGAATCACGCGACGTTGCAGAAGGAGAAGCAATCCGCCGTCGCCGCGAGTGCAATAACTGTGATTATCGCTTTACGACCTATGAACGCGTGGAACGCCCGCAGCTCATCGTCGTTAAGAATAACGGTAACCGTGAGCTCTTCAACAGAGAGAAACTGTTGGCCGGGCTGTATCGAGCGTGCGAGAAAACACCCATTACCAACATCCAATTAGACGGGTTGGTCTCAGAAATCGAGCAAGAGCTATATGCCTGCGGCGAACCTGAAGTCTCCTCCGGTAAAATCGGACAAATGGTAATGGAACGCCTGGCGGCCTTGGACGAAGTGGCATATGTGCGATTCGCAAGCGTCTATCGTCGCTTCAAGGACATAGCCGGGTTCGAAAAAGAGCTATCACAGATCCGCCACATGAAGGCTGTAAAACTCAAATAAAAACATTGAGGGACAAAACATATAAACTAAACGTCCGTGCAATGACGGATAAAAAAGTGAGGGTACAAATGGGGCAAACAACATTAGGTGTCAGCCGGTTCTTTACCGAGCCGAAAACAAAAGCATATGACCAGCTGAAATGGGTCAAGCGTGATTCTTTGATTCAAAATCCAATGACCAACAAACCAGTCTTTGAGCAAAAAGACGTGGAATTTCCGGAAGGTTGGTCACTCAACGCCATCAACATCGTGGCACAAAAGTACTTTACCGGTACGCCAGGCACCGCCGAGCGCGAAAGCAGCTTGCGGCACTTGATTGACCGCGTGGTAGATACCGTGACACGCCAAGGCATCCAAGAGGGCTACTTTGAAGCAGACACAGAAGCAGAAGACTTCCGTGAAGAGCTCAAGTACATTCTGGCAACACAGCGCGCCGCGTTTAACTCGCCAGTTTGGTTTAACATCGGTGCGCCAGAGCGAGCGCAGCAAGCCAGCGCGTGTTTCATCCTGGGCGTAGAAGACACCATGGCATCAATCCTGAACTGGTATAAAGAAGAAGGCATGATCTTTAAGGGCGGTTCTGGTTCTGGTGTGAACTTGAGCCCGATCCGTTCATCAGTCGAACGCTTAGGTAAAAGTGCCGGTACGGCATCTGGTCCGTTGAGCTTTATGCGCGGTGCCGACGCTTCAGCCGGCGCAATCAAGAGCGGTGGCAAGCCCCGCCGTGCCGCTAAGATGGTTATTTTGAATGTTGATCACCCGGACATTGAAGAATTCATCTGGTGTAAGGCAATTGAAGAGCGCAAAGCGCGTGTGCTGGAAGCTGCCGGCTATGATATGACGCTCGACGGCAAAGACATTTTCTCCGTGCAGTATCAAAACGCTAACAACTCAGTGCGTGTAACCGATGACTTCATGCAGGCAGTTATTGATGATGCTGACTGGGATCTGCGCGAAGTAAAGACCGGCAAATCAGTCCGCAAGGTAAAAGCCCGCGATCTCTTCCGCCAGATTAACCAAGCCGCTTGGGAATGTGCTGATCCTGGTATGCAGTTTGATACCACCATCAACCGATGGCACACGGCACCAAATGCTGGCCGCATTAACGGTTCCAACCCTTGTTCTGAGTACATGCACCTTGATAACTCAGCTTGTAACCTCGCCTCAATCAACTTGCTCAAGTACCTGAATGACGACTTTAGCTTTGATATCCGTGCCTTCATTCACACCGTAGAGCTTGTCTTTACCGCGCAGGAAATCTTGGTTGGCTATTCAGAATATCCAACAGAATCTATCGGTAAGAACGCTCGTGCCTACCGTGAGCTCGGTCTGGGTTACGCTAACCTCGGTGCCATGCTGATGGCGCAGGGTCTGCCGTACGACTCTGATGAAGGTCGTGCCCAGGCAGCCGCGGTCACGGCGCTGATGACTGGCCAGGCATATGCTACGAGTGCCAAGATTGCCCGTCGTGTTGGTCCGTTTGCTGGCTACCACAAGGACAAAGAAGCCATGAACCGCGTGCTCAAGATGCACCGTGATGAAGTGTCTAAGATTAACGCTGGATTGGTTTCTGAGGAACTCCTGAGCGCTGCAGCAGCTGCCTGGGATGAGGCAGTTGAACTCGGCGCCCGCTACGGTGTGCGCAACTCTCAAGCCTCCGTGCTGGCTCCAACCGGTACGATTGGTCTGATGATGGATTGCGACACGACCGGTATTGAACCAGACCTTGGACTGGTGAAAGTGAAGAAGTTGGTTGGTGGCGGCACGATGCACATCGTGAACCAAACCGTACCACGTGCTTTGAAAGCCCTTGGCTACACCAAGGCACAGATTGACGACATCGTGAACTATATTGATGTTGAAAAAACAATACTTGGCGCACCACATCTGAAAGAACAAGACAAGAACGTGTTTGCGTGCTCAATGGGCGACAACCCAATCCACTACATGGGTCACGTTAAGATGATGTCAGCAGTACAACCGTTTATTTCCGGGGCGATCAGCAAGACGGTGAACATGCCGGAAGATGTCTCCGTAGAAGATGTCGAGCAACTGCACATCGAATCATGGAAGCTTGGCCTGAAAGCGGTAGCGATTTACCGTGACAACTGTAAGGTTGCCCAGCCGCTCTCTATGGCGAAGAAAGCAGGCGCTGAAGAGAAGCCAGCAGCTGCTGCGACGCCGCAAGAAACCGTTGAATCACTCAACGACAAGATTGTGGTGAAGGGCGCGATTCGCCGGGCGCTGCCAAAGACCCGCACGGCTAAGACTTTCTCCTTCCGTGTAGCCGACAGCAAGGGCTTCATGACGGTCGGCGAATACGACGATGGCACCCCTGGTGAAATCTTTGTAAACGTCAGCAAACAAGGCTCTACGCTTCGCGGTATCCTCGATGCTTTCGCTATCAGTGTTAGCCACGGCTTGCAGTTTGGTGTACCACTGAAGGACTACATCAAGTCATTGACTAGCATGAGCTTTGCGCCATCAGGCATTACTGATGACCCAGAGATTCGTACGGCAACGTCAATCATCGACTACATCGCTCGCCGCTTAGCGCTGAGCTACCTGTCATTCGATGACCGCCTGGAGCTTGGCCTGGCCTCAATCGAGGACATGCCTGATGAGCAGACCAGCTTGCTCGAAGATGGCGCAAGCGAGCCAGTTACTGACAGCAAAGTGGACGACGCGCCAGTAGTAGCCGCTGCTCCGGTAGCTGCGCAGCCTTCAGTGAGCACGCCAGCACCAAAGCAGTCATCATCAAAATCAGATGATACGGCGCCAATGTGCTTCAACTGTGGCAATCAAACCCAGCGTGCCGGCAGCTGCTATGTCTGTACCGCCTGCGGTTCAACCACCGGCTGCAGCTAAACAAACACGCAGCAGCACGAAAAGAGGCGAGAAATCGCCTCTTTTTAATTCCGCTTACGCTTGATAGACTAAGGGCATGAGAATTGTAGCCTTGTACCACCCATCATCAGAATGGGCGAGAGATGTTGAGACATATGCCCGTGATATTGAGCGGACCCAGGGCGTCCGTGTGGAGCTGGTGAGCCTGGAAACGCGTGATGGCGCGGCGATGGCGTCACTCTATGACATTATGCGGTTTCCAGCCATGATGGTTATCAAGGAAGACGGCCAGATGCAACAACTCTGGCAAGGCGAGCAACTGCCGTTGATGAGTGAAGTCGCCGGCTTTGCGCACGCATAATTATGAGACACCCCTTCAGGGTTTCTCATCGCGCCAGGAACGAAATAAATTCGTTCGTGGGCTGCTCTTCCCAGCTTGGTGAAAAGTGGAAGTTAGTGTAAAATTACAACGTACAAGCTAGAAATCCATTCGAGCAGCTATCAACTGC
>Ga0073934_10011368_pt1 | contig 10787 bp, 12 predicted proteins | sample LarsenN4metaG_FD_76834 | JGI IMG/M metagenome (GOLD analysis project Ga0073934, IMG submission 76834) | Hot spring sediment bacterial and archeal communities from British Columbia, Canada, to study Microbial Dark Matter (Phase II) - Larsen... ...
CGTAGCGCGCATCGGCCTCGACCACCCGCACCGGCACGTCGAACCGCGGGCGGAACTCGAACCCGGTCGAGCCCGCCCAGAAGCTCGCCCCGGTGGTGAGACCGCGAACCCCCACGTACTCGACGCGGCCGGTGGCCGCGGCCTTGCCGACGTTGGTCCGGCTGCCCTTCTGGCGCCCGTCCCTCACGCCTTCCTCCGCGCTGAACCGGGCCGCATTCAACGGCGAGGTGACATACGCGCGATAGCGCCACCCGCGTCCGACCTCGCCGTGAATCCCGACCCCCGGCTCGAACCACGTGGTTGGAATGATCACCGTTTCGACCAGCGGTCGCTCGACGCCGTAGAACACCGGCGGCTCGTGCCGCTCGTTGATGATGCCGACCGGCATGAGCAGCATGCCAGCCCGGACGTTAAAGCTGCGCGACAACAGGAAGTCGAGGTAGGCCTGCTCCAGTTCGAGTTCGCCGGCCTCCTCGAGCCCAGCGACCAGTGCGTGCTCCAGTTCCAGCTCGCTGACGAAGCGGATACGGTCAGAGAACTGATGAGTGATGAGGAGGATGAAGCGATGGAAATCGAGCTGACCGTCCTCCAGTTCGGCGTTCGTGTAGTGCACCTCCATATAGCCGGAAAGGGCAGTAGGCGACGTCGGGCCGGGCGTGTTCTGGGCCGAAGAGTCAGCCGGGAAGCTGAGCAGCAGGCCCAACGCGAGGGGCAGTAAGCCCCGGTTGCCAAAAGTAAAATTTTGAGTACTCAAAACGTCGCCATCAAACACCGCGACGCCTGCGCCTGTCAAGTCTTCGTTCGTGCGTCGACTCCTGCCGCGGTTCCGTCGCAACCGCGATTGGACAGACCTGGTACGCGCGGGCTAGCACTTCTTCCGAAGAGGTTGGGTCCAGTTCTCGAGCCTGAGGTCTGGCACGCGCTCGAACTCCGCCGTGTTGTTCGTGACCAGCTTCAAGCCGAGGGATCTGGCGTGTGCAGCGATGACGAGATCGTTGGCGCCGATCAAGGCGCCGCGGCGCTTCAGGTGCGCGCGGATCTCGGCGTAGTGGAGTGCAGCGCCCTCATCGAGATCCACCGCCTCAACGTATGGCAGGAACGCCGCCAGGGCCGCGGCGTCTTGGGCCCTACGGGGCGACACCTCGACGCCGTACAGCAACTCCGCCTTCGTGACGACGGACATACAGACGTCATCGACCGGCACGGACTTCAGCCGCTTCAGGACCAAGGGATGCGAGCGCTTCAGAATGTAGGAGCACGTGTCCGTGTCCAGCATGAAGCGCGGCATCACGGTTCTCGCTCCTGAGCGGGCAGGTCCTCGACATCGGTCATGAAGGTGTCCGACGCGACCGGCGCCGAGGCGAGGTACGTCTTCCAGTCCCGTGGGCGGGGTGAGAGGATGACGTCGTCGCCGACCTTGCGTATTAGCACCTCATCCGTTGCGAACTGGAACTCCTTCGGGAGGCGGACGGCCTGGCTGCGGTTGGTCATGAAGACCTTGGCGGTGCGGGGCATCGCAGAACCCTCCGAGCCCAGTATGCCATATACGACGCGTATATGGCGCCGCGTGCGCAATACGTGCGTCTACCCGGGCCTTTGAGCGGTTCTAGCGGATCTGGAGGAAGTCGAAATCCCGTAAGTTCTTTGTTTTCAACAGGTGGACGCAGTCCGAATCCCACCCTCTCCGCCAACTCACACCTCCGGCGTGACGGGCTCCTGCCGCTTACTCATAAGAACGCCGGCTTGGCGCTGAACATTGCGTCTGTCTGATTGGCCTGCGTACGCCCCTCGGCTGCCACACCCAACCGACGGCGTCCATGTGGCGGCGAGCCGGACGCTCTGCCTCGCTTACCCCCGCACGGCCTGAGCTGACCCGCGGCGAATGGCATCGAGCCGTGGGGCCTGCAGCGCGATCCGATTGGCGCCGACGGCTACCTGTTCTTCCGCGCGTGGTTCCTCCTGCTGCTGGCGACGCACAAGTACATCTCTGGCGACGACAAGTGGGCGCGCCCGTTCCCGGTCACCGGCTACGGCGACGAGACCTTCGAGTGGGACATGCACCGCATCGCGGCGCGGCTCGAATCGCAGTACCGCGCGCATCCGGAAGGGCCGCACTGCGAGAACACCAAGATCTGGATCTACTGCAATGCCGCTGGCGGCCTCGGCATGCACCTCTACGACAAGGTCTTCGGGAAGCGGACGCACCAGGCCTTCGAGAACTTCATCGGCTACGCCCGCGAGAACTACATGACGGTGGGCAGCGACGGAAAGCTGCAGTCGATCACGACCTACTACGACCCCGTTGAGAAGTTCCATTTCGGCGCCAGCCCGGCCGGCGGACTCACCACCGCGCACCTGATGGCGCCGCAGAATCCCGAACTCGCTAGAGTGCTCTACGAGGGCGCGGCCGCGGCGGGCGGGTGGCGTTCGGGGAGCGGCGAGCCCCGGGCGAACACCTATGGCCTGGTGATGGCGAAGGAACTGGGCGACGACGCCGCCTACGAGCGGCTGCGGGCGGCCGCCGAGCGCGAGTACCAACCGAAGTTCTTCGGCGAACACCAGGAACAGTTCGGATGGTTCTTCAACACCAAGGAAGGCTTCCCCCGCGGGCAGGGCAGTGCCGCGCTGATGGCGGCCGAAATCGCCGCCGGCCCGGGGGACTGGGCGCGCGCCTTCGATGCCCGCTATATGGACAAGTTCGCGGCGCCGACGGTCGAGGGCATCGAGTGTCCGTCCCTCGGCGTGTCGCAGGCGTGGAACGATCGCGAGACGGGCACGCTGCATGTGGTCACCTACGCGGCGGCGCCCGACAAGCGCGGCGCGCCTACACGGTGGCGCGTCACGAACCTGCCGAGTGTCACGAACGTCATCCTCGGGCTGAACGGGCAGCCGTTCACCCGGTTCGTCGCGGTCGGGCCCCGCACGATCGAGCTGACGACCACGATCGACGCGCACCAGTTCGAGATCGTCACCGGCTACAGAGGTGATGCGGCGCGTGCGGCTGCGGAGCCTCCGGCCGAGCGGCGACCGGCGGTTGCCGCCGCGGCGTCTCTTGTCGCCGCTGCGGCCGACGGCGCGACGCCCACCACGAATCCACCGCCGATGGGGCCCGGGTGCCCGTGCTGCGCCGGGGACAATCCGGTATGAGGCCTGTCATGAAGATGCCGATCGTGTGCGCCACGACCGTGGCCGTTGCGCTCTCCGTGGCGCCGTTCCTCGCGGCCGCACAAACGCCCGCTGCGGCGCCAGCGTCGTCTTCGGGTGTCGCCGTCGCGTCGCCGACCTACGTCTCGATCCCGCTCGAGATCACGGTCAATCGACCGGCCGCCGAGGTGTGGAAACGCGTGGGCAAGTGGTGCGACATCGGTGAATGGCTCCAGATCCCATGCACCGTCACCTGGGGCAAGGACGGCGAGGTGGGTGCCGTGCGATCCGTGGCGAACGAGATCCTGGTTGGCCGCACCGAGATGTTCTACACCTACACCCAGCCGGTGCGCGACGGGCGACCCTACAACCTGTACCACGGTACGCTCGAGGCGCGGCCCGTCAGCGCCACGACGTCGAAGCTTCTCTACACGCTGTTCTTCGACAACTCGATGCTGCCCGACGGCCCCGCGCGCGACAAGGACATCGCCAGCCGCAAAGCGCTCTTCACCCGCGCGCTGCAGAACATGAAGACACTGGCCGAAGGCGGCACCCTGCCGCCGCCGGCTCCACGTGGAGTGCCACCAGGGCGCTGAGTGTTCGTCAGCGTGAACGCCGCATCGGCAGCGTCCAGTTCTCGAGCTTCAAGTCGGGCACCCGCTCGAACTCCGCCGTGTTGTTCGTGACCAGCGTGAGTCCCAGAGCTCTGGCGTGCGCGGCGATGAACAGGTCGTTGGCGCCGATCATGACACCCCGGCGCTTCAGGTCCGCCCGGATCTCCGCGTAGTGGAGTGCGGCGCCCTCGTCGAGATCCACCGCCTCGACGTACGGGAGAAATGCTGCCAGAGCCGCAGCGTCGTGCGCTCTGCGTGGCGACAACTCGACACCGTAGAGCAACTCCGCCTTCGTGACCACGGACATGCAGACGTCATCGACCGAGAACGTCTGCAGCCGTTTCAGCACCAGCGGATGCGAGCGCTTCATGATGTAGGAGCACGTGTCCGTGTCGAGCATGAAGCGGGGCACTACAGTTCTCGTTCCTGAACGGGCAGGTCGTCAACGTCGGCCATGAAGGTCGCCGAGGCCACCGGTGCGGACGCCAGGTACGTCTTCCAGTCGCGCGGGCGAGGGGAGAGGATGACGTCGTCGCCCACCTTGCGGATCAGGACCTCGTCGGTGGCGAACTGGAATTCCTTCGGCAGTCGCACGGCCTGGCTGCGGTTGGTCATGAAGACCTTCGCGGTTCGTGACATGTCGGGCACCTCCCGAAGCCAGTATGCCATATACATCTCGTATATGGCGCCACGTGCGCAATACGTGCGTCCATCTCACCATCCAATCAAGGCGTCCCCTCGGACCGGTGTCGCGCTGGCGATGCTCGGATGCCGCCAGCGTCCGCGCGGCAGGTGTCCGACCCAGCGGCCCAGGTGCGACAGGTGCAATGACGGCACGCCGGCCTGCCGGAGGAGGATGGCCCAGAGGTCCATCACCGCGGTGGCGCCGGCGCCGATCAACACGGCGCGCAGCACGAACTCAGCGGTGGAGGTCATGGCCCGCTCGTCCCGCGACGAGGTGGATACGGGCGGGCATCATGACGCCGCCCGCCGTCTCATACGGGGCGAACCGGGCGGTCAACGCGCGGCGCGCGCGGGTCGCCGCGTCGCCGCCGGCCTCCGCCAGGTGCTCCGAGAACGAAGAGAACGCGGCGAGCGCGAACTCCGCCGCATCTGGCGCCGGCAACCTGTCGCCTATCGGCAGCGCCTGCCGCCCGTCGGTCACCGTGAGGTCGACGAAGCCGGCTCGTTCGAGGAGCGCCACGAGCGGCCCGGCGTCGCTATACCGGAGCGGACCGGGGGCCGACGGGTCGACTGGGGCCAGAGGCGCGACGGCGTCGACGGCCGCGCGGGTGGCGGTCAGCCACGTGTTGTCGTCGAGCGGGCCCCACACCGCAAAGGCAAAACGGCCACCGGGCTCGAGCCACCGCCGCAGGTTCACGAACGCCGAGGGCGGGTCGGCGAAGAACATCACACCCAGCCGGGACACCAGGCGGTCGTAGGGCCGCGCGGGCGCCACCGTGCCCATGTCGGCCACCTCGAACGCAGCCGTGACGCCGTGGCCGTCCAGGCGGCGACGCGCCACCTCGATGCGGCGACGCGCCACCTCGATGAGCGCCGGCGACAGGTCGAATCCGTGGGCGACGCTGCCGGCAGGGGCGTGCCGCAGCACCGTCATGGTCGTCGCCCCTCCGCCGCAGCCGACGTCCGCGACACGGACCGGCGCCGTGAGGGCCAGCGCCGCGACGAGCGGATCGTCGATGGGCGCCAGCATCGCCTCGAGGTCGGCGAGGTGGCGGCGCCACTTCTGGCTGCGTGCCGCTGCCCAGTTGGCATGGACGTCCGGGACCATTCGAAGCTCCTGTGGTGAGGGGAAGCGCCTCGAGGCCCAGCGTAGCGGCGAGGCAGTCATGGCGGAAGACGCAACGATTGCACTCGACGCGTGCGTTTGACGCCAGTCGTCGTGACGTGCCATCGTCACGCATGGCGACACCGGATCTGAACCAGCTCGTCGTGCTGAACGCGGTGCTGAGCGAGCAGAGCGTCGTCCGCGCGGCGCGGCGTCTGCACCTGAGTCCATCGGCGATGAGCCGCGCCCTCGCGCGCGCGCGAGAGACCGTCGGCGACCCGATCCTGGTCAAGGCGGGGCGGACCCTGGTGCCCACGCCGCGGGCGCTCGAGATGCGCGACCGGGTCGCGCAGGTGCTGCAGGACGCGCGGGCCGTGCTGCTGCCCGCCGTGGCGCCGGATCTGCGCCGCGTGGTCCGCACCTTCACGCTGAGGACCAGCGAGGGGTTCGTCGAGACCTTCGGCCCGGGCCTGCTCGCGGACCTCGCGGAGCGCGCCCCCGGCATCCGCCTGCGATTCGTCGCCAGGCAGACCCGGGACGCCAGCGGGTTGCGAGACGGCAGCGTGGACCTCGAGACCGGCGTCGTGGACGCGACGACGAGTCCGGAACTGCGTCAGGTGACGCTCTTCGCCGACCGGCTGGTGGGCGTCGTGCGTGCCGGGCATCCGCTTCGCAAGGGCACGGTGACGGCGGCGAGGTACGCGGCCGCCAGGCACATCGGCATCTCGCGCCAGACGGCGGATCAGGGGTGGGTCGACAAGGCGCTCGCCGACCGCGGGCTCGCATGCAGCATCGCGACGGCGGTGAGCGGCTTTGCCACCGCCATCGCCCTCGCGCGAGCGACAGACATGGTGGCGACGGTGCCCGAGCGGCACACGGCGGCCCTTCGTGCCGGCATGGACACCTTCGCGCTGCCATTCCGGCTGCCGTCGATGACGGTCTCGATGCTCTGGCACCCGCGCATGCATGCCGACCCCGTGCATGCCTGGCTCCGCGAGTGTGTACGACGGACGGCCGGGGGGGCGAACCGCCGGCCGGTGTGATATCTCATCGCCATGCCCGGGAGACCCGAGTGAGCCACGCCCCCATCCCCACGGTGTCCGTTTCGACGGCCGACCTCCGCCCCGCGGAGCTGTACCTGCTGCTGCGCGACACGGTGATCCCGCGACCCATCGCGTGGGTGTCGACGGTGAGCAGCGCTGGCCAGACGAACCTCGCGCCCTTCAGCTTCTTCAACGTCTGCTCGCCGTCGCCGCCGGTGCTCGGGTTCTCGTGCGGACCGCGCGGCGACGATCACGACGGACGCCACCGGGTGGAGAAGGACACCGAGCGCCACATCCGCGACGTGCGGGAGTTCGTCGTGAACGTGGCGCCCGAATCGCTGATGGACGAGATGATCCGCAGCGCCGACGGTCTGCCGCCCGGCGAGAGCGAGTTCGCGCACACGGGCCTCACCGAGGCGCCGTCCACGCTCGTGCGCCCGCCGCGCGTGGCCGAGGCGCCGGTGGCGTACGAGTGCCGCCTGCTCGACATCATCGAGCTCGGCACCAACCGCTGGATCATGGGCACCGTCGTGCAGGCGCACATCCACCAGGCCGTCTACAGTCCGGGCGGCGCGAGCGGCCGCCACCGCGTCGACCTGTTGTCACAGGTGGCGACGCGGCCGGTCGGTCGCCTGGGCCGCGCCAACTACGTCCGGCTGCGGGAGATCGAGAGCCGCCTCAGGCGAGACGGGCCGAATCAGTAGCGGCGCGTGCCGCCGTCAGCCCACCCGGACGTAGCCCCGCGCCTGCAGGTTCACCATCGTCACGAGCGCCCAGAGGTCGGCCTGCACGCCGGGCAGCAGCTGCGACGGCGCGACCTTCTTGCCCAGCAGGCCCTGGCCGCACACGCGCAGTTCGACGCCGGCCTCGTGCAGTTCCTTCAGCACGGCGATGTTGGGATTGTCGACGCCGTTGTGCCGCGCCTTGTAGACCTCGTTCGAGAACACCGCGTCGCCGCCGCCCTGGTGGAACATGGCGGCGATGTGGCGGTGCTTCGCCGGCACGCCGTTCTGCGCGAGGGTGTTCAGGTACAGCCCGATCATCTTCAGCGTCGGGTGGACCTCGTCGTCCTTGACCTTCGCCGAGACCGAGAACACGACCTTGTAGTCGGTGGCCGGCGCCGGCCGTTCCGTGGCGCCGGGAAAGTCCTTCGCCGCCTGGGCGCTGGCCACCGGCAGCGTGCCGCCGGCGGCCTGTGCCGCCTCCAGGCGGTCGGCCAACCCGGCCGCCACCGCACCACCTGCCAGCGTCGTCATCATCGCGCGTCTGTTCATGTCCCCTCCGTGGAGGACACCACCCTACACCGGATCGCGTCGCCGGGCCCTCAGGAGGCGGCCGCGGCCGTCAGTGCGCGGTCGAGGTCGGCCCAGAGGTCCTCCACGGCTTCGATGCCCACGCTCAGGCGCAGCAGCGTCGGCGGCAGGTGCTCCTGCCCGGGGACGCTCGCGCGGCGCTCGATGGTCGACTCCACGGCGCCGAGGCTCGTGGCGTGCTGGATGAGCTGCAGGCCCGTGCACACGGCGTCGGCCGTGGCGGCATCGCCCCGCACGTCGAACGAGATGATCGTGCCGAAGCCCTTCAGCTGGCGGCGCGCCGCCTCGTGCGAGGGGTGGCCCGGCAGGCCGGGGTAGCGGGTGAGCGTGACGTGGGGATGGCGGGACAGGCGCCCGGCCAGCGTCATGGCGCTCTCCTGGGCGCGGGCGAGCCGCAGGGCCAGCGTGCGGACGCCGCGCACGGCGAGGAACGCCTCCAGAGTCCCCGGCGTGGCGCCAGTGAGCTCGCGCGAGTGGCGCAGCGCCGCCAGCAGCCGGGGATCGCGCACCGTGGCGACGCCGCCGAGCAGATCGGAGTGCCCGCCGATGAACTTGGTGACCGATTGCACGGCCACGTCGGCGCCGAGCACCAGCGGCCGCTGGTTGAGTGGTGTGGCGAACGTGTTGTCCACGCCGAGCAGCGCGCCCGGCTTTCGCGGCGCGGCGGCGATGACATCCACCTCACCGACGCTCAGCAGCGGATTCGACGGCGACTCCAGCCAGAGGAGGTCTGCCGTGCGGCCGAGGTCGATCCAGCGTGCCGTGTCGGCGACTGCCACGCGGTGGACGGTCCAGCGCCCCTGACGCGCGCCCGCCTCGGCGAGGGCCGCCGCGCCCTGGTAGCAGTCGTCGGGCAAGGCCAGCACGGCACCCACCGGCAGCTGGTCGAACACGGCCGCAATGGCGGCCATACCCGACGCGAAAGCCACCGACGAGCCGCCCTCGAGTCCGCCCACGATGTCTTCGAGCGCTTCCCACGTGGGCGTGCCGTCGTCGCGCGCGTAGGCACGCCGGTCGCCGAGCACGAAGTTCGAGGCGGGAATCGGCGGCACGTTCAGGGGCGCCCCGGGTCGCCGGTCGCGTCCGGCCGAGACTAACCAGGTGTCGGCCGATCCGGAGTGGCGATGGGGCGTCCCGGTGGCATTCGTGGACATCGTGCGGCAACTCCTGTTGGTGATGAATCGCCGGACCAGTATGGGCCAGCCAGACGGCCACGGGGCTGTGCGGCGCGACGTTCCCGGCAGAGGTGTGGCGAGCCGGGAGCGCGTATGCCACACTCGCCCGCGGGGGAACGCGTTATGAGGACAAACCATGCTCGCACCGTCGTCGCCGTCGTGTGTCTTGCCCTGCTGTCGTCGCCTGTGTTCGGTCAGGACGTGCCGGCCGACTACCAGGCCGTGCTGACAGCCCTCGGCAAGAGCGGCGACTTCAGGGACGGCGTGCTGAAGGTCAACATTCCCAGGAACGACGTGCGCGTCACCATCGGCGGCCGGCCGGCGCCCACGCCGTTCGGATTCGGTGGCTGGATCGCGTTCGCGAAAGGCGACGGCGGTCACGACGTCATGATGGGCGACCTCGTGCTCACCGAGGACGAAGTGAACCCCGTGATGTCGGCCGTCCTGGACCACGGGCTCGACGTCACGGCCCTGCACAATCACTTCTTCTGGGACGCGCCGCGCATGTACTTCATGCACGTCCACGGCATGGGGACGGCGGCCGACCTCACGGCGCGGATCAGGCCGGCCATCGACCTCATCGACCGCGCCGTCGCGCGCGCGCCGGCGCCCGGACCAGCCACGGCGCCGGCCGGCCGCCTCGACACGGCGGCGCTTGCGACGATCGTCGGACACCCGGGTGAGCAGACGGGGCCGGTCTTCAAGATCACGATCGGACGCCCCGACATCGGCCTGCGTGAACACGGCGCGCCGATCACCGCCCGGATGGGCCTCAACACCTGGGCCGCCTTCGCCGGCAGCGACGCCGACGCCATGGTCGCCGGCGACGTCGCCATGCTCGACCACGAGGTCACGCCGGTGCTGAAGGCGCTTCGGGCCAGCGGGCTCAACGCCGTGGCGCTGCATCACCACATGACGGGCGTGTCGCCGACCGTGATCTTCGTGCACTACTACGGCACCGGACCGGCGCCGGCGCTGGCCCGGGGCGTGCGCGCCGCGATCGACCTGCTGGGGCGCCGGTAGCGTCGGCGCGTGCGCCGCGGGAGCCCGGTGGCGTCAGCAGACCGCGTGGTGGTCAGCGCAGACGCTTCACGAGCACCTTCGAGTTCCGCCCGCTCTTTTCGTAGGCCTCGCGCCGGGCGGGCGAGAGGTCGTCGGGCGTGCCTTCGACGAATCCGCCCTTCGACTGGAAATACGTGAACGCCTGCGTCGAGAGCGCCAGCAGGCGGTCGAGCTCGAGCTGCCGCGCCCGGGTCTCCACGAACTGGATGAGCTTCCGGCCGATGCCCTGGTGTTCGTGCGCGGCGCTCACGTACAGGCACGCCAGCTCGCCCTGCTTCCGTTCGCGGTCCGCGTGCAGCGCGACGCAGCCCACCGGGTTCCGGTCGATCTCGAAGATGTAGTAGTCGCTCAGGTGTTGCTCGATGGTGCTGCGCGTGCGCTTGACGAGCTCGTCGGCCTCCACGCCCTGGCGAATCAACTGCTGGATGGCGCGGATGTCGCGCCGCTGGGCCGGCCGGATGTGTTCGTATTCGTTGGTGTGGATGAGCGTGCCGAGGCCGTGGTTCGAGAACACCTCGCCGAGCAGGCCCTCGTCGAGCGTGCCGTCGATGACGTGCACGCGCGGCACGGCCGCGTGGCAGGCGCGCACGGCGTGCTGCGCCTTCGACAGGTGTTCCCCCTCGAACCCGCCCGGGTCCTTCTGCACG
>Ga0073934_10011369_pt1 | contig 10786 bp, 10 predicted proteins | sample LarsenN4metaG_FD_76834 | JGI IMG/M metagenome (GOLD analysis project Ga0073934, IMG submission 76834) | Hot spring sediment bacterial and archeal communities from British Columbia, Canada, to study Microbial Dark Matter (Phase II) - Larsen... ...
CTCGTCCGCGTAGCTGGCCGGTGACGTGACCGGGAGCGGTGGCGCTGTCGGATCGATGTTCAGGGGCGACATGTAGATGCGCAGATCCGGGGTGAGCTGCAACACGTAGAGCCGGCAAATCGCCGAAATCGAGAGGAAGGGCGTAATCCGGAACTTGACCCGATACCAATCGCTCCATTGGCGCTCCCCCACCGTCTCCGTCCGCCTCGCCAGTTGAATGGTCACGGCGTTCCCTTCCGGCGTGAGGCGGAAATTCACGGGCACCGAAATGCGCCGGTAGGTTTTCGCCGTGGGGTCGACCGGGCCCTCAACTTCCGCCTTCGCCTCGTTCCCATTGACCTCGAGCCGGACGAGCTTGCCGCCAAACTCCGTATCGCCCACGTCCCACGGCGTGAGGTCAGTGCCAAAGTAGAAGAACGTCCCCCACGTGCCGCGCACGTCCGGCACGCTCAGGCCGCCCCAGAGTTTCCCGCCCGGAATCTCCGTGGGCGGAAACTCCAGCGGCACGCGAATCGCCGTGGTCTTGTAGCCGGCGTCGGCCACCGCTCTGTAAAACGGCGTCCCGCTCCGCTCATTGGTGACCTTGGGTCGCTTGATGGGAATCAGACCCCAGAGGAACTCCGCCTTCTCGCGCGAGACGAGAGCGAGCTCGGGAAGGTAGGTCTGCGGGTCGCGCTTGAGGAAGTCGAAGATGCCCGTGCCGCCGGGATTGAGCCCAGTGGCGAACGATGCCCACGCCACGGGCGATTCCGGCGGGTTGGTCGTCCCGAGTGGCCTAAACGTTCCGTTCACGGCCAGCCGTTGAAGATTCGGCAGCTTGCCCTCCTTCATCCACTTCGCCACCAGGTCCGGGTCGACCCCGTCAAACCCTAGCACCACCACTTGCTTCGTCACCGGTCGGGTCCTCGCCCGGGTGCAACTCAAAGCGGTGGCCGCGAGGAGCATAACAAGAAGCAACACGAGGTGGGGGCGAGTTGTCAGCAGTCGGCGCCGTTCCATCAAGTCCTTTCCATTCTAGGAGGCGAGAGTGTTTTTCGTCGAGGGAAAACATTGAATCCGGGCCCACGGCTCGCAACCTGATTGTGCTGGGTGCTGACCCCTGGATCCTGCCCCGATTGTTTCCAGTATGATTCTCGCCCGTTCCTCAGGTGTTGGATTCTTGCCGTTTTCTGCATTTTTGGCGTCCCAGGAGCCGCGGCGTAAACAAATTGCTCCTCTTGGTCTTCTTCATGGGCTTCTCCCCCGCCACGCGTCGTTTCCAGACATTGTGATAGGCCTTCAGGTGGTCACTATCTAAACCGCCGAAGAGGTCCTCAGGTTTTCATCCTGGCCAACTTCAGAGATCAACTTCATAGTGCCTGGCTCTAGCCTGAGGAGGGCTGACTATTTGAGGCGGCAGGCAGCGATGCTCTGCTGCGGCTTGCCAGGACGCATCAGGACGAGGGCCAGAATAACCAGGATCGATCTCACAGTTCCATATAGCGAAGTCCTCCGCGGCCGCCGTTCCGGCAGGGCTCGCATCACCATACTCCCACTCTGGGAGTAATCCGAAGCCGCTTTCCGAGGAGTAAGGAAGCGGAGGCCCGCTTGCATCAGCGCAGAATCCCGCCGGACCCACAGCATACAGTCGCTCCTGTCAGTCTTTTCCAAGGCGGGAGAACGAGCGGTCGATGGTGAACGACAGGGTGGTGACGGTTTCCTCGACGTAGGCGCCGAGCGACTCGCGATAAAAGGACAGGCTCCGAGTGAGGACGGCGGATTCGGGTTCGTGCGTGGCGGCGAGGTGGTTGGTCTCATGCAGCAGGATGCTGAGCAAGCGCAGGCGAAACTGCTTGGCGCGGAATTCCTCGAGGCGCGGGCCTTGCAGGAATTTGACGTCCAGCGCGGTATCGGAAAGCGGCAGGGCCGCCCAGGTTTCCACACGCTGGTAGGCGATATCCATCTCGCCCACGCGGGCGCTGCCAAAAGCCTCATGCGCTTCGGCGAAGGGCGCTTCGCGGACTATCGGGTGGCGATGGCCCAGGCAGCGGCAGACGTTCTTGCGGCGAAGCTGCACGATGATGAGTTCCGGCGCCTTCAACAGGATCTCATCGTAGGCATCGCGGCATGACGTTGGGGCACTGGCCCAGTCCTGTTCGAGTGCCAAGGCCATTTGACGGGCCATGGTGCCGTCTCGAAATGAGTGGGCGATCACGATCACCGGCAGCGGCCGGTCGGAAAACCGCGTCACGCGATACCTCCGCCCGCTCAGCCATTGGCGCCAGCGCAGCCAACGCGACTGCGTCTGTAGGTATTCGTCGATGGACGTTGGTGTCAGGGTTGCATTGCTCGTCATGGAGTACCCCAAAGATTGAGCGGAGAACCAGCCAACGACTTTACGGAGGCAGACGCGCCCAAGGCGCAAAGTAGCGGCGGGTTTGAGTCCGCCACCTCCGCTACCCGAAGCGTGGCGACCTGAAGGTTGCCTCTACGCGAGATTTAGGGGCTCCGCGCTGGCCGCCAGTTCGTCGAAGTCAATCCCCAGAAGGCGCGCAAGCGTGGGAGCGACAGCGGTGAGGCTGATGGGCCCCAGGTTCTTGCCGGGGGCAACCTCCGGTCCGGCCACGATGAAAGAAGCCTCCATGCCCGCGCGCGTGGGGAGGTGGCCATGCGTCCCCCGGTCTTTCGACCTGGCCCGAACCACGGGACCGTCGAAGCGCTCGGAGAAGCAGAAGCCGTCCGCCGCATCGAGTATCCACTCCGCGTCCGGGTCGCTGCCAAGGCGCTCGAGCTTGGCGCGATCAACGACTTCGCCAATGGCCCCGGTTTCCGTGAGCCCCTTCAGAGCCCGGGCCAGAGCCCGCTGCTCGGGTGCCGAAGGCTCCTCCAGCCAGAACACCGCAAACGAGCCGCCCGCATGGACGGCCCCCAGGTGCTGGAGTTCGGGATGCTTCCTGGACTTCCCGGCAAACAGGCCTTCGTCCGCCAAGATGACCAGCGGCGCCACTTCCTTCGCCACAGGCAAGAACCCATGATCCGAGAGCACGACCAGCGTCACCCGCTCGTCACCCCAAATAGCCTCGCGAAATCGTCCAATCTCGTGGTCGGTGAGTTCGAGCGCCTTCAGCGCCTCCCGCGAACGCGGCCCATGCCGATGCGCCAGGTCGTCATAACCCACGAAGTGGACAAGCATGAGGTCGGGCCGGTGCTTCTTCCAAAGGTAGAGTCCCACCTCGCCGCGCAACCGGTCGGGCTCCGTGTGCGGCGCGGGCTTGAGGGCCCGCAGGAGCTCGTCAAACAGGCCGTGAGTGGAATGCCGGGCCACCGTCTGCAGATCTTGATGGGGGTCGGGGGCGGTGGGGTCCCAGATTTCCGGGATGTTGAAATCGATCGGGGCGCCCGCGCTCACCGGCCAACTGATGGCAGCGGTCTTCAGGCCGTGGGCGCGGGCCAAGCTCCACAGGGTTGGAACGCGAATCGCCGCAGCGAACCAGTGCCAGGGCCGCGCCTTTTCCGTTGGATCGAGAGATGCGAGGTGGCTGTAAATTCCGTGCACGTTGGGCGCAACGCCGGTGGCGAGCGTGGCGTGGGCCGGGTACGTGGTGGTGGGAAAAATGCTCTCCACCTTCTGGGCGCTCGCACCGCACTCGGCCAGCTCCCGGATGTTGGGAACCCTCACGCCGAGTTCACGGGCGGAGCGGTAGAGGTCCGGGTGCATTCCGTCCACGGAAAGCACGATGACGCGGGTCGCGTTGGCCGCCATCCTCTTCAATTTCCGGCCACCCTGCGGCCGGCCCCGCTTGGGGGGCGCCGCCGCCCCGTGTTGATTACACCTTTCGAGCCACAAAAATCAACTCGCCGGGACGCTTCGAGCCGTAGGGGCTCTTGTCGAAATCCGCGTAGACGTTCTCGACGGCAAATCCGCAGCGGGCCAGCAAGTGCTCCGCCTCAAAGCGGAACAGGTAACGCATCGTGAACCGGTGCACCAGCCGCTCCTCGCGCCCGTCCGGGAACGTGACGCGGTAGATGAGCTCCACGTCCTGCGTTTGCTGGAAGAGGTCGCGCGCCAGAATATGATGTCGGCGGAGGATCTTGCGTCCGTCTGGCATGGTAAAGGGCGGCTCGCGATTCAGCTCCTCGAAGAACTTCTCGTCGGCGAGATGCGGGAACGCCGGGTTGAAGAGATCGAGCACCAGTTGTCCGCCTTCGAGGAGATGTCGATGCACCGCGCGCAAACAGGCAAGCTGGTCCTCTACCGTCATCAGGTGCTGGAACGGTCGGAACGGGATGGTGACCAGACGAAATTGCCGTCCGAGATCGAACTGGCGCATGTCGCCTTCGGTAAGCCGGACGCGTGCCTGCACTTCCTGCGGTTCGCGCGAGAGCTTCTCACGGCAAACGGCCAGCATGGAGGGCGAAGCATCGAGCCCGACGATTTCGATGCCGGCGCGGGCGGTGGGAATCAACACCCGGCCCGTCCCGCAGCCGATCTCGAGGACAGGACCGCCGCATTGCTCGGCGGCTTCCACAAAAAAGTTTATGTCGCCGCGCTCCCGATACGGCACAACGTAGTCATAAAACTCCGCCACAAAGGGCTGCTCGTCGGAACCACCGGACCGACTCATCGTGCTCTCCTTCCTGTCGTGCGGGGCGTCGGCTTCCTCCCCGGATAGATTCTCATGATGGGCCGCGTCGGGGAACGGCGCGCCACTTCGACGAAACCTGCTTTCCTGAAGGCGCCCGCCAGGCCCGTGAACGCGAACACATCCGGCATCGCGCCTTGCGTCGGTTCCACGGGATAACCCTCGACAATCTTCGCCCCGTTCTTCCGCGCGAAATCCACGGCCGCCGAGAGCAGCCGCGCCGTCAGCCCGGCCCGGCGAAACGGCCGGGAGATGAAGAAACAAGGGACCGACCAGACCGGCGCGTCATCGATTCGGGCGAGCAGGCGCGAGCGCGCGAGGGTGGAATAGGCTTCGCGCGGCGCCACGGCACACCAGCCCACCGGCCTCCCCTCCGCGTAGGCGAGCAAGCCCGGCGACGGTCCGGACATCACGAGCTTCTTCAGCGCCCTGCGGTTCGCCGCGCCCTTCCTCTTCTCGAATTCGGCGCGCGTCTCGCGCCAGTACATGCACCAACAACCGCCGCACGCGCCATGTGGGCCGAAAAGCGCTTCGAGATCGTTCCAGCGGTCGGACGTCAGGGGATGGAACTGAAGCTTGCGCACCGGCCTCCTGGAAACAGCCATCAATCCCTCGCTATGACCGGACATGCCCAGGGGGAGTATGAAGTGTGAAGGATGAAGGCTGAAATAACAACTGCGTTGGCTGAACCAGACCTATCCTTCAGCCTTTATCCTCTGGACTTCACACGTTGGACGGGGCTAGCCTGCGACCTGCGGAAGGGACGGGCCGCGGTGGTTCCTCTCCCCTCCGTAATTGTCAGGATCCGATCGGCCGTCACCTTTTCGAAAGCTTCCGTCTGGCCGCTCGGCCACGTCACTTCGATCCGATCGGCTCTCGCGGCGGCGCCCAGGCCGAAGTGCAAGCGGAGGTCGTGCGTGCAGAGATAGCTTCCACCGCTGCGCACTTCATCGAACTGCGTGAGACCACCGGCCACCACCCGCACTTTGGCCCCGATTGCGTCGCGGTTGCTCCTGGTTCCGATGAGTTTGAGCAGAAGCGAGTGACGGGCGCTCTTGCGGGCGCGGCGGATGAAATCCGGTGAGGCGTTCATGTTGCTAACCACAAACTCCAGATCGCCGTCGTTGTCGAAATCCGCCGCGGCCAGACCCCGGCTCACTTTCTTTAGGGCCAGGCCCGGCCCCGCGCGCAGTCCGACCTCCTCGAACTTCCCGTTGTGGAGGTTATGGAAGAGCATGTTCCGCTCAGCGTAGGTAATCCCCGTCGGATAGCGGTCCATCTGGGGAAACGTCTGACCGTTGGCAAGCAGAATATCCTTCCAGCCGTCGTTATCGTAATCGAGGAAATCGGCGCCGAAAGTCGTGAAGAGCCAGCCCACATCCCCGAGGCCGGCAAAGTAGGTCTGATCCGTAAATGTGCCGTCGCCGTTGTTGTGGTAAAGATTCTTGGTGTCGTCGGAGAAGTTGCCCTTGACCAGGTCGAGCCAGCCGTCGTTATCGTAGTCGCCGAAATCCACGCCCATGCCGGCCTGCTCCTGGCCTTCGGCGCTGTACGCCACTCCGGATTGCGGGCCCACGTCGGTGAATGTGCCGTCGCCGTTGTTGTGATAGAGCGCGCTCGGCGTGGAATCGTTGGCCACGTAAATGTCCAGACGCCCGTCGCGGTTGTAATCGCCCATCACCACGCCCAGACCGAAGTAGTGGCTCGCGTCAATTCCCGCCGCCTCGGTGACGTCGGTGAATGTGCCATCGCCGTTGTTGTGATAAAGAATATCGCGCCCCCCCGCCAGACCGCGCGGCCCGCAGAATGTGGCAATGCCGCGATAGGTGCAATTGGGCGCGCTGCCCGGCTCGCCGAGCTGCTCGATGTCCACATCGACGTAGTTGGCGACGTAGAGGTCCAGAAATCCGTCATTGTCATAATCGCCGAAGGCGCAGCCCATGCCCCAGCCGCGGCCGCTCACCCCGGCTGATTTTGTCGCGTCGACGAATTTGCCGCCCCCGAGGTTCCGATAAAGGACGTTCCCCAGATAGTAGGTGACGTAGAGGTCCGAATTTCCGTCATTGTCATAGTCGGCGGCGCAAACGCCCATGCCCCAGCCGCTATGATCAAGGCCCGAGCCGGCGGAAACATCCGTGAACGTCCCGTCGCCGTTGTTGCGGTAGAGACGCGAGCGCGGGCTTGTGCCGCGTCGCCAATGTTCGAAAGTCGAACCGTTCACGAAAAAGAGGTCGGGGTCGTCATCGTGGTCGTAGTCAAACCACGCGATGCCGCCGCCGCCCTTGGCTTCGATGATGTAGCGCTTGTCGGGGCCGCCGCTCGTGAGAGCGAATCGAATGCCGACCTCTTGCGAGACTTCGATGAACTGATCTGTTGAGGCCCGCGCCGGGGGCTGCGTGAGGCGCGGCGTGCTGCGCTTTGGCACCGAGACGGAGGCCGGCCGCTGCGCCCGCAGCGCCACAGACATCAGCACCAGCAGGGCCAGGATCCCCTTCGCAAGCGATCTCATTCGGATGGCTAGCCTAGGTCCCAAAGTTAGCGTCGAATCGCCATGCGCCCCTACGGATTCTGGCGCCCGGCAATGCCGGTACTGCGTTGCGCGTTCCTTGCGTGCAAATCCGCCACGATTTTGAATTCCTGCGCCGCCTCCTCTTTGCGCCCCAACCGTTGATAGGTGCGGGCCAGCGCGTAGTGGGCTTCGACGTGGTCGGGCTTGAGCTCGATAACCCGCTTGAGCGATCCTTCGGCTTCGCCCAGCTTGCCCTGCGCCAGCAGGACCCGCGCCAGGCCGTAGTGCGCCAGCACGGCGTCCGGCTGTAGGGCAATCCCTTGCCGGAAGAGGCCTTCCGCCGCGTCCAGGTTGCCGCGGCCGAGCTGGATACTTCCGGCGAGGTGATAGGGTTCCACAAATCCGGGATTGCCTTTGATTTCGCGCTCGTACTCTGCCAGCGCCGCCGCGAGATTCCCCTGGCTCTGATAGGCGTAGCCCAGATGATAGTGCGCCAGGGGCAACTGCGGGGCGAGGGCGAGCGCCTTCTTGAATTGCTCGATGGCGGGGAACGTCAGATTCTGATTGTGGTAGGCGCGCCCCAGCAGCACCCGCGCCTGCGCGTTTGCCGGCTCCAACTTCACAAAGGCCTCGAGGGCTTTGGCCGCATCCCTGTACCGGTGTTCAGTGAGCTCGACCAGGGCGAGATTGAAGTAGTTCTCGGGAGCCGAGGGCTCCAGCTCGATAGCGCGCCGAAACGCCTGGGCCGCTTCGGCGGTCATACCCTTCTTGAACAGCGCGGCACCCAAGAGTTGATGTAACGTCGAAGACTTCGGGAATTGTTCGAGCGAACGGCGCGCTTCGGCAATCGCCGCATCAAGCCGACCCGCCTCAATCGCGGAACTGATCTGCTTCGCGCTTGCCTCTTCAAGCCCCTGCGCAAATGCCAGCCCGCCGGACAGAAGCGCGAGCGCAATGACCGCCGCGAATCGAAATGAAACGAATTTCCCCGCCCGGCCCATCGCGTCACGGTAATGGTAATCGCCGGAAATCTGCCAAGTCAAACAGCGGCAGGGCACTTAATGGGAGTGTCAGCAGGTCGTCCCCACTGATAGCCGCGGTACGAATGCGTGCGCGCGGAGTCCCGACAGAAAGTTCCCGTGCTGGGGAATCGAAAGGTTGGCACGAACACCCGGCTTGACCATGACCAGATGGCTTCCGGCCCGACCGATGGCTTTCCAGCCAGCTTTTTCGAAGGCTTTGGCGGCTTCTTGGCCGGAAATATTCGCGAGTCTAGCCATCCCACTATAGAGCTACAACAATGGACTGGCGCCCAGGCTGCTCCGTGATTGCGGAAGCCGCTTTCTGGTCCTCCGCCCACAGCCACGCCGTGATGGCTTCTTTGATGTTGTCCAATGCTTCCTTTTGATCTTTGCCCTGCGAGACACCTCCGGGCAGCGCAGGGCATTCGGCTACAATCCAGCCGTCCTCCGCTTCCTGGAGCGTAACGTGGAAAATCATGGGTCCCTTCTCCACGGTAATAGTGCCTGAGATTCAGATGATTGGCAAGCTAGGGACCGACAGTTCCGCAGAACTCCTGTTGGCAGTCAATGCGGCTTAGAGGATGTTCAGTCGCCGCCCAACCGATTCAAAAATCGCCAAGGCCTGCGCCAGTTCGGCTTCAGTATGCGTGGCGGTGACGATGGTGCGGAGGCGCGCTTTGCCATGGGCGACGGTGGGAAAGCCGACGCTCATGGCGAAGACGCCTTCCTGAAAGAGTTGCCGCGAAAATTCGTGCGCGAGCGCCGCGTCGCCGACGATGACTGGCGTGATGGGCGTCTCGCTCAGGCCGGTATCGAAACCGAGCTTCTTCAGGCCTTCTTTGAAGAAGCGTGTGTTTGACCAGAGCTTTTCGATCAGTTGCGGCTCCTCTTCCAGAACCTCGAAGGCCGCGATGCAGGTCGCGGCGACGGAGGGCGGGTGGGACGTCGAAAACAGAAACGGCCGCGCGCGGTGGTAGAGGAACTCGATCGTGTCGCGCGTCGAGCAAACGTAGCCCCCGAGCGCGCCGATGGCCTTCGAGAGCGTGCCCACCTGAATGTCCACGCGGCCGTGCAGATTGTAATGATCGACAGTGCCGCGCCCGTTGCGCCCCAGCACGCCCGAGGCGTGGGCGTCGTCAATCATCATGATGCAGCCGTATTTCTCCGCCAGCGCGACCAACCCGGGCAGGGGCGCGATATCGCCGTCCATCGAAAACACGCCGTCGGTGATGAGCAGCTTGCGGCCGTGGCGGCCCACAAGGTCCTTCAAAATCTTCTCGCATGCCTCGAGGTCTTTGTGCGGAAACACTTTGATCTCCGCGCGCGACAGCCGGCAACCGTCGATGATCGAGGCGTGATTGAGCTCGTCGGAGATGATCACGTCCTCGCGCGTCAGAATTGCCTGCACGGTTCCCGCATTGGCCGTGAAGCCGGATTGAAAGACCACCGACGCCTCCACATTTTTGAACTTGGCGATCTTTTCCTCGAGCTCCATGTGCAGCGACATCGTTCCGGCGATGGTGCGCACCGCGCCCGCGCCCACACCCCACTTCTCGATGGCCGCGAGCGCTTTCTGTTTCAACTTCGGGTGCGTGGTCAAGCCGAGATAGTTGTTCGATGAGAGGTTGATTACTTCCCGGCCGTCGAAGCGCGCCACCGGCCGCTGTTCGCTCTCCAGAATCCGCAGCCGCTGGTAAAGCTTCTGCTCGCGCAGCTTGTTCAACTCCTCAGTCAGGTATTGCAGTTGGGCGGTAGGCATAAGGAATCCCGGGGAATGGTGAACAGTGAACTGTGAATCGTGAACGGCAGAACCCCCGCCCTTGGGCCAGGAGGCCCGGGCAAGGCTCCGCCTCTAACCCTTCGCAGTTCTCACTCGCGTCGACGTCATGATAACACAGCGGGGTGCGGCGGGCTGTCGCGGCCAAATGCAGATGAGGGGTTTGGTTACTGCAGCTTGCGCTTCAATTTCTCCAGCGCCTCTTTGGCGAGGGCGTAGTCGGGTGCAAGTTTGAGGGCCTGTTCGAAATGGAAGCGCGCTTTGCCGAACTGCTCCTTGGCCATGTAAACGCGGCCCAGGTTGTAGTGAGGGTAGTGATAGGACTCGTAGCGCTTCGACTGCAGCGCGCGCAGCAGCCAGGACTCGGCGCCGTCGTAGTCCCCCTTCTCGATCAAGTAGGCGCCGATGTCGTTGTAAGGATTTCCGAACTCCGGATCAATCTGGATGGCCTTCTTGCACTCGGCGATGGCGTCGTCAAGTTTACCCTGAAAGCGGTAGGTCCATCCGAGAAAGGTATAGGCTTCGGCCGTGGGATGGAGTTCGAGCGAACGCTTGTAGAGTTCCACGGCCATGTCGTAGTCGCCGCCCATTTGATATTGATACGCTTCCTTCAAGAGTTCCCACGCAGATTGCAGTTCTTCAGCGCCCATAGCTCATGCCCCGATTTCCTTCCTAGCATATCGTCCCAGCGCGTGTCAATCCACGGCTGGGATAAGTGTCAAAGCTTTTTAGAAATGTCCCCTTTTGTGCTCGATAGAAATGTCCCCTAATGGTATCTCCGAGAGGAGGTCAGATTGGGGCGAACCGAGATGAGCAAGAGGGAGTTGGGAAGGGTGGAGGTCCTGGCGCGGGTGAA
>Ga0073934_10011370_pt1 | contig 10786 bp, 9 predicted proteins | sample LarsenN4metaG_FD_76834 | JGI IMG/M metagenome (GOLD analysis project Ga0073934, IMG submission 76834) | Hot spring sediment bacterial and archeal communities from British Columbia, Canada, to study Microbial Dark Matter (Phase II) - Larsen... ...
GAGGGTCGGGCCACGGGCCCCAAGCTACACGCTTCTGCGCCGGACTACGTCGCCGACTGGGCTGCTCGGCGGCGGCGGAACGGCCACGTCCGGTAGACGACCGGGAACGCGATCAGCGCCACTGCGACCCCAGCGACGATGTCGAGCCAGAAGTGGTTGGCCGTCGCCATCACCGAGAACCAGACCCACGCGGGCCAGAGCAGCCAAAGCGCCTTGGCCCAGCGAGAGCGCACGATCATGGCCAGGGTGACGCCGACGATCAGCGCGTCGGCAGCGTGCAGGCTCGGCATCGCCGCGTACGGATTCGACGCCAGCTCGACCAGGCCGCTGCCGTGGTTCAGGGAGCCGAACTGCGAGAGCGTGTCGATGAAGCCGAAGCCGGGGAACATCCTCGGTGGCGCCGTCGGCAGGAGGACGTAGCCGACGAGCCCGATCGCGTTCGCGAGCAGGATCCAGTTGCGGAACCGGATGAAGTGCTCGTGGCGGCGCAGGTAGACCCAGAGCAACGTCAGGCCGATGACGGTGAACTCCGAGTTCCAGTACGTCCACGAGACCGCGGTCGTCAGCACCGAGGACGAGTGGGCCAGCTTCTGGAGCGTCAGCTCGAAGAGGTTGCTGACGTGCTCCTCGGCCTGGATCACCCAGATGCCGTTGTCGAACGCGCGCACGGGGTCGCGGTCGGCGATGCCCCGGGCCACCTGGTAGATGAGGACGAAGCCGAACCAGATGGCGAGCTGGCGCACGAGGTCGCCCCACCCTCGCGGTAGGTACCTCCGGCCCACGACAGCGACCATTGCAGTCATGGCAGCGTCCCCAGCTCGCTGTTCACGACAGGGTCATTTTACCGCGACTTCGGACGATGTGAACACCTGTGCCTCCTCCGGTCGTAGCCGTTGCTACATTGAGAGCATTCGATGAAGACGGTCGCGGTCCTCGAGGTCGGTTGCTGTGCTCCCGGGGCCCCTCCGCTGGCTCCGGAGGCAGCCGGCGATCTCGCAAGCCGTTTCAAGGCGCTTGCCGATCCGACGCGCGTCTCGATCGTAAACCGGCTGGCGGGCGCCGGCGAGGTCTGCGTGTGCGAGCTGGTCGCCGACTTCGACCTCGCCCAACCGACCATCTCGCATCACCTCAAGATCCTCCGCGACGCAGGCCTCGTCGAGTCGAGGCGGCGCGGGACGTGGGCGTACTACCGGCTCGTGCCGGAGGCGGTCGAGTCGCTGAGCCGGGCGCTCGGAGCCTGAGCTCAGCCGCTGTCGCGATTCCGCGCCGCGGCGGAGGCGTCGGGCGCCGTCAGCCGCCGATGTAGCTCATCTCGATCTTGGAAAGCCCTGCGGTCTCCTCGGAGCGGATCTCGGAGTAGCGGTCGGTGCGGCCGCCCCAGATTCGGGCCAGCGCGGCGTCGAGGTCGGCATCGGAAGCTCCGTCGCGCAGGAGGGCGCGGAGGTCGTGGCCGCGCACCGCGAACAGGCACGTGTAGAGCTTTCCCTCGGCGCTGAGCCGCGCACGGGTGCAGTCGCCGCAGAAGGGCTGGGAGACCGAGGCGATGACCCCGATCTCTCCGGTTCCGTCGCGGTAGCGGTACCGCGTGGCGACCTCGCCGCGATAGCTCGCCTCGAGCGGCTCGAGCGGGAGCTCGGCGTCGATCCCGGCGACGATCTCGGCGGCGGGCACGACGTCGTCGAGCCGCCAGCCGTTCGTGTGGCCGACGTCCATGTACTCGATGAAGCGCAGGATCGTGCCGGTTCCGCGGAAGTGGCGCGCGAGGTCGACGATGCCGTCGTCGTTGACGCCGCGTTTGACGACGACGTTGACCTTGACGGGCGACAGGCCGGCCGCGTGCGCTGCGTCGATGCCCTCGAGCACGCGCTCGACGGAGACGTCAGCGTCGTTCATCGCCCTGAACGTCGCGTCGTCGAGCGAGTCGAGGCTGACGGTCACGCGCGTCAGGCCCGCGTCCCTGAGGGATCGTGCCTTCTGGGCGAGGAGCACGCCGTTCGTGGTCAGGGTCAGGTCGAGGTCGTCGATCCCGGCGAGGAGCTCGATCAGCCGCTCGAGGTCGCGCCGGAGGAGCGGCTCGCCGCCGGTGATGCGGATCTTGCGGACGCCGAGGCGGACGAAGGCTCGCGCGACCCGCTCGATCTCCTCGAACGTGAGGAGCTGCGTGCGCTCGAGGAATCGGTAGTCGCGGCCGAACACCTCCTTCGGCATGCAGTAGACGCAGCGGAAGTTGCAGCGGTCCGTGACCGAGACGCGCAGATCCCGAACTGGCCGCTCGAGCCGGTCGACGCTGCTCACGGGCACAGGCTAGCTGCGCCACGGTCCCGCGCTGCATGGAAAATGCGAGGCGGACTCTTCCGCCTCGCATTTTCACCGTTCCCGACCGGCGCAGACGCCCCCGTCCCGCGTCGGTGGCCACCATCGGAGCGGAGCACCGCCGCATCGCGCTCCGGTGACGGAACGGAGGGAGGGATCGGCCGCGGCGCGGCCCCGGGACTCCCTCGAACGGGGGAACTCGGTCCGGTCCGGGCGAATCCGAACAAACCCCAAACAGTTGCCCCGGCGGTTCGAGCCCGTCGGCTGCGAGCCGTGGGCGGGCCTCAGTGCATCCGCCGCGCGATCGCGGCGGCGAGTCGTTCGACGCTGCCGTGAGCGTGTGACAGGTACAGCGACGGCTCCGTCACCTCGAGCTCGAGGACGAGCGGAGCTCCGGCGTCGTCGTGCAGCAGGTCGACCCGCGCGTACAGGAGGTCCCGGGCGTCCGGTACGACGGCCAGGGCCCGGGCGGCGACGTCCTGCTCGTCGGCCGTCGCCTCTCGAGTCCTGATCGTCTCGTCGAGGTAGAGGCTCGGCCGGGGCCCCGCCGGGTCCGGCAGCGGAACTCGCCGCTCGACCGCGTGGGCAATCGATCCCGCCAGGCAGACGACCCCGGTCTCGCCGCGTTCCCGATCGGGCAGGAAGGGCTGGACCATGGCCCAGCGCCCAGCGGCGTGGATCTCGTCGACGAGCGCTCGCGCGCTCTCGAGATCGTCCGGCTCGAAGCGCCCGGAGCTGCGGCCGCCGGCCGAGATCGACGGCTTGACGACGAACGTCCCGGGTTGCGGATCGAGCCCGTCGCCGGGCCTCAGGAAGACGGTGTCGACGACCGGGACGCCGGCGCGGCCGAGCTCGGGCAGGTATGTCCGCTTGTCGGTGTTCCAGCGCACCACGCCCGCGGGGTTCGCGAGCCTCGGCACGGAATCGGCCCACGCGAGGAACTCGTCGCGCCGCTCGGCGTAGTCCCACGTCGAGCGGAGGACGACGAGCGCGAAGCTCGGCCAGTCGACGGCCGGGTCGTCCCAGATCGCGGGTACCGCCGAGATCTCGTGCTCGGCGAGCGCCGCGACGAGCGGCCGGTCGTCGGGGTCGAGGTCGGGGAGCGTGGCGCAGGTGGCGAGCGCGACGCGCGGCCGGGCGATCCGTGCCGCGCCCCGTCCACGCTTCAAGAATGGGAAGACCCCACCTCCCCGACCCACGGCGTCAGCCTATCCGGCAACCGCGCACGCAGGTGTGACGGCCCTGCGCCGAGAGCGTGCCAACCCGTGCACAGTCCCGCCTGTCACTGCGAGGACGGGGCCGGGGCGACGGCCGCTCGGCCCCGATACCTGGGCCGACAGCGTCTCAGACGAGCCAGCGTCCTCCCTCCTGCACCACCTGGCCGTCGACCTCGATGCGTCCGCCCCGCCGCAGGTCCTTGACGATGTCCCAGTGGATCGAGCTGACGTTCGTCCCGCCGCACACGGCGTAGCTCTGGCCCAGGGCGAGGTGCGCGCTCCCGTCGATCTTCTCGTCGAACAGCGTGTTGCGCATGAACCGCGTGATACCCGGGTTGCAGCCGATCCCGAGCTCACCGACCCTGCGGGCGCCCTCGTCCTGGTCGAGGATCGAATGAAGGACGTCCTCGCCCTGGTCAGCCGAGGCCTCCACGACGGCCCCGTCGCGGAACTCGAGCCGGATACCCGCGAGCTCGTGCCCCTGGTAGAGCGCGGGGTACTCCGAGAAGGTGATCACGCCCGCGGCGGACTCCTCGAGCGGTGCGTAGAAGAACTCGCCGCCGGGAAGGTTGTGGCGGCCGTCGTCGACATGGCCGGTCCGTCCGCTGAGGCTCAGCGTCAGGTCGGTACCGGCGCCCACCAGCCGGACCTCCTCGGCTCCGTCGAAGCAGTGGGCGTACCGCCGCAGGCGCTCCCCCTCGGCGTCCCAGTCGGCGAGGACGGCGCCGAAGAGAAGCTCGGTGAACGCCTCGAGCGTCATCCCGGCCTCGCGCGCGAGCGCGTCCGTCGGGTACTGGCAACCGACCCAGGGGATCTCGTCGGAGAGCGTCCGCCGGAGGAAGTAGCGCTCGGCGGTCTTCGCCAGCGCCAGCCGGTCGGGCGGGAGCACCGAGTCCGCCCGCGTGTCCCCCGGCGCCTCGATCGTGATCCGCGCGTCCATCGTGTCGCAGGCATGGCGATCGATCTCGGGCAGCTCGCCGAGGAGCGCGTCCGGCGCCTCGGCGGCCCAGGCGAGGTCGACGGGCCAGAGGGTGAAGCCGAGACGCACGATCGCGTAGGCGCCGCGGCGCGCGATCCGGCGCACGACCTCGTCGAGGAGGGGCCGGGCCTCCGGCGTCGTCCGGATCAGCACCTGCCAGCCGGGCTGGACGTCGAGCGAGCGCTCGACGATCAGCCGCGCGTACTCTGCGAGCTGAGCCTCGTCAGCCTCGGAACTTGAGTAACTTGACATATAGAGACTTAGATTTTATCGTGTGGTGACTCGTAAGACGCGAAGGAGATCTGTGACGATGGGCAAGGTTATCGGTATCGACCTCGGCACCACCAACTCGTGCATGGCGGCGATCGAGGGCGGCGAGCCGACGGTGATCCCGAACGCCGAGGGCGGACGGACGACTCCGTCCGTCGTCGCGTTCACGAAGGACGGGCAGCGGCTGGTCGGCGCGCCGGCGAAGCGGCAGCAGGTGACGAACCCGGACAACACGGTGTTCTCGATCAAGCGCTTCATGGGGCGCAAGCACGACGAGGTCTCGGAGGAGATGACGATCGTCCCGTACGAGGTCGTCAAGGGACCGAACGACGACGTCCGCGTCAAGGCGGGCGGCCAGGAGTACGCGCCGCCCGAGATCAGCGCGATGATTCTCCAGAAGCTGAAGGCCGACGCCGAGGCCTACCTCGGAGACGAGGTGACCGACGCGGTTATCACCGTCCCGGCGTACTTCAACAACGCGCAGCGCGAGGCGACCAAGGACGCGGGCAAGATCGCCGGGCTCAACGTCCTGCGGATCATCAACGAGCCGACCGCGGCCTCGCTCGCCTACGGGCTCGACAAGGAGTCCGACCAGACGATCCTCGTCTTCGACCTCGGGGGCGGCACGTTCGACGTCTCCGTCCTCGAGCTGGGCGACGGCACGTTCCACGTCAAGGCGACGTCGGGTGACAACCACCTGGGCGGCGACAACTTCGACAAGGCGGTCGTCGACTGGATGGTCGCCGAGTTCAAGCGTGACCAAGGCATCGACCTGGCCGCCGACCGGATGGCGCTGCAGCGTCTCTACGAGGCGGCCGAGAAGGCCAAGATCGAGCTGTCGTCGACGATGACGACCCAGATCAACCTCCCGTTCGTCACGGCGACGCCCGAGGGCCCGAAGCACCTCGACCTCCAGCTGACGCGGGCGAAGCTGACCGAGCTGGTCGCCGACCTGCTCGCTCGCACTGTCGGGCCGACGCAGCAGGTGCTCGCCGACGCCGGTCTGCAGCCGTCCGACATCGAGCACGTGGTCCTCGTCGGCGGCATGACCCGCATGCCGTCGGTGCAGGAGAAGGTCAAAGAGCTGCTCGGCAAGGAGCCGCACAAGGGCGTCAACCCGGACGAGGTCGTGGCCGTCGGCGCCGCCATCCAGGCGGGCGTGATCAAGGGCGAGGTCAAGGACGTGCTGCTCCTCGACGTGACGCCGCTCTCGCTCGGGATCGAGACCAAGGGCGGTGTCTTCACGAAGCTGATCGAGCGCAACACCACGATCCCCAACCGCAAGTCCGAGATCTTCACCACCGCCGAGGACAACCAGCCATCCGTCGAGGTGCACGTCCTCCAGGGCGAGTTGGAGATGGCCGCGTTCAACAAGACCCTCGGCAAGTTCCAGCTCGTCGGAATCCCGCCGGCGCCGCGGGGCCTCCCGCAGATCGAGGTCGCGTTCGACATCGACGCGAACGGCATCCTCAACGTGCACGCCAAGGACCTCGGCACCGGGAACCAGCAGCAGATCCGTATAGAGGGCGGCTCGGGCCTGAAGCCCGAAGAGGTCGAGCGGATGATGAAGGACGCCGAGTCTCACGCCGAGGAGGCGCACCGGCTCCGCGAGCTCGCCGAGGCGCGGAACCAGGCCGAGAACCTCGTCTACCAGACCGAGAAGAGCCTGAAGGAGCACCGGGAAGCGATCGGCGAGGCCGACGCGGCCACGATCGAGGGCCGGATCATGGAGCTGAAGCAGGCGCTCGACTCGGGTGACCAGGGCGAGATCCAGGCGAAGACGGAGGCGCTCGTCCAGGCCTCGCACACGCTGGCCGAGGCGGTCTACGCGAAGGCGAGCGCCCAGGCCGCGTCCGCACCCCACGGCGACGGTGCCGGATCCGACGACGAGGTGGTCGAGGAGGCGGAGTTCGAGGTCGTCGACGAGGAGGCCAAGTCCTCCTCATGACGGAGCGTGGGCCGACGAAGGCCGAGCTCCGGGCGGAGCTCGAGGCGCTGCGCGACCGCCTGACCGCGCTCGAGGCGGAGCGGGACGAGCTCGTGCACGACCTCAAGCGCGTGGCGGCCGACTTCGACAACTACCGCAAGCGGGCGGCGCGCGACCAGGAGAGCCTGGTCGCGCGCGCGCACGAGCGGCTCGTCAAAGAGCTCCTGCCCGTGCTAGACGACCTGGAGCGCGCGCTGGTCGCGGCCGAGGAGCACGAAGAGGTAAAGCTCGTCGAGGGCGTCCAGCTCGTGCACCGGGAGCTCGTCTCGGCGCTCTCGAAGGAGGGGCTGGTCGAGATCGACGCCGACGGGCGCTTCGATCCCCACGTCCACGAGGCGCTGCTCGCGCAGCCCTCGGACGCGGAGGAGGGATCGGTGATCCAGGTGATCCAGAAGGGCTACCGGCTGGGCGACCGGGTCCTGCGGCCGGCCAGGGTCGTGGTCGCCGCACCCGCGCAGGAGGTCGAGGTCGGTGGCGACCCGAACGGGTAGGAGCGCGAAGGACCTCTACGAGGTCCTCGGCGTCGCCCGCGGCGCGAGTCAGGACGAGATCAAGAAGGCGTACCGCAAGCTCGCCCGCCAGTACCACCCGGACAAGAACCCGGGCGACAAGGACGCCGAGGAGCGCTTCAAGGAGGTGCAGGGCGCGTACGACGTGCTCTCCGACACCGAGAAGCGCGCCCAGTACGACTCGTTCGGCGCGTCCGACCGGCTCCGCGGCGGGCCGGGCGGCTTCACGTTCCAGACCGAGGGGTTCGACCTCGGTGACCTCTTCGGCGGGCTCTTCGGGAGCCCGACGGGATCGGGGCCCGGGCGGGCGCAGCAGCGCGGGCGTCGCGGGGCCGACGTCGAGGTCTCGGTCAACCTCTCGTTCGAGGACTCGCTGAAGGGCGTCGAGACGACGATCCCGGTGGCGCTCGACTCGGTCTGCGGCGAGTGCCACGGCTCCGGCGCGAGGGCGGGAACCGCACCGAAGCAGTGCCCGCAGTGCGCCGGGCGAGGGTTCGTCTCCGAGGCGCAAGGACTGTTTGCGCTGTCGCATCCGTGCCCGCGCTGCCGCGGCAACGGGACGATCGTCGAGGACCCGTGCCCGCGTTGCCGGGGCGCGGGGCGCGAGCGACGGACGCGGCGCTTCAAGGTGCAGATCCCAGCCGGGGTGAAGGACGGCACCCGGATCAAGCTGCGCGGCAAGGGCGAGGCGGGGCACGGCGGGGCGCCGGCGGGCGACCTCTACGTCGCCACGCGCGTCGAGCCGTCGAACCTCTTCCGGCGGCGGGGCGAGGCCGACTTGGAGATCGACGTGCCGGTCACGTTCGCCGAGGCTGCGCTCGGAGCGACGGTCGAGGTGCCGACCCCGGACGGGTCCGTGTCGCTGAAGGTGCCGGCCGGATCGCAGGACGGGAAGCTGCTGAAGATCAAGGGCCGCGGCGCGCCGAAGCTGCGAGGGTCCGGGCGCGGCGACCTCGTGGCACGGCTCCACGTGTCGGTGCCGACGAAGCTGTCGAAGGCCGAGCGTGAGGCGATCGAGAAGCTCAGGGCCGCCTCGCACGAGAATCCGCGCGAGAAGGCGTTCATGCCATGAGCGACGCGAGGCCGAGGTACATGATCAGCATCGCCGCCGAGCTCGTCGGCATGCACCCGCAGACACTGCGCATCTACGAGGCGAAGGGGCTCGTCCGACCGGGCCGGACTCCCGGCGGTACGCGCCTCTACTCGGAGCGCGACCTGGAGCGGCTGCGGGCGATCCAGCGGCTGACGACCGAGCTCGGCCTCAACCTCGCCGGCGTCCACCGCGTCCTCGCTCTCGAGGACGAGCTCGAGCAGCTCCGCTCTCGCGTGGCGCGGCTCGAGCGTCAGGTGCGGGAAGAGGTCGAGCAGGTGCGCAGGGAGTACCGGCGCGACCTCGTCCTCTACTCCGACGCGCAGCGCGAGCTGCGGCTGCCGACGAGACGAAGGTGATCTGAACCATGGATTTTCGGAAGCTGACGATCAAGAGTCAGGAGGCAGTGGCCGCCGCGCTCGAAGGCGCACGCCGCCGCGGCAACCCCGAGGTCTACCCCGAGCACCTGCTCCTCGGCCTGCTCGACCAGGATCTGCCGAGGACGCTCGTCGAGGGAGCCGGCGCGTCGGTCGCGGGCCTGCGGCAGCAGGCGGAGGCGATGCTCGCGCAGAAGCCGGCGGTGCGGGGCGCCTCGCAGCAGCCGTCGGTGTCGACCGCCCTCGCGCGCGTCCTCGACCGCGCAGAGGAGGAGATGCGCGCGCTGGACGACGAGTTCGTCTCGACGGAGCACCTGCTGCTCGCGCTGGAGGTCGTCGCGCGCGACGCCGTCCTCACCGCGCTGAAGGGCGTCCGCGGCGCTCAGCGGGTCACGTCGCAGGATCCCGAGGGCTCGTACCAGGCGCTCGAGAAGTTCGGCCGCGACCTGACGGCTCTCGCGGAGCAGGGGAAGCTCGACCCGGTGATCGGCCGCGACGAGGAGATCCGCCGCTTGATCCAGGTGCTCTCGCGGCGCACCAAGAACAACCCCGTGCTGATCGGCGACCCGGGCGTCGGCAAGACGGCGATCGTCGAAGGTCTCGCCCAGCGGATCGTCGCGGGCGACGTGCCCGAAGGGCTGAAGGGCAAGCGCGTGTGGGCGCTCGACATCGGCGCGCTCCTCGCCGGCTCCAAGTACCGCGGCGAGTTCGAGGAGCGGCTGAAGGCCGTCCTCGCCGAGATCACGGCCGCCGAGGGCGAGCTGATCGTGTTCATCGACGAGCTGCACACGATCGTCGGCGCAGGCGCGGCCGAGGGCGCGATCGACGCAGCCAACATGCTCAAGCCGATGCTGGCGCGCGGCGAGCTGCGCGCGATCGGCGCGACGACGCTCGACGAGTACCGCCAGCACGTCGAGAAGGACGCTGCGCTGGAGCGGCGGTTCCAGCCCGTCCTCGTCGGCGAGCCGTCGGCCGCGGACACGATCGCGATCCTGCGAGGGCTGAAGGAGCGCTACGAGGCGCACCACGGCGTCCGCATCCGCGACGCCGCGCTGGTCGCGGCCGCGCTCCTCTCCGACCGCTACATCTCGGGACGCTTCCTGCCCGACAAGGCGATCGACCTCGTCGACGAGGCCGCGTCGCGCGTGCGGATGGAGATCGACTCGTCGCCGCTCGAGCTCGACGAGGCCGAGCGGCGCGTGCGCCAGCTGGAGATCGAGCTGGCGGCGATGGCGAAGGAGTCGAAGGACGTCCGCGCGCCGGTCGAGCGCGAGCTGGCTGACGCGAAGGCGACGCGCGACGAGCTGGCCGCCCGCTGGGCGAAGGAGCGGGAGGCGCTGGAGCGAGTCAAAGCGATCACGCGCCGGATCGACGACCTGCGCATGGAGGCCGAGCGGGCCGAGCGCGAGGGAAACCTGCAGCGAGTCGCCGAGATCCGCTACGGCGAGCTGCCCGCCCTCGAGGCCGAGCTCGCCGAGCGCGAGGCGGCCGAGGGCGAGCCCATGGTCAAGGAGGAGGTCGACGAGGACGACATCGCGCTCGTCGTCTCCCGGTGGACCGGTGTGCCCGTGACGCGACTGCTCGAGGGCGAGACGGAGAAGCTCATCCACATGGAGGCGCGCCTGCACGAGCGCGTCGTCGGCCAGGAAGAGGCGGTCGAGGCGGTGGCGAACGCGCTCCGCCGCTCGCGCTCCGGGCTCCAGGACCCGAACCGGCCGATCGGCTCGTTCATCTTCCTCGGCCCGACCGGCGTCGGCAAGACCGAGCTCGCCCGCGCTCTCGCCGAGTTCATGTTCGACGACGAGCGCGCGATGGTGCGACTCGACATGTCCGAGTACCAGGAGCGGCACACCGTGTCGCGGCTCGTCGGCGCGCCGCCGGGCTACGTCGGCTACGAGGAGGGCGGGCAGCTGACCGAGGCGGTGCGGCGGCGGCCGTACTCCGTCGTCCTGCTCGACGAGATCGAGAAGGCGCACGCCGAGGTCTTCGACGTGCTGCTGCAGCTGCTGGACGACGGGCGCCTCACCGACGGCCACGGCCGGAC
>Ga0073934_10011371_pt1 | contig 10785 bp, 7 predicted proteins | sample LarsenN4metaG_FD_76834 | JGI IMG/M metagenome (GOLD analysis project Ga0073934, IMG submission 76834) | Hot spring sediment bacterial and archeal communities from British Columbia, Canada, to study Microbial Dark Matter (Phase II) - Larsen... ...
GCAGGCAGCGAGATCGTGCTGGAGCTCAACCGGGATATCGAGATTCCTCTGATGGAAGAAGTTCCTCCGGAGCGTTTGCGGAACCGCCGGGCGGAGCCAGCCGAGCAGGCGCCCGAAACCTTCATTTGCCAGTACTGCAGCCCGGGCGACCGCCGAGCGCAATAACGACGAAGGCACAAAGAACGCGAAGCAGCGAGAACTGCAGAGTCTTCTCACTCTCGACGCGAAGAAGCGCCCACGGCGAGGAAAGCGCTCGCCGCAGCGAGCAAAACACTGTCTGCGTGGCGAATTCGGGCACAGGCATCCTGTTCTTGACGAGCCTGCTGCAACCTTTCCGCTGTCCCCCCACTCTCACAGTGTGGAGGTCACGAAGAAAATGAAAGCAAGAGCGCTTCTGCTGCCCGTATTAGTCGCGGCCGTCTTTCTGTCCGCCTGCACGTCGGTCCGAATCGCAAACATCAAGAGCGATCCCAACCAATTCCGGAACAAGACCGTTCGGGTAAACGGTAAGGTCACCAACTCGTTCGGAGTTCTCTCCATGGGTTTCTACGAGATCGAGGATTCGACCGGAAAGATCTTCGTGGTGTCAAACCAGGGAGTGCCCAGCCGTGGCGCTGACGTGCGAGTCGAGGGCTCCGTGTTCAGCGGCGCCGTCGTGGGCGGCCAGGCGCTCGGCATCGCCATCCGGGAAAGCAAACACACGGTACGCTAGCGGCCATCGCGGCAACTCCCGGCAATCCTTTTGGATAATTACCTTAATTGGTAAGTATCCCTACACGTCAAGTAACGTCGCGTGGGGCGAGAGGAAGGCTGCCCGTTATTAGCACTCTTTTCAAGTGAGTGGCAATTCGCTCTTTGTTTTCCTCAAGACTTGAAAACGTCTTCTCGCAAACATCCGTAAATCTAGCAAGAACCCGTGGGTTGATCTTTTCCTGCTCCTCGAATATTGCGAGAGATTGGAACGGGATTTGCCATTGCTCAAAGGTCAGTAGGTATATCGTGGCGTCCCTGACCTTTGCCTCTCCTGGCAGGGCGTAGACGAATAGCGGTCGCGGGATTCCGTTAATACGGCAGTCCACGGGATACATCCCCTTTGGGTCACGCCTATTATCTGTCCAGTCGAATGACAAACGTCTTTCATCCTGGACTTGTGCCCTAATGAATGCGCGAAAGTCCTCCAGGAACGTAGATCGCACAACCTCGCGCGATAGAAAAGAAACATCCGTGACTTTGGAAAGGGCTTGGACGAAATTGAACAAGGCATCCCCGAATCGCTCTTCCTTGACTGGAATGAGCAACTCGCCCTCTCGGTTCTGAACCATAAAAGCAGACAGCGAGCCTTCGATAATCTCGTTGCGGTTACCAGATTCAAGGTCCTTTTCATCGAGCCAATACGACAGGTGCATAAGGGTACTGGCTTCATCCGTGAGAATCCATGAATCGCGTTCGCGCTTGAGGTAAATGCTGTACTGATCTCCGTCATCAAACCGAAACGGTGTTACGACACGGAAGCGGTTTTCTCCCTCCTGCTCCAGATCAATCTGTTCGCAGATTCGACCCTTGAATTCTTCCTTCACCAACAGCGGGTTCATACCTTTCCCTCAAAAAGCGGGAAGCGTTCGGAATCTGGCCTAAATCCGCAGTCATTCAGCAGGCAGTTAATGGCCGTCTCTAGGCTGTGATAACGTGCGGTGGGTTCTGCGTAAACGTCCTCCTTGCCACGTCCAAATGATTGATACCGCTCTGTGGCATAGTGAATGTGAAAGTCATAAAACGCCGTCCCTTCAATTGGATTGATGTGGCCATGCTTGCCGTTGTATCGGCGCAATCGAAAGATACGATTAAAGCCTGGGAGTTGGTATCCCAGGATTGCCGAAAAATCCAGGACGTTCATTTCGGACTGCCTAAGCATAATCACAAACTTGTTGCCACTCTCCGTTACGACGGGAAACTCCCGGCGCTGGTGGTGGTTGCGCGACGCCAGTCTCTTCGGAGGATAAAGTTCTTCCGGGCGAGGTTTCAGTTCGCAAATCAGCGCAGCAATCTCTTGTTCTGACAGCGTGAACATCGAATCGGGGCGATTGACTTTTAGACACGACTACGCGACACTCCTCTTGAGGAGTGCGTGCCATGCCAGTGAGTCGCCCGAAACCTTCCGCCAAGAACGCTACGGGCAACACGCGCAATGCCGGGAAACCTTTTACCTGGGGAGATTTTGACGGGATGATAGAGCGGGCGATTAAGACGCCCGCTCGAAAACCCGCTCCAAAATCGAATCGAAAATCAAATTCCCCTGGTCCCTCCGGTTGTACCTAAAAGAATACTCGTTCAAATAGCTCTGCAAATACCCTGCGCCAACGGAGTGGTAAACGCCACCGAGTCCACGCTTAACCAGGCTCCAAAATCCCTCGATTGTGTTTGTGTGGATGTCTCCAACTACGTACACTCCAGCCGAGTGATTGATGCGCTGATGCGTGTATCCCTTTTGCTCCAAGCCATTGTAGGCTGCTAGTTCGTCCGTGAAAACGGTAGCCTCTGGCAGAATACGCTCCTCGACAAGACCGTGCAACGTTTCGCGTGTTGCATCATTTGCTACCATCGCAACTACACGTCCCTTGCGCTCCACCATGCCAACAACACACTTCTTCTTCATATCGCCAGCAGGTGGCCGCCCGCGAACGCCCTTGCGCTTTCCGCCCATGTAGGTTTCATCCATCTCTACAGGTTTAGGCCCCTCAAGCTGAATATCATCCTCGGAAAGCAAGGAACGAATCTGCCGGAACATTCTCCAAGCTGTCTTGTACGTGACGCCCGTTTCGCGCTGAATCTGCTTTGCAGAAATCCCGCAGCGAGTCGAACCCATTTGATACATCGCATAGAACCACAGCCGCAGCGAGGTTGAACTCTTCTCGAAAATTGTTCCCGCCATCGGAGAGATCATGCGCCCGCAATAATCGCACGCCCACGCAGGACGCCCGCTCACGCGATGATGCTTTCTATCCTGCTGGCACTTCTCACAGAAGGTGACGCCGCCTGGGAATCGCTTTTCCTTCAAGTATTCCAGGCAGCTTTCATCGTCGGGGAACTTGGCGTTAAAATCGTTGAGCGTGAACCGTAGGTGCTTGGGAATGCTCTGTCGTCTGTTCATGTCTACCACCTCGCAGAGACAGAGTAGCAAATCGCGTACTTGATGTCAAGGGATAATTACCTTTTCTGTCTGAGCTTTTCCGCCAGAGTCGCCCCTTACTCTTTTCATCAGGCTCCTGACGCAAGAAATAATATTCGGCTGGACCGAACCGGTTCGATGTATACTCCGTGGCAACGGGGCGGAGGAAAAGTCTAGCTGATCTTCCAATTCGGGTCGGTTGCGAGCAATTGCGGTGTGAACAGTTTCGCGCAAGGGAAACTTGCGAAAGGAGTGCGTGCGAATGTCAGTAGCTTCTGATCGTCTCCCAATTCTAAAGGGTTCTCTTCTTTCTGCCGTTCTACTTGGTCTTTTTTTCGTCGTGTCCGGCGCGACGGCTTCGGCGCAGGTAACAGCATCCATCTCGGGCGCGGTAAGAGACGCGTCCGGGGCGATCGTGCCGGAAGTTTCGGTCACTGTGAGGCACATCGAAAGCGGGCTGACGCGCGCAGCGGTTACCGACACCAGCGGCAACTTCACGGTTCCCGCTCTGCCGGTCGGTGAATACGAGTTGACGGTCGAGAAGGAGGGATTCAAGCAGTCGGTCCGAAGAGGAATCACTCTCGCGGTAGCGCAGCAGGCAATCGTGAATCTGACGCTCGAGGTAGGAGACGTTGTGCAGCAAGTGACTGTGACCGGTGAAGCCCCGCTGGTGAACACAACACTGAGTCCCACGGCCGGTCTCGTGGGCGAACGGGAAGTCAAGGACCTGCCCCTGAACGGACGCAGCTTCGATCAGCTACTCACGCTCAACGTAGGAACGGCGAACACCAGCTCGAACCGCTCGCCCACGCAGCCGGGGAACCTGTTCTCCGTGGCGGGCAGGCGGCCGGAGGAAAACCGCTTCCTGCTGAACGGCGTGGATTTTGTCGGCGTGAGCGGCGGAGCCAACACGTCGACGCCCAACGGCTCTTCCGGTCAGGTGATGGGCGTGGATGCCGTGCGCGAGTTCAACGTGGTTCAGCACACCTACGGCGCCGAGTTCGGGAAACGTGCCGGGGGGCAGATCAGCATCGTCACGACGTCCGGCACGAACCAGCTGCACGGGAGCATGTTCGAGTATTTGCGCAACAGCGCGCTCGATGCCCGCAACTTCTATGATCGCCAGATCAAGCCGGACGATCCGGTGATTCCTCCGTTCAAGCGCAATCAGTTCGGGGGCGCGCTCGGAGGCCCGATTCAGCAGGACAAGATGTTCCTGTTCGGAAACTATGAAGGTTTCCGGGAGCGCCTGGGAATCAGCCGACGAGGGCTTTCACCGGACAACAATGCGCGGCAGGGTCTGCTGCCCTGCACCGCCAGCGGACCGCCCGCGTGCGGTGACAACCCGGTCGGAACACCCCTACCGGTTCCAAATCTCAAGCCGGGAATGCTGCCCTACGCTCAACACTTCTGGCCGGAGGCGAACGGCGAAGTGCTGGGAGCAGGAGTGGCGGCGAGTTACACCAACCCGGTTCAGAAGGTCCGCGAGGATTTCGGCTTGGTCCGCTTCGACTACAACATGTCTTCGAACGATACGTTTCAGGCCACGTACATGATTCAGGACGGCGAAAATCAAATCCCGGCCGAGGACACCAACTGGGTGACGATTCTTCCGCCGCGAAGCCAGTTAATCAGTGTCCAGGAAACGCACGTCTTTTCTCCCAGCGTCCTGAACGTGTTTACGGCTGGCTTCGGGCGCGCCAAGATCGCGTCGGGAACTTTCCCTGCAGTGCCCATTCCCGAGAACCTCGCGTATTCTACGGACGGTCTCATCGGCAATCTGGTCGTAGGCGGTTCGGTGACCGGCGCGGGGGGCGGCACCATCAACACCGCGGGCGGCAGCCTGGGGCCCACGACGTATGCGCGAAATTTCTTTACGATCGCCGACGACGTGCGCGTGGTGCGCGGCCGGCATACGCTGAGCCTCGGCGTGTGGGTACAGAAAATTCAGAGCAACCGCGATGGGTCGGGGGCCTCAAAGGCAACGGTGAATTATCCAACCCTGGCGCGGTTCCTCGCCGATGAGCCTACCTCGTTCCAGGCGGTCACCAAACGAACGATGCTGGGTTTCCGTACCACCGAAGCAGCCTGGTACATTCAGGATGAGATTAAGCTGCGGCCGAACCTCACGTTGCGCGTCGGATTGCGCGACGAGATGACGAACGGGTACAACGAAGTAGCCGGCCGTTGCGCGAATTACATTTTCGACCAGAATGGCATTTTGCTGACCAACCCGCTGGTAGGCCACTCCTGCCTGATCGAGAACAACGCCATCGCGCTTTGGCAGCCCCGCGTGGGAATCGCATGGGACCCCACCGGCACGGGTAGTTGGGCCGTGCGCGCCGGGTTCGGCATTTATAACACCCTCCAGGACAACGTAGACCAGGCCTTCGGGGCCAATCCTCCGTTCAATGCGCGGTTCTCGAACTCGCTGCCGTTCCTTTCGCAAATACCGCTGACCGGAGGTGAAGCCCCGCCGCCGAGTTGCAGCCCCACGCAGGGGCAGCCCTGCTCGATTTTCCAGCCCGGCCAGCTCGACCCGACGTTGCATACTCCGACCATCCAACAGTGGAGTTTCACGGTGGAGCGTGAGCTCACCCGAGACCTCGCAGTGCAGGTAGGCTATGTGGGTTCACAGGCCTACCACATGCAGCTGAGTGTCGATACCAACACGGTCCGTCCGGTCATCTGCGAAAACCCGGCAGGCTGCACCAGCGGTGGAGTACTCCCGGCCGCGCAACGGGGCACCGTGCCACAAGGGGCCGAGTACCTTCCCCCGGGCACGCGTCCGAATCCGTACATCAACCGGACCCTAAATAGGACCTTCCAAGGCAACAGCAGCTACCATGCGCTGAATCTCTCTTTCATCAAGCGCCTGAGCTACGGGCTGCAGTTCAAGACCAATTACACGTATTCGAAGGTCCTGGACATGAATTCGCAGCTCGACACCGCGTATTCGCAGAATACGCCTTCGACGGTTCAGAACCCCTACGATCTCGGAGCGGCCAAGGGGCCTGCGTCATTCAACCTGAAGCACCAGTTCAACACGAGCTACAGCTATCAGTTGCCGTTCGGAAGCGGCCAGCGCTGGGGCAGCGGGGCGACCGGCGTGTTCAACCAGCTGATTAGCGGGTGGCAATGGAACACCATCCTGACGCTCCAGTCCGGTTTTCCCTTCACGCCCATCGTCGGCTCGAACCGCTCCGGATCGGGCGATACGGGAAATCCAGATCTGCCCAACGTGGTGCCGGGCCGCGACCGGGATACGGTAACTTCCGGCGTGAGCACCGGGTGCGGCAGCATCGCGCAAGGGACGCCGCTCGGAACACCGAACCTTTACTACGATCCCTGCGCTTTCACTCTGCCGATCGCGGGAACCTACGGGAACTCGGGCCGTAATCAGTACGTGGGGCCGGGCTTGGTCTCGCTCGATACATCGCTGTTCAAGGGGATCGGCCTCACTGAGCGTTGGAACCTGCAGTTCCGGGCGGAGGCGTTCAATATCCTGAACCGGGCAAACTTCGTGACGCCGACTCTGGGAGTATTCTCGGGTACCAACTACAGCACGTCGGCGGCGCTCATCAACCGAACTTCGACCAGCTCGCGGCAGATTCAGTTCGCGCTGAAGCTGATGTTCTAAGTCAGGTGCTTTCCGGCATGGTCATTCTGAGGAGAGGCCGGCGACGAGGAACCTGCATTTGCTGAGTTCTGTGACAAGCAGGTTCTTCGCTTCGCTCAGAATGACCAGCCGAAGCAATTCCCACCTCACTGCTCTTTGTGCCTTTGTGGTTCAACTCCTCCCCGCACGAAGCGCTTGAACTGCTCACCGCGATCGCGATAGTCCCGAAACAATCCGAAGCTGGGCGAGGCGGGAGAGTGCAGGCAAATCTTTCCTTGCGCTGTGTGCTCCTTGGCGAGTGCGACGGCTTCTTCCATTCCATTCACTAGAAAATGCTTGAACCGATGCTCGGCTGCCGGTTCCTGCGCCCGGATCGCTTCCCAGATGCGTTCTCCGGTTGAGGGGAACAGGATCAGCGTCTGAACAATGCTATTGACCAACCGAGTTGCAAGTCTTGAAAAATCCAGGTGCCTGTCCGCGCCGCCGAGCAGAATGGTTTCGACATCAGAGCCCAACGTATCGAGCGCGGCGATGGTTGCTTCCGGCACTGTGGCAATCGCGTCGTTGTAGTAAGTGACTCCGTTGTACGTGCCCACGCGCTCCAGGCGGTGTTCGAGCGGCTGAAACCGGCGCACGGCCTCGGCTATTGCGTTCGACTGCACTCCCAGCAGCCCGCCAACCGCTGCCGCCGCCGAGATGTTGAGCAGGTTAAACCGACCGGGGAGCGGCGAGTCGCGGGCATCGAGGATTTTTTCTTCGTGACCCGCTCTCAACGTGCACACGACGGATTCGCCGACTAGTCCGCAGCGCGGAGGGGCAAGCTCGTCCGATGCATTCAGCGAACACGCAAGCTTGCGTCCGGGTGAGCGGGCCGCGATCTCTCGAGGGACGACGTGATCGGCGTTATAAACAAGCCAATCATCGGCCGACTGATGCCGGGCGATGTTTTCTTTCGCTGCGACATATTGCTCGAAGCTGGCGTAGTAGTCCAGATGCTCCGGGACGATGTTCAGCAGAACCGCGACGTGGGGGCTTTGCCGCAAGCCTTCGAGCTGATGGCTCGACAGCTCGTATACGAAAATCGTATCCGGCGTTGATTCTCTCAAAACGTCCAGCGCCGGCACCCCGATGTTGCCGACAAGATGCGTTTTCTTGCCGCCCCGTTTCAGGATGGCGTAGATGAGCGAGGCCGTCGTGCTCTTGCCTTTGGTTCCGGTGATGCCGACGATCTTCCCGGAGCAGTTGGAAAAGAACAGGTCCGTCTGCGACGTGATCCGCTTTCCCTGAGCGACCGCCCGTGCATATTCCGGCAGCGTCACCGGAATTCCCGGCGCCTTTACGATCACGTCGTACAGCGTGAGGTCTTGGAGGTAGTCGGGGCCGAGATGCAGCTTGACCCGAGGGTCGCCACGCAGCAGTTCTGCGGACTCATGCGGGAGGGCATCGAACTGCAGGCGGTCGGCCACAGCGAGAATTTTTTCAGGAAACAGCGCGCGCAGAAAGCGGTACGTGCTCTGCCCTTCGCGCCCCAGGCCGAGAATCAGGACGGAGGGTTGCTCCACGTCAGCGATGTTCATACCACAAAGACACTAAGACACAGCGAGCAGATTACGTCTTCCTTCTTTTCTTCGTACTCTTAGCGCCTTTGTGTTCAGCAGGTCTAACGGCTTGCGCCCATGCCCGGGACGATGAAGTAGCCCACCCGGTTGTTCGCCAGCGAGCCCCACCAGAGCCGGCCCTGCGCGTCGAGGAAAAACTCCTTCAGCGTGTTCTCCGGATACGGAGTGGGATACTCGGTCACCCGGCCGGTCGCCGGGTCGAGTACCCCGATCGTGTCCATGTCATGTGAGGAGTACCAGACGCGATCGTTGCGGTCGATCCCCATCGCATATGGGGTCGCCAGAGGGCCGGGGAGTTTGTATTCCTTGAAGGCTTCAGTGGCGGGGTCGAACCGCGCGAGCTGGCCGGCGTCATATTGCCCGACCCAGACGATGCCTTGCGAATCGATCTCGACCCGCCGCAGGTAGCTCTTGGTCGGCAACTCCCACATCTTCAGTTCGCCCGTTCGCGCGTCCACTCTCCCGATGCGGTTGGGTGGGTTGTTGGACGTGAACCAGGCGGTATCCGCCGCGTCGATCTTCACATCGTAGGTGCTGCGGGCTTCGTGGTAGTAGGTGAATTTCTCAGTCTTGGGGTCGAACTTCGTAAAGGGGTAACCCGAGGACCAGACGTTGCCTTTCGAGTCGACGCGCGTGGTGTGTTTCGAGCCGTTGATCAGCACCTTGTCTTTTCCGGGCTCATACTCTGCCTGGTATTCGACGATCGTCTGAGTCCGTGGGTCCAATTTGCCGAGTTTATTCGAGCCTTGCTGCGCCATCCAGATGGAGCCGTCGGGGGCCGGCACGGCTGAGTGGATGCCCGCCACGCCCTGATGCGGAACGCGGAACTCCTGCATTTCGCCCGTGGCCGGATCGAGCACGGCCACGCGGTTCGCAGCTCCAAACTGCGGGATCCACACCTTTCCGTCTCTGTCCGGGGCGGCGCTGAACGGGAAGCTGTTCGGCTGCGGCATCTCGTAATCCACATACAGGATCTTGAGTCCCTCGTCGCTCATCGGCCGCACGGTCTCGGCATAACCCGGCATCTCGGCCGGCGACTTCGGGAGTTTCGAGTCGATGCCCCAGGTTTCGTTGAGGAAATCGACCATGACGGCCGCGTCCTGATCGTTGAACCGCCCGCCCAGATTGTAGTGCACCACAGTCCGCATGAACTGCACGGCCGCGGCCCAACCCGCCTCGTTGCGCGGCTTCCCTGCCATGCGCGACTGGAAGCCGTGGCAGATCAGACATCGGCCGTCTAGCAATTCCTTGCCTTTGCTGTCGGGCAGCAGCTTGAGCATCTGGTAATTCGAGATATCGGTCCAGCGCACCGCAGTCCTGGGCAGCGCGAAGTCGCGCGGCGCTGCTCCTTTTGCGGCGACGTTCAGCGCCGCCGGAGCCGACGCTTCGAAGCCCGCGGATTCGGCCCACACCTGGTACCCGCCGGGAGTCAGGTTCTCAAAGCGGTAGCGCCCCTGGCTGTCGGTGAAAACCGTTATCGTGATCCTGCTCTTTGAGTCGTTCTTGGCGCGCACGTACGCGCCGCGGACCGCCGCTCCGCTCGCGTCCTTTACGGTTCCCGAGATGCTTCCCTGGGCGGCCGCGTATGAGACCGCGGCGCACAGCGCGAGCAGCAGTTGGATGCTCCGGCTGAGTGACCTCATGTTCGTTCTCCCTTTGTGATCAGGTGTGTCTCGCCGTCTAGTTACGGCATGGTCACGCTATGCCAGTATACACGACCGCGCCGCGCTCCGGGGAGCGCTGCGGCTGCGTGTTCTCGATAGGATTAGTCTTCCGGACGGTTCCAGCCAAGCTTATTCATCAGCTCAGCCATGCGCCCTTCCACCCAAGGCTGCGTTCCCATGCGGCGGTCGAGGTCGTAGTAGACGCGCGCGGCCTGGTCGAGCATTCCGCGCTCTTCGTAGAGGAACGCGAGGAGAAAACGCGGCCAGTTGTCGTCGGGGTTCTGTTCGACCATGGCGCGCAGGCTGTCCTCGGCGAGCCGCACGTCTTGCGCTTGTTCGGCGGAGAGCACGGAGAAGAAGGTCGTGGCCTCGTCCACGGTGTCATTGGCGTCGCGCGCCGTAACGCGCCAGCGGTACCGTTGCCCCCACTGCAGCGCCGTGGCGTCGGCAGGATATTCGACTGACGTTCCCGTGACCTCTGTCCGCCACAGCACGCGCTCCTCGCGATCGAGCAAGCGCACCTCGTATTTCTGCGCGCGGTCCACCGGTTCCCACTGGAACTCCGGCCGCAGCGTGGCTGTGTTGGTACGCGAGGGTGAGCGCAGCAGCAGGTTCGCGCCGCGCAGCCGCAGCATTCCCGACTGCACGTTGCTCGCGGAGCTCAGGGTCAAGGTCGAAGGCAGGCGGCAAGAAGGAACCTGGCGTTCGCCGGAGACA
>Ga0073934_10011372_pt1 | contig 10785 bp, 1 predicted proteins | sample LarsenN4metaG_FD_76834 | JGI IMG/M metagenome (GOLD analysis project Ga0073934, IMG submission 76834) | Hot spring sediment bacterial and archeal communities from British Columbia, Canada, to study Microbial Dark Matter (Phase II) - Larsen... ...
CCAAGATATCGTCCCCTGAGAGAGCGGTGATACAATCACCCGCGTTCGTGCCGGTGATGGAGTCATTGCCATCAGTCCCTGTCAGGTCAAACCCACGTTGAACAAGCTGGTCATAGGATAGGACGGTGCCATCGGCAAATCGGAAGGTTTCGATCGTGCGCGGCCCGAACACGTTTGTAGGATCAAAATTCGCGAGATGAATTGCATCGCCGTTCGTCCCGACACTGATCAGGAGTGAACCGATGCTGAGGCTGAGATTCGCAGGATCGATACCCGGTCCGAATTGAAGAGCATTCCCTTCTCCAGTCAAGCTGGCATCATTGATCGTGTCGACACCATCGCCTGCATTGTAGATATACGTATCATCGCCAGAACCGCCGGTGAGCATATCATTCCCGGTTCCACCGGTAATGACGTCGTTGCCGGCACCGGTCTCCACGTTATCGTTGCCACCGAGTGAGTTGATCTCATCGTCCCCGGCTCCGGTCGTAATCGTGTCGTTCCCATCTGTGATGATCGGTCCGAAGAAACCGGCGAGGCTCGTCGTGCTACCATCTGCGAAGGCTAGAGTCTCAACGACCGGCGTGCCGTTCACACCCGTCAGATCGAAATTAGTCAACACCACCCGATCCATCCCGCTCGTGCCGACTTGAATGATGAGCGTCCGTGCGGCTTCATCATGCGTGACGGTGAGATCGTTCCGGCTGATCCCCACACCGAACTGAATCCGGTTTCCCTCACCTGCCGCCGCGACATCTTCGATCGTATCAATGCCGTCGCCGAGGTTGAAGAGATAGGTGTCGTGGCCGGCACCGCCCCGGAGCGTGTCGTTGCCAAGCCCGCCGGCGAGAGTATCCTCACCTGTGAGGCCGGACAGGACATTGCCGTCTTCCGAGCCGATCAAGACATTGTCCAACTCGTTTCCCGTTCCATTGAGCGGCGGCGTAAGGATGGGGTTGCCTTCATCATCGAAGAAGACTGGCGGTGAGATAAGTTCCAAATTTTCGAGATGCTCTCCCAAGACATAGGACACCGTGCTCCTGACCGTATCCGTCCCTTCATGCTCTAACTCCACCACTGTTTGCGCTTGGCTGTGGACGATGTAGGTGTCGTTGCCGATTCCTCCGATCAAGAGATCGTCGGCTAAGCGGAGCAGGTTGCTTCGGAACTCAGATCCTCCACCCAGGAACAGCCATTCACTATCAGCGCCATCCGCCGAGAAGACGATATTCCCTCCATCGGCCATCAGCACATCGTCACCCGCTCCGCCGATGAGAACGTCGCTGCCGGTTTCGGATACGACAAATTCCTCAACAGACCTGAAGAAGCCTCCTACCAGCACATCGTTTCCGGCACCACCATCCAGAATATTGTCACCAGTATTTCCAATGATGAGATTGTCCAGTTCATTACCGGTCCCACGCTCAGGGTTCCGCAGCACCGAACTGCGGCTCTCTGCAAGGATGAGAATCTCTACCTGAGAATCCAACACATAATCGAAGAGACTCTGGACGGTATCGATCCCTTCACCCACCACCTCGACAACCGCATAATTCCCAAGGATGCCCGAGCTTCCCAAGAGATAGGTATCATTCCCCTGCAGTCCAGCTAGAGTAGACGGGAAAGGGGCACTGAGCACATCATCGGATGAAGTGGCCGTAGGGATATCAACGTTTAAAGCTGACCACGCGAGGCTCCATTGAGTGCCATCGGCAAATCGCACGATTGCCTGTGTGGTTTCCGGCCCCACCGCAAACCAATCCGTTGAAAGCTGCACGGTTAGCCTATCTCCACTGTCGGAAATAAGAATGTCAGCGATGGAATCAGAACGCCACGTCAGCACAACCTCAGCAGGAGTAATATCCGCAGCTATCTCGATGAGATCGACATCACTCCTGTTATTATCCAGCGTCACGTGATCCACGCCGGATCCCCGACCGAATAGAACCCGATCGACACCCGTCCCAAGGATCAGCGTATCGTCCCCTGCTCCTCCGTCGAAAAGATTATTCCCCCTGAAGTCGAAGAGGCTGTCGTCGCCATCCCCTCCAATCAGCGTGTCGTCGCCAATGACCTGCAATCCGGACAGCGATTGGAACGTGAGATCTCCGTACAGCGTGTCCTTGCCACGCCCTCCCATTACCACATCGTTCCCGGCCGATCCGATCAACACATCATGGCCGTCGCTTCCCAGAATGGTTTCACTTTCGGATGACCCGGTGACCACGTTGCCAATCAGCGCCCGTGCACTCAACTCAGCGCTGCTCCACACAGTGCCATCGGCAAATCGCACCTGCTTCTGGTCGTATTCAGGTGAACCAAAGAACGACAGGAGAGTCAGCTCATCCTTGGTCCCGCTAATGGCCAGTTCGAGATTGAATCCGTTACGGTAGACCTCGACATCTTCAGCCGTCACCGTCGAATCGAACTGAATCGTATCGATTTCACCAGGCGCCCCCGAATCGAACACCGTATCGCGGCCCGAACCCCGACCGAACAGATAGGTGTCGGCCCCACCGAATCCGAGCAGTGCGTCATTCCCAGCCCCTCCGTCGAGTACATTCGACGCCTCGTTGCCTCTTAGCTCATTATCCAGAACGTTGCCGGTCCCATTGATGGAAGCGGTTCCAATCAGCGCGAGATTCTCGACGTTTGCGATCAGGTTGTGGCTCACGGTGCTCTGCACGCTGTCTATCCCCTCATCCGCCTGCTCGATCACGATGTCGTCGACGTTGTCCACAATATAGGTGTCGTGACCAGCACCTCCGATCAGCACATCGGCACCGAGTCCCCCGTCCAGCACGTTGTTCGCTTGGCCGCCAATCAGAGTGTTCGACAAATCGTTCCCATATCCCATCACGGACTGTTCGGATGAACCGTATGGGATGAGTGAAAAGCTCGCAAAGTCCTGCACACGAGGATCAAGAAGGGTTAAGTTTTCAATGTTCGCCGGCAGACGATAGTCATGCGCCGCAATCACCGTATCGATGCCGCCGGTGACGGTTTCGATCAGGATATCGTCATCACCGTTCGGCCCAATCAAATAAGTATCGTTGCCTGCGCCGCCGGCCAGCACACTGATCGAGCCATCGGCTTTCAACACGTTGTCTAGACTATTCCCGGTTCCGGTTAGCGAAATACTGCCGGTCAGCGTCAGGTTCTCCATATTGGTTCCAAGCGTTGTGCTGTTGCCGGTCTGCACCGTGTCCGTGCCTTCTCCGGTCAGTTCAACCACCGTATCCCCTGCGCCCACCACATAGGTGTCATTACCCGCACCACCGCTCAAGACGTTGGCGCCGCTGTTCCCCGTGAGGGTATTGTCTAAGTCATTGCCCATGCCGTTCAGATCAGCAGTGCCGACGAGGGTCAGATTTTCAACGTGTGCTTCCAGCGTGTGTGTCACATGACTTTGAACTGTGTCGACTCCTTCATTCGCCAGTTCCGTAACCACGTCCCTTGCATCATCGACGATGTACGTATCGCTGCCCTCTCCACCTGCAAGTTGATCGGCCCCGGTACCTCCATCGAGCAGATCATTGCCGGCCAATCCGGCCAGTTGATCGTCGCCGGCTAAACCAACCACACGATCATCGTTCTGTGTCCCGACCAAAACATCCGGTCCTTCCGTCCCTGTAATGCTGGGTTGGACGAGATTATTGATGAACGCCCGATCCCACACCGTGCCATCGGCAAATTGCACCAGCTCGATCTGAAACAGAGGGGCAAGGAAGTAATGAGAAACTGTCAGACGATCAACGTCACCGCTGAGGCTGAAGACCAGGTCATTATGATTGCGCATGACCTCGACATCAAAAGGAGTCACCCCGGTAGCGAAACGGATCGCATCCTGGCTGCCCTGGACTTCAATGATCGTGTCCCGACCGGATCCGGGCCCGAAGACATAGGTGTCGTTGCCCTGTTGGCCAAGCAGTCGATCGTTATCGGCACCACCATCCAGCCGGTCATCACCAAATCCACCTCGCAGCACATCGGCCCCGGCACCTGTAACAATCCGGTCCATCATATTCGTTCCGCTGACCTGGTCATCGCCGTCGGTCCCGGTCAAATCGAATCCCCGCGCGAGCAGTTGCTCGTACATCAGCGTGCTGCCATCGTCGAAGCGGAACGACTCCACCGTGCGCAAATCCAATGCATTCGTGCGGTCGAAGGTATCCAGTTGAATGCCATCGTCATTTGCACCAACACGAATCAGCAGATCGCTCCGACTGGAATCAGATTGATCGGAGGCAAGATCGAGACGGAGGTCTGCTGACGTGATGCCTGCCCCGAACACGACCTCATTGCCCGCGCCGACTAATGCGCTATCGACGATCGTGTCGGTTCCGTCGCCCAGGTTGAAGAAATAGGAATCATTTCCCTCTCCACCTTCGAGCCGGTCGTTGCCAAGCCCACCGCGAAAGCGGTCAAGGACATCCGTACCGAACAACGAGTCGTCGAACTCGGTCCCATCGATATCAAAACCGCGTGCCACCAGATCGGCGTAGTTGAGGATGCTGCCGTCGGAAAATTGAAACTGCTCGATCGTCTGCGAATCAAACACATCAAAGACAGAACCTGATTGAATACCTTCCGAGCCGGATCCCACTTTGATCACAATCTGTCCAAACTGGGAGGAGAGCGAGATCATACTGGAGGTCATTCCACTACCGAACACAACCCTATCCGCATCAGTACCTGAGCCGGCATCGAACAAGGAATCGAACCCATCACCGATATTGAAGTGGTAGGTATCGCTTCCCTCACCGCCATATAATTGATCATCACCGACTCCGCCGACTAATACATCATCGCCCGCGTCCCCTTCGAGCGAATCGTTCCCGGCTTCACCGGTCAGCACATCATTCCCGTCGCCACCTCGAATGACATCATCTCCGGTCCCGCCGGAGAGCCGATCGAGCCCACCGTTGCCGAGAAGCACATCGCGTCCATCTCCCCCGTCGATCACATTGTCGATCGTCCCCCCGATCAACAGGTCGTCGCCGGCAAGTCCTCGAATCGTGCGATAGATCGCTTGGCCATCCAGCGTGTCGAAGCCGGATGTTCCCACCAGTGTCAGTCCCGAAGCGAGCAACTGGGCAGCTGTCAGCACCGTCCCGTCGGCAAACACGAACTGGTCAACTCCAAGGGAGGCTAACTGGTTGGCGGGATCGAACCATTGGATTTCTACTGCATCGCCAGACCCCCCGGTGCGTACAACCAGGTAATTCAGAACAGTACCAGAATTGTCTCCTCCCCCTTCTTCTCCCTCCTCTCCTCCACCGGAGATCGTCATTTGCCGAAAACCGAGGTTAAGATTTGCATGAGAAATCCCAGAGCCAAAGACCAACCGATTGCCTTCACCCGGCATATCATGGATCTGGTCGATACCCCAGCCAGTCTGGAAGGTATAGGTATCCTGTCCTTCCCCACCAATCACCTGGTCGTTGCCTCTCCCGCCCAGCAACCTATCATCGCCCACGCCGCCCTCAAGACGATCCATCCCATCCTCACCGAGCAACGTATCGGCACCATCCAAACCAAGGATGGTGTCGTTCCCGGCTCCTCCAAAAATCCTTTCGCCGTCCGCGGTTCCCGTCAACGTATCGGCACCAAATCCTCCGGAAATTCCCAATCCATTGACGACGAGTTGCGCATAGGTCAGAACAGTCCCATCCGAGAATTCAAAGATGTCAATCGGGTGGGAGCCAGTGAGATCGGACGTGCCGAAATTCAGAATCTCGACGGCATCGCCACCGCTGCCGGTCCGGATCACCAGCGAATCATTCAAGGTCGCGGCGACGATGAGCGAACCTGCGCCAATGCCTGCGCCGAAGACGAGCCGATTGCCTTCACTGGAAAAATCACGGATCACATCGAACCCATCTCCAGGGTTAAAGAGATAGGTATCATCCCCGCCCCCGCCACCGAGATAGTCGTTCCCCGCGCCACCCGCTATGACATCAGCACCACCAACCCCACCGACAAGATCGGTGTCGTCACCGACAAGCGCATCGTCCCCCAAACCTCCATCGAGAACATCATTGCCCTGACCGCCCCACATCGTGTCGTGACCGTCGTCGCCGAACAGATCATCATCGTCCTCTTGCCCAAAAATTGTGTCGTTGCCAACTCCACCAACTAAAAGATCGTTGCCGTCGTTGCCCTGCAGTTCGTCGTCGCCATCTTCCCCAAACAGCGCGTCATCACCCGCGTTCCCTAGAAGCAGGTCGCTCCCAGCACCTCCGACAAGAAAGTCCTCCCCCTCATCACCCTGCAGGACATCACTTCCAGCCCCTCCATCCAACTCATCGACTCCCTCACCGCCACTGAGCTGATCATCCCCGTCTCCGCCGTTCAATACATCGTCCCCTGACTCCCCGAACAGGATGTCATTGTCCGTACCACCATCGAGGACGTCGTCGCCATCGCCGCCCTGCAAAAGATCCTGGCCATCCCCACCGATGAGTACATCATCACCCCCGGCCCCACCCAACACATCATTCTCGGCTCCACCATCGAGATAGTCCGCAAATCCCCCCTCATTGGCGTAATCCCCCTGCAGAAAGTCATCTCCCTCTCCTCCAAAGAGCGCGTCTTCCCCTTCATCTCCGAACAAGTGATCGTTGCCGGCACCACCTTCAAGCCAGTCATCCCCCACGTTGGTCCCAATATCCAGATCGAATTCTTCATCGCCATAGAGCCAATCGTCCCCATCACCCCCGAAAAGTAGGTCCTCCCCGCCATCGCCGAGGAGTGTGTCATCACCGTCCCCACCATCGAGATAATCATCTCCACCATCGCCAGTGAAAAATGCGTTGGCGGTGGTCGACGACAACACCATGCTGCCGGGCACCCGGCTGAAGATCAGATCGGGGTCACTGTTAAACTTGTTATCACCACGCAATAAGTCATTCCCTTGTCCGCCAAAAAGCTGGTCATCGCCGCGGCCACCAAAGAGATAGTCATTTCCGTCCCCGCCATCGAGATAATCCCGTCCGACCGGACGATTGACATAGATGGCATGGTCGTCGCTGAGCAGCATGTCATTCCCGACACCACCATAGAGCGTGTCGTCCCCGGCCTGACCATCAAGACGGTCATCGCCAAGCCCTCCCTCCAGATAATCATTACCCGGCACCGAACCGGAGAAAAAGATGGAATCACCGATCAAACGGTCGCTGGTATCACCACCGTAAATCACATCGTCACCTCCGCCACCGGTGACCAAATCGAACCCTTCATCACCGTAGAGCCGGTCTTTCCCCTCACCTCCATGCACGGCGTCGTTGCCGATGCCGCCTGATACCTGATGATTGAACAGAGCGGCACTTGTGGAAAGATCGAGTATGTCGAACCCTCCATTGCCAAACACCACATGATTGGCACCAGCGTTGAAGAGCGGCTCATTATTGTCGTTGTCGCCGACCCAAGTCACTGTCTGTTGGCCGTTAAAATAATTGATCACCGGTAAATCGCCCGTCGGGATGTCTCCGCTATTCGCGAGCGCAATCGCCCCCTCCACCTGTTCCTGGTGCGTCTCTTGGCCGCCTTCGTCAATAAGCACGGCAGAGAGTGAGAGAGTACTCGGACTGGTCACGTTGTCGTTCGAACGCAACTTGACCGTGAGGTGCTGAAGTCCCTCGCCCACCATCACCGAAAAGCCACCATGCTCTTGGGTCAATTCACCGGCAGGGGTCAAGAGCGTGAAAGAACTGGCTCCTGGTCCACTGAGCTTCAGCTGGATGCGCTGGCCGCCCGTCCCGGCCGCAAAGGGCAGATAGATCGAAAGCATTTGAAAGAGGCTTTCACCCATCGTCACCGTTACCGGCGGGGCCGCGTCCGGATTAAACCCGGGAGTATCAAACGGATTCGGGCCGACGCCTTTTTGAATCACGACCGTCTGGCCGGCGCGCTGGACGATAGACTGGGCGTCTTCGAGGGCCGAGCGTAGCTCTGGCGCAATGGTTCGATCATTCAGCGCAGCCGCATAGGCGCTGGTGAATGGATTGAGGTCGGTGAAGCTGAGCGTTCGTCCGAGATCAAAGAGAGTGCCCGGAAAATCGACGAGAAAATCTGACATCGCGTTGCTGATCCCGTGAGCCGTATCGGAAAGAAAAGCGCCTAACGAAGCCAGCGTACCTGCGAGCATATCACCAGCTGCGTCCCCCAATGACCGAGCTTCGACATAGATTCCTTGAGCCAATTTTGCCGAGAAGTCTACGACGTTCTTGCCTGCAGATAGGGCCTGACTCCGAAGATAATCCAGACTGTTCTCAAGCCAGTTTGCTCCGCTCAGCAAGCGTGCCGTGAACTGGTCATAATCAACGGTGATGGTACTCAAGGTCTGGCCCAATATCGAGCTGGCGAGCCCTACCCCACTTGTTCCCGCTAAATATAGCGACATGCGAAGCCCTGCTTGTCCTGTAGGCAACGCCTCCAGCGAACTGAAACTCTCGCCAATAATCTGAGTTAGAAACGTCCTTGCTTCAGCCAATCGATCAGCGACTCCCTGTGCTCCTTCATAGACGCCGGCTGCTAATATTAGTCCCGTTCCGCCCAGTACCACCGCCCCACCAGAAACTGGAAGCCCCGTCCGCACCATGCCCCAATTGATCTGGGCCATTTGCGGAAACATGGCATCCATTACCTGATCGATCTCGTTGGACGGAGCGAGCTGAAGAATCAGGAGAGCCGCACCGGCAGTGCGAAGTGCGGCTTCGAATTCGTTATAGGTCCCGTCATTAAACAAATTGCCCAACGCGGCTCCCAGCTGCTGGCCGGTCGAGACCTGAAGATAATTCGGTGTGGCAATCGGCAAGGCTGTGAGCTGATAACCAGCGTTGGGTGGATTCAAGAACGAGGTTTCTAAACGGTGGGCTGCGATGAAATCAGGAGTGGCAAAATCGATAACGCGCACATTACCACCGACGTGGCCCTCACCGAGTAGACTCACCATGTCAGATGCGACTCGGAAATGATTTACTTCGACGCCGTCCAAGCGCCTGCTATCATACGTCTCCCCAGGACCAAGATTTTGAGCAATCCCTTGAACACCGCCGAATGCGTTGAATGTGGTTAGAGTAAATGGAGCAGGGTCGGCTTCGTTGGCATACTCATAGGCCGCGTATTGAGCAAGCGCACCGCCGAGACTATGACCAGTGAATGAAACACTCGTGAGTTGCCCTTCAAGACTTCTCAGAAAATCTAGTACTTCTTCACGGTTTCGATTCCATTGTGGCCAACCCAGATTCAGGTCAGAATATGCATCCTGGAAACTTGGCTGTGTTCCACGAAAGGCTATCACATACTCATTATTTGCATTCTTGAATGCAACTGCATGAAACCCTGTTTCTGGATCATTGAATTCTCTTACGACCTCATATCCCAAAGGTCCAACCACTAAACTATCTATATATGCAAGACGGCTCGCTGCCAGATAAGACTGCGCTTGGGTTTCTGAGATCATGGTTAAGATCCTTTTGAGCAGAGATCGATCATCTTAAGTGTCCGGCGATTCTTGTCATCCGGATGGCGATCTGCCTCAAGATTGGGCGCATGAGAGAAAGCGATCCTACAGCCGTTTGGAGACACTCCGACCCGAATGGCGAATCCTGAGATGAGTTTTATCGCCCCTCCATCTTCTCGAATAAGGTAAAGCCCTTGGGTGCCAGGATTGGTGTATGATTTGAACCCACCATGGTATGTAACGACCACCCCCTTTTGTGTTGGATTAAAGCGAACGCTACCCCCAGCATTCCATTCTCCTGGGGGAATCTCTATTCGCGTAACACTTCCTTCTGGCGTTAGCCACCACATTGGATGAGGGCGATCCCTGGGCCATGGCGATGTAACAACTCCTCTCGCAGCATCCAAAAATGACCCATATAAAAAGTAGGCACGCTTGAAATCGTAGTACTCAATGCTCTCAACCTGACGCACACCAAACGGCAACAGTACTCCCTCAGACCCTTCTCCTTTGAAATACACAGCGGGCAAGTTTGCGAGCTGATTAGGTGGTTGTTTCCCGCCATGGCCAAGGTATCCATGACCTTCGAGCAAGTAACGTCCGGGGGGGCGTTTGTCGTGGCCAGTCTTATGTTCCACAATCCGACAATTCAGATGGTCCAACAGATCTTTGTCCTCTTTTTTCTGTGGTTGTTCATTACCTAACGGGCCACGAAAGAATCTGTACTTCCAGGGACCACCAGCTGGGTTATCTATCTTCTGCCCGAGCAACACGATGCCGTTCCGGTAGCAAAGAGATGCAATGTTCTGCTTTTGGGTTGTGACGGACTGTTGGACCGTATCCCACACAAGGAGTGACATATGCTCTTTGGGAACAGGCTTATCGGCCTTACTCCCTAAAAACAGCACACGTTCATTGTCTAGCCAGTACACATCTCCAGGGAAACTGTTCGTTGCCCATACACCTGAATCAACGATTGGATACGGACTTGCTGACTCTCCCCAGGCCGCCAACTGCGGACTTAGGGTTATCACGAGGAATATCAGAACCAACCACAGTCGTTGCATGACCGAACCTCTCAAGTTGTCCCCTCATTGCGTTCCGCAGAACGCACCCGCCCTGTTTCTCCTATTCGGTCTTTTGTATTGGTTTCCTCGTCTCACGCAAACCGACCAACACCTGCTGAATCTGCTGCTGCAGCCGCGTGAGGGTGCCAATATCCATCGCAACGCGGGTGACGAGGTGGCCATCCAAGCCCTTGGGAGCCACTTGGCCGTTCTTCGCAGTTTTGGCGATAGCAGCCAGCACCGCCGGTTCGA
>Ga0073934_10011373_pt1 | contig 10785 bp, 6 predicted proteins | sample LarsenN4metaG_FD_76834 | JGI IMG/M metagenome (GOLD analysis project Ga0073934, IMG submission 76834) | Hot spring sediment bacterial and archeal communities from British Columbia, Canada, to study Microbial Dark Matter (Phase II) - Larsen... ...
AGGCGCTGCTGCTCAGCCTCGATACGTTCAAACTGATCGTGCTGTTCAGCATCATTCCAGGAGTGTTAGGAGTACTGGTGCTGGCACTGGGCGCAGTTGACCTGCCCGCCTCGGGAATAACAGGATCAGATCATGGATTGGAAAGCAAGCAGCTGTCACTGCACGGAATGGACCCGCGCTTCAAGTACTTTTTATTCGTTCTCGTCTTGTTCACCCTTGGCAACTCCTCCGACGCGTTCATCTTATTACGCGGACAGGAACGCGGACTCAGCCTCTTGCAAGTAATGGGCATGTCCTTGACGTTCAATGCGATCTACACTGTGTTCGCAGGTCCACTCGGCGCATGGTCTGACAAAGTTGGACGACGCAGATTGATTTTGATCGGCTGGCTTGCATATGGCCTGGTGTATCTGGGATTCGCTTTCTCACAAACGGGCTGGCAAGTTTGGATGTTGTTCGGGTTGTATGGCCTGTACTACGCTACCACGGAAGGCGCGGCAAAAGCCCTGGTCGCTGACCTTGTCCCGCCGGCCCAACGCGGCACAGCTTATGGGTTCTTCAACGCGGCGATTGGGATTACAGTATTCCCCGCTTCCTTGATCGCCGGCGTTCTCTGGCAAGGTGTTGGCTCATGGACAGGGTTCGGCCCCGGTGCTCCATTCTTCTTCGGCGCATTTATGGCGTTACTGGCCGGGCTATTGTTTGCGAGGCTTGTAAAGTAGGCTCCCAGGCTGTTTTTAGGACAAATGACACATGAAATACCGGGTCGATTTGATATATCATTTCCATAGAATTCGGAGAGCTGTTTCTTAATCTTCCGGGTATAACATCTTAGTTTTAGATCATGGGCGGTCATCTTCAAACAGCTTTTTCACCGAATGTTTTTGTCGTTGCTAATGCCACATTGAAGCTTTCATAGAAAAGGAAATCGCGATGAGCAACCACCGAAGATCTATCCCATGCTTTGTAGCCTTTTTTGTCATTTTTGCCCTGATCACTGGCACTGGCTGTGCACCAAATAATGGAGGGACGGGACCCGATAACACGGAAAAGATTGACAACACAACCACCACCGTTGCCTATGATGGAGAAGCTGAGATTGGGGAAAATAGTGCAGAAATAGAGATCCCAGCGTTCGACTTTCTCCAGGGAGGCGTCTCTTATGAAGTCGACGATACCAATTCTGTCGAATTGTTCGTCGATGCAAACGCAGCCCAGGAACAGACCCTGTCTTTACAGGCAGCCGATGGCCTGGTATGGACATTGACGGTTCCACCAAATGCGGTTGCTGAAAGTGTCATCATCAAGATGTCTGCGCTGGTAAATATTGAAAGCGATGCCCTGGGGAGTTTGAAAACCGGCGTCCTGCTCGAGCCAGATGGATTGGAATTTTCTTCCCCGGTTACACTCCAGATAAAAGGCGAGGAGCTGGGTGCTCATCCGATCATCTTTAGTGGCTCTCACGATGGGACCGAATTTGATTTCGCAAATGTGACTCGAATTGAAGGGGGAGTGTCGGCTGCGATCACCCATTTCAGTTCCGCTTATGCGGATTCGTTGGCCAATGACCCGCAGTTCACAAAAGCAAGACAGGCCGCCAGCGACGGTTATAAAAGAATCCGAGATTTTGCGCTCTCCTTTCTAAAGGAAAAAATCTACGTTCCCACGCCGCCCACCATACCTTTGCGATGCCCGGCAAACGCAGAAATACAAAAGCAAAGGGATCACGTACTTGACGTATTCCTGCAAGAATTCTCGATGCCCGAACAAGCTCTGATCCAGATGGTGCTCACAGCCGGAAAGAACGACGCGTTTCTCAATATGAGGGATAATGACGGAATCGAAATCGCGCGTAAGTTATTCGAAAGGCTGCTGAAAAAAGGGAACACACTATACAAAACCTATTACCCGAACGAAGAGTATTTCCTTGCCATTACCAGAGCTGGATTGAGTGCAGATCGCCAGCTTCAGCTTATGGGCGGTTCCCCGGACGGCGAGAGTTTTATCGCAAAAACGGGACGATGGGCGCGTCAGATTGCTGATTCTCAACTGAAAGCGTTCCGTGAACAACATGATTATCAGCTGCTCACGACAATGATTGAAATGGATCGCGAGGCTAGTAAGTTGGGGAACAGCAAAGACAATTCTCTTGGAGAAATCGAAAAGGCTGTGCAATTTGAACTTCAATATGATGTCCAGGTTACTTTCGATATCGACGTTGGAGAAGAGACAGTTTCCACGCGAGGCACTGCCCGTTTCAACGGTATGCATTTTGGAAAGAAGGATTATTTTGAATCCGGCAAAGGAGGGTATGTGGGATTCGAAGCAACGTTACCTGATCCTTTTACCGCCTCGCTGAACATGCCTGCCTCTTACCAGTTCGATACAAGAATTGAGAACTTCGATCCGTGTGAAAAGTTTTCCTTCGACCTGATCCTGAACAAGTTTTCAGATTATACGGAAACCTACACCTATAGCGACGGCGAATTTCAGACCACGCAGACCGAGGGATTTGTTTCTGCAACTATGTATTCCGCGTTCGAGAATGAGGTTGTCGAATCACTACCCGGCCGTGAGGGAGAGCCTTTTTTCAAATTTACGATTCCGCTTCAAAATCTAAACCCAACAACCGGCGAAATGGAAATCACACGTGAAATTCCAAACTGCACGGCAACGATCAAATTGAAGGTAGTCCATACACCGAAATAGCACGATAAAAATGGATCTATAAAGAGATGACGTTTTCATTTCGAACACATATCCTTATCAGCAGCTTATTGCTTGTTCAGGCCGTAAGTGCATGCACACCGCAAAGGTCAGCGATGCAAACACCGGAACAGCCTAGTGCAACTCCATCGAATGTGAGCCTCCCAGGCACAGAGGTAAGGCAGCTTAAGTCTTCCGCGACCGGGCGGGATTACGATATTTACGTCCGCCTCCCTGAGGAGTACGCCCAGGATCAAGCGAAGAACTATCCCGTCCTCTACGTGCTCGATGGACAATGGGATTTCAAGCTGCTCGATTCGATCTACGGCGGACTCCATTACGATGGATTCGTTCCGGAGATGATCATTGTCGGCATTACGTACTCCGGCGTGGCGGACTACGGAGCCTTGCGGGCCATGGACTACACACCGGTACGCGATATCTATTTCGGAGGCTCTGGCGACGCGCCCAGGTTCTTTGCTTTTCTCAAAGAGCAGTTACTCCCATTTATCGAGGATAATTACCGGGCGGATCCATCGCAGAGAGCGCTGATGGGCAGCTCATTCGGCGGCACCTTCACGTTGTATGCCATGTTCACCGAGCCAACGCTCTTCAGCGGATATGTGAGCGGCAGTCCGATTGTGCCTTATGGGGATGGATTCGCGCTCCGTCAGGAAGCTGAGTATGCCCGCAAACACAAGGATTTGCCGGTCAGATTGTTCCTGAGTGTGGGCGAGTTAGAGGAAATGGCGCGGCCGGTGAACGCATTTGCGCGGATCCTCAGCGAGCGTGATTACACCGGACTCGAAATGGAAATACGCACGATCCCAGGCGAGGGCCACGCGAGCAACAAACCGGAAACCTACAACCGCGGGCTGCGGTTTATTTTTCAGGATGAGCCATAAATTTCTGAAATCATTAATCAAAAGCAGATAAGGGCAAGGCTACTTTTTCAAATCATACAGATACAAAAACACTGACATGCCCGGCACGCGAAATTCGCGTTTCTTTTCACCAATCTGGTTTACATAATTCAGAATAAACTCCATCTCATTGAAATCCCCTCTTTCGTATACATGGGAAAATAAGAACCATACCCGAGAATGCCCTTTGAGTGAGTCAAGCTGGTTCAAGATATTCTGTGGATTCTTGTAATCCTCACGCTTCCCAAATTCGTAGGAGACATTTTCCAATCTATAAAACGGCGCATAGAAGCGAAACGCGGGCAGCGCGCCGTTTGAGACATACATGGCATCGCCGTCCTTCCAGGAATTGCGCAGATAGTCCATGGTGGGACGGATATGCTCAAAGTATTTCGGCGTGATAAAAGATTGAAGGGATGTGACAAGCGGACCATTAATAAGAAAACCTGCAAGTATTGATACAACTAAAACGCCCAGAATTTGATTTTTTTGTAATTGCTGATAAAGAGCTTCTATGGTTTTGCCAAGCAGAATTAATCCCAGAGGAACAAGGAAGAGGATCATGCGCTCGAAGACGGGGTACAACTGCAAACCAGAAGCAATCAGCGTGACCAGGAGAATGCAGATAAAAGTAACAGCAACCTCTCGATTCTGAAGGAACAATACACCCCAGCCGACCATCATCAACATGAAGACAAATAAGACAGCATACGGAATCCCGAACTGGATGCCGATGTTTTCGTTCAGGCTTCTCAGGAACCAGCCCGGGTCGCTCCAGGGAGGCATGGGCAGGAACGCTCCCTGCCAGTATTCACGCATATAAGCATTCTGGCTCAGGTCTTTCAGGATCAATAAGTAAAGAAAGCTGATATTCAGAACCCAGAGTGTTCCCATCCCGATGACAGACCGCAAACCGGAATAATCACGTCGTCTCAGGTAAACAATAACGAGCGCAAGCCCGATGCCGGCCAATACAAACAGGGCTGGATGCGAGAACCAAAATGCGATCAAGCCTGCCAGAGTCAGCCAGATGAAATCTTTTCTTCGAGGAGAGGTATTCAAGATAGGTATGGCGATCAATAAAAGTGCAATCGTCACAGCGACATCGACAATATACTGCTTGACCTCAGAGGAATAATAAACAAGCCGTGGGTTGAAAACAAATAACGCGAGCGCAGTGAGTACGCCTGCTCCGCTTGTGATTCGTTTCAACAGCAGATAAAACAACCAGAGGGAAGTTAATCCAACCAGGAATGGGAATAACCGCAGCGCAAATTCATTCTTCCCCAAAATGAAATTGAACAATTTTTCGACAAGCAGAAATCCAATCGGAGCGCCCTGGTCATAGTCGAGCTGTTGGAACATTCCCCCAAAACCGCGGTTCACAATATTCAGTGCCAGCATCGCTTCATCTGCCCATAGCGAGCGTCCGGTCAGGTATTGCCGCAGACGCAACAACGCGCCGAGCAGGAGAAGAACGGCAACCGCCATTCTCTCCCACGAAAAAAATGTGTTCAATTTATGGTTTGCAAACGATGGATTCATTCCGTTGCCACGACGATCGCAGGGTTTGGTTCTTTAAAGCCGCTGCGCGCAAAGAAACAGTCCCAGGATCATAACCAGGATTCATTGAACTACAGTTTAACACATGCGTCAAGTTACTGACCGAACACCAGACAAAAGTTTCTCAGCAACGGATTACACGAATTCTCACGAAAACACCCGGGATAAATCAGTGCCAATTTGTGTAATCCGTGGCAAAAATAATGAATGCCCAAACCCCGGACTGCTCGCCTGGAGGGGATCCATATTGCAATGCACATGTAAGTCAATCCAGTGTCATAGAATGGTTGTGTGATTCATCCAACCGGCGTAAAATACATCCGCCGTTAAGCGCGGCAAGGATACATGATGTTTTTTACGACAGAGAACAATTTAGATTCCACAGAGAGTCAGCCGCCAAGTACTAGTCGCCCCGTTGCATGGCCCCGCCTGCGGCGGGACCTGCGAGACACTCGGCCTGGCGTAATACGCGTTTCAAGAATTTATCCATGACATCACGAAGGAGGTGAGCGCCTCTCCTGCGTGATGATTTCACGTGAGGAGGCAGCAATGCTCACCATTTATAAAACGACAGAGCAGGGTCTCGAGCAATTCGATTCCATGGTAAATGGGGCATGGCTAAAAGTCATCGACCCGACACCCGAAGAAATTCAGCAGCTTGTAGATTGGGGGATTGAACCGGACTACATCAATTATTCACTCGATCTTGACGAAATGCCGCGTATGGAACGGGATGAGGATTACACCTTCATCCTGATCCGCATCCCGCACCGCCAGCCGGAGAGCGATATTCCCTATACCACGATCCCGCTCGGGATCATGATTAAAGGCAACGTGATCGTCACGATCTGCCGCTATGAGAAGGAAATGTTCCAGGTGCTGGCCAATGGAAAATACCGTTTGCTCAAAACAAGTAAGCGTTATCGCTTTGCCTTATATGTGTTCCTCGAGACGGCCACGCGTTATCTCACTCACCTGCGTGAGATCAACCGCAATACAGAAGCCCTGGAAGACCAACTGCAAAAGTCAACCCGAAACCGCGAAGTTCTGGAACTGCTCAAATATCAGAAAAGCCTCACCTATTTCTCCACCGCACTCCGCTCGAACGAGGTGATGATGGAACGCGTCCAGCGCACACAGATCTTCAATTACTATGAGGAGGATCAGGATCTGCTTGAAGACGTGTTGACGGAAAATCAACAAGCCATTCAAATGACGAGCATTGCCACAGAACTGCTCTCTGCCATGATGGACGCCTTTGCATCGATTATCTCCAACAATCTCAACGCCGTGATGAAAATCTTGGCGGCCCTCACAATCGTTGTCGCTTTGCCAGGCACGGTCGGAGCATTTTTTGGCATGAACGTCCCCTTGCCTCTATCACAGTCCGATCCAACTTCCTTCTTTACCATTCTTGGCATTTCCGTTGTTCTTTCAGCTATTGCCACGTATATTTTCTATCGACGCGATTGGTTCTAGGCTTCGGTGCAAAGGACACAAGTAAACAGGTATACAGGTAAACACATGTGTACCTGTATACCTGTTTCCCGTCTAACCTGTGATCGCGGGGTAAAATCAGTATCGAGGAAATCCTGTAATGCCCAAACGGATCGAGTATCTTGATATTGCGAGAGGTATCGGCATTTTGCTGGTCGTTTTAGGGCATAATGACTTTGGGTTCGTCTCCTCGTTTTTCCATCAGGTCATTTACTCGTTCCATATCCCGCTTTTCTTTTTCCTTTCCGGATATTTCATCAACACAGCTCTGCCCTTTTTCGATTATTTCAAAAAACGATTTCATTCGGTTTTGAAGCCGTATCTATTCACCATCTTCCTGATTTATTTTGCCTCGGTTTCCTTCGAGAAAATGGGCTTTCAAACGGCTCTCGGGCGGATCATCAAATCGCTTTATGGGACCGGATATTACATCGACTGGGTCGCGCTGTGGTTCCTGCCACATCTGTTTGTGGTCAGTCTCTATGCTTTTATTTTCATCGTGCTTGTGACTAAACTGCGAAACCGTTGGATCACCTGGGGAATTCTGCTCCTGACGTTGCTGGTTTCAACTCTATTTTTCCGTCTCTTCTACCCATTTTCGATATCCGTTTTGGGCAAGAGCTACGAACTTTACGGTTTACCGTTCAGTCTCGATTTGATATTTTTGTGCGGTTTCTTTTTTCTCCTGGGCAATGAGATCAGGCAGGTCGCTTCCGAGAAAGCTTTTGACAATATTTTTCTTTTGATCGGTTCCGGGTTTGGATTGATCCTCTTGAATATTTTCTTCCCCTATCGAGTGGATATTGCAATTCGTGTTTACGAATCGCTCCTCGTCAACACGGCAGAGGCGATCCTGGGCATCCTCTTTGTCCTTGGCTTGTCGCGCCAGATTGAACTCCGCGTTCGAAAGCTTGGCTCGCTGTTTAAATATCTCGGTAACATTTCCCTGATCATTCTCTTGTTCCATGTCCCAATCCAGGGGTTTTGGAGTGAAAAGGTCGCGGCGGTCATCAACAACTTACCATTATCTATTCTCATCGGATTTATCATGGGTGTGGTGGGGCCTGTCCTCATCTATGAGATCTTCATCCGATTTAATCCTGTCGCTTCGTACTGGTTTGGCCGAAAAGCAGATGTATTTGAACAGAAAGAAGCAGCAGTGAACAGTGAGGCACAACACACCTCCAGCAATCAGTCTTCGGTAAACAGTGAACAATCAAAGCAATCTGAAACACTTGCATCTGACCGCGAAGCGAGTGCAGGTGTCGTAAATCTAAAATCGTAAATCCGAAATCGCAAATCGACAAATGCCTAAGCCTGTTATCTTCACCATTGACGACGATTCTTCTGTTTTGAACTCGGTCGAGCGTGACTTGCGCGCCCACTATGGACAGAACTATCGCATCCTGCCGATTGATTCGGGTAAATCTGCATTGGATTACTTGAAGAAGATGCAGCAGCGCAACGAGACGGTCGCTCTGTTTTTGGTCGACCAGCGTATGCCGGAGATGAGCGGCGTGGAATTTCTGGAGGAAGCCATTCGGGCCTATCCGCAAGCCAAGCGGGTATTACTTACGGCTTATGCAGACACACAGGCTGCCATCGATTCGATCAACGAGGTGGGTCTGGATTATTACCTGATGAAGCCCTGGCATCCGCCGGAGGAACGGCTTTACCCGGTCCTGGATGAGTTGTTGGAGGATTGGAAAATTCGGGTGCGCTTGCCGTATGAGGGCATACGTGTGGCAGGGACCCTGTGGTCTTTGCCGAGTCATCAGGTGAAGGATTTTCTGACACGGCACCAGATCCCTTACCAATGGCTGGATATCGAAAAGGATTCGAATGCCCGTCAACTGGTGGAAGGAGTCTCCTCCGAGGAGATCAAACTTCCGGTCATATTTTTCCCGGACGGAAAGAATCTTATCCAGCCCGACCTGAAAGAGCTTGCGGAAAAAGTTGGGTTACAAACTCGCGCCGCGCTTCCATTTTATGACATTGTCGTTGTCGGGAGTGGCCCCGCCGGGTTGGCATCCGCGGTCTACGCAGGGTCGGAAGGCTATCATTGCCTGGTCATCGAGCGGGCCGCGCCGGGCGGTCAGGCTGGCAGCAGCCCGAAGATCGAGAATTATCTCGGTTTCCCAAGCGGCATCTCCGGGGATGACCTCACCCGACGCGCCGTCTCACAGGCCAAACGATTCGGGGTGGAGATCCTTTCAGCACAGGAAGTCAAACGGGTGTCTGTTAAGGACGCCTACCGCATCATTCAGTTGTCCGATGGAGTGGAGATCTCCTGTCATGCATTGTTGATCGCGACCGGAGCATCATTCCACACATTGAAGATGCCGGGCGCCGCGGAGCTAACCGGCGCGGGCATTTATTACGGCGCGGCCTACACCGAGGCGATGAACTACAAAGACCAGGATGTGTTCGTCGTGGGCGGCGCGAACTCTGCGGCGCAAGGTGCGATCTATTTGAGTCAGTTTGCGGCGAAAGTACGGGTTTTGATCCGCGGTCCGCGGCCAACGGCCTCGAAGTATCTGGTCGATGCGCTGGAGCAGAATCAAAAAATCGAGCTGATGTGCAACACAGATTTGATCGAAGTGAGAGGAAAGAATACACTCGAACAGATCATCGTCAAAGATACAACAAACAGTGAAATACAAACGTTCGATGCTTCCGCGATGTTTGTGTTCATCGGCGTGCAGCCGCAAAGTCAGTTGGTCGCAGATTTAGTGAAGCGCGACGAGAAAGGATATATCTTTACCGGTGCCAATCTTATTGTGGATAAAAAGCCGCCTCCGGGCTGGACCCTGGAACGGGACCCGTTTTTGTTGGAGACCAGCGTCCCCGGCATTTTCGCGGCCGGCGACGTGCGCTTCGGGACGAATCACCGGGTTGCCTCCGCGGTCGGCGAAGGCGCCATTGCCTTTGCGTTGATGAAGGAATATTTGAAAACACTATAACTGTCATTGCGAGTCGCCTCGCGCTGAGCGGAGCCGTAGGCGGAGACGAAGCGTAAGGCGACGAAGCAATCTCCTGATTAATGAGGAGATTGCTTCGCCTACGGCTCGCAACGACAGGTTCTAATTATGAACCTCCAGGACTTACGCAAATCACCTATCTTTCAGGGCTTGTCCGATGAGGAGCTCCAACAGCTCATGGACATGGCCGAGCCTGTCTCTCTGCGTGCGGGCGATCTGCTCATCAGGCAGGGAGAACCCGGCGACGCGGCGTATGTTCTGATCAGGGGCGATTTCGAAGTTCAAAAACAATCCGGGCAATCGCTGATCAAAATCGATGTGCGGAATCCCGGCGATGTAGTGGGAGAAATGGCGCTGCTTTCGCGCACGCCGCGCAGTGCCTCGATCATTGCCAAAACAGATAGTGAAGCGTTGCGCATTCCGCAGAAAGCCTTCGAAGAGCTCTTACGGTCGAGCACCACAGCTGCGATGGCCATTCTGCACTGGGTGATGGCGCGCTTGAACCAAAACGAGTCGCTGTTACATCAGCAAGAGAAGATGGCTGCGCTCGGGACGATGAGCGCAGGACTGGCGCACGAACTGAACAACCCGGCTGCCGCGGCTCAGAGAAGTGCCTCGCAATTGAAAGAGACTCAATCCAGGTGGCTAAGCCTGACTCATCGAATCGAACGAGGTGCATTCCAGGAAGGTCAAACCAATTGGCTGGACGATTTCATCGGGGAAGCCTCGCGCCGATTCGAATCGCCGCTCAAGCTCGATGCGCTGGAAAGAATCGATTTAGTGGATCAGCTTCAGTCCTGGCTGGAAGCGAGTGGGATCGAATCTGCCTGGGAACTTGCGCCCGCGATGGTCAACTTTGGTTGGAGTACTGAATCGCTCGAAAAACTAAAGAGCAATGTATCGCCAAGACTGTTTTCCTTATCCATTCAATGGCTGAGCACAGGCTGCTTGATGATGGGCTTGCTATCGGAAATATTGCAGACTACCGATCGAATTTCACAAATCGTGCGAGCCGTGAAGTCGTACACCTATCTCGACCAGGCTCCCCTGCTCGAAGTGGATGTCCACGAGGGATTGGAGAATACGCTCGTCATCATGCAGCACAAGCTAAAAAA
>Ga0073934_10011375_pt1 | contig 10785 bp, 8 predicted proteins | sample LarsenN4metaG_FD_76834 | JGI IMG/M metagenome (GOLD analysis project Ga0073934, IMG submission 76834) | Hot spring sediment bacterial and archeal communities from British Columbia, Canada, to study Microbial Dark Matter (Phase II) - Larsen... ...
CACGCCGTCCCCTGGGAGAGCACCGAAGGGCTCGACGTGGACGCGGTCGTCAACGCCACTCCCGTGGGCATGGCGCCGCATTCCGATGTCATGCCGGTTGACCTCGCCCGGCTCCGCGTGCGCGTGGTCTTTGATATGGTCTACTACCCGCTCGAGACACGATTCCTCAGTGAGGCGCGTGGCCGCGGCCTGACCACCATCTCCGGCCTGGAGATGCTCGTCGCGCAGGGCGCCAGGCAGTTTGAAATCTGGACCGGCCTCGCCGCCCCCCGCGCGCTCATGGAGCAGGCGATTCGCCAGACGCTTGATTACGCATCCGGAGGCTAGTGCCGTTCTAACTTACTGAGGCAATAAGTCACTCTCATCTTCTTCGTCACCGCTGCGACCGGGAGGGACAAGGCGAGTAGCCGCCCGCCGGCAGATGGGTTGGAGCGGCACCTGCGGCACTCCAGTCAACAGTCGCGGGTCGAAAGTCAAAGGCTGTCACGGATAGCGGGCAAGTGAGAGGGAATATGTGACTCTTCGCTGCTGACTGTCGGCTTCCGACTTCTTGACTTTCCTTTATGGCCACCGTGCTTCCCAGCTTCGCCGAGTTCCGTCGTCTGGCCCGTCAGGGCAACGTCGTGCCAGTGTGGCGGGCCGTGGTCGCGGATCTGCTCAGCCCGGTATCTGCGTTTCTGAAGGTTGCACCGCAGTCGGGGCCGCCGTCGCAGCGCCACCCTTACAGCTTCCTGCTCGAGAGTGTGGAAGGTGGCGAGCACATCGGCCGCTACACGTTCTTCGGGATCGATCCCTTCCAGGTCATTACCTGCCGCGGGGACCGGATTACGGCACGGAAAGCCCATCGCCGGGAAAAAGCATCAGGAAACATCTTTGAATTCCTGCGCCACGTCGGGGCTGGGTACCATCCCGTGTCGGTGCCGGGACTGCCACCGTTTTCGGCCGGCGCCGTGGGTTACCTCTCCTATGAAGCGGTCCGAATGCTGGAACGGTTGCCGCCTCGCGTCGCGCCCGATGTCGAACTGGACGACGCGGCGTTCATGTACTTCGCCACGCTGGCCGCCTTCGATCACGTCCAGCGCCGGCTCTATTTGATTGCCAACGTGCTTACGGAGGAAGAGCCGGGCAGCTTGCGCGCCCAATACGATGCGGCGGTGCGACACCTCGAGGAATTGGAGCGACGCCTCGAGCGCCCGCTGCGCATGCCCCACCATCGCCCCCCACGCGGCAAACTGCGCGTGCGGCCCAACATGACTCCTGCACAGTACCAAGCGATGGTCGAGCGCACCAAAGAATACATCCGCGCCGGCGACATCTTTCAGTGCGTGCTCTCCCAGCGCCTGGAAGTCACAGTGCGCGTCCCGCCGTTCGAGGTCTACCGTGCCCTGCGGGTGGTCAATCCTTCGCCTTACATGTATTTCCTCCGCTTGGGCGAGATCACCATTCTGGGCTCCTCGCCCGAGATGCTGGTGAAGGTCACGGGGCGGCAGGTAGAGTATCGTCCCATCGCCGGCACTCGACCGCGCGGCGCGACCGAGGAGGAGGATTTGCGGTTTGAGCAGGAATTGCGCGCCGACCAAAAAGAACGGGCTGAGCACATCATGCTCGTCGATCTCGGCCGCAACGACGTCGGCCGGGTGTGCGATTTCTCCACCGTGCGCCCCAAGGAGATCATGTTCGTCGAACGCTATTCCCACGTGATGCACTTGGTTTCCTCGATCCAGGGCACGCTGCGGAAGGATGCGGATAGCTTTGCGGCGCTCGCCGCCTGCTTCCCCGCCGGGACGCTGACCGGCGCGCCGAAGGTCCGCGCCATGGAAATCATCGACGAACTCGAGCCCACCCGCCGCGGTTTATACGGCGGCGCCGTTTTGTACGTTGACTTTTCCGGGAACCTCAACTCCTGCATCGTCATTCGCACCGTTCTCATAAAGGACCGCCAAGCCTACCTGCAAGCGGGGGCCGGCATCGTGGCCGACTCCATCCCCGCCCGCGAACACCAGGAGTGCATGAACAAAGCTCAGGCCGTCCTTACGGCCTTCGAAATGGCGGAACGAGCCCGATAGCAGGCCCGATCCTGACGGATAACAGGACTTGTTAATACGAACCGCCCTCTGATGACCGCGACCCTGCGTTAACGACGGGGTTACCTCCCCTTGAAGGGCATTTTGTCCGCGTGCTAACATCCGGTCGCAAGCGTCGAGAAGGGGAAAAACACATCAATTGGAGGGATCCGATGCAGAAAGCAACTTCTACTGCTGGCCGAAGACTATTGTTCTGTGGGCTCGTATTGATGATTAGCTGGGTGCTCGCAGGTGCGCGGGCGCTGGCGGCAGCTACGGATGAGGCCGCGGTGATGACCCTCTGGGTCGAACAGAACTACCCTTGGGACAATCCGCTGCACAGCGAGGTGAGCATCAACGGACAGACCATCAACATCTACACCGCGAAAACCTCCGAGCCGATTGCGCAATACCTGAAGGAGGGATGGAATACCATCACCGTGAAGACGACGCCGCAGGAACCGGCCACTGAGAACAATCAACTGTTGTTTCGGATTGGACCGGCGAAGAAGGATCCGCAGGGCAACCGCATCGTGATGGACCCGGTTCTGTGGGAATTCAACAACGGTACAGACTGGAAGCACAATGACGGGCAGTTTTCCCATCCCCTCGGCCCGGACGTGAAAGAAGTCACGCTGACCTACAGCATATATTATGCCGGCAATACGACGGGAGAAAACTCCAAGCTCAGAGCCGGCGATTTTGTCATCGAGGGCAAGGGTCACTACGGCGGCATCAGAGCAGCTTGGAACTCACCATTGACGGCTACGGTGTTTGTAAATGGGACTCCCCTGAACACGTTTACGGTGTCCCTGCGTCAAGTTGTTATCACGCCCTACCTCAAGCAGGGCAAGAATGAGATCAAGCTCGTCTCCACCCGAGTCAAAAACGCGATTCGCCAGAATGACATCGAGTTTCGAGTGGGAGGCCCGGCGGAGTGGAACGTCACGAAAGGCAGTTATGAGCTGGCGCCCGTCGTCCAGTTCGGCAGCATGCAAGGCTGGAAGCAGGACCCGAAGTCCGGGCAGCTGACGAATCCCGCCAAGCCGGATTCCGAAACGGTCGAGCGCGTCATCCCCTTCTTTCTCAAGGTCGCTCCGCAAACCGGGAAGTAGGGACCTCCACGTCCTCGGACTACCGTTCTCTGTAGCGACAGCCTCAGACCGCCGTCTCATGGATTGAGAAACGTCGCCGGTCGGAGGCCATCGCTTCGCCTTACTTTCTTCCACCCTTACACCCGCTCACCCTGGGCCGCACACCAAATACCGTTCTATTACGGCCTTCGCAGGTGGTAGTATCCCCGCCAGCGAACCCGAGACACGAGGGGAAAATGGAAACCACTCGGAGGCGATTTCTGCAAGCCACGGTAGCCACCGCGACGGGGACGATGCTCGGAGCGGGAGCCTCGACGCCCGAAAGCGCCCCCCTTGACGGATACCACATCGCCCAGCGTCATCAGATCATCCGGGAGTTGCCAACCCCGAACTTCTTCGAAGGGATGCTGCTGGGGAACGGCGACGTCGGTGTCTGCGTCACCGTGCGTCCCGACGCGCTGGGACTGCACCTCGGGAAGCTCGACGTATGGGATATCCGCGTGAGCGAAGAGCACGCCCGGCACGTCCTACCTTTCACGGAACTTCTGAAACTCTGGGAACGGGCGAGCGCGGAAGCGAAGCGTCAGGGCAAGCCGGACATGCTCTTCCTCGAGTCCAACATCGATTTCTTCCGCGCCTACACGGACAAGGTGATGTCATCCTATCGCCAGCCCTGGCCGCGCCCCTGTCCATGTGGTTTGGTCTGGATTCACTGGGACCCTCGCTGGGTGCGCGTCATTCGCCAGACGCTTGACCCCTCGAATGGAGTGTTCACTCTGGACCTTGGCAAGGCGCATCCGAAAGCGGCCCAACAAGTCGTCAGGGTCACGTGTTTCGTCGAATATGAAACCGGCCTGCTGTCGGTCTCAACTGATGGACCGGCCCCCTTCTCGTCCGTGACGTACTACTCCAACTTGGGCGAGGATGCAAAGCTGGGACCGCCACTGATGGTGGTCAGCGGGGGCGACCATCCAGACCGCGGCATCCGAAACCAGCATGCGGGTTTCTTCGCGCGCCTCCATCTCCCTGCGATACCTCCCAGTGACAAGTGCCGCATTCCATCCGTGTCGCAGAACGATACGAACTTCGCCCTCCAGGGGCGAGTTGCTGGGCATTGGAGATTTGAACGAACCTCAGAGCCCGTGGATGTGCTCAGGCGACGTGGTGCGGGTTGGACTGAGGCATTCCCGCGTGTTGTGCTGCGCAGCCTGACGGAACAGCCGTTCCGTCTCGACCTCTTGATCCTGACGCCGCGCGATCACCCCGACAACAACCACTTCGTTCAAACCGAAGTTGAGCGTTTGTCGAAAGTCCCGATTTCAGAACTTCAGGATCAGTCGGAGGCTCATTGGAAGGATTTCTGGTCGCACTCGGCGGTGGAATGCGAGGACAAGGAACTGGAAAGAATCTGGTATCTCAACCAATACTTCCTGGCCTGCTGCCTGCGCGCGGGCAAGGTGTGCCCTGGATTGTTCGGTAATTGGGCGAGCGGCAAGATCGGCACCGCATGGCACGGCGACTATCACATGAACTACAACACGCAGCAGGTTTTCTGGGGCGTTTTTTCCAGCAACCACGTGGACCAACATCTCCCTTACGTCGATCTGGTCGAGAAGCTCTATCCCATGTCCGAAGCCTTTGCCCGGGACAACTTCGGCCTGCCGGGCGCGTTCTTTCCCCATTCAGCCTATCCCGTCCCCAGCCAGGTGATGCCCTATCCCGTCCCGCCATGGGGATACGAGGTCTGTGAAACACCGTGGACCGTCGAGAGCCTTTGGTGGCACTACCTCTACACTCTCGACAAGGACTTCCTGAAACGCGCCTACCCTCTGCTGCGGGCGGCGGCGCGCTTTCTCGCCGTGTACGTGAAGGAGGGTGATGACGGCAGGTATCACATCGTCCCCACGGTTTCGCCGGAGAATTGGGGCTTCACGGTGGACTTCCGTCTGAACAGAGACTGCATCATGGATCTGGCGCTCACCGAGTTCTTGCTCGATGCGGTGCTTGAAGCGTCAACGATTCTTGGTGTGGACGAAAGCGAACGCGCCCGGTGGGTGGAGATTCGCGCAAACCTGGCTCCGTACCCCAAAAGCACGGGTCCGCATGGTGAAGTCTGGTTGGACGTGGTGAATGCTCCTACCGAGGTCGTGTACAACGTGCCGGTGACGCTCGCGCCAGTGTTTCCCGGCGAGCAGGTGGGAGTCGGTCGGGGATCGGAACAGCTAGAGATTGCCCGGCGCACCGCCGAGACCATTCGGCTGGAAGGCGGGAACGATCTCGTTTATCGGCCGCTGATCCTTGCGCGGCTGGGTTTGCTCGATCTGGATTTATTCAAGCGGGAGGTCCGTTACTGTCTGCTACCCAATGGCGTGGCGAACGATCGCGTCCGCCAGGTGGGAGGGCGATATGATGACACCACGGATTTTGATTTCATGATGCGTATGGGCGTGTGGACGGAAAATCTCTCGCTGCCCGCTGTGTTGAATGAATGCGTGATGCAGAGCTGGACCGGGGTCATTCGACTATTCCCCAATACTCGCGGGCTCGGCACCGCGCGCTTCCAGAACCTGCGGGCCGTTGGCGCATTTCTGGTCAGCGCGGCCTACGATGGGAAGAAGGCCTTCGATGTCCGCATTCTCAGCGAAACGGGTTCATTGGCTCGCTTGGCGAACCCCTGGCCGGGTGCGGGACTGCGCGTTGCGCGAGCAAGGGATAACTCGCCAGTTGAAGCTGCAATGGAGGGTGACGTTGCCGAATTCCCCACCGCGCCCGGAGAGAGCTACCGAATCGACAGGGTTTGAGTTCCACGCCGCCCGCGCAATCTCAGGGTTCTTTACCCTTTCATCAACCGGTGTTCCAGATCGGCTTTCACGGTCGGCCATTCCGAATCGACAATGCTGAAGTAGACGGTGTGGCGAAGGCGGCCGGAATACGTGACCATGTGATTGCGGAGGATGCCTTCTTCTCTCGCGCCGATACGCAGAAGGGCGTGGCGCGACGGTTGGTTGAGTGAGTCCGTTTTGAATTCCACGCGCACACAGCCCCAGGTCTCAAAAGCGTGGCGAAGCATCAGGTATTTGGCCTCCGTGTTTGCGACGGTGCGTTGCCACCGCAGCCCCAGCCATGTCCAGCCGATTTCGACGCGGCGGTTGGTGCAGTCGATGTTGCCGAACCGCGTGCTGCCGATCGCGCGCCCTGTTGCGCGCTCGATCGTGGCAAAGGGCAGAGCTGTACCCGCGGCCTGCGTCGCGAGCGCCTCTTCAATGTAGGCGCGCATGTCTTCGGGCGTGCGCACCAGGTTTGGTGTCCACCGCCACAACTCCTCATCCAGCCCCACCTCACAAAGCTGTGAATGATGAGCCAACGCGAGCGGCTCCAGGCGAATAAAATGCCCTCGCAGCGTGATGGGCTCAATAATCATCGCGATCGGCTGCTCCTCGCCAGTTGAATATGTCCATTGCGCACGCAGACTCATTGGCCGGCCATTGGATTCCCTAACAGATCGTGCATTCCACCTGCCTCTCAGATTACTACCCCAGAACCTCGAAAATTGGTAGACTAGCGTGGGAAAGCACCTCAACTTTCAGCGAGTGAAACCTTGCACCTTCAGCAGACCAAGCGCGGCAGCAGGCTCACTGGTGGGCCGCAATACCATTTCTCTGGACTCAAAGATGAAGTAAAACACTACCTGCGCTCAAAGAGGGCTGTCCCCGTAGCCCTTGTAACTCCGTACGGTGCAACCCCATCGGAGTTCATGGCACTCAGCCGGGATGTGAAGCTGTCTCCCCAGGGGGACGTGGTAGCTGGCCGCGAGGGCCACGACAGAATTCAACAGGGGGCTGCCACTGAGTCCATCGGGGAGGCGATCAGACGGTGGTACAGGCTTCCCTCGGGTGACTTCGAACGTATCGATGTTGAGGTCCAAATCCTCGACGCTAAGTTTTACGTCACCCCCGTGAAGTGCAAACATGCGGAAAGCAAACGAGTGCGTGAACTCCAGAGGCCCGAATCCCCTCTGTCGTTCAACGACCGCTTCCAAAGCCAACTGTGGCGACGGCAGTTGGAAAAGGTCAGGAAAGAAAGGCCCGACTTCTGGCAGTGGTCCCTTGAGGAGATCTGTCGGGTCATTGACGCCCACCAGGAGCTCCGTGGGCCCCGCAACGTTCAGGAGCAGGATTTGCTGCGCACTTCTGGCTCGCTCAAAATGCTTGGTTTGGAGCTGGGGCCTTACGTCGGGACAGGTTACGACTGCGAGAGCCGTTTTCAGTTTCTAGACTACGAAGCTTACACCGTCCCCGTCGAAATCAAGAAACTCAGTTCGAGATTCAAATACCAACAAGCCAAGTACTCCGCTACACAGCTTTCACGTGCAGTGATCCTGTGCGTCAAACACGATTTGAAGAACGTTCCTCAAAATGTGGATGTCATACAGTTGACGGAGTTATGCGCTGTGCTGCGCAAGTAAGAAATGAGTCAACCGCGCGAGCCAATTGTCAGCCCGATCCGTGCCGATCGACAAGGTGCGAAGCGGCATTACGGCGTGCACCCGTACTTCACTCGCCGTCCCGCGAATGTCGTGCGCGCGTATATCAAGCATTACAGCCTACCGGGGGAGACCGTGCTCGATCCGTTTGGAGGCTCGGGAGTCACTGCGATCGAGGCGATGCTTCTGAATCGCTGTGGAATTCACAACGATATAAATCCGCTAGCCAACTTCGTCGCGGAGCAAATTGCCGACACAACGGTCGAACCAAGCCAGATCCGGGAAGCTCTCTGCCAAATGGAGGCAACCGTCGCAGGAGAGGTTAAATCTGTCAGCCGGTTACACGAGGACGAAGTCGAAAGACGCCTTCAACGAGTTCCCCTGCCTGCAAACATAGTGCTCCCGAGGACGTCAGATGTGAAGACTTACTATGAACTTTTTTCGCCCCGGCAGCTTTTGGCGCTTGCGTTGCTGAAGAGGGGAATCGACGAACTGGGCGTCCACCCGGCTCGTGGTCAGCTTTTGCTCGCCTGGTCCGCGACTCTCGCGAAACTGAACAAGACGTTCCTTTCTGCCAAGGGGCGGTTGGAATCGCGAGGCGGCAGCAGCATCTTCAGCATCTTCCGATACAAGGTAGCCCGAAACCCGGTGGAGCTTCCTGCTTGGACGATTTTCCACGATCGGGCCATGAACGTCGTCGAAGCCAAGAGGGAACTGCTCCGGATGAAGCACCTGTGGGAACGCACGGAGGGTTGGCGGGGCAGCTTCCTGAAGCATAGTCTAGATGTCGCCGACTTGCCAAAGGTTATCCGCCGCAGGGTCGACTACATATTTACGGACCCGCCTTACGGCGGCCACATAGCGTACCTGGACCTTTCGGTCCTTTGGAACCACTGGCTAGGTTTTGAGGTGGCGACCTCTCTCAAAGAGAAAGAGATGATCGTGGGTGGTGAAGTGCGCCACACTGAGGAATATTACATCAGGCGCCTGAAAGAGAGTATGAGCGTTTGCTTGAACATGCTCAAGCCCAACCGCTGGATGTCGGTTGTGTTTCAGCACTGGAACCTCCGATACTTCCAAGCCATACTCGAGCAGGCTGCTGAATCAGGGGCAAGCCTGAAGGCTGCCGTTACCCATGTTGGGGACACAATCTGGTCGATGCACAAGAAGAAAAACAAAGAGAGAGTTCTGGCCGGAGAGATGATCCTGACATTCCTCAATGACGGAAAAGGGCGACTCCCCAAATCGATCAGCCCGTCCATTCACAGTGCAGCGCAGATTCTGGACGAGGCGCTTGAGGAGGTTACCCCAGACGGCCGACCCTTTCCAGGTGAACTGCTCTTCAACACGGCGATATTGAAGGCCTGGGCGCACGGGTCTCTAAACCTCCTTGACCTAACCAGAGAAGAGTTCAGCCAAATTCTCGTGAGTAAGGGCTGGCGGTACAACAAACTGAAACATCACTGGTTCTCTGCGCCAATGGATGTTGTGCCGAACCTGCAGCTAACATTCTGATTTCCGTCCCGATCATCGGAGTAGCTGCCCCCCGTCTTGTTACCCCGTGAGTTGGTCCCACAGCGCGCGGTAGTAGCGCATGAAGCGAATCGGCTCGCAGCTTTCAGGCACTTCGGCAAGCGTGTAACGATTGTAGCCCGTGGCGCGGAGCAAGCCGAAAAGTTCACGATACGGGTACGGCCGCGCGTAATCCGGAAATCCAGGATTCACCTGCTGCGGCGGGACCCCGCTCAGACCTCCCGCGGGCGAGGGATTCCGCCACAGTTCGTTAATGTGGCAATTGCGCAGCCAAGGCCTGAGTAGTTCGAAGTATTCTGCGACGGCCCCGTTGACCACATCCTCGTCGTTTGAATTCCAGCAAATCCCCACCGAGCCGTGGCTCGCGATTTCCATCATCCGGCGCATGTGCGGCGGATGTTGTGTCCCCTGGCCGTGAACCTCCACCCAGATTTCGACCCCATTGTCGCGCGCGCTGTCGCCGCACTTTTTGAGGGCGTTGCCGATCTGTTCGAGAGTCTGCTCCTGCGGCACGTCTTTCACAAAGCCATTGGGACGCACCTTGACTCCCAGGCAACCCAGATCGCGGGCCAGTTCGCACCAGCGCTTGGTCTCCTCGATCTTGGCCTGGACGGCGGGAGCATCCGCATAGTGGTATTCGCAGGTTGTGCCCAGGCTGAGCAAGCGCACGGGAGAATCCAGGAACCGCTTGCGCACTTCGGCGCGCGCTTCTTTGCCTAGCCCGAGTTCGACGCCGTGGCGATGCGTGGTGCGCAGCTCCGCAGCTTCAAACCCGGTCGTCTCGCAGTTCTTGATCAGGGTATCGATGTCCCAGTTCTTCGCCAGCTCGTACGTGACCAGGCCCAGTCGGAACGGCGGTGCCGAAGAGGCGGTCTTGGGGTTCCGAGCGGTGGAAGCCGTGTCTCCGAGCGCCGGACTCGCCAAGCCCGCGAGGGCCCACAATCCTCGCTTGAAGAAAGATCGACGCCCCGATATGTTCATGGTGGGTTTCCCCCGGAACTGGGGCAGGAACTTGCCCCCAGAATTGTCGGATGTGCGCGGACGCGAGTATACACTCGGATCCACCGCGGCGTATCACCAATTCAGTGGTCGGTCGGGGACTGGCAGGAGCGGTGGCGGAGCGAAGCTGCCCAAGAGGGCTCAACGGGCGGGACGTAGCACGGCGGCACGAGGGGGAGGATTTTTGGCCTTGCTGTTGGACTTCTTTACCAATGGACCAAACAATCCAATCACAATCAGCACGAGCGCGATGATGATGAGCAAGTCGACAATCGAGAATCCCGAGTCCCTGCGCCGCATGGCTCCTCCTTTGCGGGGCCAACTCATGCTCGGAGCAACCCAGCTTCCAAGCCTATTGATCCTCCACGAAATGTCTTAACGGCGTAACTCCTTCAAATATTGAATGATAATCGCGAGGGGGAGCTCCCGCGAGACGTCGCGTGTGCCATGGCGATGCGAATGACGAGAAACGTCACACGCGGGGGGACGCAAAACTGCTGATACGGAAGTACGGGTGATCCTGCGTTCGAGGTGCCGAATAGGGAATATAATGGGCCATACGGAAGCGGACGGGTGATGCCGGTATGATCCTGGTGATCGACAACTACGACTC
>Ga0073934_10011376_pt1 | contig 10785 bp, 7 predicted proteins | sample LarsenN4metaG_FD_76834 | JGI IMG/M metagenome (GOLD analysis project Ga0073934, IMG submission 76834) | Hot spring sediment bacterial and archeal communities from British Columbia, Canada, to study Microbial Dark Matter (Phase II) - Larsen... ...
CGAAACGCGCCGAAGCCCGGCGTTCGCATGCGGTCGCGACAGCGTCGCCAATATGCAGTGAAGAAAGATCTGGATGCATTCGAGCGAGAACCGCAGGAAAGCAGGATTGTCCTTCAAGGTGTAAGGAAACTGCCGGTCGTCGATGACGAAGGAAATGACGTCGCCGCGCCGTCGCACGGTGTTGAATTCGCCGCCATGGAGCAGGTTGAAGGACCTCGCGAGCGTCTTCATCGCCTCCATCAGCGAGCCTGAGCCGACAAGCTGGGCGAGCACGAAATCCATCGTGCCCGGAAGGAGCTGGCGCGCCGACATGCGCAAGGTTTCATCGTGCAGCGCCTCGGCGACGAGATCCTGAGCGCGGAAATAATCGGCAAGCGAGATGTCGCCGTCCGCCTCGAAGACGCCGGCGTCGAGATTGAGCGACTTCATCAGCGCCGCAATGTCGGCGCCGCGCGCCGCAGCGTGGTCGAAGAGCGGCCTCGCCTCCCGCGCCTTGACCCGCACCGGCGCGCGTTCCCCGATCATGTCGCGCGCCGGCGTCATGGTCTTGCTTGAAATCCCGCCATCAGCTCGGCGAACCACCGGCCCGCCGTCAGCGCGGTGATGTCCGCCTGGTCGAGCGCCGGATCGAATTCGGCAAGATCGACCGCCGCGACTTTCGCGCAGGCGCCGATCAGGCGCGCCGCCCCGAAGAACTCATCGACCGCCATGCCGCCCGGCCGCGCGCCCGGCGCGCCCGGACATTGCGCGCGGTCGATGACGTCGATGTCGAAATCGACAAAGAGGCGGTCGCAGCGCGGCGACAGGATCTCGATCGCCTCCTCAAGAAGGGTCGTGACGCCGCAGGTCTTCACATCGGCGAGGGTGCGGACGGTGATCCCTTGCGCGCCGGCGAACTCGAATGCGCGGCGCGTATTGGCGAAAGGGGCAAGACCGATCTGGACGATGTTGGCGCCGGGGAGCCCGTCCTCGATCAGCGCGCGCACCGGATTGCCGTTGGTGAGGCCGCAATCGGCGTCGCGGAGGTCGAAATGCGCATCGAGCGTGATGAGGCCGGTTCCCTTGAGCGCGCCGAGGCCGTGCACGCCCGGCCGCGTGATTGCATTGTTGCCGCCGGCGATCACGATGAGCTTCTGCTTCAGCGCCGCGACGCCGTCGCGGATCGGCGCGAAGGATTCCTCCGGCGTCCGGGTCTTCAGGAAGAGATCGCCGGCGTCATGGATGCGCAGCGGTGAAAGGTCGGTTCCGGTCTCGAGATCGAACACCGAGAACCGCTTCAATGTTTCGCGCAGGACCTTCGGCGCGAGATCGCAGCGGCCCGGCGTCAGCGACTTTTCATTGAGCGGCGCCCCGATGAGCGCGACCGGCGCCGACGGATCGGGCCCGAGAAGGTCGGCGATCGATCGCCATCCGCGGCATTCCGATTGAGCGGCTTCCTTCAAGGGCGGTCTCCCAAATGGCGGCGCGTCAGGAAAGCCTCTATAGACCCGGGATTCCAGTTGCGGAAAAGGCCCATGCTCGATCTCCTGCTGACCGACGCGCGCATCGCCACCATGGATCCGGCCGTCGCCGGCCCCTATGGCGCGATCGAAGCGGGCGCGGTCGGCATCGCGGCGCGCCGCATCGCCTATGCAGGCCCCGCCGCCGGAGCGCCCCCTGCGCGCCAGGTCGAGTTCCTCGGCGGGCGATGGGTGACGCCGGCGCTCATCGACTGCCATACCCATCTCGTCTTCGCCGGGAACCGCGCGCGCGAGGTCGAGGCGCGCCAGAAGGGTGCGACCTATGAAGAGATTGCGCGCGCGGGCGGCGGCATCCTGTCGACGGTGCGCGCGACGCGCGCAGCAACGCTCGAGGACCTCGTCGAAAGCGCCCTGCCCCGCCTCGAGGCGCTCAGGCGCGGCGGCGTCGCGACGGTCGAGATCAAATCCGGCTACGGCCTCACCGCGGGCGAGGAAGAAAAGATGCTGATCGCCGCCGGCGAAGCGGCGCGCGCCGCCCGGATGCGGGTGAGGCGCACGCTTCTCGCCCTCCACGCCCTGCCGCCGGAATTCAAGACGGACCGCGAGGCCTATGTCCGCCTCGTCTGCGAACGGATGATTCCGTCGGTCGCCGCGGCGGGGCTCGCCGACGCCGTCGACGCCTTCTGCGAAAAGATCGCCTTCACGCTCGAAGAAACGCACGCCGTCTTCGATGCGGCGGCCAAGCACGGCCTGCGGGTCAAGCTCCACGCCGAGCAACTCTCCGACATGAAGGGCGCGCGCCTCGCCGCCGCCTTCCATGCGCTCTCCGCCGACCACCTCGAACATGCGGATGAGGACGGCGTCCTCGCCATGGCGGCGGCGGGGACCGTCGCGGTGCTGCTGCCCGGCGCCTTCTACGCCTTGAGGGAGACAAGGAAGCCGCCGGTCGACCTCTTCCGGCGCCATGGCGTGCCGATGGCGCTGGCGACCGATCTTAATCCCGGCACCTCGCCGATGCTGTCGCCGACGCTCGCCCTCAATCTCGGCGCGACGCTCTTCGGCCTGACGCCGGAAGAATGCCTCGCCGGCATGACGCACCATGCCGCGCGCGCCCTCGGCCTTGACGGGGAATGCGGCATGATCAGAAAGGGCCTCGCCGCCGACCTCGCCGTCTGGGCGGTCGATCATCCTGCCGAACTCAGCTACTGGATCGGCCATCCGGGACCCGACGCGCTTTTTATCGGCGGGACCGCCGTCGAGGAGCATTGATGGACATCACGCAGATACCGCCGGGCCGCAAGCCGCCGCACGAGGTCAACGCCTTCATCGAAATCCCGCAGGGCGGCCAGCCGGTGAAATACGAGCTCGACGGAAAGTCGGGCGCGCTGTTCGTCGACCGCTTCCTCCATACCTCGATGATCTATCCGTCGAATTACGGCTTCATTCCGGGAACGCTCGGCGAGGACGGCGACACGCTCGACATTCTCGTGGTCACGCCGATGCCGGTCGTCGCCGGCGCGGTCATCCGCTCGCGGCCTGTCGGCGTCCTCCTCATGGAGGACGAGAAGGGCGTTGATGAAAAGATCCTCGCCGTGCCGGTCGACGCGCTCAATCCCTTCTACAAGGACGTGAAGACGCACAAGGACCTGCCGCCCCTACTCGTCCAGCAGATCGAGCACTTCTTCAGGCACTACAAGGATCTCGAGCCCGGCAAGACGGCGAGCGTCGGCGCATGGGGCACGCTGAAGATCGCGCATGAGCGCATCATGGCCGGCGTCGACCGCTTCATCAAAAAGGGTTGGAAATGACCGGAACCCGCCGCAACGCCCGCACCGTCAGGGCGCGCAGGGGCGCCGAGAAGACGGCGAAGCACTGGACGACCGAAGCGGCCGTCCGGATGCTGATGAACAATCTCGACCCCGAGGTCGCCGAGGACCCGCACGGCCTCGTCGTCTATGGCGGCGTCGGACGCGCCGCGCGCGACTGGGAATGTTTCGACCGCATTGTCGAAACGCTCGAACGCCTCAACGAGGACGAAACGCTGCTCGTCCAGTCCGGCAAGCCGGTCGGCGTCTTTCCGACGCACAAGGACGCCCCGCGCGTCCTCATCGCCAATTCGAACCTCGTGCCGAAATGGGCGACTTGGGAGCATTTCAACGCGCTCGATAAAAAAGGTCTCATGATGTACGGCCAGATGACGGCCGGCTCGTGGATCTATATCGGCACGCAAGGGATCGTTCAGGGCACTTATGAAACCTTCGCCGAGATGGGCCGCCAGCATTACGGCGGCGATCTCGGCGGGCGCTGGATCCTGACCGCAGGCCTCGGCGGGATGGGCGGCGCGCAGCCGCTCGCCGCGGTGATGGCGGGGGCCTCCTGCCTTGCGATCGAGTGCCAGCCCTCGCGCATCGAGAAGCGGCTCGAGACGCGCTATCTCGACGAAAGGGCGGACGATCTCGACGACGCGCTCCGGCGCATTGCGCGCTACACGAAGGAAAAGCGCGCGATCTCGGTCGGGCTGCTCGGAAACGCGGCGGAAGTTCTCCCGGAACTGATCAAGCGCGGCGTCAGGCCCGACGCCGTCACCGACCAGACCTCGGCGCATGATCCCGTCAACGGCTATCTCCCGGCCGGCTGGACGGTCGACCAATGGATGAGCGCGCGCGAGCGCGATCCGAAGCGGGTCGAGCGCGAGGCGCGCGCCTCGATGGCGCGCCATGTCGAGGCGATGCTCGCCTTCAAGGCAATGGGCGTTCCTGTCTTCGATTATGGCAACAACATCCGCCAGGTCGCGCGCGATGAAGGCGTCACGCACGCCTTCGATTTTCCGGGCTTCGTGCTGGCCTATGTGCGCCCGCTGTTCTGCAAGGGCGTCGGGCCGTTCCGCTGGGCCGCCCTGTCGGGCGACCCCGATGACATCTTTCGCACCGACGCGCGCGTGAAGGAACTCATTCCCGATGACGCGCATCTTCATCGCTGGCTCGACATGGCGAGGGAGCGGATCAGGTTCCAGGGCCTGCCTGCGCGCATCTGCTGGGTGGGATTGGGCGAGCGCTGCCGCCTCGGTCTCGCCTTCAACGAGATGGTCGCGAAGGGCGAGGTGAAAGCGCCGATCGTCATCGGCCGTGATCATCTCGATTCGGGCTCCGTCGCCTCGCCCAACCGCGAGACCGAGGCGATGAAAGACGGCTCGGACGCCGTCTCCGACTGGCCGCTCCTCAATGCGCTCCTCAACACCGCGTCGGGCGCGACCTGGGTTTCGCTTCATCATGGCGGCGGCGTCGGCATGGGCTATTCGCAGCATGCGGGCATGGTGATCGTCGCGGACGGCACGGAAGACGCCGCGCGGCGCCTGAAGCGCGTGCTCTGGAACGATCCCGGCACGGGCGTCATGCGCCATGCGGACGCCGGTTACGAAATCGCCGTCGATTGCGCGCGTGAAAAGGGCCTCGATTTGCCGATGGTGACGCGATGACAATCACCCTCACGCCCGGCGCCGTCACGCTCGCCGATCTCCGCGCCGTCTGGAACGGCGCCGGCGTTGCGCTTTGCGCTGACGGTTTCGCCGCGGTCGAGCGCGCGGCGGCGAGCGTTGCACGCATCGTCGCCGCGGGCGAGACGGTTTACGGGCTCAACACCGGCTTCGGGCTTCTCGCGCATACGCGCATTCCGAATGAGCGCCTTGTCGAACTGCAGAAGAAAATCGTCTTGAGTCACGCCTGCGGGCTCGGGGCCGCGCTCGACGACCGCATTACGCGGATGATCCTTGCGCTGAAGGTCATCGGCCTGGCGCGCGGCGCCTCGGGCGTCCGGCGTATCGTCGTCGAGCGGCTGCTCGATTTTCTCGCGAAAGGGCTCCTGCCGGTAATCTCGGAACAGGGCTCGGTCGGCGCGTCGGGCGATCTCGCCCCCCTCGCCCACATGACCGCGGCGATGATGGGCGTCGGCGCGATCCGCATGAAGGGCGAGACGATGCCGGCGGCGAAGGCGCTCGGCCTCGCCGGCCTTTCCCCGCTCGAGCTCGGGCCGAAAGAGGGGCTTGCGCTTCTCAACGGCACGCAGGTCTCGACCGCGATCGCGCTCGACGCGCTGTTCAAGGCCGAGCATGTCTTCGGCGCCGCGCTTTGCGCCGGCGCGCTTTCGGTCGATGCGCTCAAGGGCTCGATGGCGCCCTTCGATCCGCGCATCCACGGCTTGCGCGGCCATCAGGGGCAGATCGACGTGGCGCGCGCCATCCGCGCGCTGCTCGAAGGAAGCGCGATCAATCTTTCGCATATCGACTGCGACCGCGTGCAGGACCCCTATTCCTTCCGCTGCCAGCCGCAGGTGATGGGCGCCTGCCTCGACCTCCTCCGACACGCGGCGCGGACGTTGACGATCGAGGCGAACGCCGTCACCGACAATCCGCTGATCTTCCCCGAGGCGGATGAAGCGATCTCGGGCGGCAATTTCCACGCCGAGCCCATCGCCTTCGCAAGCGACATGATCGCCATGGCGCTCTGCGAGACGGGCTCGATCAGCGAACGGCGCATCGCCATTCTCGTCGATCCGAAGATGAGCGGGCTGCCAGCGTTTCTCGTCGCCGACGGCGGCGTCAATTCGGGCTTCATGATCGCGCAGGTGACGGCGGCCGCGCTCGTCTCAGAGAACAAATCGATGGCGTTCCCGGGCAGCGTCGATTCGATCCCGACCTCGGCGAACCAGGAAGACCATGTGTCGATGGCGACGGGCGCGGCGCGCAAGGCGGGACGCATCGCCGTCAACGCCGCCGGCGTGATCGGCGTCGAACTTCTCGCCGCCGCGCAGGGTCTCGAATTCCATGCGCCGCTCAAGACCTCCGCGCCCCTCGAACGCGTGCGCGCCGCCGTGCGCGCAAAGGCCGCGCCCTGGACCGAGGACCGCTATTTCGCGGATGAGCTCGCCGCGCTCCAGCAGGAAACGCTGGAAAACCCGCTTTTCGTGGACCTTGCCGGCGTTTCCTTCGCGCCCTGACCGTTTCGTCGCGGCAGGGCCTCGTCTGGCGCCATCTTTCGGCCATTCCGGTTGCCGAAGCGGGGCGCCGGCGGCATTCTCCGCCGCCGAAACGAGGAGGGCGCGGGCGCAAGGCTCCGACGCCCCAACGGGTATGGAGACAGAACCTTGAAGAAGCATCTCGCCGCGTCCGCGGCCGCCATTGCGATCGCGCTCGGAGGCGCGCCCCTGATGACCGAAGCCGCCTATGCTGAGACGCAAGCCGCCGCCGCAGCGCCCGCGAGCCTCGCCCCCGACAATCCGATGATCGCCGACTGGACCGGCCCCTATGGCGGCGTGCCGCCCTGGGACAGAATCGTCGTTTCCGACTTCATTCCGGCCTTCGACCATGCGATCGCGACGGCGCGCGCCGAAATCAACGCCATCGCCGCGAACACGAAAAAGCCGACCTTCGAGAATACGATCGTCGCGATCGAGAAGGCGGGCGCTGAGCTGACGCGCCTGCAAAATCTCTTCGGCGTCTATTCCGGCAACCTCAATGTCGGCGAAGTGCCGGACATCGAGCTTGTCGTCTATCCCAAGCTCGCCGCTTTCGGCGATGAGGTGAACCAGAACGAGGCGCTCTTCAGGCGCGTCGCGGCCGTCTATAACGGCAAGGAGATGAAGAAACTGAAGCCCGAAGAGCGCCGGCTCGTCGAGGACCGCTACAAGGGCTTCGTCCGCAACGGCGCCAATCTCGACGCGGCCGGCAAGGCGCGCGTTGCGGAGATCAACCAGCGCCTCGCCACGCTCGGCACGCAGTTCACGCAGAACCAGCTGAAGGATGAAGAAGCCTTCACGCTGATCGCCAGCAAGGCGGACCTTAAGGGCCTGCCCCAATCGCTCGTCGACGGCTACGCCGAAACCGCCAAGGCGAAGGGCGAGGCCGGCAAATGGGCGGTCGCCAACACGCGTTCGGCGGTCGATCCCTTCCTCACCTATGCGGAGAACCGCGGCTTGCGAGAGAAAGTCTGGCGCGCCTTCGTCAATCGCGGCGACAATGGCGGGGCGACCGACAACAACGCCATCATCGCCGAGACGCTGAAGCTGCGCGCCGAACGCTCGAAGCTGCTCGGCTATCCGACCTATGCGCACTGGGCGATCGAGCGGCAGATGGCGAAGACGCCCGAAGCCGCGATGGACCTCATGATGAGCGTCTGGCCGAAGGCGGTCGCGCGGGTCAGGGAAGAAGTCGCCGACATGCAGGCCGTCGCCGACAAGGAAGGCGCCAAGATCAAGATCGAGCCCTGGGACTACCGCTTTTACGCCGAGAAAGTCCGCAAGGCGAAATACGACCTCGACTTCAATGAGGTGAAACCCTACATGCAGATGGAGAAGCTGCGCGAGGGAATGTTCTGGGTCGCGGGCGAGCTTTACGGCCTCAAATTCGAACCCGTCAGCGACGCGCCGGTCTTCCATCCCGACGTGCGCGTCTGGAAGGTGACCGACGGCGCGGGCGCCTTCGCCGGCCTCTGGTATTTCGACCCCTACGCCCGGCCCGGCAAGAACTCCGGCGCGTGGATGACGGAATATCGCGGCCAGCAGAAGCTCGCCGGCGACATCCAGCCGATCGTCTCCAACAACTGCAATTACATCAAGGGAAAGCCGGGCGAGCCGGTGCTGATCTCGTGGGATGACGCCGAAACGCTGTTCCACGAATTCGGCCATGCGCTGCACGGCCTGCTCTCCGACGTCAAATATCCCTCGCAGGCGGGAACCAATGTGCCGCGCGACTATGTCGAGTTCCCGAGCCAGGTGATGGAGCGCTGGCTGTCGACGCCGGAAGTGATGAGCCGCTTCCTCGTCCACTACAAAACCGGCGAGCCGCTGCCGCAGGCGCTCGCCGACAAGATCAAGCGCGCCAAGACCTTCAATCAGGGCTTTGCAACGGTCGAGTTCCTCGCCAGCGCGCTCGTCGACATGAAGCTGCACCTTGCCGGCGCGGCGGACATCGACCCCGACGCCTTCGAACGCGACACGCTCAAGGAGCTCGGCATGCCGTCCGAGATCGTGATGCGCCACCGCACGCCGCAGTTCGGGCACATCTTCTCGGGCGAAGGCTATGCGGCGGGCTATTACAGCTATCTCTGGGCCGATGCGATCACCGCCGACGCCGCCGAGGCCTTCATCGAGGCGGGAAGCTTCTATGACAAGGCGACGGCCAAGCGCTTCCACGACGCCATCATGTCGGTCGGCGACTCGATCGATCCCGCGGAAGGCTTCCGGAGATTCCGCGGCCGCGATGTCGACACGAAAGCGCTGCTGCGCGATCGCGGCTTCCCGGTCGACTGAGCGCGACGCGCCGCGGCGCTGAAGCCGCGGCTTCAGCCGGCGCCGACGCTTTCCGGAAGATCCGGAAGCTTCGGAAAAAATGCGCAGGGGCCGTCCGCGGGCGGCCCCTCTTCCATTCGTCGCGCAAGGGATGGCGCCGGCTCATGCGCAGGATTTTTCACCCGCCGAACGAACCGGACTTTTCAACGGGCGGCGTTCGCGCCGGCCCGAGAACGAAAATCGCGCGGGAGACAAAAGCCCCCGCGCGACCCGGCTGCGCTGGAGGCAGGGCCCGAAGGAGAAAGGCGTCCATTAGGATAATCAATTAGGGTTAAATCCCCCCGCCGGTTGGGCCTCGCCCGCTAGAGGGGAAGCTCCGTCGTCGCCTTGATTTCGCGCAGCGCGATCGCCGAGCGCACCTGCCGCACTTCGGGAAGCTCGAGCAGGAATTTCTGCAGGAAGCGGTCATAGTCCGCGATGTCGCGCGCGACGATGCGCAGCGTGAAATCAGCATCGCCGGTCGTCGCGTAGCAATCGAGGACCTCCGGCCGAGCGCGGATCTTCCTTTCGATCTCGGCGACGGCTTTCGCGTGCTGGCGCTCGATCGTGACATGAACGAAGGCGACGACCGAGAAGCCGAGCTTCTCGCGGTCGAGAACGGCGTTGAAGCCCCTGACGGCGCCGCTCTCTTCGAGCGCCTTGAGGCGCCGCCAGCAGGTCGCCGCCGACGCCCCCGCGAGGTCGCCAAGCTCCTGCGCGGAGAGACGACCCTTTCGCTGCAATGCAGAAAGGATGCGCCTGTCGAGATCATCAAGCTCAATCATGCAACATATGTTTCATATTGTCCTTCCCGGCGCAATGAACATGCCGCGCCGGGCGGGCCGCAGCCCCGAATCGCCGGGTTCCTTTCGGGCAAATCGGCTATGCCGTCGGCCGGGATGGAGGCCCCGCCGATGACCGCCGCCGCGCCAAAGCTCGACGCCTATGACCTCGACGACCGCTACCGGCGGCGGGCGGGCCGCGTTTTCCTCACCGGCACGCAGGCGCTCGTCGCCATCATGCTGCACCAGCGCCGGCTCGACCGCGCGGCGGGCCTAAACACTGCAGGCTTCGTCTCCGGCTATCGCGGCTCGCCTTTGGGCGCCGTCGATCAGGCGCTGTGGCGCGCGAAGACATTTCTCGCCGAGGAGCAGATCGAGTTCCTGCCCGCGATCAACGAAGACCTCGCGGCGACGGCCGTCCTCGGCACGCAGCAGGTCGAGCTTGAGGAAAGCCGCGCCGTCGATGGCGTGTTTTCCATGTGGTATGGCAAGGGGCCGGGCGTTGATCGCGCCGGCGACGCGCTGAAGCACGGCAACGCCTACGGATCATCCCCGCATGGCGGGGTTCTCGTCGTCGCCGGCGACGATCATGGCTGCGCCTCCTCGTCGATGTCCCACCAGTCGGACGTCGCCTTCATGTCCTGGTACATGCCGACGCTCAATCCCGCGTCGGTCGCGGAATATATCGATTTCGGCCTTTACGGCTTCGCGCTGTCGCGCTTTTCCGGCATGTGGGTCGGCTTCAAGGGGATTTCCGAAACCGTCGAAAGCGCGGCGAGCGTCACGATCTCCCCGCCGCCGTCCTTCCGGCTGCCGGCGGACTTCATCATGCCGGAGGGCGGGCTCAATCTCCGCTGGCCGGACCTTCCCGGCATGCAGATCGAACGGCGGATGAAGTTCAAGAAGGAGGCGGTGAGGGCCTTCGCGCGCGCCAATCCGATCGACCGCGCGATATGGAACGTCGCCGGCGCCCGCTACGGAATCATTACGACCGGCAAGGCGCACCTCGACGTCATGGAGGCGCTCGCGCTTCTGGGGATCGACGGACCCCGCGCGCGCGCGATCGGCCTTGACGTTTACAAGGTCGGGATCGTCTGGCCGCTCGAGAACGCCGGCGCGGAACGCTTCATGGCGGGCAAGGAGGAAGTGCTCGTCGTCGAGGAAAAGCGCGGCATCATCGAAAGTCAGCTTAAAGAGTATATATACGACCGCGCGGTCGCCAA
>Ga0073934_10011377_pt1 | contig 10785 bp, 7 predicted proteins | sample LarsenN4metaG_FD_76834 | JGI IMG/M metagenome (GOLD analysis project Ga0073934, IMG submission 76834) | Hot spring sediment bacterial and archeal communities from British Columbia, Canada, to study Microbial Dark Matter (Phase II) - Larsen... ...
CCCTGGGCCGCGTAGGACGTCGTGAGCTCCCTGGGCGACCGCACGATCCACGGGAGCAGGGCGCTGTACGTGGGGCGGACGAGCGCCAGGACCCATCCCGAGGAGGCCGCGAGCAGGTACACGATCGGAGCGGCGGCCCCGACGACCATCACAACGCCCGCGGCGATCGTGAGCGTCGTCAGCGAGACGAACACGAGCAGGAGCACGCGACGACGGTCGTACCGATCGCCCAGGGCCGAGCCGACCGAGGCGACGACCGCCGCGGGGATCATCTGCAGCAGTGCGACGAGCCCGACCATCTGCATGCCGCCGTCACGGAAGGCGTAGACGAACAGCGCGATGAACGCACCCCACTCCGTCAGCGAGAACGCCAGGTACGCGATCTGCGCCCGGGCGAGCTCGCGCGAGCGGAACGAGTCGGTGAACGCACGTCCGGAAGCGCCGAGGTCGCGACGGATCTCCCCCCACGCGGTGAGGTCATCGTCCGACTCCGGTGTGGAACCGCCGTCACCCTCCGGAGGCGCTCCGGCCTCATCCCCGTCGGACATGGCGCGCACTCTGACCGGAACGCCGCGCTGGCGCAAGCCGCCGGTTCCGGTCGAGCATCAGGTCCCGAAGGAGAGCGCGGCCGCGACGGCGAAGCCGAGGGCCGTGGCGAGGCCGACGGCCTTGCGGTGCGCGCTCGAGCGAGCCTCCCGGTAGGCCTCGGGGATCATCTCGTCGGCGAGCATCGTGAGGATCGAGCCAGCGGCGAAGGCCTGGATCGCCGCGATCCACTCGCCCGGCGCGTCCTGAAGCAGCGCGAACCCGAGGAGGGACGCCAGGGCGGAGGCGAGAACCACCACCGACCACATGGCCGTCACCTTGGCCTTCGACCATCCGTCCTCCACGAGGTCGCTCGTCGCGGAGATGGCCTCGGGCACGTTCGAGAGGAACACGGCGACGAGCACGGCCACGCTCACCGAGCCGCCTCCGATCAGCGAGATCCCGATCACGGCCGACTCGGGGATCCCGTCGAGCACGGCGCCGAGCACGATCGCGAGCCCGCCGCCACCCGTCCCCGAGCCGGCACGGCGCTCGATCGCCTCGTCCCCGACGAAGAAGACGAGGGCGCCGGCCGAGAACCCCGCCGCGACGGCCAGACCGCTGGCCGAGACCGCCACGGCCTCCTCCACGAGCTCGTACGCGACCGCGCTGATCAGGACGCCCGATCCGAACGCCATCACCAGCGCGAGCGTCCGGTGACGCATCCGGACCCGGAACGCGATGAGCGCGCCGAGGAGCAAGGACGAGGCGGCAAGCGCACCCCAGAGCGCAGCCTCGCCCATCCGTCACCCCGCCCTCGGCTCGAACCGCGCCGTGAAATGCCGGAGCTGCGGCGGCTGCTCGACGATCCGGTAGCCGCCGAGCTCCGAGGCGCGCTCGGCGACCGCCGTCACGACCTCGATCACGTAGTCGACGTGGCTCTGCGTGTACGTGCGCCGCGGGATCGCCAGGCGCACCAGGTCCATCGCGGCGGGCTCCTCCGTCCCGTCTGGATGGCGCCCGAACATCACCGTGCCGATCTCGACCCCGCGGATCCCCCCCGCCTCGTACAGCGCGACGGCGAGGGATTGACCCGGGTACGAGAGCGGCGGCACGTGCGGCAGGAGCGCGCGGGCGTCGAGGTAGACGGCATGTCCGCCCGCGGGCTTCACGATCGGCACACCGGCTCGGTCGAGAGCGTCGGCCAGGTACTCCGTCGAGCGCACCCTGTAGCGGAGGTAGTGCTCGTCCACGCACTCGCGCAGGCCCTGGGCGATCGCCTCGAGGTCCCGGCCGGCAAGCCCGCCGTAGGTGACGTACCCCTCCGTGAGGATCAGGAGGTTCCGGCACCGCTCGGCCAGTGCGTCGTCGCGCACCGCCAGCCACCCGCCGATGTTGGCGAGCGGGTCCTTCTTCGCGCTCATCGTCATGCCGTCGGCCAGCCCCGCGACCTCGCGCACGATGTCCGGGATCGTGCGATCGGCCTGGCCGGGCTCGCGCAGCTTGATGAACCACGCGTTCTCGGCGAAGCGGCATGCGTCCAGGAACAGCGGCACCCCGAACCGGTCGCACAGGTCCCGGACGCCGCGGAGGTTCTCGAGCGAGACCGGCTGCCCCCCGCCCGAGTTGTTCGTGATGGTGACGAACACGACCGGCACATCGCCCGCGCGGTCGGCGAGCAGCCTCTCGAGTCGAGCGAGATCCATGTTGCCCTTGAAGGGGTGGATCGCCTGCGGCTCGAGCCCCTCGGGGATCACCAGGTCCACCGCCTCGGCGCCGGTGAACTCCACGTTCGCGCGCGTGGTGTCGAAGTGGGTGTTGTTCGGGACCACCTTGCCCGGGCCGCCGAGCACGCCGAAGAGGATCCTCTCGGCCGCTCGGCCCTGGTGGGTGGGGATCACGTGCGGGAACGGGAACAGCTCCTGCACAGCCTCGAGGAACGTGTACCAGGAGGGCGAGCCGGCGTAGGACTCGTCGCCGTGCTGGATCGCAGCCCACTGGTCCCGGCTCATCGCCCCGGTCCCGGAGTCCGTCAGCAGGTCGATCAGCACGTCGTCGGCGTGCAGCCGGAACAGGTTGAAGCCGGCCTCGCGGATCTTCGACCGGCGCTCGTCCTCCGTGAGGAACCGCAGCGGCTCGACCGAGTGGATGCGGAACGGCTCGATGATCGTGCGGAACCCGTAGGGCACGACGCGATGCTATCCGAGCCGGGCGCCGCAGGGCGTGACTGCGGCGGTTCCCCGGACCGGGCGTACGCTGGTCCCGTGGCCCTGCGCGCGTTCTTCGGGCAGTACCCGCTCGATCACTCGACCGAGCCGATCGAGGGCTGGCGCGCGTGGCGCCTGCGAAGGAACGACGCGGGAGCCATGCGGATCGCCCCGACGACGCCGCGCCCGGACTGGGAGCCCGGGGTCCAGATCCACGCCACCTGCTCGGCCGCCCACACCCGCGAGTACATGATCTACAACCCCGAGCTCGCGGAGTTCCATCGGAGCCCCGAGCCCGGCTGTACCTGCGGGATCCACGCCATGAAGGAGCCGATCCGCCTCCGCCGCTCGCGACCGGGCAAGACGGCCGGTGTGATCGGAACGGTCGCGATGTGGGGCCGGGTGATCGAGCACACGAAGGGCTGGCGTGCCGAGTTCGCCTACCCGGCCCGGCTGCGGCTGATCTGCGTCTGGTGCCTATGGAGCGGCAACCTCCCGGGTCTCCCCGACCACGTGCTCGACCGCGGGGGGGACCTCCTGCCCGTGTGCGAGGAGCACCTGCGCGAGCCCAAGGCGGTCGGTGCCCAGCTCGAGGTCCGCCCGGTCGAGAACGAGATGCTCGACACCTACGGCGTCGAGCTGCTGCCGGTGGAGCTGCTCAGCCCTCGGGCGTGAGGCCGATCTCCCGCGCGACGAGCTGGAGCCCTTCGATCGACACGGCCAGGAACTCCTCGAGCGGGAGGCCGATCCCCTCTTCCACCCCGTAGACCTCGTCGCGGTTGACGCCGGGTGCGAACGCCTTCTCCTTCAGCTTCTTCTTCACGCTCGACACCTTCATCCCCACCGCCCGTTCGGGGCGCACCAGCGCGGCGGCCACCAGGAGCCCGGCCACCGCATCGGCGTGGACGACCGCCTTGGACATCAGGTCCGTGCGGTACGGCTCGTAGGCGTGGGCGAGGACGCCGTTCACGACCCGCTCGTCGACCCCAGCTTCGCGGAGCCACCCCGCCGCGACCTCCGCGTGGCCGACGCCGTCCTCGCCGGTGACGTCCTGGTCCAGGTCGTGGAACAGCCCGGTGAGCGCCCAGAGATCCTCGTCCTCGCCGAACCGCCGGGCGAGGGCGCGCATCACACCTTCCACCGAGATCAGGTGCCGGACCGTCGTGTCCTTCAACGTCTTCTCGCGGCAGAGCGAGAGCGCGATCTCTCGGTCCATCACGACAGCTTCATCGAGAACGGGACCGAGGCCAGGACCACCCTCGGCTCGAACAGCATGAGGCGCTTGACGAACAGCGCGTTCTGGTTGTGCAGGAGCAGGTGCCGCCACTTCGTGAGCACCAGCTCGGGGATCACGACCATGACGAGCGTGTCGGGGCGCGCCGTGAACCGACGGACCTCGTCGAGCATCGGGCCCGTGAGGTCGCGGAACGGCGTCTCGACGATGTCCAGGGGGATCCCGAGGCCCTTCTCGGCCCACTCGCGCTCCAGTCGGTACTCCTGCTCGGGATCCATGTCGAAGTACACCGCCCGCGTCTCGGCCGCTCCGAGCGACTGGGCGTAGTTCACGGCGCGGACGGTCGCGTCGTGGATCGCCGAGACGAACACCAGCGCCACGGTGCGCTGAGGGATGAGCGGTCGCCCGTCGGCGCCCACCGCGACCTTCGCACCAACCGGGACCGGGACGTCCGCCACGACCACGTTCGGTTCGCGCAGCAGCCCGGCCTTCAGCCGCACGAGCGCACGCGATCGAATGAGGTAGGAGGTCAGTCCGTCGCTCTCGATCAGCTCAGGCACCACGACCGTGATGAAGTCGCGATGCCGACAGGGGATCCCGCGGATGAATCCGCGCACACCGGCGAGCAGATCGTCCCCGTGGACCTGAAGGGGCTCGAGATCGGGCGCTCCCGGCGCGAACCTTCGCCACCGCTCCTGGAGGTCCACGGGGACCCCGTCGCTCACCGGGTACACGGCCCGCAGGTCCGAGGGTCGGATCGAGCGCACGTACCCGACCGCTTCGGCCGCCGCGTCATCGAGCTCGGAGACGAGCAGGACGACGTGATTGATGCCGATCCCTCCCACCGTCACTCGATCTCGCCGGAGCTCGCGGAAGATCGCCGTGTAGTGCCGATTGATCGACAGGAACATCGGCACGAGGAGCGCCATGAACAGCATCGAGAGCCACCCGCCGTCGTGGAACTTAGTGATGGTGACGACGACGAGCACGATCCCCGTTGTCATCGCTCCGACGACGTTGATGACGATCGACCGTTGCCATCCCTTCTGGGCATCCGGGCCCTTGTGGCGCTCGCGGAGCCAGTGACGGACCATGCCGCTCTGCGACAGCGTGAACGCCGTGAACACACCGATGACGTACATCTGGATCAGCCGCGTCAGGCTCGCATCGAACGCATAGATCATCAGCGATGAGACGGCCGCGAGGACGACGATCCCGTTCGAGAACACGAGGCGGTCACCGCGGTTGAGGAACTGGCGTGGCATGAACCGGTCACGCGCCAGGAAGAACGACAATCGCGGGAAGTCCTGGAACGCCGTGTTGGCCGCGAGGATCAGGATCGCCGCGCTGAAGAACTGGACGACGTAGAACCCAAGCCCGCCGTCGAAGATCGCGTTCGCGATCTGAGCGGGGATGGTCCGCACCTCGCTCGCCGTCGTCCCGGGGATGTGCGTGGCGAGCCACGAGATCCCCAGGAACATGGTGATCCCGATCGTCCCCATGATCGCCAGCGTCTCCGCCGCGTTGCGCGCCTGAGGTCGGCGGAACGCGGGGACGCCGTCGGCGATCGCCTCCACGCCGGTCAGCGCGGTGGCGCCGGACGAGAACGCGCGGAGGATGACGAACAGGCTGACCGCGCCGGCGGTCGTGGCGATGTTGTGGATCGGCTCCACCGGCTCGGTGGCCGGGCATCCCGTCGTGCACCTGATCAGACCCACGACGATCATCGTCAGCATCGAGGCCACGAACCCATAGGTCGGGATCGCGAACAGCAGCCCGGACTCCCGCGCTCCACGGAGGTTGGCGAACGTGACGAGCCAGACGAAGGCGATCGACAGGAAGACCCGGTGATCGATCGCCCAGGGGAAGGCCGAGCCGATCGCGTACACGCCGGCCACGATGGAGACCGTGACCGTCATCATGTAATCGACCAGGAGCGCCGCCGCCGCGATGAGGCCCGCGAACGTGCCGAGGTTGTCCTTGGCCACCAGGTAGGCACCGCCGCCCCGCGGGTAGGCGCGCACCGTCTGCCTGTACGAGGTCACCACGATCGCCATGAGGATCGCGATGGCTACAGAGATCGGCATGACGTACTGCTTGGTGGCCAGGCTCGCCGACAGCAGGACGATGAAGATCTCGCCTGTCGCGTACGCGACCGATGAGAGGGCGTCCGACGCGAAGACCGGCAGGGCCAGGACCTTCGGCAGCAGCGTGTGCTCCAGCCGGGCACTGGACATCGCTCGACCGACCAGGATCCGCTTGAGCAGACCCCCGGAGGTCGATCTGGACTTCGTCTGCACCGAGCCCATCCGGAGCCGTATCCTAGTGCGCCCTCGCGGCTAGGGTGATGGCTCGGCGATCCACCGGTAGCCGACCCCGGGCTCCGTGAGGATCAGGCTCGGAGCTGCTGCGTCGTCCCCGAGCTTGCTGCGCAGCGCGCGCACGTAGACCCTGAGGTAGTGGCTCTCCCGCCCGTATCCCTGCCCCCACACCTTGCGGAGCAGCCACGGATGTGTGAGGAGCTTGCCTGGGTTCGCGACGAGGGCCTCGAGGAGCCCGTACTCCGTCGGCGTCAGGTGAACGCGCTCGCCGCGCCGGGTCACGAGCCGTTTCGCGAGGTCGACCTCCAGGTCGCCGAAGCGCTGCACCGCAGGCGCCGGCTCATCAGGGTGGGTACGGCGCAGCGCGGCCCGCAGGCGCGCGAGGACCTCCTCCATCCCGAACGGCTTCGTCACGTAGTCGTCGGCTCCGGCGTCGAGGGCGGCGACCTTGTCGGCCTGCTGGTCGCGCACCGACAGCACGATGATCGGGATCTCGGAGAACGATCGGATCCGGCGGATCACCTCGGTCCCGTCGAGGTCGGGGAGCCCGAGGTCGAGGAACACGAGATCGGGCTCCGAGTCGGCCGCCCGCTCCACCCCTTCGAGGCCGGTACCGGCCGTCAGGACGTCGTGCCCGTGAGCCTGAAGGCTCGTCCGGAGTGCGCGCCTGATCTGGGGTTCGTCGTCCACCACCAGGACCCTCGTCATCACACAGGCTCCTGCACGATCGACGGCGCGTCGGCGGGCAGCTCGAAGACAACCGCGGCCCCGCCCGACGGCGAGCCCTCGATCCTGATCCGGCCGCCGTGCGCCCGGACGATGGCCCGTGCGATGGCCAGACCGAGACCGCTCCCGCCTCGGCCGCCCCCGGCCTCGGATCGGTAGAAGGGCTCGAAGACGCGCTCGCGCTCCTCAGACGGGATGCCCGGCCCCTGGTCGGCGACGCGCACCTGGACCCCGTCCCGCCACGGGACGATCGCGATCTGGATCTCCTTGTCAGGAGGCGTGAAGCGCACCGCGTTCTCGAGCACGTTCGTGAAGACCTGATCGATCTGCATGGCGTCCATCATCACGTCCGGAAGGTCCGGCCGGACCATCGTTCGCACCGACACCCTCTGGAGGGCCGGGCCCATACGATGGAGCACGGACTCGAGCACGTCCTCGATCGCCGTGAGCTGCTTCGTCGGGACGAGGGCTCCCGCCCTCACCTTCGCGAGGTCGAGGATGTTGCCCACCAACTGGTTCAGGCGGTCGGTCTCCTCCAGGACCGTTTGGAGCAGCTCTCGCTCCTGGGCCTGGTCGTGCACCGCCTCATCGTCGAGCAGGCTGGTCACGCTCGCCTTGATGGACGACAGGGGTGTGCGCAGGTCATGCGTGACGGAGGAGAAGAGCGCGGCCCGCATCTGGCTCGCCTCCGAGGACACCCGCGCGGCCTCGATCGCGGCATCGAACCTGGCGCGCTCGAGCGCGACCGAGATCTGCCGCGCGCAGGCCTCGAGCAGATCTCGGTCGGCCTCGGCGAGCGGGGGGACGCCATCGCGCCTGACGGCGACCAGCGTCCCATGGCGGTCCTCACCCGAGAGCATGGGGACCTCGATGCGCTCGCCGGACGAGCCGGGCCGCTCCCTGCACACCTCGACCCGCTCGTCCCCGACCTCGGCCAGGATGTCGCACCGCACGAGGTCGAACGGCTCGAGCAGGACCGTCGCGAGGTCGCCGAGCCGCCGATCGAGGGGATCGGGCGAGAGCAGCTTCGACGCGATGTAGTTCAGGAGCGCCGCCTCCCGTTCGCGGCGCGTGGCGCGCTGGCGCTCCGACAGCGCCCGAGCCAGCAGCGTCCCCACGATCGAGGAGACGAGGAGGAACACCAACAGGGCGATCAGGTCCTCTGTCTTGCCGACGCGGAACGTGAGCTCGGGCTCGGTGAAGAAGAAGTTCAGGCCCATGAAGGAGAGGAGCGACGCCGCGAGGCCACTCGGGATCCCCCCAAGGGCCGCCGCGACCACGACCGCCAGCAGGTAGAGGGAGGCCACGCCGGCGTCCTCGGCGACGTCTCCGAACAGCAGCCCGAGCAACGTCGCACACAGGGGGGCAACGACGGCGACAGCGGCGGCGAGCCCTGGCCGAGCCGGACGCATCGGACCCAGGATGCCGCGCGCCATGCCCTCACGGTAGCCCCTTTACGGCTTCTTCACGCTCAGCCCGCTCACGTTCACACATCGATCACGCATCGAGATCGAACCTCGTGGGTGGAGGCGTATGCCCGTGAAGACCATCTCGACAAGACCCCCGGTTCCATCCATCGACGAGGGGTCCCGCAGCGCGGGATCCATCAAGCCCCCCGGTCTCGCCTACGCCTTGAAGCGGACGATCCTCGGGCCGGTGCTGCCGACATCGCACCTGGCTCACGAAAGGCTCGGCAAGCCGACGGCGCTCGCCGTCTTCGCCTCGGACAACCTCTCCTCGGTCGCGTACGCGACCGAGGAGATCCTGAAGGTCGGTGTCCCCGCGATCGGAGCGGCCGCGTTCGGCCTTCTGATGCCGATCACGTACGGCATCTTGGCCGTGCTCGCCGTCCTGCTGTTCTCGTACCGTCAGACCATCAAGGCCTACCCCTCCGCGGGCGGCGCGTACATCGTCACGAAGGATAACTTCGGGCTGCTCCCGGCCCAGGTCGCAGGTGTCGCCCTCCTCACCGACTACGTCCTGACCGTCGCGGTCTCCGTCGCTGCCGGCATCGCCGCCATCACTTCCGCGGTTCCGAGCCTGTACCCGCACAGGGTCTGGCTGTCCGTGTTCTTCATCTGGTTCATCGCGTGGGGGAACCTCCGTGGAGTCCGGGAGTCAGGCCGGATGTTCGCCGTTCCCACCTACTTCTTCATCGCGATGATGTTCACGCTGCTCGTCGCGGGGGTCGTCCGGGCCGTCAGCGGGACGCTCCACCCACTGCCGCTCCCTGCCGAGGCCCTCGAGACGACCGGCGCGATCAGCGTGTTCCTCGTGCTCCATGCGTTCGCGTCCGGCGGCGCTGCGGTGACCGGAGTGGAGGCGATCTCCAACGGCGTCCCGGCCTTCAAGCCGCCCGAGTGGCGGAACGCGCGGACGACCCTGATGTGGATGGGGAGCCTGCTAGGGGTGATGTTCCTCGGCCTTTCATTCCTCGCCTTCCGCCTGCAGGTCGTGCCGACAGAGGAGCGGACCGTGATCTCGCAGGTGGGTCGGGCGGTGTTCGGCGCGGGGCCGGTCGGCTACGCCCTGTTCCTCGGCCTTCAGATCGGGACGATGTTGATCCTGATCCTGGCCGCGAACACGTCGTTCGCGGACTTCCCCCGGCTCGCGAACTTCCACGCCTCGGATCACTTCATGCCCAGGCAACTGACGAAGCGCGGCCAGCGACTGGTGTTCTCGAACGGCATCGTCGGCCTCGCGCTCGCCGCCACGGCGCTGGTCGTCCTGTTCCGGGCCGATGTCCACCGGCTCATCCCCCTGTACGCGATCGGCGTGTTCACCTCGTTCACCCTGTCGCAGGCAGGCATGGCCCGCCGGCACCTGCGAATGAGGGAGCCGGGGTGGCGTCGAGGGCTCTTGATCAATGGTCTCGGCGCGGTCACCACCGCGGTGGTGACGCTGGTCGTCGCGGTGACGAAGTTCACGCACGGTGCCTGGGCGGTCATGCTCTTCGTCCCCGTGATGGTCTGGCTGCTCATCCGCATGAACCGTGCGTACCGGGACGAGCTGGTCGCTCTGGAGGACGGGCTCGCCCGCTTCCGGTCCCGCAGTCACGAGCGGCCCGCGGTGCTGCTCGTCGTCGACGACATCGATCGCGCCACCCTGCATGCGCTCCAGTACGCACGGACGATGGGCGCATCCAGCGCGCGCGCCGTCCACCTGAGCGATGGCGCGGGCGCCGAGGCGCTCAGGGAGCGGTGGGCGGCGCTCGGGGTCGACGTGCCTCTCGCCGTCGTAGCGGAGAACGGAGGTCGGGGCGAGGCTCTCCGCTCCTACGTGGGATCGCTGCCTGGGACCGGCGACGTCAACGTGATCCTCCCGCGACCGGCGCGGCCACCGACCCTACGCGAGCGACGGGCGCGCCTCGCCCTCTCGCGGGCCCTCTCACCGCATGGACGAGCCCGCATCACCGTCGTGCGGGATCACGATGGACCCGGGCACCCGCTCATGAGGGGCCCCGACGGCCAGAGCCGCGTGCGGCTCACGCCGCGGGCGCAGCACAGGGTCGTCGTCCCGGTCGACAAGGCAGACCGCGCGACGCTCCGAGGGATCCGGTTCGCGATGTCGCTCGGTGCCACGGAGGTCCGCGCGGTCCACGCCGCGGTCGATCACGATGGTCAAGCGGCGCTGATCGCGCGTTGGATGGAGCTCGGACTCCCGGTGAAGCTCGACGTGATCGAGTGCTGGGACCGGAACGTCGCACGCTCGCTCGAGGGGTACGTCGTGGAGTTGATGCACGGCGACGCCGAGATCACCGTGGTGCTCGCTC
>Ga0073934_10011379_pt1 | contig 10782 bp, 10 predicted proteins | sample LarsenN4metaG_FD_76834 | JGI IMG/M metagenome (GOLD analysis project Ga0073934, IMG submission 76834) | Hot spring sediment bacterial and archeal communities from British Columbia, Canada, to study Microbial Dark Matter (Phase II) - Larsen... ...
TAATGAGGTTATGGAAATAAGCGACCGTATTACGGTTTTGCATAAAGGACAAGCAGTAGCAACCGTCAACAAGGAGTCAACCAACATTAATCACCTGACAGAGCTCATGGTTGGCCGGCCTGTGGATCTGTCAATCAAAAGAGTACAAACGGAAATCAGGGACCCTATTCTTAAAACAAATAATCTTACCGCTCTGGATGAAGAAAAGGTAACTGTATTGGATAACGTGAGCTTTACCCTGTCCAAGGGTGAAATACTTGGTATCGCCGGAGTAGCGGGCAGCGGACAGAAGGAGCTCTGCGAAGCCATAGCAGGCTTATACCCTGTCTCAGGCGGTGAAATTCTCTATGAAAATGAAAGCATTGTAGGAAAAAGTCCCAGGGACATAATAAGGAAGGGTATCAGCATGAGTTTTATCCCAGAGGATAGATTGGGTATGGGGCTTGTGGCTTCCATGGATATGGTGGACAACTTGATACTCAAGGATTACCAGAACCAGAAAGGCTTTTTGTTAAGCCGTCATCCTGCAAGGATTAAAGCAGAAAAGCTGATTAAAAAGCTTGATATTAAAACACCAGGAATTCACCATCCCGTAAAGCAGCTTTCGGGGGGTAATATTCAAAAGGTACTTCTGGGAAGAGAGCTGGAATCCAATCCCCACCTCCTTATTACGGCATACCCCGTCAGAGGATTGGATATAGGCGCATCCTATACAATATATGATTTGTTGAATGAGCAAAAAGCTAAAAATGTAGCCATCCTCTATATTGGAGAAGATCTTGACGTATTGATGGAGCTTTGCGACAGGATTATGGTCCTCTGTGACGGCAAGGTCACGGGCATCGTTGACGCCGGCTCAGTTACAAAGGAACAGTTAGGCCTGATGATGGCCGGAGAAACCCTTGAAAAAATAGCAGCGGGGGGTGTTATAAATGGTTAGAATTGTCAAACGGACCGGTGTAACCAAGACCCAGTCGGTATACTTCCGCTTGCTGGCTGTATTATTGGCATTGGTATCTTCAGGTGTATTCATACTCATACTGGGTCACAACCCCCTTGACGTATACAAGGCTATGCTTAAAGGTGCATTCGGAAACATGTACGGTTTCAAGGAGACTATCATTCTTGCAATACCGCTTGTTGTAACCTCCCTTGGAATAGCAGTAGCTTTCAAAATGAAGTTTTGGAATATAGGCGCTGAAGGTCAGATTTTTATGGGAGCCTTTGCAGCAAGCTTTTTCGCGCTTCAGTTCCCGAATCTGCCAAGGCCTGTGCTGCTGATCGTTATGGCAGTGGCAGGTATTATAGGTGGTGGCTTATGGGCCTTGGTACCTGCAATTTTCAAAGCCCAATTCGGCACTAATGAAACACTGTTTACCCTGATGATGAACTATATTGCATTAAAATGGGTAACTTATCTGCAGTACGGCCCCTGGAGAGACCCCAAAGCAAATGGATTCCCCCAAATAGCAAGTTTCAGCGATAATGCAACCCTGCCAAGGCTATTCGGTATACACATAGGCTGGGTTATAGCCCTTATACTGATAGCTGTCATGTATATTTTCATCCACTATACAAAAAAGGGTTATGAAATAGCCGTTATAGGTGAAAGTGAAAACACGGCGCGGTACGCAGGCATGAACGTCAAAAAAATAGTAGTAACTGCAATTTTGCTAAGCGGCGGATTATGCGGCCTGGCCGGAATGATACAGGCATCCGGCGTAAACGGTACCCTTTCGGTGGATGTCTCAGGAGGTGTAGGCTATACAGCTATAATCACAACCTGGCTGGGCCAGCTCAGCGCTCCCATAATTCTTGTTGTCTCCTTCCTCTTTGCGGTATTGGTCCAAGGAGGAGCCTATATACAGACGGTATTTCAGATTCCTCAGGCAGCAGCATCTTTACTGCAGGGTATGATATTGTTCTTTGTATTGGGAAGCGAATTCTTCATCCAGTATAAATTGGTAATTAAGAAGGTACTTACACATAAGTTGGAAAAGGAGGGGATTTAAATGGATTATGCCGCTTTTATGGCGTATGCCGTATTATTTTTAACTGCCGCAGTTAAAGCCGGTACCCCTCTTCTATATGCTACCCTGGGAGAAGCTATCACAGAGCGTTCCGGCAACCTTAACCTGGGGGTTGAAGGTATGATGCTTATGGGTGCAATAACCGGCTTCCAAATAGGTGCATCTACAAATAATCCTGTATTGGCTATTCTTGCTTCTTTGGCTGCAGGAGCGCTTGGTGCGTTTATTTATGCTTTTCTGACGGTTACACTCAGAGCAAATCAGGTTGTATCCGGTTTGTCTCTTACCATTTTCGGTGCGGGTATTTCAGGTTTTGCAGGCCAGAAGCTTGCAGGTCAGCCGGTTTCTGAGGAACTCAAGTCATGGTTTGTACAAATAAAAATTCCTCTGCTTGGAGATATACCAGGATTGGGACAAATTTTATTCAATCATAACATACTTGTATATTTAGGGTATATTATTGCTATATGTACAGGTATATACCTGTTCCGTACAAAAAAGGGATTAAACTTAAGGGCAATTGGTGAAAATCCTGCTGCAGCCGATGCCTCCGGTATCAATGTTTCACTTTACAAGTATGCGCATATTCTTGCCGGAGGAGCTTTATGCGGTATGGGTGGCGCTTATTTGTCACTTATACACGTAGGAGCCTGGCAGCCCAATATTACGGCAGGCAGAGGCTGGATTGCCGTAGCTCTTGTAATTTTTACTGCCTGGAGCCCTTACAAGGCTTTGATTGGCGCATATTTCTTTGGTGCACTTGATATGCTGGGCTTATACCTGCAGAAATTCGATATAAAAGTGTCCCAATACATTCTGGATATGACACCCTATGCCGTTACTATTCTTGTACTGGTAATTACATCTATCAGAAAGTCCAAAGAGAATTCTCCTCCAAAGGCATTGGGGGAACCGTATTTCCGCGAAGACCGGTAAAACAACCACAGGTTTATGTTTATCAAAAGGATGCCGGATATTTCCGGTATCCTTTTATAATTATAAGCAATATCTTATACTTTTTGTTTTACTTCCGTTCTTTCTCCTATTGTTATCAGTAAAAACAATAAAACTATCAGCAATACCTTTAAAACCATAATTATCACCTTCATATTTTAAAACATAAGCAATGGCACCTTTTATACGGCTTAACCACAGCTGTTTGTCGATATTCTATAGCGGCTGCCTCCCAATGTCAACTAGCTTGCAGAATCTGTAATTTTATTGTAATCCATTGGTAATATTCATGTACCTTATATAAAGAATTATTACCCAGTTGAACCTGTGCAATAACACTGCTAATATGGTGTATATCAAAACAACAAACTTCTATATAAGCTGAAAATAATTATCTGGTTCAACCGATATAGAAAGAAAACTCTAAAACAATTCTTTCCCTTCATTTTGGGTTAATCCCAAATAATAATTAAAATATAACAATTTTTTTGCCGTAAGGCAGGTGGTTGCCATGGAAAAAACAAGATTATATTTTTTTGCCGTTGAGCTTGCTTCAAAGGGGCACAGGGAAAAGCTGAATATGACTGACAAAGCCGCAGAGTTGAATGAGGGTATAGACAGGTTTAATAAACGGTGCAGCGGTGTAAGATACCTGTATCTTCTCAGCTTGAAGGAAAGCAGGCTGGAATTTGTCTTAAGGCTGGACGGTGTTAAAACAAAAAACATTGATGTAAAAGAAATAGGAATATTCACAAGCATAATGTGCAAGGATTTCGGTTGGTACAGTTACCTGGAGCATCACTCAAGCGGCCTTTTTCAGGCCATTGAAATTAAAAAGCTGGATGCAGCAGGGTGCAGGGAATTGGTAAACAAAACCTCAAAGGAGGCCAATATTCCGCATGACCGTGCATTAGCTGAAAAGCTTTTTGAAAATATACGGGATGAAAGTATATTTTCGGAATACAGTCTGAGCTTTAGCCCTGATGATGCCTTAGTTAGAACAAAATCACTTGACGAAGCTGCTGCAAAGCTCGAATCACTATGCGGCCTTGAGAATTTTAAAAATGAAATGCGATCAATAATAAAATTTTCAGAGTACTCAAAACAGTTTAACTCTGCAAGAAATATCTCTGAGCCGGTTATATTTCCATTTCACTATGTTTTTACCGGCGAAAGAAGTATTGACCATGTTTATCCTTCAAAAATTGCAGCGGAAATTTTCTTTCATCTGGGCCTTGTTAAGAGCAGAAACTTTGCAAGGCTTGATATTCCCCAATCCATAGATTGGTGTTCAGGTATCAACATAGATGAGCACATAGACATATCCGATACAGGTACGGTATTGGTCGAGAAAATATTTGAAACCGATAGTGATTTCAACAACGATCTTCTGATTGACAAACTGGTTGGAAAAATGAAGCAGTTAAAAGGTCGTACCCTTTTTATTATATCCGTTTTTGAAAAGGACATGAAAAATCCTCTTTATAAAAAGCTGATTAATGAACTGGAAGGAAGGGTCAATTACCGGAAAATCGATATGAACTTATACAACCGTGTTGAAGTTTCCGGAATGGCTAAAAATATAGCGTCCCTGAAAGGGTTTGAAATTGAAGACCCGGCATTGGAACTGCTCTCTGCTGCCTTTAACACTAATAAGGAAAAAAATATGGTTGATGCACGGGTTTATGTAGGCAAGGTTATTGAAACAGCTATTTTCCAGAAGACTATCAATATTGTAGGTCCTAATAGTTTAACTGAAAACAGTATATTACTGAAATCGGATATCGAACCCCTGGTAAAAGAGAACAAGCCTCAGCAAATTTCACCTGGACACGAACAGGAGCTTTTAAAGCTTATTGGTCTGGAGGAAGTTAAAAAGAAAGTTATACAATTTACAAACTTTGTAGAAGTTGCCAACTACAAAAAAAACAACGGCCTGAAGGCAACCCTCCCCTGTCTCCACATGGAGTTTGCTGGCAATCCGGGCACCGGTAAAACAAGTGTTGCCAGAATCATGGCGGGTATTTTTAAAAACCTGGGTGTACTTAGTAAGGGGCATCTTGTTGAAGTGACCAGAAATGATTTAATTGCAGAGTATATAGGACAGACAGCACCTAAAGTCAGAAAAGTAATTGAAGAAGCAAAGGGCGGAGTGTTGTTTATTGATGAGGCTTATTCATTATATGGCGGATCTGAAAATGACTTTGGCTATGAAGCACTAGCCGAGCTTGTTAAAGCAATGGAGGATCACAGGGACAATCTTTCGGTTATCCTGGCCGGCTATCCAAGAGAAATGGAAAAACTCATTTCAATGAATCCCGGGCTCAGAGACCGTATCGGCTTCAAGATTGATTTTCCCGATTATTCCTCCGTAGAATTAGTTGAAATATTTACGAAGATGTGTAATGATTCCGGATATGTTATAAGTACTCAGGCAAAGGAAGAGATGGAAAAAACCATATGCCTCCTGTGTAAAAACAGGAGTGAAAGCTTTGGTAATGCCAGATTGGTGAGAAAGCTCTTTGAAAGACTGGAAATAGTACAAAGCAGTAGAGTTTGCAGTAGTGTATCCTTCGACAGGGAATCTGTACTATCCATTGAAGGTAAAGATATATCCGAGCTTTTGTCCGATAAGGAAGTAGCGGGCTTAATAAAAGGCAGTACAGCCGTAAAAAAAGTAGGATTTGTAGCTTGACACCCTTAAATATTTAAATACTGTAACATGTGTTTTACAAATCAGTTACAGATATTGTTTTATAGGATTAGATGGAATATAATGTTTCTAACATGAGGTTTCCCGATGAAGCCTTGATTCTACAATCAATAAAGGCACGATTGTATCGTGCTTTTTTGGTGCAAATAACTTCTTAACTACATATAATGCAAAAAAATTTTACATGTTTTTTTTTGCATTATTTTACCTTAATGTATATTGCAAAAATTCAATCTATTCCTCGTAATATGATTTTCGCAATTTACATATTTAAATTTTAATTATGAAAGGAGGCAAAAAAATGCTTTGTAACAACAGATTAACAGCGTCCATAAACATAAGAAGGGAGGTGTTGATCCATGGATTACAAAAATGGGGAAGCAGTAATACCAACCAGCCTTTTAAAGGAACTGCAGAAATATGTTCAGGGTGAATTGATCTATATCCCCAAAAGTAATGAAAAGCGCGCAGGTTGGGGACAATTGAACGGAACCAGAAGTGCAATGGATACCAGAAACAATGAAATATTCAGGGCTTTTAAAAACGGAAGGAAAATATCGGACCTGAGTGAAGAATATTATCTTTCTGAAGACAGTATAAAAAAAATAATATCAAAAGTAAAAAGTAAAAACAATTAATACAAATACAGATTATAGTATCACAATTCGAAAGGATGAATGAAAATGAGAAAAATTGAAAATAACAAATTCAAAGACTATATAAAAGTCAGACGAACATGGACAATAAATCCAAGAACAAGACTACACGACGAAGATAAAAGAATGAAAACCAAAAAATCACGTCAAAATAAAAGGCAAATAATTAGGGAGGCTATGAAGGAATATAATTCGAGCCTCCCTAATTATTTACCTTTTTAAGTCTGTCAAAACCACCTTACATTCTTTTTTATGACCTTTCCAGGATTACCGCAAATAATCTGGTTATCTCCTTCTATCTCCCTGTTTAAAAGTGTATTTGCCCCTACAATGCAGTTATTGCCCACTTTTGTTCCCTTTAAAAATGTGCTCCTGCACCCTACCCATACCCGTTCCCCGAATATAATTTCCTTATCGGGATTAATGGGTATTTCATCATCAGCTTCGGCAATGCAGTGAAAATCAGTATCCATAAAGAGATTCTCCCAGGAAAAAATGCTTCTTGCTCCTAAAACAATCTTTTTTCTGCATCTTATATTTGTAGCTGACATTCTCACTTCATTCCCGATATGTAATTCTCCATCAGGTTCTACTACTATACTTGACCCAAAGTTAATATAAGCCGGTCCGTTAAATATTACCTTTCCCCTTACATTCCAGAGAGAACCGGTTGTGCGGTCCGGGAACTCTGCTTCAAAGGGGAATCCTATTGATATCATATCAAATTTGATATCCGAGTTAATGATTACCTCTCCCTCCAGGCATTTTAACTCTACCCTGTGGTAGACGTTTACAGGCAGTTTTATCGCATCCCTGAAACGAAAGTACTTGAAATTAAAGCGTAATGTATTGGGTATGCTTCTGTAGGAAATATTTCTTAAAAAATAATATATATTTCTAAGTTTTATAAATGCATCCTTTAGCACTTGTAATCCCCCTCATTGTTAAATAGAAAATTTATTTTTCTTTTAATTACTGTCACTAATTACTTTTAAATGTGGTATATTACAAAAATATATAATAATCTATTATTCTACATAATTTGGCAATTACCTTCTAATTTGTAAATTTAGATACATAATTTTTGACATAAAAAAGAGATAGACATGAATAAAACCGGCCTGGACCGGTTTTATTCATGTCTATCTCTTTTTTCCACTCTTATTATTTATCCTCTTTAGAAGATTTGAATAAATCATATAGTGTACCTGCTCATCCCTGATGATTCTTTTAAGGAGATTTTGTATATCGGGTTCGTCAATCATTGCTACACGCTTTGAATAGTTCTCAATAGCGGTTTTTTCAGCGTGTATGTTTGCACGCAGTACCTCTATGGGATTAACACTGTAAACAGGGTTTCTCCCATTCCAATATTCATCCTTATTTTCATAGCCGCCTCTGAAAACAGGACAGCCCCCCAGCTTTACAATAGCTTCACCCAAAAGCTCCAGATGCTTCATTTCAACTTTGGCAATGCTCATTGTGGTATTTGCTATCTCCCTGTTTATATCATCCATGGTGAAATGCTGGTAAATATACTGGGTTATGGCTGTAAGCTCACTGTCTCTTCCGGCATAATCATCCAAAAGCAGCTGTGCGTATTTCTCATTCTTTTTAACATCACCGATTCTGGGATACGGCAAATAGTCGGAGCATTTATACATATGGGCCATAAACAAACCATCTCCATATAAATATATTTTAGGTAATATATTATATGGGCACATTATGTTAACTGATACAGTTTTATAAAAAAATTGCACTCATAGACTTTATATACTTCCTTGAGCCTATAAACCTGAACCCCATTTTTGTGTCATCATGGTAGTAGTATACTTTTCAATTTTCCATTCCGGAATCTTGCACTTTCCGCAGGCACAAAAGCACCATTTGTTCCTCAGCCATCTGGCGGCGCGGCTGTTTTTTGAATTCCATACCGTAAACTTTTCACCGCAGTGAGTAGTAATCTCTGCGGAATTGCCGAAAACACTTATGGTTTTTATCCCGTGCAGTATTCCGGTACGTGAAGGCCACAGCTTGATTTTTTCCACCAGCTTGAAGAACCCGATGTTTTTACGGTAATACTTCTGTTTACTGCTGCGGGCCCCTTTTTGCAGGTCCCCGGTTATATCCACACCTTTTGCCAAACCCATACAACCACCCCTATCAATTACACTACTGCTTCAAATAACATGGTAGCTACCCCAATTTCCAATGCATCATGCACCAGCCTGCCGGAAACCAGCGGAATGCATTCATCGCATAAACCCAGGGGAATACCGGGTGCGCAAATCATTGTACTTTGTGTTATAAATTCCTTGCCTATTATACCTGCCGCCGGTGTGGCATCCAGCACCAAATTGCAGCTTTCCAAAGCTTCATCCAGTTCATTGACTGTTTGTGCAGCAAAGCCTGCTTCCTTAAGCCTTTCGGCTTTATTAATGTCAATATCATAAATCAAGACCCTTGCTCCGCGTGAAGCCATGAATTCTGCTGCTCCTGTTCCCACAGGTCCTGCTCCCATAAGAAGCACTTCCTTTCCCTGTATGCCTCCTGCCATCAAATCAAGTGCTGCACCGTATCCCCTTCCGGTAGCAATGCCATTGTCAACAATCTTACCCTTAGAGGTATTAACGGCAATAAAATTATCATCGTCGCCCAGAAAAATTACTTTCGCGCCTCTGCTTACAGCCTCAGCCAGCCCGCCGACATCACTGCTCCCGGTAACAAAAGAGGCAAACCCCATAAATTCAATAATCTTCTGAACTGTTTGGGAAAAACCGTTAATAATGCCTTCCCCACATGACATGGGAACCACTGCAGCCACAATGTCCTCATGCGATATATAGATCTCCTTTTCTGTCCTGCCTATGGCATGAGCTGCAATTCCGGCCAATGTCTTTCCCACTTTTAAAAGCAGTTGGTTATCATATTCCTTTAGCTGGCTGCTGATATTTACAATATCATCTTCACGAAGTCTCGTCATATTTGCATCACATTCCTTTCACTGCACTCAAGGCACAAAACTTAATCAGGCATTCATAACTATAGTTCAGGCACAAGGTCAATATATTGGTCTATATTGAGTTGTTCTATAATTTTATCAATGACTTTACATCTTTTTTCCCATGCACTGCTTCTGTCCATACCGGTAATAATCAAGGTAGCCACCCATTCTTCTCTGCCTTCTCTGAAATTGGTGATAGCTTCATCGGCACCGAAAAAGTCCGCATAAATATAAAGGTGTCCTGCATTGGCAATAATGTGCTCGCCGCATACACTTATCTGTTTACCTGCAACCTCTATGTGTTCATATACTACTCCCCTGTTTACTTCGGATCTCAGAGAGTTCCTTAATATTTCTTTATCACAACCTGACCATAGAAGCTGCAGCATGTTTATTCCAGTGGACTTATAGACTGCCGTAGGTGTCTGACTTGGCAGTCGGGCATCAATTTCCAGTACCTTTAATTCGCCATCGTGCAGAATAGCTTCTACATCCATAATTCCATCAAGCTTTAACGCTTCGGCTATCCTGACGGCACACTCTTCAAACTGTTTTACCATATCCCGGGGCAGCTCAACAGGAGCCAGTACCCTCTTGCAGTCATACCTGTCATCTATTTCTATTTCAGTGATCTGCAAAGCATAATATTTGCCGTTACAGCCTATCACTTCGATGGAATATGAGGGTCCGTCCAGGAATTCCTGTATAACCCAGTCATTAAAACTATTTAGCGAGTTTTTAAGCTTGTTATATTCCTGCAAATCCTTTACTTTATAAACATTCTCGCTTCCGCTTGCTCCCGATGGTTTTACAGTAACCGGAAAACTGCATAAGGGCCAGGGCTTCGGCGCCGGTATACCAAGTCCGGCAAAAAGCTTGTCGGACTTTATCTTGGATGCGGAAAGCATATATGCTTGCGGGTCGTAAACAAATTTTACATTTGCTTCAATTGCACATTTATATATGTTTGACAGGGCAGCTTTGTTTTCCAGTGCGGGAATCACAAAATCCACCTGCTTAAATAAACTTACCAGCTTATGGCTGTCCATTATGTCAAAGGTATGGAGATGGTCGCACAATCCTGCAGCCGGCACGTCAGAATCCTTGTCAACAAGATCAACCTTCCATCCGGCTTTTTTCGAAAGATATACGGCTTCTATACCTTGCAGCCTTCCTCCTATTACGGCTACTCGCACATTGCTTCCCCCTTGATTTGTTTTCCTGTCAAAATACCCTTTTTTAACTCCACCCATTTAATATATTCATTCAAAGCTGCAGGATAAAGTCCGCACTCACCTAATACAGGAATTACACCTTTTACTGTCCTGTAGCCTTCCATAATATCCATGGTGCTTTGAGACACTCCAGCAAGACCCTTTTCAGGCGGAATAATTGAGGTTACAACATTGGCTCCCGCATCCA
>Ga0073934_10011381_pt1 | contig 10780 bp, 13 predicted proteins | sample LarsenN4metaG_FD_76834 | JGI IMG/M metagenome (GOLD analysis project Ga0073934, IMG submission 76834) | Hot spring sediment bacterial and archeal communities from British Columbia, Canada, to study Microbial Dark Matter (Phase II) - Larsen... ...
CGCCGCGCCGGCGACGGGAATGAGCCAGGTGAGTTCTGGCATCCGGGGACCTCCGTGTCAGATAAAACCCGCTCCGCCCACTCGGGGCGGAGCCTGACCGTGCCGGTGACGTCAGCCAGCTCGGCCCACCCGGGCAACGGCTAGAGGGAATCTACTGAATGTCACCCATTGGATCAAGAAACGCGCGACCGCGGCCGTCCGCGCAGGAGCAAGGCGGCTGCAGGCCGCCATTCGCCTCCGTCAGCAGTCCGGCGCCTTATCCGTTGCCCGTCCGCAGCCGGCGCTCGAACTCGGCGAGGGAGCGCTCCAGGTCCCGCTGGCGCACGGCCAGGGAAAGGTCGCCGCGCGTGCGCTCCAGGATGGCGCGGACGTTGTCCGTCGTCCGGCGAAGGCCCCCCGTCATCGCCTCCGGGTAATCGAAGGTCACCAGGATGCCGTACACCTCGTCCATGACGGCCAGGCAGTCCTCGCAGCGTTCGAGGTCCCCGCCGCGGAGCGAATCGAGCAGGTAGCGGCGCAGCTCCCCCACCGCCTCGCCGAGGCCGTTGAGGTACGCGGCCAGCTCCACGTCCAGGGAGCCGGGGACCGGCAGGCTTTCGTGGCCGGCTATCAGGGCCAGGGTCAGACGGGCCTCCGCGTACTCCTTCTCGGCGTCGTGGACGAAGCCCGCATAGCGGATATCGTCGTGGCCGCGCAGGGCCTCCTTCGCCTCCGCGAGCAGCGTCGCCGCCTTGTCGGCCAGCTCGCGGGCAGTGTCGAAGTCGGCCCGGTGCACCGCCCGGATGGCGTTGGCGGAGTTGCGGATGGCGTCGCGGCAACGGCCGAGGCTCGCCTCCCGGGCCGCGTTTTTGGCGGCCAGCGCCTGGTTGGCGGACTCCGCCAGCGCCTCTACCTGGGGGATCAGGTGGCGCATGGTCCGGAGAGGGAGGGGCGAGAGGGGACGAGGGACAAAGCCCGGCGGGCCATCCTCGCCTCGCCGGAGGCCGCCCGGCGATCAGAGACCGTCATCGTCGTCCGCGGCGTCGGGGCTATCGAAGCCGTCCTCCAGGGACTCGCCGCGCTCGAGGCGCTCGACCATCTCCTCGAACTCGGGGCCGGCATCATCGCCGAGCTCCCGCTGCATGCGGCGGGCCCAGCGCGCCATCGCCTTCGGGTCGTTTTCGTCCATGCTGTCGAGGTCGTCGAGGGAGTCGAAGCTTCCGGCGCCCTTGATGACGGCGACGCGGGAGATCAGGCGGCGGACGTCGGCCGAGCCGCAGCGAGAGCACCTGGGCTCCACGGGGGAGTTGACGGAGCGCACGAAGACGGAGATCGGGGCGCCGCAGGCGTTGCAGGCGAACTCGTAGACCGGCACGGCTTTAGAGTAGCAGGTGGCGGGAGCGGCCCAACAGGGGGAAAACGGGGCGCTCGCAGCGCCGGTTCCGGGGCAGGCCAACGACGAGGCGCCTCCCGCTCCCGGGGCCCCAGTGAGGGCGGCGGGCACAACGGGCCTACTCGTCCTCGATGGCGTTTTCGATCTGCTCGACGCGGAGGACGCGCCCTTTGGCGTCCAGCTCCAGGGCCACGACGTCCACGCGCTGGTTGGGCGGCGCTTCCGGGTGCTGCTGCACGTAGGCAGCGGCGGCCGCGCGGATGTGCGCCGCCTTGCGCCCGGTTATCGACTCCTCGGGCGTGCCCATGGACCTGCCGCGACGGCTGCGCACCTCGACGAAGACCAGGTCTGAGCCCCGGCTGGCGATGAGGTCGATCTCGCCTTCGCGGGTGGACCAGTTGCGCTCCAGGATGGCGTAGCCTTTGGCCTCCAGGTGCGACGCGGCCACGCGCTCGCCGAAGTTGCCCAGCCTGCGGCTGCGGACCTTATCGCGCGGCATAGAGCTCTGCCTCCGCCAGGATCTCACCCAGGGCCCGGCGCTGAACGGCGGGCCAGCTGCGCCGGTGCTGCACGCAGGGGCCGTGCCGGGCAAGGCGCTCCAGGTGCTCCTTCGTAGCATAGCCTTTATGGGAGGCGAAGCCGTAGGCCGGAAACAGACAGTCGAGGCGGCGCATGACCTCGTCGCGGGCGACCTTGGCAACGATCGAGGCGGCGGCTATCGACATGCAGAGCGCGTCGCCGTCGACGATCGCCCTCTGCGGCAGGGGGACGCCGGGGAGCTTCGAAGGGCCGTCGATGAGGACGTATTCCGGCCGGGCCGGCAGGGCGCGGAGGGCGCGCACCATGGCGAGACGGTTTGCCGCCGAGATCCCCCAGGCGTCGATCTCGGCCACGGTCGCCCAGCCGATGCCGTAAGCCGGCGCCTCCTCACGCACCGCCAGGCTGAGGCGCTCGCGTTCGGACGCGGTCAGCACCTTGCTGTCCCTGAGGTCGCACAGCCAGCCGGGCCGGGTTGCGGGGTCGAGGATGACGGCGGCGGCGAAAACGGGGCCGGCGATGGGGCCCCGGCCCACTTCGTCTACGCCGGCGACGGTGCGCCGTTCGGCCCACAAGGGCTCCTCGAAGGCCGTGGACGGCAGGGGTGCGGGGCCGGCCGCCATATCGGCCGCATAGTATCACGGGGACCGGCGGACGGACGGACATAACTGCTCCAGCCTCCGTGAGGCCGCCGATCCGGAGGCACCCCTGCCGCTGCGGACGCCAACTCGCCTATGATCCGGCCATAAACACATCCGGAGGAAGAGCATGCCCGTAGTTCACGTCGAGATGTGGCCCGGCAGGACGCACGCCCAGAAGCGCGAGCTGGCCAAGGCGATCACGGACGCGATGGTCAGCATCGCCAAGACGACGCCGGAAGCCACGATCGTGATTTTCAGTGACGTCCCCAAGGAGAATTGGGCTCAGGGTGGCGTCCTTTCGTCCGAAACCTAAAAGAGAGGCAGGCACGGGCGCCTTAGAGTCGAATGCTATACTCCTCTATAGGAGCGCCAATTCTGCAGACGACGTAGGCGGCCCGCGTAATCCCCACTGGGCAGCAAGCGTTTTCTGATCGAGGGAATTCCATGGGTTCACGCTGGATGCGTAACAGCTTCGTCTACTTGATGATCCTTGTGGCGGTGATCGCCATCGTCGTCGTCTTCCTGCGGCCGAATTCCGATTCGACGTCCACTGAAGACCTGAGCAAGGTGATCTCGGACGCCAAGGCGGACCGGGTCGAAAAGATCGAAGTCAAGGGCGATAGCCTCCACGTGACCCTCCTCGACCAGACGGAATACAAGTCGCGCAAGGAAGACGGCGCCAGCATCTTCACGATCCTGCGCGACAACGACGTCGACCCGACGAAGCTGGCCATCGAGGTCAAGGAACCGAGCAAGTTCGGCGATTGGCTGGGGCTGCTGCTCAACTTCCTGCCCGTCCTGATCTTCATCGGCCTGATCCTGTTCATGATGCGCCAGGCGCAGGGCTCGAACTCCCAGGCGATGAGCTTCGGCAAGAGCCGCGCCCGCATGTTCACGGCCAACAAGCCTTCGGTGACGTTCATGGACGTCGCCGGCGTCGATGAGGCCAAAGAGGAGCTTCAGGAGGTCGTAGAGTTCCTGAAGTACCCGGAGAAGTTCATCGCCCTCGGCGCCCGCATCCCGCGGGGCGTCCTCCTCGTGGGACCGCCGGGCACCGGCAAGACGCTCCTCGCCCGGGCGGTGGCAGGCGAGGCCGGCGTGCCGTTCTTCTCGATCTCCGGCTCGGAGTTCGTGGAGATGTTCGTCGGCGTCGGCGCCTCCCGTGTGCGCGACCTCTTCGACCAGGCGAAGCGCAACTCGCCCTGCATCGTCTTCGTGGACGAGATCGACGCGGTCGGCCGCCAGCGCGGCGCCGGCCTCGGCGGCAGTCACGACGAGCGCGAGCAGACGCTGAACCAGATCCTGGTGGAGATGGACGGCTTCGACACGAACACGAACGTGATCGTAATCGCCGCGACCAACCGGCCGGACATCCTCGACCCGGCCCTCCTGCGTCCCGGCCGCTTCGACCGCCAGGTGGTGATCGACGCCCCGGACGTGAAGGGCCGCATCGCCATCCTCGAGGTGCACACGAAGGGCAAGCCCCTGGACAAGGACGTGGCGCTGGACAACCTGGCCAAGCGCACGCCCGGCTTCTCCGGAGCGGACCTCGCCAACCTGGTCAACGAGGCCGCGATCATGGCCGCGCGCCAGAACAAGAAGCGTGTCGGCATGCCGGAGTTCGAGGAGGCGATCGACCGCGTGATGATGGGCCCGGAGCGCAAGAGCCGGGTGCGCAGCCAGCGGGAGAACGAGATGGTCGCCTACCACGAGGCCGGCCACGCCCTCGTCGCCTACAAGCTGGAGGACTTCGACCCGCTGTACAAGATCACCATCGTCTCCCGGGGCATGGCCGGCGGCTACACGCTCGCCCTGCCGGAGGAAGACCGCCACATCAACACTAAGGCTTACCTCGAAAAGCGGCTGGCGATGGCCCTGGGCGGCCACGCGGCCGAGGAGCTGGTCTTCGGCGAGATGTCGACTGGACCGAGCGACGACATCGCCAAAGTCACCAAGCTGGCCCGCGCCATGGTCACGCGCTACGGCATGAGCGAGCGGCTGGGCCCGCGCACCTTCGGCCAGAAGGAGGAGTTGATCTTCCTGGGCCGCGAGATCTCCGAGCAGCGCGACTACTCCGAAAAGGTGGCCGAGGAGATCGACGACGAGGTGCGGCGGATCATCGACAAGGCGCACGACCTCGCCCGCGACATCCTGCGCGAGAACCGGGCGAAGCTGGACCAGCTGGCGAAGAAGCTGATCGAGGTAGAGACGCTGGAAGGCGAGCAGCTCATAGGGCTGCTGGAAGGGCCCCTCGACGAGGACGTCCCGGCTGCCGAGCAGCCGCCTCCGCCGGCACCGACGCCCCCGCCGCCGGTCGAGCCCGAGGTGCGCCCGGACGAGGCGCCGAAAGGCCGCCCGCGGCCGGGACTCGCCTGGGGCAACTGACCGCGTAGCCCAGCTCAGGCACGAAAGACGGAGGAGGTCCAGACGCGGGCCTCCTCGGTCTTTCTCCTCGTACGACGGTGCCGCCCGCCCAAAACCGCGGGATGCCGTGCTTTGGGACTCCACATCGTCGTTCTACGAGGTCTACGACCCTGACTGGACCGTAGGGGGTCTGGGCCTCGGCGTCCTCGAATGGGAGGTGGCGCTCACGGCGCCGGAAGGAGGCGGTGCCCAGCATCACCTGAACGCACTCGGGCAGTTGAAGGCAGTCCCGCCTGACCGTAAGCTAAGGTCAGACCAGGGTCTGACCAGAATTGAGGTTGATCATGCGCAACAGACAGGTGGGAGTATACGACGCGAAGACCCAGCTGCCCCGCCTCCTCGAGGACGTGGAACGAGGCGAGACGATAACCATCACCCGCCACGGCAAGCCTGTCGCCCGCCTCGTCCCTGCTCGCGGCAGAGGCCGGAGCGTGGAGGAGGCCATCGCCGCCCTGCGTGCGTTTCGCAAGGGCCACAGCCTCGATGGGCTGACGATCCGCGAGCTCGTCGAGGAGGGGCGGAAGCGCTGATGGCGTTCGTGCTGGACGCGTCCGTGGCCCTGGCCTGGCACTTCCAGGACGAGGCGTCGGCCTACGCCGACCGCGTCCTCGAAAGGTTGCGCGAGGACGATGCCCTCGTGCCGGCCGTCTGGCCCCTGGAGGTCGCCAACGGCCTGCTCGCCGCCGAGCGCCGCGGCCGTCTCTCGGCGGCGGACGTGGCGGCGGCGCACGGCATCCTTTTGGACCTGCCCATCGCTGTGAACGCGCTCACGCTGGACGAGGCGCTCGGCTCCGTGGTCGACCTCGCCCGCGCGCAGGGCCTCAGCGCCTACGACGCCGCCTACCTCCATCTCGCCATGCGCGAGGGGCTGGCGCTGGCCACGCAGGACGATGAGCTACGGGCCGCCGCGACCCGCGTCGGCGTGGCGCTCGTAGACTGACGGCGATGAGCGGGCGACTGCGGTGGGAATGAGGGCAAGGCGGACTGGAAAGATCGAACTGACCTCAACGCGGAGGTCCTGAGCGGCAAGCCGGTAGTGAAAGGGATGAGGTCAGACCGAAGCACCTCACCCTTCGTCCCGTCTCCGATCTCGGAGAGGGGGATGCGTCGGCATAATGAGTGTCCGAACCTCACCCCCTTCGTCCCCCTCTCCGAACCTCGGCGAGGGGGATGCGTCGGCCATGATAGGCGTCCCCGTCTCCGAACCCCGGGGAGGGGCTATGGGTGGGGTCGGGCCGAAGCACCTCACCCCCCTTCGTCCCCCTCTCCGAATCTCGGAGAGGGGGAGGCGTCGGCATAAATACGTGTCCCCCTCTCCGAACCTCGGAGAGGGGGATGCGTCGGCCATGATAGGCGTCCCCGTCTCCGAACCCCGGGGAGGGGCTAGCTGTGGGGTCGGACCGAAGCACCTCACCCCCTTCGTCCCCGTCTCCGAACCCCGGGGAGGGGCTAGGGGTGGGGTCGGACCGAAGCACCTCACCCCCTTTCGGAGAGGGGTTAGCGCTGGTCTATGGGCACGAAGGGTAGGTCCATGGGCCCAACGTACTTGAGCAGGGGCCGGATGAGCATGTTGTTCTCGTACTGCTCCAGGATCTCCACGCACCAGCCGGGAATGCGGCCGATGGCGAAGATGGGGACGAACAGGTCCTCCGGGATGCCCAGGAGCGCGTACACGGCGCCGGCATAGAAGTCCACGTTCACGAAGATGCCGCGGGACTGGTACGGCGCCATGTCTTTTTCGACTTGCGTCAGTATCTGATACCACTCCGTGTGGCCGAACTTCTCGCCCAGGGCGCGGGCCTTCTCCCGCATATGGCGGGCCCTGGGGTCCTCCGCCCGGTAGACGCGGTGCCCGAAGCCCATGATCCGCTCGTGGTTGGCCAGCTTCCGGCGGATATAGTCGTCCGCACGGCTCGGGTCGCCGATCTCGTTCGTCATCCGCTGCACCGCCTCGGCGGCGCCGCCGTGGAGGGGCCCCTTGAGGGTCCCGATTGCCGTAACGATGGCGGAGTGCATGTCGGAGAGCGTGGAGGCGGTCACGCGCGCGGCGAAGGCGGACGCGTTCGCCCCATGCTCGGCGTGGAGGAGGAAGTCCAGCTCCATGGCCTCCACGGCCTCCGGGCTGGGGTCGCGGCCGTCCAGCATGTAGAGGAAGTTCGCCGCGTGGCGGAGGTCGCTGCGCGGCGCCACCGGGTCGAAGCCCCGGCGGATGCGATGGTGGGCGGCGACGATGGTCGGGAATTTGGCGATCAGCCGCTCCGATTTGCGGAGGTTCGCGTCGCGGGAGTTGTCTTCGACGTCCGGGTCGAAACTGGAGAGGGCGGAGGCCGCCGTGCGCAGCGCATCCATGGGGTGCGAGTCCTTGACCAGGCGGATGACCTGGATGACCTCTGAGGGAAGGGCACGCTCGGCGACGAGACGGGACTGGAAGGCTTCCAGTTGGGCTCTGGTCGGCAACTGCCCGTAGAGGAGGAGGTAGCAGACCTCCTCGAAATTCGATTTTTCGGCCAGGTCGTGGATGGAATAGCCACGATACAGGAGGATGCCGGCTTCGCCATCGATGTAGCTCGACTCGGTCGTGTCGAGGACTACGTCCTTCAGACCCCTGGCAAGCCCCGTTTCCATCGCCAGCGTCCTCCCTGTTGCAGCAAAATACCCTGGCCTGACCAGGGCATAGGCGGTTTACAGACTGGGCATTGGCGCCCTCGACCCGAGTATAGCACCGGATTCAGGACGCCTTCCACCGAGGCAAACGCGGCCTCGGTGGCGGCCCGCATGGGGAGCGGAGGGGGCACCTAATTTCGAGGCCGCGCCGCCCGGGATGCTTCAAAACGGGTCCGCGGCGCCGAAACTTTCTCTTGGACTGTCGCGGTCCATTCGATAACACCGTACTGCGGAGGAGTGCATGGTGCTCAAGAGCAGCCCGTCCCAGATCGTCGCGGACGTCAAGTGCTACTACTGCGGCCATGTCAGCGGCCAGATCGTAGGGCGGCGCAACGAGCCGCTGCGTGTGAACAACTTCGTGCCCAGGCCGGGCTACACGGGCCCGGAAATCAGGCCCGGGACTCGCCTGCGCTGCGAGCGCTGCCGGGGTCCGGTCTTCCTGGAGGACACTTCCGGGGGCGGGGGCCTGGCGCGGATAGCGCCGAGACAGCCTGGGAAGCGCGCCCAGGCCGGCGCAAAGGTCTCACGCCGGGCGGCCTAGCCTCAGCTGACGCGAAATACGCCGTTCATCGTGTCCGGGTGGACATCGCAGCGGAAGAAGTAGCTGCCTGGGGCGGACGGCGCGTTGAACGTGAAGGTCTGGCTCGCGGGGCCGGTGATGATCTCGCCCTTGAAGATCGCCTGGGTGGCGCTGCGCGTGGTGTAGAAGGCGACGTTGTGCGGGACGCCCGCGTCCCGGTTGTCCAGCGTGACGCTGACCGAGGCGCCCGCGGAGGCGGCGATCGACCCCTTGTCGAAGCGGGAGTTCTGCGCCACCAGCGTGACCGACACCGGCCCGCCGGCAGGCGGCGGCTCCCCTCCCGCGGCTTCCTCGCCTCCGGCTTCCGCCCCCTCCTTGTCGACGAGCAGCGCCCCTCCGTAGAGGAGCGGCGCCGTAACCGCGAAGGTGAGGACGAGCAGGACGGCGCCAAGCTTCAGGTTGAGGCTAGTCGGCATGCGAGGCTCCTTCTTACACCGTGACCAGTCTGTCCGCGACCATGGCGGCGAAAATGATCGCCAGGTAGGTCGTCGAGAACCGGAAGACGTCCATCGCGGACTTCACCGTCGCCAGACGCAGCTGCCGCCAGGACAGCCACAGGAACATGGCCCCGGCCGCGGCGGCGGCCGCAAGGAAGACGCCGCCGACGTCGCCGGTGAGGCCGAGGGCCAGGGACGCAGCGACGGTGACCGCCGCGTAGGCGAGGCTGCGCCGCCGCGCTTCGACGGCGCCGTGAGTGACGGGAAGCATCGGCACGCCGGCCCTCTCGTAGTCCTGCGTGTAGCCGATGGCGAGCGCCCAGAAATGCGGCGGCGTCCACAGGAATATGATCGCGAACATGATCAGCGGCGCGGCGTCCAGGCCGCCGGTGACGGCGGCCCAGCCGCAGAGGGGCGGCACGGCGCCCGCGGCGCCGCCGATGACGATGTTTTCGACGGTCGTGCGCTTGAGCCAGAGGGTGTAGACGAAGACGTAGAAGAGGATCGCGCTCACGGCCAGCACGGCGGTGAGCAGGTTCACGGTAACGGCCAGGAAGACGAAGGCCGTCACGCTGAGGAAGACGCCGAATATCAGCGCCTTCTCAGGGGCGATGGCGCCCGAAGGGATGGGCCGGTGGTGCGTGCGCCGCATGATCGCGTCTATGTCGCGGTCGACGTAGCAATTGATGGTGTTGGCGCCGCCCGCGGCGAGGGAGCCGCCGATCAAGGTCGCGAGCACCAGCCAGAGGTCGGGCAGGCCGTCGGCGGCGACCACCATCGCCGGGAAGGTCGTGACCAGGAGCAACTCGATGATCCTGGGCTTCGTCAGCGCGAAGTAGGCGGCAAGCGTGCCCCGAAGGCCCGCGGCGGGGCGGTCGACGGCCGTGAGCGTCCGGGCGGGCGCGGTCATTGGGGCACCCCTGGGGCCGGCATTTCCCGGGATCGAGGCGCCGCGGCGGCCCGCGGCAGCCACCTATGGGCCTCGAAAAGGCGGATGTTGAAGACGGCCAGGAGCACCCAGAGGAGCTCGGCGAAAGCCAGGTGCGCCGCCGAGACTTCGTCCGCCAGCTCGGTCCAGATGTTGGCGGCGCCGATCAGGGCCTGGACTGCGTACACGGCCAGCGCGCCGCCGGCGAAGAGGAGCACCGTCCCGGAGCGCCGCCGCTCCCGCCAGGCCGACCACAGCCCGGCGACGAGCGTGAGCCCGAGCAGCAGCGCCAGCAGGCGATGGATGAAGTGGACCTGGACGGAGGCGCCGCCGGCGCCCGGCACGACCTCGCCGTTGCAGAGAGGCCAGCCGCTGCAGGCGAGGCCGTAGTCGGCCCCGGCGACGTAGGCGCCCACGAGCATGAGCAGGAAGGCCACGGCCAGGGCGGCCAAGGCGCTGCCGCGCACGGCCGGGCCGGCTGCCAGGCGGGCCAGCGGCCGGCTCAGGTCGAACGAGGTATGGAGGACGACGAGGAGCGTCGAGAGGATCGTCAACGCCATGCCGAGGTGGATGACGACGATTTCCGGCGGCAGGTCGTTGAGGACGGCGGCGCCGCCGAGCCCGGCCTGCACCACGATCAGCGCCAGCATGAGCGCCGCGGGCAAAAGGACCGCCGGCGTGCGGCGGTAGGAGCGCCACGCCCAGACCGCGATCCCCAGGACGAGGAAGCCTGCCACGGACGCGACCAGGCGGTGCGAGTACTCGATCAGCGTGTGCTTCTCCCACTTCGGGATGAAGCTGCCGTGGCAGCGCGGCCAGTCCGGGCAGCCGAGCCCGGAGTCCGTGGCCCGGACGACTCCGCCCAGGACGATGAGGCCGAAGACGACGAAGCCCGTGAGGAGGCAGAGACGCTGGAAACCGGTCACGGCCAGAGCACCGGGCTATCGAAGCCTGGCGGCCGCCTGTACCGCCCGCCAGAAGGCCGCAAAGTAAAGACCGTGCGCCGAAAATGTTGGGTTTGTGACACGTTGCTCAAAGCCAGCCTATGGCTGCCCACGCGCTTGCGTCAAGGTGGTGTACTCGTTCAGGTGATGCTGGGCACCACCTCCTTTCCAGGGCGCTGTGAGCGCCATTGCGTGATGTACTCCTGGGGCGTCAGGTAGGCGAGGGACTGGTGGGGCCTGACGGTGTTGTAGA
>Ga0073934_10011384_pt1 | contig 10778 bp, 7 predicted proteins | sample LarsenN4metaG_FD_76834 | JGI IMG/M metagenome (GOLD analysis project Ga0073934, IMG submission 76834) | Hot spring sediment bacterial and archeal communities from British Columbia, Canada, to study Microbial Dark Matter (Phase II) - Larsen... ...
CCGCCGATGTCGCGGCGACCCGCGAGATGGACAAAGCGTGGGAGAGATTGACGGCCGGCCAGCCGGGTCGCCCGATCGATATCGACGTCAAAGGGCGCAAGCTCCACGTGCCCCGCGCCGCCATGGGCGTCGCCCGCTTCGAGTTCGACGACCTGTGCGCGCGTCCGCTCGGCAGCCTCGACTATCTGTCGATCGCCCAGGCCTTCCACACACTTCTGATCGACCGCATCCCGCAGCTGACGCCGGCGCGTCGCAACGAGGCGCGCCGCTTCATCAACCTGATCGACACTCTCTATGACGGCCGTGTCGGCCTCGTCGCCTCCGCCGATGCCGAGCCGGATCGCATCTACACGGCAGGGGACGGCGCCGAACTGTTCCAGCGGACCGCCAGCCGCCTGTTCGAGATGCGCAGCGAAACCTACCTGCACGGCCGGGCGCTTCGAGCGGACATCCCGGCCCGCCTGCGCAATCCTGCCGCAGTCTGAGGCCAGATCCGAACTCAAACACCACCCAAGGTTGGCTTGCGGCACTGACCTTTTGTCGCTAACCAACCGCTCCGACGGGCCGCGTAGGGCCCGGGTGCCGGCAGAGACCGGCGCGGACCCAGCTCGAGGAGCAATTCCATGGCGCGCACCAAGATCGCGCTGATCGGCGCAGGCATGATCGGCGGTACCCTGGCCCACCTCGTCGGCCTCAAGGAGCTGGGCGACGTCGTCTTGTTCGACATCGCGGAAGGGACGCCTCAGGGCAAGTCGCTCGATATCGCGCAGTCGGGCGCGGTCGAAGGCTTCGATGCGGTCCTCAAGGGCACGAACGCCTATGCCGACATCGAGGGCGCGGACGTCTGCATCGTCACCGCCGGTGTGCCGCGCAAGCCCGGCATGAGCCGCGACGACCTGATCGGCATCAACTTGAAGGTCATGGAGCAGGTCGGCGCCGGCATCGCCAAGTACGCGCCGAATGCGTTCGTGATCGTCATCACCAATCCTCTCGACGCGATGGTCTGGGCCCTGCAGAAGGCGTCCGGCCTGCCGCGCAACAAGGTGGTCGGCATGGCCGGCGTGCTCGACACGGCGCGCTTCCGCCACTTCCTCGCGACCGAACTCAACGTCTCCATCGAGGACGTTTCGGCTTTTGTGCTCGGCGGCCACGGCGACGACATGGTGCCGCTGGTGCGCTATTCGACCGTCGCCGGCATCCCGCTGACCGACGTCGTGAAAATGCGCTGGATGACGCAGGAGCGTCTCGACCAGATCGTCGATCGCACGCGCAAGGGCGGCGGTGAAATCGTCGCCCTGCTGAAGACCGGGTCGGCCTTCTATGCTCCGGCCTCGTCGGCCATTCAGATGGCGGAGAGCTATCTGAAGGATAAAAAGCGCATTCTGCCCTGCGCGGCCTACCTCGACGGCGAATACGGCGTGAAAGGCCTCTACGTCGGCGTGCCGGTCATCATCGGCTCGAACGGCGTCGAGAAGATCGTGGAGATCGACCTGAATTCGGCCGAGCGCGCCATGTTCCAGAAGTCGGTCGACAGTGTGAACGGCCTCGTCGAGGCCTGTCTCAAGATCGCGCCGAACCTCGGTGCCTGAAGTCAGACGCCGGATCGAAAGATCCGGCGTTTTTTGTTTCTGCTAGACAGGGATGGACCATGACCAAGACCGCCATCGCCGCCCCGCCGCTGAAAGCCATCGGACCCTATTCGCTCGCCACCGAAACCGACGGCCTCGTCTTCGTGTCGGGCCAGGTGCACATGGACCCCGCGACGGGCAAACTGGTCGAGGGCGACATCGGCGCGCAGACCCGTCAGGTTTTTGAAAACCTGAAAACCATCCTCTCCGCGGCCGGCCTCGACTTCCGCCACGTCATCAAGGCGACCGTGTTTCTGGTCGACATGGCCGACTTCGCGGGGATGAACGAAGTTTACAAGACCTACATGCCCGAGCCCTACCCGGCGCGCTCGACGATCCAGGTCGCGGCTCTCCCGATCGGAGCCCGCGTCGAGATCGAGTTCGTGGCCGATCGCAAGGCCGCTTGAGCCTCTCGGCCGTCTGGCATACGGTATACCACGCTAGGGACAGGCGCCGCCGAGCGCCAGGAACGGATACAAAACGATGAACATTCACGAGTATCAGGCCAAGGAACTATACCGGCAGTACGGCGTGCCGACTCCGCAGGGGTTCCCCGCCTTCACTGTCGCCGAGGCGGTCGAGGCGGCGAAGAAGTTGCCGGGCCCCGTTTGGGTCGTCAAAGCGCAGATCCATGCCGGCGGTCGCGGCAAGGGCAAATTCAAAGAAGCCGATGCCGGCGACAAGGGCGGCGTCCGTCTCGCCAAGTCGGTCGCTGAAGTCGAGACGTTCGCCAAGCAGATGCTCGGCAAGACGCTCGTCACGCTGCAGACCGGCGAGGCTGGCCGCGTCGTCAAGCGGCTTTACGTGGAAGATGGCTCGGCGATCGAGCGCGAACTCTACCTCTCCGCACTGGTCGACCGCGTGACGTCGCGCGTGTCGTTCATCGCCAGCCAGGCAGGCGGCATGGACATCGAGCAGGTCGCCCACGACACGCCCGAAAAGATCTTCACGATGTCGATCGACCCGGCGACCGGGTTCTCCGGCTTCCACGGGCGCAAGATCGCCTTCGCGCTGGGCCTCAAGGGCGACCAGGTCAACCAGTGCGTGAAGCTGCTCGGCGGCCTCTACAAGATGTTCGTCGAGAAGGACATGAGCCTGCTCGAGATCAACCCGCTGATCGTCACCAAGGACGGCAAGCTGGTCGCGCTCGACGGCAAGATGAACTTCGACAGCAACGCGCTCTTCCGCCACCCCGAGATCATGGCCTACCGGGATCTCGAGGAAGAGGATCCGAAGGAGATCGAAGCGTCGAAGTTCGATCTTTCCTATGTCGCCCTCGACGGCAACATCGGCTGCATGGTCAACGGCGCCGGTCTCGCGATGGCGACGATGGACATCATCAAGCTCTACGGTGCCGAGCCCGCCAACTTCCTCGATGTCGGCGGTGGCGCCACGACCGAGAAGGTCACTGCGGCGTTCAAGATCATCACCGCCGATCCGAACGTGAAGGGCATCCTCGTCAACATCTTCGGCGGCATCATGCGCTGCGACATCATCGCGGAAGGCGTGATCGCGGCGGTCAAGGAAGTCGGCCTCAAGGTGCCGCTGGTCGTGCGACTGGAAGGCACTAACGTCGAGCTCGGCAAGAAGATCTTGAACGAGAGCGGCCTCAAGGTCGTCGCGGCCGACAACCTCGCCGACGCGGCCAAGAAAATCACCGACGAAGTCAAGAAAGCGGCCTGAGACGCCAGGGAACGGGAAACGAGACAATGGCTATTCTCATCGACCGCAACACGAAGGTCATCTGCCAGGGCATCACCGGCAGCCAGGGCACCTTCCACACCAAGCAGGCCAAGGCCTACGGCACCCTCATCGTCGGCGGCGTGACCCCCGGCAAGGGCGGCAGCAAGCATCCGGACGCCGAGCTGGCAGACGTGCCGCTGTTCGACAGCGTTGTCGAAGCGAAGGCGAAGACAGGCGCCACCGCGACGTCGATCTACGTGCCGCCGCCGTTCGCCGCGGACGCGATCCTCGAAGCGATCGACGCGGAGATCCCGCTGATCGTCTGCATCACCGAGGGCATCCCGGTGATGGACATGATCAAGGTGAAGCGCGCCCTCGCCGGCTCGTCTTCCCGCCTCGTCGGTCCGAACTGCCCGGGTCTGCTGACGCCGAACCAGTGCAAGATCGGCATCATGCCCGGCTCGATCTTCAAGGCCGGCTCGGTCGGCATCGTCTCGCGCTCCGGCACGCTGACCTACGAAGCGGTGAAGCAGACGACCGATGCGGGCCTCGGCCAGTCGACCGCCGTCGGTATCGGCGGCGATCCGGTCAAGGGGACCGAGTTCATCGACGTCCTCGACATGTTCCTCTCCGACCCCGACACCCACTCGATCATCATGATCGGCGAGATCGGCGGCTCGGCCGAGGAAGATGCGGCCGACTTCATCAAGCGCGAGGCCGCCCGCGGCCGCAAGAAGCCGATGGCCGGGTTCATCGCCGGCGTCACGGCTCCTCCGGGCCGCCGCATGGGTCACGCCGGCGCGATCATCTCCGGTGGCAAGGGCAAGGCCGAGGACAAGCTGGAAGCGATGCGCGCCGCCGGCATCGCGATCGCCGATAGCCCCGCCGCGCTCGGCACGACGCTCGCCAAGGTTCTGAAAGGCTGATTGCGATCAGTGAGATCAGTCGTCACAGGAAAAGCCCCCTTCCACGAGGGGGCTTTTTCGTTTTCGCCCCCTGCTCGTCGACGCGGCACGTCGCTCGGAGGGGTGAACTTTTGGTCATTGCGTGGCCCGCCACAGGACGCCGCGGCCCGCACGGCAGAGGAACCTTGTGCGAGGCTGGCTAAACGGCCTTCGAAGCACCACTTTTGCAGGACTTACCACGCTCGGCGAACTGTACTAAATGGACACCTGCACGAGCCCCGGGTTGTAAGGGAATCGGACACGTCCATTCGGTCGCCGGCCCAATTAGCCAACGATAGCGAGACCACGGAATGTCACGCCAAGCGCTGAACGAAGCATTCGCGCGCACATCTTTCCTCCACGGTGCCAACGCGGCCTACGTCGAGGAACTGCAAGCCCAATACGAACAGAATCCCGGATCGGTTTCTGACGAGTGGCGCCTCTTCTTCCAGAGCCTACGCGAGGAGCAGGGACAGGCCAGCGCCGAGGACAACGCGCACGGCCCCTCCTGGGCGAAGCCGCTGAACGAGATCGCCTCCAACGGCAACAGCGAATTGCTGGCCGCGCTGACCGGCGACTATCAGTCTGCCGAACGCAACATTCGCGACAAACTCGTCGCCCGCGCCAACTATGGCGGCGTCGATCTCTCACCCGTCGCCTCCATGCGCGCGACCCAGGACTCGATCCGCGCCCTGATGCTCATCCGCGCCTACCGCGTGATGGGCCATCTCGCCGCCGACCTCGATCCCCTGGGCCTCAACGAGCGCAAGGTCCACAAGGAACTGCGCCCCGAAACCTACGGCTTCACCGAAGCCGATCTCGATCGCCCGATCTTCATCGACCGTGTGCTCGGTTTGGAAACGGCGACGGTGCGCCAGATTCTGAAGATCCTGCGCCGCACGTACTGCCGCCAGATCGGCGTCGAGTTCATGCACATCACCAGCCCGCTGCAGAAGTCCTGGATTCAGGAGCGCATCGAGGGCGAGGAGAAGGACATCGCCTTCACCGTCGAAGGCAAGAAGGCGATCCTCAAGAAGCTCATCGAAGCGGAAACGTTCGAGACTTTCAGCCACACCAAGTACACGGGCACCAAGCGCTTCGGCCTCGAAGGCGGCGAGTCGATGGTCCCCGCGCTCGAGCAGATCATCAAGCGCGGTGGTCAGCTGGGCCTTAAGGAAATCGTCATCGGCATGGCCCACCGCGGCCGTCTCAACGTGCTCGCCAACGTGATGGGCAAGCCCCATCGCGCGATCTTCAACGAGTTCAAGGGCGGCTCCTTCAAGCCCGACGACGTCGAAGGCTCGGGCGACGTGAAGTACCACCTCGGTGCCTCGTCCGATCGCTCGTTCGACGGCAACAACGTCCACCTCTCGCTGACCGCCAACCCGTCGCATCTCGAGATTGTCGACCCGGTCGTGCTCGGCAAGGTGCGCGCGAAGCAGGATCAACACGGCTGCCAGTCCGACGACCGGCGCGCCGTGCTGCCGCTGCTCATTCACGGTGACGCGGCGTTCGCCGGTCAGGGCGTCGTCGCCGAGTGCTTCGGCCTCTCCGGCCTCAAGGGGCACCGCACCGGCGGCTCGATCCACTTCGTCATCAACAACCAGATCGGCTTTACGACCAACCCGCGCTTCTCGCGTTCGTCGCCGTACTGCACGGACGTCGCGCGCATGATCGAGGCGCCGATCTTCCACGTGAACGGCGACAACCCGGAAGCCGTCGTCCACGTCGCCAAGATCGCCACCGAGTTCCGCCAGCGGTTCCAGAAGCCGGTTGTGATCGACATGATCTGCTACCGGCGGCACGGCCACAACGAGAGCGACGAGCCGGCGTTCACGCAGCCGCGCATGTACAAGGTCATCCGCCAGCACGACACGGTCGTCGAGCTCTACTCGCGCCGCCTCGTCGAGGAGGGCGTGATGAGCCAGGCCGACGTCGACGCCATGAAGGGCGAGTTCAAGGGGCAGCTCGAGACCGAATTCCAGCAGTCTGACGGGTACAAGCCGAACAAGGCCGACTGGCTCGACGGCCGCTGGTCAGGTCTCGCGACGGCGAGCGAAGACGCGCACCGCGGTGAGACGGGTGTGGCGATCGACCAGCTCAAGGAGATCGGCCGCCGCATCACCACCGTTCCGGTCGACTTCAACGCCCACAAGACCGTCCAGCGTCTTCTCGAGCGCCGTCGTGAGATGGTCGAGACGGGCGAAGGCATCGACTGGGCGATGGCCGAGCATCTGGCATTCGGCACCCTGGTGAAGGAGCGCTTCCCCGTTCGCCTGTCTGGCCAGGACGTCGAGCGCGGTACCTTCTCGCAGCGCCATGCCGTGCTGCTCGATCAGGAGTCCGAGCGCCGCTACACGCCGCTCCGCTACGTGGCGCCCGATCAGGCGCGCTTCGAGGTCATCAACTCGATGCTCTCCGAAGAAGCCGTGCTCGGCTTCGAGTACGGCTACTCGCTCGCCGAGCCCATGGCGCTCGTGATGTGGGAAGCCCAGTTCGGCGACTTCGCCAACGGCGCGCAGGTGGTGTTCGACCAGTTCCTGTCGTCGGGCGAACGCAAGTGGCTGCGCATGTCGGGCCTCGTCTGCCTGCTGCCGCACGGTTACGAAGGTCAGGGTCCGGAGCACTCCTCCGCCCGCCTGGAGCGCTTCCTCCAGCTTTCCGCCGAGGACAACTGGCAGGTCGCGAACTGCACGTCGCCGGCCAACTACTTCCACATCCTGCGCCGGCAGATCCACCGCAAGTTCAGGAAGCCGCTGATCCTCATGACGCCGAAGTCTCTGCTTCGCCACAAGCGGGTGGTGTCGCGGCTGAGCGAGATGGGCCCGGGCACGTCGTTCCACCGCCTGCTGTGGGACCACGCCGATCCGCGCAACGGGGACACCGGCGGATTCGCGCTGAAGCCGGACGATCAGATCCGCCGCGTCGTGCTCTGCACCGGCAAGGTCTACTACGACCTTCTGGAAGCGCGCGAACAGGCGGGCGCGGATGACGTCTATCTGCTCCGCATCGAGCAGCTCTATCCGTTCCCGGCCCGCGCGCTCATCAACGAGCTGTCGCGCTATCCACAGGCGGAAGTCGTCTGGTGCCAGGAAGAGCCCCGCAACATGGGCGCCTGGTCCTACGTCGAGCCGAATGTGGAGTGGGTGCTCGAGCACGTCGGCGGCGCCGCTAAGCGAGCCCGCTACGTCGGCCGCCCGGCATCGGCATCGACCGCCACGGGCCAGCTCTCGAAGCACAACCAGGAACAGCGCGCGCTCGTCTCCGAGTCGCTCGCGAAATAGAACGTGGCCGAACGGCCAAGCTGAAACGAGGTCGGGCCGCCGGCAAGGGCGGCCCACCTTTTGGGTCAAGGAAACGAGGACATGGCGATCGAAATCCGCGTGCCGACACTCGGCGAAAGCGTCACCGAGGCGACCGTTGGTCAGTGGTTCAAGAAGCCGGGCGACGCGGTGAAGACGGACGAGCCGCTCTGTGAACTCGAAACCGACAAGGTCACTGTCGAAGTGCCGTCGCCGGGCACCGGCGTGCTGAGCGACATCAACGTCGAGAAGGGCGCGACCGTCGCCGTCGGCTCGGTGCTGGGTCTCATTCGCGAAGGCGGCGCCGCGGCCGCCGCGGCTCCGGCAGCCGCCAAGCCCGCAGCCCCGGCACCTGCTGCCGCGCCGGCACCGGCCGCTGCACCGAAGTCCGAGATGCCGCCGGCTCCGGCCGCCCGCAAGCTCATGGAAGAGAAGGGCATCTCCACCGACCAGGTCGACGGCAGCGGCAAGCGCGGCCAGATCCTGAAGGGCGACGTGCTCGCTGCCGGCGCCCGTGCTGCCGCCACGCCGGCCCCGGCCGCGCCACAGGCGGCACCCGCCCCCGTCAGCTACGCGCCCGTCGTCCCGGCGACGCCAGTTCAGCTCCGCGCGCCATCGGTGCCGAACGATGCCGCCCGCGAAGAGCGGGTGAAGATGACGCGGCTGCGCCAGACCATCGCGCGCCGCCTCAAGGATGCGCAGAACACCGCCGCCATGCTGACGACGTTCAACGACGTCGACATGAGCGCGGTGATGAAGCTGCGGAACGACTACAAGGATCTGTTCGAGAAGCGCCACAAGGTGAAGCTCGGCTTCATGGGCTTCTTCGTGAAGGCCTGCATCCAGGCGCTGCGCGAGATCCCGGCGGTCAATGCCGAGATCGACGGCCAGGATCTCGTCTACAAGAACTACTACCACATCGGCGTCGCCGTCGGGACTGAGAAGGGCCTCGTGGTGCCGGTCGTGCGCGAAGCCGACCGCATGACGCTGTCCGAGATCGAAGCTCAGATCGCGGACTTCGGCCGCCGGGCGCGTGACGGCAAGCTCGGCATCGAGGAGATGCAGGGTGGCACCTTCACGATCTCCAACGGCGGCGTTTACGGTTCGATGCTGTCGACGCCGATCCTCAACGCGCCGCAGTCGGGCATTCTCGGCATGCATCGCATCGAAGAGCGTCCGGTGGTCCGCAACGGCCAGATCGTCATCCGACCGATGATGTATCTCGCGCTGTCCTACGATCACCGCATCGTCGACGGTAAGGAAGCCGTCACCTTCCTCGTCCGCGTGAAGGAATGCCTAGAGGATCCGCAGCGCTTCGTGCTGGAGCTCTGATCCGGGCTCCCTTCACCCTCCGCGGCACGGCCACGAAGACCAGGAAGAACCATGAGTTACGATCTCGTCGTCATCGGCACCGGCCCCGGCGGCTATGTGTGCGCCATCCGCGCGGCTCAGCTCGGCATGAAGGTCGCCGTCGTCGAAAAGCGTGCGACGCACGGCGGCACCTGCCTCAACGTCGGCTGCATTCCGTCGAAGGCGCTGCTGCACGCGAGCGAACTCTACGAGGAAGCCGGTCACGGCTTCTCCGCCATGGGCATCAAGGTGAAGCCCGAGCTCGATCTCGCCCGCATGCTCGCCTTCAAGAGTGAAGGCGTGAAAGGCAACGTGGACGGCGTCGCCTATCTCCTGAAGAAGAACAAGATCGACACTGTCCACGGGAGTGGCCGCATCGCAGCGCCAGGCAAGGTCGAAGTCACGCTGGCGGCCGGCGGCACGCAGGTCCTCGAAGGCAAGTCGATCGTCATCGCGACCGGATCGGACATCGCGCGGCTGCCGGGCATCGAAATCGACGAGCAGCAGGTCGTCTCGTCGACCGGCGCGCTCGAACTTCCGGCCGTGCCCAAGAAGATGATCGTCGTCGGCGGCGGCGTCATCGGTCTCGAGCTCGGATCGGTCTGGCGCCGTCTCGGCGCCGAAGTCGTCGTCGTCGAGTTCCTCGACCGCATCATTCCGGGCATGGATGGCGAGGTCGCCAAGCAGTTCCAGCGCATCCTCCAGAAGCAGGGCATGACCTTCAAGCTCGGCTCCAAGGTCACGGGGCTGCGCAAGGACAAGAGCGGCTGCACCGTCACCGTCGAACCGGCAGCCGGTGGCGCAGCGGAAGAACTCTTCGCCGACGTCGTCCTGGTCTGCATCGGCCGCGTACCGTACACGGAGGGGCTCGGCCTCGCCGAGGTGGGCGTGCAGCTCGACAACCGCAAGCGCATCGTCGTCGACGCGCACTTCCAGACGAACGTTCCGGGCATCTACGCCATCGGCGACGTCATTACGGGCCCGATGCTCGCCCACAAGGCGGAGGATGAAGGTGTCGCCGTCGCCGAGATCATCGCGGGCCAGGCCGGCCACGTGAACTACGACGTCATCCCGAACGTGATCTACACGGCCCCTGAAGTCGCGTCGGTCGGCAAGACCGAGGAAGAACTGAAGGCAGCCGGCATCGCCTACAACGTCGGCAAGTTCCCCTTCACGGCCAACGGCCGCGCCAAGGTCAACAAGACCACGGACGGGTTCGTGAAGGTGCTCGCCGACGCCACGACGGATCGCATTCTCGGCGTCCACATGATCGGACCGCACGTCGGCGAGTTGATCGCCGAAGCAGCGATCATCATGGAGTTCGGCGGATCGTCGGAAGATCTGGCGCGCACTTGCCATGCGCACCCGACTTTGACGGAAGCGGTCAAGGAAGCGGCTCTCGCCGTCGACAAGCGAACCATCCACATGTGAAGCGAGGCGGCCCGGCCGCCGCCGCAATCGGTGCCTAAGCACGCCGTCGAGGGCGACGTGCGGGAGACACTCGAATGCGTGCATTGGTTGTGGCGATGGCTCTGGCCACGAGCTTGGCGCTGGCCGGCTGCGAGGGCCAGCCGAATTGGTCGCAGTGGACGGCCTGGGCCAAGAAATTCCTGGGCTATGTGCCGGCCACGGCCACGCCGACGCCTCTGCCGGTCGGCAAGGACAGCTTCAAGGGCACAGTGCAGGCCGAGTGGCTGCACCCGCCAAGCCCGGCCGACTACTTCCGCGACATGCGTTTGCTCGCCCCCTTCGGCTACGTCGGGCCGGACGGCACGCACTGGGACGTGCCCGCGGGCTACGTGACCAATGGCGCATCCGTCCCGTGGGGTCTCTGGAACCTGGTTGGCGGCCCCTACGACGGCCCCTATCGC
>Ga0073934_10011385_pt1 | contig 10778 bp, 11 predicted proteins | sample LarsenN4metaG_FD_76834 | JGI IMG/M metagenome (GOLD analysis project Ga0073934, IMG submission 76834) | Hot spring sediment bacterial and archeal communities from British Columbia, Canada, to study Microbial Dark Matter (Phase II) - Larsen... ...
CGGAAGAAGTCGTCAACTTCATCCGTTATCAACTGGGTCGCAGCACGCGCAATGAGATATGGGCGCGCCCGTCAAGCAGCAACCAGCGCAATCCGGTCTTTGCCGAAGCGCTGGCCGCGCAGGTTGGAAAACTGTCGGAAATGGCTGTCGAAATCGCTGACAAGGCTTCCTTTAGTGACCGCGACCATGTGCATATCAAACTGATTCGCCTGTATCTCGGCTACCTGGGCCGCTATCACACCTATTTGAAGTGGCAGCATGAGCAGCAACGCATCAAAGGAGGGCGATGATGTTCTACGAATTCACATCGCGGCTGACGCTGAATGGCGCACTTGAAACGCTGACCGCCCTGCGCATCGGCGCAAGCAAATCAACCTCGCCCGCTGAACCGGATTTGCCCGTCGTTAAAGACGCGCTGGGGCGTCCCTACATTCCCGGCTCCAGCTTCAAAGGCGTGCTGCGCTCGCACGTTGAAGCGATGCTTCGAGGGCTGCTCGGCGACGACGGGCGTCTGGTATGCAACCCTACAAACAACGACGAGTGGTGCATAGTCGCAGGCAAAGATCGCAACGGCAAGGCGGGCATCGATTCGATTAAGAAAGATGACCAGGAACGCAATCGCGAAGACGCGGAAGTGGCTCGGCAAGTGATGGAAAAATCCTGTCTGGTCTGCCAGTTGTTCGGCTCGCCGTGGCTGGCTTCTCGACTACAAGTGCGCGACCTGCTGGTGGACGGACAGACTTGGTTCGGCCAGTTTCAGGAGCGCAACGGCGTGGCGATTGATCGCGGCAAAGAGATCGCCGCCGACGGCAAGCTTTATGATTTCGAGGTCGTGCCGGCGGGCGCGCGCTTTCACTTCGCGGCCATCGTCGAGAACGCCGACCCCTGGCAACTGGGTATGTTGATGGCAGGGCTGCGACCTTTCACAAACGGCGACGTTGCCATCTGCGGCGGTCGGAGTCGGGGACTTGGGCTGGTGCGGCTTGACCTCGCGGAAAAGATGTTCATTGATGCGGCAAATCGGGAAGCGTTGCTCGACGCGCTCATCGAAGGCAGCGGCGGCGAGAGCGTCAGCGAGTCGCAGATACGAGAATGGCGCGAGGCTTTCCGCGAGAAGATGCGCAACATGATGAAGCAGGAAGGTGAGCATGCATAAACGAATCGTCAACACCGCTAACATTGAAATCCATATCGCACCCGCCGGGCCGATTCTCATCAAGTCAGGCAAGGAAGGCGGAGACCCGACCAAGCCCGACATGGAATTTGTCGAGACTTACACGGCCAAAGGCAAGACGATCTACTTGCCCGGCTCATCGCTCAAGGGCGCTATCCGCGCGCATTCGGAACGCATTGTGCGCACGGTCGGGCAGGCTGCCAGAACCAGCGAGGGTGTGTGGGCCTGCGATCCGCTCGACAACCGCAGCCCGTGCCGAGCCATCGGCGGCAAATCCGCTGCTGACACCTACAAAGAATCCTGCACCGTCTGCCGCTTGTTCGGCAGCACGGAGATGTCTTCGCACCTGCGCATCGAAGACGCTTACCCGGATGAGCCAATCACGGTCGAGCAAACCGAAGAGCGCAACGGTGTGGCGATTGATCGTGTTTACGGCTCGGTCGCCGTCGGGCCATTCAATTATCAGGTCGCCACGCGCGGGGAGTTTCACACCAGGATTCACCTCAAGAATTTTACGACGGCGCAACTGGGCTTGCTCGCGCTCGTCGTCCGCGACTTCGACAATCATCGTGTCGGACTGGGATTCGCCAAATCGCGCGGCATGGGCAATGTTTCCATGTCTGTAAAGCACATCATAGTCAACTATCCCGGCGCGACGCTTGACGAAGGCGCGGGGCGTATCTGTCTGTTGTCAGGTGATGCGGTTGGGGCACGCTCTCAGGTGCTCGGCGCAGGCTGCTTCGCTGCCGCTGGCGAATATGGATACCGCGCCAGCGATGCAGTCGAGGCTGAGGCGACGACTACCGAAGATGATTATGGCTACGGCGTCGCCCAACGGATCGAAGGCGAGGAAGCGATTCGCAGTTTCTGGCGCAACTGCGTTGGAAAGTGGAAAGAAGAAGCACAGGGCAGAAGGTGAAGCGATGAGCGAGACTGCAAGCACAAGCGCTGGATACACGGCAGCTATCAGCGGCCTGAGCCTTGCGCAACTCGGCGACCTGCTTATGCTGGCGCACGGGGACTATTCGGTTTATTCCTTTTTGCGCAGCGCAGTCGAAGCGCGTGGCATCCGGCAGGCGGCGGTAAACGAGATTGCCGCGGAGTCGGCTCACTTCGACGAGGGGCGCACCTTCAGCGAGCACGCCGACGTGCGTTGGCGCAGGGGCGACGATGGGCAAATGGCCGCACTCGTGCTAACTGAAGAAATACAGTTGGTCGACGAAATCCGCGAAGCATTCGCGGGCGGCGTGACGGCACCATTCAGCGCGCCGTTTGCAGTGACATATTATAATTATGCCGAATGGCCGAAAAGCTCAGTGCAAGAACGCAATAAGAACGACGAACAACCTCCGTTCTCGCCGGCAAAGTTCTGGACGAAACACGAGACGCGCTTGCCCAGTCGCGTCGAATACCCTGAAGAGATGTTTTTGATTTACGCCGTCTACTGCGACACGGCGACGCAGGCGGCGCGGTTCACGCGGTTGCTGCCAAGGCTGAAATCAGCAGTTGCAGCGGAAAGGAGCGCATCGAGATGAGCAGGTATCGTAACACCGGCGGGCGCGAAGAACCGGAGGACAAGCCGTATCGGCTTGTGCCGCTGCCGCAAGATGTCAAACGCGACCGTCCGCACGGCCACGACAGGTTTCACAAAGGTATGCTTGCGGGCGAGATGCGCGGCCAGATCGTTGCGCTGTCGCCGGTCCACATCGGCTCCGGTTCGCTTGAGCTGGGCGAGCGCTTGCCGTTGCCGCCGACGGGCGGGCGCAACCCCGATCTGGTCAAAGCGATGGTACGTGCGGGCGGCGTTCCTGTCATTCCCGGCTCATCGCTCAAAGGTGTGATTCGCAACGTTGTTGAAGCCATCTCGCCAAGCTGCCTGTGCAAAACGCGGGCGCGTTTCAATGAGATTCCGCAAGGTATGGGCGAGTGCCGCCGCAAGGACGCACTCTGCGTGGCCTGCCGCATTTTCGGTGCGATGGGCTTTCAGGGCAATGTGCGAATCAATGATGCGCCGCTCAAGCCAGACGCGAATGGAAGATTTATTACACGCGTCGAAAACCTGCCGGCCCTTTATGCGCCAAGCCCGCGTCGGCGCGGCTACCAGATGCACGGGCAGGTTGCGGGGCGCAAATTTTACATGCACGGGCAGCGGGCGCGCGGCAACGTACCGATGGAAGTCTGCCCGGAGAATGCGTCGCGATTCGACTTTGTCATGCAGTTTGAGAACCTGGAGCATACAGAGCTTGGCTTGCTGCTGGTTGCGCTCGGACTTTCAGACAAGCATCCGTTCAAGCTGAAGATCGGCAGCGCCAAGCCGGTCTGCTGCGGAACCATCGAGGTGCGCCTGGACGAATTGACGGCGCGTCGTTCAGCCGCCGCGTCGTACCTCGAATTCGATGAGCCGCAAACAGACTCGTACAATGGCGACGCGCTCGGTGAATACGTGCAGGCGGCGATCAATCTGGCGGTGGCGTCACGCGACGTCGTGCTTCCAGATCAACTTGCCCGCTTGAAAGAGATTCTGCGATACCCGAACGAGCGCGACTGCCCGTCGGGGATGTACTGAGGGCCGCCAATGAACGATCAGGTTGAAGCTTACAAGATGACGGATGACGACTGGAACCGCGCCCACCACATTGCTTCGGAGTTGGTGCAGAAAGGCGTGGACGTCAACGAACTGGCGAAGGTGTTCACCTACTTGAGGACGCGGCTGGCGAAGCCCGATGCGCTGAACGATTTCTGGCTATTCCTGAACCGCCTGCCGAGAGCCCGCGCCTTCGTCCGCAGTGGTCGCACACTAGATTACTACAAAGATATTCAGAATCTCTGTGGCCAGAGTCTTAAGGATGTAAAAGACGCAAGCCAGTTGACCGTAACCCTTGGTTGGGCTGTAAGGCTAGCTAGATTCTACAAGGAAAAATCTAACCCTCCAACAGACAAACATACAGCCTCAAGAAAACGATAAAGCCGAGAGTGATTCTATGCACTCGTCAATGAGGCAGCATAAGAATAGTGGAAGAAACAAAAGGCGCGGGCGACGCGGGGCAAAAGGACGTTCCTCCGAGAGTCGCCGCTTACAAGTTGAGATGGCTGATTTTGAGAGATTCATTCTCGAATGTCATCAGAGGGATCAGATACCAGAAAAAAACATTCGAAGAATCAAGAGCCTGATGAAAACAGAATCAGCAGATGATGCCCTTCAAGAATTAGTATCTCACTATGATCCTTATCATGTGCTTGAAGAATGTTTCAAAACGGAGTCTGGATACTTGGGAACAGCATTAGTTGACAGCATCAAAGACAGAGAATGGATTGGTAAAACCGAGAGCTTACATCCGCCAGATGCAATTGAGATCGTGCTCAAACATTGCAAAATACCAATACGCATTGTTCCCAACGGCGCATTTCAAGCAATCCGCAGAGTACGAGAAAGATGCAATAACCGGGAGGTTAATCCATTGATAATGTCAACAGAGGAATTAAAGACTGGTATAACTGTTATTTGTGGTGATCTTGAACGAGTGCTCAGGCAAATGTTCTTCTTCTATTTTCAGTTCTTAAACGCAGACGATTTAATGAGGCCATTTGTACAAGAGCGCAAAACACTTTACTTCGGTAAGGTTATTGATGGCCTGAGAAGAATAGAAATTCGTTTATTTGTTGCTGCTATAACTGGCGTGCAGAAACAATTGGATGAAGCAAAACAAAAAGTTGAAGATGCTAACAGAGTGAGAGGACAAAGGCTCAATGAAAGGGCCTTGGCCGAAAACGAAGTTGAGAAAGCCGAAAATGAAATGGCTCTGGCCGAAAACGAAGTTGCGGAAGCTGAAAGTGTCCATCGTTCCTGCCCGGAGAATGAACGTGAGAACAAAGCCCGCCTTGAAGCGGCTCTCGATCTAGCTCAATCTGTTAAAGCTCGCTGTAAGGTGACTCTCGATCTAGCTCAATCAGTGTTGAGGGAAGCCAAGTCTACTTATGAAAAAGCGGACTCAGGGTTTCTTGAGGCTCAATCAGAGTATGGCTTGGCTCTCAAAGAATATAACGATATACAAAAGAAAAGAGGTAAATGCTCCCCTCACGAACTGGGGCAATTTAATGAGGAAGTTAGAGAGCGATTTACCGACCGTTTCTCAAGAGATAAATTTCTAGGCGAGGAGTGGTATCCGATTCTGTTTATGATTTCAGCTTTGCGCGCTATCAGTGTCAACCATCCCATAACCAGCGATCAGTGGCGTGAAAAGGCTAAGGGGATAAAAGATGTAATCACCTATCTTGAACAGAAGAATGATCAGGAACTACTGAATTGGGTTAAAGAAATTCATCAAATTGATCCGAAAGAAAAACCGCAAAGTTTTTACTCAACTGCTTTGAGTATCGTTCGTAAAATTGTCCCACAATTCTTGGATGAGATTGAGAGCCGAAAGCTCGTGCCTAAGACTATCGCAATGCGGCGTGAGATCACAGATGACTATGGCAGGAGATATATACACGCTTTTTCCGATGATACAGAATTAGATAGAGATAAAGGGTTCTATATACTAACGAAAGAGACTTTTGTGCCGCGAAAACTTTATCTCTACTGGTCAAGAACAAATCCTGATGGAATTGATCCACTGATTTATGAAATGCCAGGAATATAATCAGGCAACAGATTACAAGTCATCATAAAACTTCTGTTGCGCAGCAGTTCTACGAATTGTTACAAAGGAGAGCCATTGTGGACAGCACAACTTTGTTGCCGGAGCGCAGTTGGGTCACAGTCGTTGGCTGGAGTCCGATGGCAGTGGTCAATTCGCTGTGGCAGGCGTGCGAGTTGGGCATCGTGCCGCAGCGCGTCGTGCTGCTGGTTTCGCCGGATGAGGCCGCCATTCAACGCAGCGTCGGCGTCGTGCGCCAATATATCAACACCATGCTGCCGCGCTTTGGCGTCGCCAATCCCGTCGTCGAACAGAAGCCCATCAACGAAGACGACTTTCTCGGTTTCCGCAAAACGCTCGCGGCGACGCTCGAAGAAGAGAGCCAGCACGCCGCCCGCGTCGTCGTGGATACGACGCCCGGTCGCAAGTATATGTCAGCTTTTGCCATCGCTCTCGGCCTGCAAGGCGGATTCCGCCTCGAACGAGTTTACTACAACCACATGCTTGAGCAACGCTACAACGACGTGGCGCACCCGCTCATCCCGCGCCACGAGCAACAGCTTTACGATCTGCTCGCGGTTTTGAAAGGCTAATTTGCCATGCTCATCAAAGCGCGACACCTGATGACGCTGCTCAACCGGCTCGGCGATGAAGTCATCGTGCAGTCGCCGCTGCTCGGATTCCAGTTATTCACGCTCGACCTCAGCGCCCGAACGGCGCGCGTCCGCGATGTGATATCGTCCGGCGATTACAACACAATACGCATGGCGGCGCTTGGTCAGGTAGAATCGGCCATTGCCAGCCGGTTCGCGGCCAGCGATCCAGCCGTACGGGAGGATTTATGCCGGGCGGTGAAAAGCGAGATTCCGGATTACGGCAGATTGCGCGATGCCTTCCGCCAGGCCGGGGTCGTCGCACCGTCAAATCTCGATAAGATTTGCGCGCTGCTCGAACAGGCTCGCAGAAGCAATCCAGCGCACGGGGGCGACATTTACTACTTCGCCTTTGACAACAATGCGCTGCGCAACCGGCTCTACTCCCAGTTCCTGCGCCCGCAATCGCCGCGCGATGCGCGTTACAATTTTGTGCTGGCGCGCCAGGTGCTCAACGAGATCGACTGCCGGCTCGGAAAATCGCTCGGCGCGTTCATGGAGGCGATGGAGGCTGCAATGGCGAACCTCAACGCGGCTTCCGTATTCGCGAATCAGAACCGACTGGCCGACCGGCTGCGGCAGTTGGCCAAGGCGGAGTGGAACGATCTGCTGGCCTGCGGCAGTTGCGAGATTGTCGAAACGGGGCGCGAGCAGCCAAATGCCCCTGTGGATTCCGACAACATCATCATCGCCGCTTACGAACAGTTCGCGGGCAAGCCGGGCCGCAAGGTCGTGCTGTTCAGTTCGGATAACGAATTCGTCACGCAGGCGAGCGGGCGTACGAACGTCATTGATTTAATGGTAGATTACTCCCACAACCCATGGCCCGTTGTGTCTGCAGCACGATGGGAAGATGTGAGTCGCCTGCTCTATCATCTGGCTGTTGTGTACGGACGATTGGATTTGCAAATGCCCGGCGTCGGCCTGGTGCGGATGTACGGCGTCTGGAAAGACAAGATCGCAGAGGACTGGGAACAGGAGCATTCGCGAGTGACGATGGATATAGCCTCATCACCAGTACTCAAAGCACTGCACGACGAGATGGCGCGCGATCTTGCAATTCTCGCCGCCGCAACGCAGGCGTAAACGTGTACCGCAGGGTTGCGAAGGATGACCGAGCTGTGCGCCGGACACGCGATGCTATCGTCTATGAGTATCTTTCGGGTCTTCAGTGATACGCTGGTGTTTCACGGGAGGGTAGAGAGAATGATGCAATCAATATGGCAAGCTTGCCGGGCGAGCCGGTCAACGAATTATCGCTTATGATAACCAGGCTCTTGCGCAATTGTGCAAGTAATTATATGTCAACTCAGCAAGGTGTGGAGGTTAGCTGTGCAACCTGAGAAGCAAAAACATGTCCTCCTCTGCGTCGCCGGGCTGACCCCGCAGATTATTACGGAAACTCTCTACGCGCTCACGCAGCAGCGCGATGAGCGTGTGGACGAGATTCGCGTCATTACTACGCTCGCCGGGCGCGACTGCATCATGAAAGACCTGCTCACGCCGCAACAGGGCAAGTTCTTCGAGTTCTGCCGGGATTTTCGTCTCGATCCGCAGCAGATCAAATTCGATAGGACCTGCATCTACATCTTGCACCGGCCCGACGGCGCGATGCTCGAAGACATCCGCTCGGTATCCGACAATGAGGCCGCCGCCAATCAAATCTGCGAAATCGTCCGACGTTTGACCGAAGAGCCTAACACCCGCATTCATGCGTCGGCAGCCGGCGGCCGAAAGACCATGAGCGTCTACCTAACCGCCGCCATGCAACTGTTCGGACGCACCAACGATCAACTCTCGCACGTGCTCGTCAGCGAAGACTTCGAAACCCACCCGGAGTTCTTTTACAAGCCACCCGCTGCCTGCACGCTCGAAAAACGCGACCGCCAGGGCAACATCAGGCGACTCTCAACCGCTGATGCCGAGATTCATCTTGCCGACATCCCGTTCATTCGCCTGCGCGGCATCGTAAGCGAATGGCTTGCCGAAGACCGACCCGCCTATCGCGAGATGGTTCTGCGGGCGCAGGAGAATCTCGCCTTCCTCGAATTCGAGTCATCGCTCCGCCTGCGCCCCGAGGATTATTCCGTCGCCGTCGAGACCTCCAGTCCGTTGCTGCCGTCGCGCAGTGTTGAGCTGACGCCGCGCGAGTTCTTCGTCTATGCGCTGTTCGCGCATTTCTGCAAACAGAACCGCAATGGAAAAAGGTACGTCGCGCTCGATGAGATCCGCGCTGGCGATATCGACGCGGTCTTCCGCTATGTCACGCGAGCCAGAGGCGAGGAGATGGGCATTGAGAACTGCGGCGCTTATCCGGGCTTCGAGTTCCTGGACACGCTTGCCAAACGAATCGATAGCCACAACGCCATCGACCGCGCCGACGTGCGCAAGACGTTCACCGAAACCTTCTCGCGCATCAACCGCAAGCTCTACGAGCGCATCAACCGCAAGTTTTTCGAGGACACAGACCTTTCAGAGCGCTACCTGATTCACAACACCGGGCCGCGCAAATCGGCGCGCTATGGCCTGAACGTCTCGCCGGAGCGCATTCTGCTCTCGTGAGGGCATTCTCCATTCTTCGCATCGCTTCCGGCAAGATTGCCGGGTCTCGATTCTTACCTGTCGGCTGTCATACTCATCTCTTGATGGTGAATTCGCATGGCGACACTGTATTTGTCTGAGCAGGGCGCGACCCTGCACAAAGAACAAAACCGTCTGGTCGTCGAGCGTGACGACACCGTTTTGGCCGAAATCCATGATTTCAAAGTCGAGCGCGTCGTCATCTTCGGCAACGTGCAGCTTTCGACGCAGGCTATCGCATACCTTCTGGATCGGGGCATTGACACGGTCTTCCTGAGCCAGCGCGGGCGGCTCAAGGGCAGGCTGGCGCCGATTGAATCGAAAAACGTCGCGCTGCGCCTGCTGCAATACGAACGCTCCCGCGACGCTCGACTGGCGCTAGAGGTCGCCCGCGCCATAGTCGCCGCCAAGATCGGCAATTGTAGCGCGGTGCTGGCTCGCCACCAGCGCAACCATGCGGAATGCGACTTCGCCGGTGAAACGACGCAACTAGCTGCCTTCATCAAGCGAGCCGCGCAAGCGCCCCAGGTTAAGGCGCTGCGCGGCATCGAAGGGCAGGCGGCTGTCATCTACTTCCAGGGATTCGCGCGGATGCTGCGTCGCGGCATCATCTTCGAGCGGCGGACACGGCGGCCCCCCACTGATCCAATCAACTCGCTGTTGAGCTTCGGTTATGCGCTCCTTTATAACGAAGCCATCGGCGCGCTGACGGCCGCAGGCTGCGACCCGTACATCGGGTTTTACCATGCGCTGCATTATGGCCGCTGCTCGCTGGCGCTCGATTTGATGGAAGAGATGCGTCCCGTCGCCATCGACCGGCTGGCGCTCAACCTCGCCAACCTGGAAGTCGTCAAGCCTGTGGATTTCAGCAAGGGCGAAGGCGGCGGGCTGTTTCTGGACGGCGAAGGACGCAAGCGCTCCCTGAAGGAATACGAGCGCATGATGGGCACGGAATTCGCAGACCGCCGTAGCGGCGAGCGCACCAGCCTGCGCCGTGCCCTGCATCAGCAGGCGCTCGCCATGCAGCGCGCCATAGCGCAGGGGGGAGCTTACCAACCGTTTCAGGGCTGGCATTGAAACCGATGTTTCTGCTGATCACTTACGATATCATGAACGCCAAACGGCTGCGCAAAGTGGCGGCGATGATGGAAAACTACGGCACGCGCGTCCAGCGCAGCGTCTTTGAATGTGAGATTACCGACGACCGGTTGGCGGCGCTGCTAGCGGACATCAAGCGGCTCATCAGGCGGCGCGAAGACAAGGTGCAAGTTTATCCTCTGTGCCAGCCCTGCCGCGCGCGCCTGGAAATCTGCGGGCCGGGCGAGCACACCTTCGTTCCTGACGTCTTCATTCTATAATTGACGCATAGGCGTTCAAGAATGATTTGATGAATGAAACAACCGCAAGCAAGCTTCATTATTCATCACTCATCATTTTGTATTCCTCATTTCCGTATTTACGCCCGCTCACAGGATGTATGCCGACGGGATGGAGGTCGTTTGCGCCTGTCCGAGCGCGATCAGCCGTCGGCGACAACCATCGCACACCTGATAGTAGCGCACGCTATCTTCGGCAGATACCACAACATGGGCCACCTCGCGGCGTAGCGCGTCGAACTGTGCCTCAGTGATGATGCATTCGAAGACGCTGAGCTGCACCGGCTCGCCGAAGCGAAACAGCGTCTTGTGCAAGCGCGTGCGCCGCTTGTTGTCGGGAATGTCATAGGTCACAACG
>Ga0073934_10011386_pt1 | contig 10775 bp, 10 predicted proteins | sample LarsenN4metaG_FD_76834 | JGI IMG/M metagenome (GOLD analysis project Ga0073934, IMG submission 76834) | Hot spring sediment bacterial and archeal communities from British Columbia, Canada, to study Microbial Dark Matter (Phase II) - Larsen... ...
GGTCTTTGGACCGATGCAATACAGGGTGTCAACGGAAGCAAAGTAGACCCGCCCGCGCGCTATGGCCGCCGACGCGATCACCGGCTCCGGAGTGCCCTGCGAGTACGTGCCGCCTTTACTCACCGGCAGCTCCACTTCGCTGAGTACCTCTACGCGGTCGGCATGAGGACGCAGCACATAGAACTTGCCGCTTTCCGTGCCGACATACAGCTTGCCGTCAGCAAGCACTGGCGAAGCCTTCATTGCGATGCCGAGCGACTTCTTCCACAGCTCGTCGCCCGTATCCAGGTTGAACGCGATCAGGGTACCTGCGTTATCCGCCTGGTACATGAACTTCCCATCGGTCACAGGGGAAGAGAAGCCGGCTTCGATGCCTTTTTTCACCCACTTCAACATGTCCGGCTTCAGCGCGCCTTTGCCGGTCACGTCCAGAGCGCCGATCAGCCCCATTGTGCTGGTGTCGAGGTTTTCCTCAGAATGCGAAACGAATGCATACTTGCCGGCGACAGCGACGGCAGTGTTGATGCCACGCTTTGCCATCTCGAACCGCCAGACAGGCTCACCAGTTTGCGGCTTGACTGATACAACGCTGCCATCTCCCAGCCCGACTATCATAAGCCGCGTACCATTTACGTCCGTGATTATTGGGTTCGAATACGCGGTGTCGTAGGGGCGCCCGCCGGGCGTACTGACCCAAACCGTCTCGCCGGTACGCTTGTCGAACGCCATGATGCGATGCGACCGGTTCGCGGTGGCGCCCCATGTGGAGGAAACCGCATTGACGATCACCAGGTTTCCGTCGATGAGCGGGGACGAAGTGCGCCCGCCGTGAGTGGTGAACAAGCCGAAGTCTTCCACCAGCGACCGCCGCCACAGCAGCTTGCCCTCTTTCGAGAAGGCACTCAGCGTTCCGTTCCCGCCGAATCCAAAAACGGTTTCAGTTTCCGGGTCCACTGCCGGAGAAGCCCATGCGATTCGATGTGGCGGAACGTCGCTCAAGTAGAGGTTCCAGCGTGCTTCCCAGAGTTGCTTGCCGGAATCCGCGTCCAGGCAAACCAGGCGTTCCTGCAAAGTCTCACCTTCTCCCGCCGCCGTCTGCATATAGAGACGGTTTCCGTAGATCACCGGGGTGGAACGGGCGCCAATCGGCACCTTGAACACCAGGTTCTCGCCCGCCAGAGTCCACTTTTCCGGCAAGCCCACCTCTTTGGAAATACCGTCGCGGCCTGGTCCGCGCCACTCCGGCCAGTCCCCCCCATACAACACATTGCTCGTGCACACTACGAGCAACAGAGCGAACAATCGGGTCATGTAAACCATTCTACTATTTGACATTCTGCTTTCCGCCAGCCCAGCCGTTATAAGGGTAAAGACGCCAGCGAGATGCGAACGTTGCAGGGCGAAACGCAAAATCTACTCGCCGCCGCCGAAAACGCTCCGCCAAATCGACTTCAGCCACTCTCCGTGTTCGTCCCAGATTCCCCAGGCGCACACCGCGGCAATAACTATTCCGATGATCCACGCGTTACGCCGGTTGCGCGCTTTCCGCTTCGCCTTCGCCTCTTGGGCGTGTTCCCCGCGGGGGTCCCAAAGTGCCGCGTTGTTCACCTGTCGGAATGCCTCTGCGTACGCGGCGTTGCGGAAACGGAACGCCTGCCAGGGTGGTTCAAAATCAGCCGCCAGGATCGGCGTGAATTCAACCGCGCTGCTGACCGAGGTGGGCGGCGGAACCGCCATGTACCGGTTCCGATGCCAGTTCCTCCCGATCAGGTAGCTTCCGGTCAACAGGGGAAAACAGCCTATCAACAAGGGAGACAGGCTGAGTTTAAGCAGGGCTTCCTTAAAGAAGAACAGCGCCACCAGCAGGACAACGGCTCCCCCGAAGGCTTCTCCCGCGCCGTTCCCGGAGAACATCCTGCGGAGCCATAGCGTCGCATCCGGCTTGGGCAGCTCTGTTCGATGGCGCGCGATGCAACTTTCGCAGAAGGGTACGTTAAACGCGCTGATCTCGTGTTCTGTTTCGTAGCCATCCCCGCTCGAATACTCCACGGAGGCCATCTGCTCCAATCGCATTGTCCTCGCGGCGCGTCCATCGCACGCAGGACAAGCCTCCAGGAAATGCAGCGATCCCTTTGAGTGATCGATACAAACGATTTCCGGCTGTGCCGCCATGTCGATGACCGCGCGCCGCAGCGTCTTCCGAGTCGCCGGGCCGGTCATGCGAAAAGGGTCGATCGGGCCGCTCATGTTCGTGACGCACGGTTACGGCGGGGAGCCAGAAAGTTCACCGCCGGCCGGGATTCGCACCGGTTTGCGGCAATCCCGGAAAATCGCATCCGGCTGGAACACCATGTTCTGGTACTCCGCGAGTCATTGCCCAGGCCGACCAGCTAGCAGCGGCAGGATCGCGCGGTCCAGTTCCGCGTCGGTCCAGGCTCCGATTTTCACGCCCTTGTGCAGGGACCAGCGCTCCACATGTTCCAGAGTCCCGCCAGCCGGGACTTTGGTGATCGGGCCCAGTGTCTCCAGTTCCAGGAAGAGGTTGTTGGTGAAGGTTTCAAACGAGCACCCGAGGTCCGGATACGGTTTGTCTTTTTCGCCCTTCGTGCGCTTGATAAACAATTCGCCGTTCAGGGCGTACGCGCCCCAGGTGTTCTCGTTGAAGATTCCCAGTTTTTGGGGCACGCTGTTGGCCGGGTCCTGACGCAGCATCATGTATTTCTTCGTGAACTGCCAGCGCTTGTCCGTCAGGTCGGTGAATGCCCACATCACCAGCGGATTGGTGGGTTGCAACACCTCTGGATGCGTTCCTCGCGGCGGAAATCCGGTGATACCCACGCCGTTCTGCGCCATCATAGTCAGCGCCCAGGCCGCATATTCGAGCGGCATGTTGCCGCGGTTGGTCAGCCGGTGAATCACCGTCACCGCGCTGCCCTTCGGCTCGAGTTGAACCTGGATCTGCTTCTCGATGCCGGTTTCTTTCTCCACCGGTTGCGTCACGATCAGATCCGAACCCTTGATTTCGGCGCGCACCGGCACATTGTCCGGGGGATAGGTGTACTTGATATCCTCCGGACCCACCCAGATGCGATGCCCGCCGCGCAACACCCAGGCCGGTTCACCACTCTTGCCGAGCCCTTCCGGCTGTTCCCAAAACAGGTTCTGGCCGCCCACGAACCCATACCGCATGACCCGCGGTCCGATATCCGAGGTGACGATCAGGTCGACCTCGCCGTTCGTGATCCGGTAACAATTCGGCCAGCCCTTGTAGGCTGTCTTCTCGATTCGCACTTGCGCTGTTCCAATCATTGGGAGCAATACTGCCGCCATCGCCGCTGCTGCCGCCGCCACTTTTCGCATGGAACGTTATCCTATCGTGTTCCTCAGTTCGCCGGGCTTCAACGCCAGAATGCCATCGTGAGGCGCCCCGGTGCGGCGATGCTCGGCGTTCACAAAACCAGCCTCTTCGAGCAGACCCCGGTATTCTGAAAACGTCCTCTCGCGCCCCTCGGTCACTACCAGCATGTTTAACGACTGCATCAACGCCGAAACCGGTCCCAGTCTATCCTCATCCAGCACCATTTCAACGATCAGAATTCCGCCTCCGGGAGGCAGCGACTCAAAAGTCTTCGTCAGGAGCCGCCTGATTCGCTCTTCGCTCCAGTCATGCAGAATCCGGCTGAGCATATACAGGTCCGCCTGCGGCAGGGAATCCTCGAAGAAGTCGCCCGCATGCAGGCGGATCCTACCCGCGGCGCGCGAAGCCGCGACGAACGGACGAGATTGCTCCAGCGCCCGAGGTAAGTCGAAGAGGATTCCTTCCATCGCGCCGTAGCGCTCACAGGCTGCAATCGTCAGGTGACCGGTGCCGCCGCCGAGATCGCACACCCGGCGGAAGCGCGCCAGATTGAACAGCCGCACGATCTCCGGAGAACTCAGCGTCCCGTAGCTGTGCATGCCCCGGAAGAACGTGCGAGCCAGCTCTTCTGTATTCAGCAGGTGCTGGAAAATTCCGCCCTTTGCCTCCGGACCGAATGTCTGCTCAAAACGATTGGAGCCCTGGCGCACAGCATCGTCCAGGTGCGCCCACATGGGGTAGAGAATCTTGTCCGAATACAGGATGTAGCCGGCGAGACTAAGGGGACTGTCGCGCAGCAGATACGTGCTTGCTAGGTCCGTGTTCCGGTAAGTCCCTGCCGTTTTCTCCAGCAGTCCGAGCCCGGCGCAGGCATCCAGCAGCCGCTGCATCGGTTCCCGTTCGACAGCGCAGCGCGAAGCCAGTTCGTGCGCGGTGGCTGCGCCCGCGCGGAGATGCTCGAACACGCCGATGGATACCGCGGTGAACATTGTCTTTGAGCGTCGAAACGCCTCCATCAGGTCGATGATCGGATCGGGACGAATGCCAGCCATAAACCGTATTCTCCTTCAGATTGAAGGCCTAAAAAGACAGCAACCTCCCCAACTTTTTGTTTTTTGCATTAAGGTCTTTCGCCGATGGGAGCGGCTATGTTTTTATCCGACAAAGGAGAAGACGAGGTCTATCCAGGAAGATCCGTGCTGACCAGCCCGACACGCTTTCACTCAATCGCGACCAAATTCTCCTTTCTCACGGCGATTGTCTTCCTATGGTTCATCGCCGTCACGCTAGCCTACGATTTCTTCCAAGGCAACTTCAACCTCGGCAAGACCGCACTGCTGCTGGTATTTCTCTTTGTCGTCGCTTTTTCGGCAGCCAAGTTCACTATCCACCTGTTGGTGAAGCCTTTAGCGTTGCTTCAGGAAGGCATCGCCGCTGTCCGCGGCGGGCGGCTGCGCCGCATTCGGGTAAGCCACACGGGCGACGAGATCGAGTATCTCGGCGAGAGCTTCAACGGCATGATCGCGGCGTTGATGGAGTCGGAAGCGAAGGTCCGCCAGTACCAGGAGGAACTTGAGGTCAAGATCCGCCAGCGAACTGAGGCACTCGAAGACGCGATGAAGCGCGCCATGGCCGCCAGCCAGGCCAAGAGCGAGTTCCTGGCCAATATGTCGCATGAACTGCGTACCCCGATGAGCGGCGTCATTGGCATGCTCGACCTTGTCCTGGCGAGTGAACTGGAAGGCGAGCAGCGCGAACAACTACTTACCGCGCAAAGCTGTGCCCAATCCCTGCTGGCGCTATTGAACGACGTGCTGGACCTGTCCAAGATCGAAGCTGGACGCATGGTCCTGGAGCATGTCACTTACGACCTGACGAACTTAGTGGAGGACACGGCGAAAGCACACCTGCCCAAGGCCCGAGACAAAGGTATTGCCCTCACCTGGTCTGTCGCGCCAACCATGCCGCGCCAGTTGATTGGAGATCCGCTGCGGCTGCGGCAAATCTTGACCAACCTGCTTAGTAACGCAGTCAAATTCACTTCCAAAGGCTCTGTCCGCGTTGACGTGGCGCTGCTGAGGGCTGAGACCGGTCCGCTGCTTGAAATCAGCGTCACTGACACAGGCGCAGGTATCCCGCGCGACAAGCAGGCCCTCATCTTCGAGAAGTTCACTCAGGCCGACAGTAGCATTACTCGAAAGTTCGGTGGCACGGGTCTCGGGCTGGCGATCACGCGCAGGCTGGTGGAAGTCCATAAAGGGCAGATCCTGCTCGACAGCGAGCCCGGAATCGGCAGCCGCTTCACCGTGCTGCTGCCTTGCGAAGTGGCCAAGGCGGAAGCGCGCGAGCCTCAGCCGGTGCTTGCGCAGAGAGGTGCGCCGCTCAGCGGCAAAACCGAATCCGGCGAAGATACCCGGATCCTGCTGGTCGAAGACAACATCATCAACCAGAAGGTGGTCACCACGGTTCTGCGCAAGAAAGGCTATGTGGTGGACGTCGCCTGCAATGGCGAACAGGCCCTGGAAAGAATCGCGCAACGCCAGTACGGCCTGGTGCTGATGGATGTCCAGATGCCTGTGCTGGACGGCCTGGAAACCACCCGGCGCATTCGCGCGGACCGCCTTTACGCCAACCTGCCGATCATTGCGATGACGGCGCACGCCATGAACGGCGACCGCGAGCGCTGCCTGGAGGCCGGTATGAACGCCTACCTGGCCAAGCCGGTCGACCATGCCCACTTGCTCAGTACGGTGGCCAAGTTCCTTGCCGACCGCCGCGCTGGTCCGATTCCGCTTCCTGCCCCACGCATTCCCGACTCACAGCGCCGCGCGGCGTTGCTGGATGCCGAACCGGTCCTCGTTTCCCAGATGTTGCAGTTGTTCTTGCAACTGGCGCCGGAACGTATCGATAAACTGCGCGCCGCCATGGATCGCGGCGATTTCAGTTCACTCCAGGACGATGCACGCCGTCTGCGCGGCGCTGCCTCTACCATCGCTGCCACGGCGGTGGAGGAAACCGTCACGGCCATCGACGCCGCCATCGAAAATCGCGACATCAACGCAGCCCGGTCCTGTCTCCTGCGCCTGGAAGAACAGATCCGCCTGTTGAGCGAGCAAACTGCGGTCTCTAACGTCGCGATCCCCGCCGCCAGTTAACGCCGGGCTACACTGTTAGCCACTCATGCGCCGTCGCGATCTGCTGTGGTCCGCTGCCGCTCTCCGCGCAGACATACGCCCGAACATTATCTTCATTCTGGTCGACGACTTGCGCTTCGATGAACTTGGCTGCGCAGGCCATCCCTTCATTCAGTCGCCGCATGCCGACCGGCTGGCGCGCGAAGGCGTTAGTTTCAGCAATGCCTTCGCCACAACACCGCTTTGTTCCCCCTCGCGGGCTTGCTTTCTGACGGGATCCTACGCGCATTCCAACGGAGTCACCGACAACGTCGCCCGCGATGCGTTGAGCCACCGCCTGGTGACTTGGCCAAGGCTGCTTCACGATAGTGGGTATGCCACCGCGTTCCTGGGCAAGTGGCACATGGGCAACGATGATTCGCCAAGGCCCGGATTCGACCGCTGGGTCAGTTTTCGAGGCCAGGGTGAATGTTTCAACCCGGCGCTGAACGTTGACGGCAAGCAGGTTTCCTCGACCGGCTACGTAACCGACATCCTCACCGATTACGCGGTGGCTTTCATAGAGCAGCGACGAAGCAGGCAGACTCCGTTTTGCGTTTATCTCTCCCACAAAGCGGTTCATCCCAACATTGTCCAGAACAACGATGGATCCATCGACCTGTCGAAGAGCGACGATCCCCAAGCTTTCCTGGCTGCCGGGCGGCATCAAAACCTGTATGCCGGCAAGACGCCTCCGCGCCGGGCTAATTACCTGGCGCCGCCCAATGGGAAACCCGCGCTGCAGCGAGCGTTGGACGGTGTGGCTCCCCTGTCGGCCCGAACTGCGACCAGCGATGAAGCAATACTCAACCGCGCTCGAATGTTGAAAGCGGTGGACGAATCGCTGGGAAGCGTTCTGGCTGCGCTTGAACGAAATAAGCAGCTCGACCGCACCATGGTGATCTTCACCTCGGACCACGGCTACTTCTACGGAGAGCACTGCCTGGGTCCCGAACGCCGGCTCGCCTATGAAGAGGTGATCCGCATTCCATTGTTGGTGCGCTATCCGGACCGGTTCCCGCCGCGCGTGGAATCGCGGCTGGTGTTGAGCGTGGATGTTGCCGCCACCGCTCTATCCGCGGCCGGAATTCGGCTACCGCAGTCAATACATGGCCGCCCGTTGTGGGCCAGGGCGAGGCGGGATGCTGTTCTCGTCGAGTACTTCGACGACATAGTTTTCCCGCGCATTCGGAACATGGGCTATTCGGCTATCCGCACGGAGCGCTGGAAGTATATCCACTATCACGGGCTGAAGGACGCGCACGAACTATACGATCTGGCGTCGGATCCGTTTGAGTTGAAAAATCGTGTTGCCGAGCGTGGAGTGCCGCTGGCAAGACTGCGTAGCAGGCTGAACCGTCTCATGGCGGAAACCGGCGACCCTCGGACGCTTGGTACCTAACGCTGCCATTGTTCCAGCGCCGGCAAAACTCTGGCTGCATCGTCAACGCCGAACTGGATCATGCGGGCTGATGATTCGCGCGACCACTTTATGGAATCGTTCAGCGGACCGAGCGGCGTCGCATGTTCGATGACCAGGACTTCGGGATTGCCAGGCAGGTCCGGCACGTGCCGTGCAACCATCCGTAGCGCCGCGCGCCCGGCCTGCAACCACCAAGGCGCGCTCCGTGGCATCAAGTTGACTCCCAGGATATGCGTGGCGCCGGCGTGAGCCGCGGCCCACAAGGGCAGGGAACCGAGAATTCCGCCATCAGTGGTCAACCGGCCATTGATCCGGTACTGCGGCATCACCCCGAAAACGCCGCAGGAAGCCGCCAGGTGTCGCCACGTTACTTCAGGCGTCATCACCGTGAACGGTTTCAACTGGAGCAGATCCGTAATCACGACGCCAAACGGAATGCGTGGTTGCCAGCCAGAGTGAACTTGCTGCACGAACTCCTCGAAGGCCTGGGTGTCAATCATGCCGCTGGTGAACGAAGCAGGCCAGCGCCAGCGATGCCTGCTCGCGGGTTCCAGGTTTAGCCATTGCTCGACCCATTGCTGCGCCGGGCACCCTCCGGCATACACCCAGCCGTTCAATCCACCGATCGAAGCGCCAATGATAAGGTCCGGTTGGAACACCGGTTCGAGGATGCTCCACACGCCAGCCTGATACGCGCCATACATCCCGCCGCCGCCCAACACCAGGGCGGTCTTTCGCAAACCCACGCTTTCATGTTACCCGGCAATAATGGTTAGTCAGAGATGGCTTTCGACCTCAGCCCCTATTCGGAAACCGTGCGCGCGATTCTCAGTCTCGATGGCGCCGGTGAACGGCTAATGCCGCTGGTGGCCGGCAAATGTTCCTCGGCCGAGGCAGCGGCGCGGATTCGTACACTTCGGCCTGCGGATATCTTCCCGGCCGCGCGATCTCCGGAAGGCGCGCTGGCCGCGCTATGGGTGTATTTCTCTGCATTCGATGAAGGTCACCGTGTGGCTCAGGACTTGACCACCGTCGAAGGCAGCTACTGGCATGCCATTTTGCACCGTCAGGAGCCGGATGCCTGGAATTCGGGCTACTGGTTCCGCCGTGTTGGCAGCCACCCTATTTTCCCCGCCTTAAACATGGCCGCCGCGCAGTTCGGCTATCGTGCTGATGATTCCTGGGACCCGTTCGCCTTCGTGGAATACTGCGACACTGCCCGGCTCAAACCCGGATCGGAACAGGAGCGGATCGCTCTCCAGGTGCAACGCGCCGAATGGCAGCTTCTGTTCGCCTGGTGCGCGCAGCCGCAGCGCTCATCTACTCCGTGACGGCACGGTGCTGCGGCGAATCCAACGGAACGTCGCAATCGCAGCAATCGCTGCAGCAGCGGCATTTCGAGCACAGGTGGTTATCGCAGGTGTCCTTGGTGCAGCAGGCGCAGATCTTGTCCGATTCCTGTTCGCAGATGCTGCAAGCGAAGGTGGCTTTGCCGTTCATCGATACTCCTATTGTTTTTTAGCCGGGGGCGGCTTGGGAACCGCAACTCCCGGCTGCGACAGTGTAACGCGGCAACGTTGCGCCTCTTTGCGCGCGACTTCGATTTCTTTCTCACGCAGTTCAGCCACATCCTGAATATGCCGGCGCAACGTCTCACGGCTCTCCGCCGTTTGCGACAGAGTCGATTCGATCTGGTAAGCGGTCTCGGCGGCGTTGCCGTGCCGCCGTAATCCATCAACCAAAGAGCGTGACTGCGCTTGCAGGAAATCCAACCGGAACAGGACGTCGAGCGCTGCGGTTAACTTCTCAGGCGTGCGATGGAATTCCTGCGTGCTCAAGAGCAGATAGCGCGCCTCACTGACACAGGACTGCCACTGCTTCAGATACGCGGCGGCGCTCTCCTGGTTGCTCCATTTGGCAGGGTCCGCGGCAGTAAGCACAGGCAGCAGCCGGTTGATCCCGGTCTCCAGGAGCTCCACCTGCTTCCGCACGTCCCACTCCGGAGTGACTCCGCCTCCGACAGGTCCCTGCGCAAGCAGGAGCATCGCCACCACGGGCAAACTCATACTCCGAGTGTAGCGTTCCGGAAACGGATCAGAATCCACCGCCGGGCGGGACAGTCGCCGGCGGCGGAGGTGGTGGTGGAGGAGGCGCGGGAGCGCCGGTGTCGCCCGGCAAGCCGCCGCCGCCACCGGTTGGACCGGGAATACCGCCGCCGCCCGTGGGCAGCCGCGGTGTGCGGAGCATCACCTGCCACAGCACATCGGCCAGGACCTGCATCACGCGACCCTTATCGATGCGGCGCGTGCTAGCCAGCGGAACATTGCGGTACACCGTCAAGGCATCGCCTGCGTTTAACACTTTGGGATCGCCATCGCGCGGCATCAGCTTGTGTTCCACCGCGACTTGGCCTTCCTCGACGATAACTACCGTTGTTTCGTCTTCGGGATCGACGCGCACGTCGAAGATCGTGCCCCGAACCGAGATGATTGCCGTTGGTGTGTGGACTTTATTGGGATTTGGCTGGCCGAACAGCTTTTGGATATGCACCCGTACCCGTCCGATCCAAACGTCCACCAAATCGCGCAGATTTCCGGGATTGGCCCGGAACGTCACGCGCGAGTTCGGAAACACCTCAAACGTGCTGCCATCTGCCACCTGAAACGACGCCATCCCATCCGGCCCGGTAACGATGACTTGGCCAACCTGTACGGTGTCACCCAGCTCAAGAGCCCACAGTGTGTTCTCCCGAAGCATATTGACCCGGCCGGCGACGGAAATGACGGTTGCAGCGGCGGTTTGGGCAAGGCAGAGAGGAGCA
>Ga0073934_10011387_pt1 | contig 10774 bp, 10 predicted proteins | sample LarsenN4metaG_FD_76834 | JGI IMG/M metagenome (GOLD analysis project Ga0073934, IMG submission 76834) | Hot spring sediment bacterial and archeal communities from British Columbia, Canada, to study Microbial Dark Matter (Phase II) - Larsen... ...
CGGTCGCATCCGTCCTCTACACCACCGAGCCGGAAGGAACCGCGCATAAGGTGGAAAGGAACCCCGGTCACATCCGAAGCGTTCTAAGTCAGCGTGCAGAAACGTTTATACCCTTTAACCCAAAGGTGGTCTGAATTATGATTTAAGTGATTCAATGAAAACTATGATGAGAAAACCATAGGTAATCATCGTCCATCAGTTAATCCAAAATATCATAGTAAGATTTATCTCTGACGGATGACTTCAGGGCAGCATCAAGAAGATTTGAGATTAAATCAATCCTCTTTGTAAAATCTGGAAGTTGTTGCCTGATAAAGGCAAAGAACATGCCAGTCCCATGTCAAAATGGTAACTCCTTTTATAATAAGATCTTCTGTATTTTTTAAGGGTTAAGGAAACCGCGGCTACCTTGCAAAATGCAAGGATTAAGGTTTAGAGACCTTGCAAAATGCAAGGTGGATGGATGAAGAAGGGGGGGGAGGGGTCCAGGATTTAACGGGTGGAGCGCCTTCGATCGGCTTTATTCAATGGACTTCTTGATTTTCTTCGTGGACGCTTGAGTTTCGTCACCGGTTATCGCCGGACCCATTGGATTTAATACATAATTTCCTCGTTAGATTTCTTAATAATACTTAATGAGGGAGGAATAATTCCCTGATTTGTCAAACCTTTCATCTCATCTACAACCCCGGCAGGCTTCCCATACTCTGGGTTTCTCGACGTCGTAGCTTGCTTGGAGGGATACGCTTGGGGCCCCTTTTTCGATCCTTTGTTCCATCCCTTCAGAGGTTGTTCGATAAATGATGAAGCTCAGCAGGCTCAAGGAAATAAATGCTACAACCGATACGATAACAATTAGTTTGCTTTGGGTAGGCTTGAACATGATCTCTCTTTCCTCCTGTCTCACGATAAATTCGCCGTGATAGTTGGGCTTTAGAATCGCGATAAAAGATGGAGTAACTCTATGAAAAGGGTTCTCGAAATCCGAACTGTCGGCCCCTAACCTCGGCGCCATGGGCAGTCCTCCTACCAAATTGCATATTTAGTGCCACCTTACAGGGTTTAGATAAAAAAACGCTTAAAGTGCTCTGAGGGACCTATGCAATTGGGTTTCTTGGGACTAAAATATAAACAGAGAAAGCACCTGACTGTTTTACGACGTGAACCATCTATTTTAAACCGTCCATTTCTTACGGGTCCTCATAAATTCAAGGCCGTATATGGCGTGTAAGGTATTAAGGATGGGCTTAGTAGCTTATGAAGAGGCGCTGGGTATCCAGGAGAAGCTGGTACAGCTACGGCGGGCCGGACGTGTGCCCGATATCCTCCTCCTGCTCCAGCATCCTCCGGTCTATACCCTTGGAGGCGGCGGAAAGCCGGAAAATTTACTCATCGGCGAGGAAAAGCTCAGGGAAGCGGGCGTAGGGCTCTATCGCGTTCCGAGGGGGGGCGACATTACCTATCACGGTCCCGGGCAGATTGTAGGATACCCCATTTTTGACCTGAAGCATTTTGGGAGAGATGCCCACTGGTACTTGCGTGCGCTGGAAGAGGTTTTGATACGGACTTTGTGGGAGCTAGGGGTTACCGCCAGCCGGGTAGCCGGGTTAACCGGGGTCTGGGTGGGTGAGGACAAGGTGGCCGCTATTGGAGTCCGAATTAGCAACGGCTGGATTACAAGCCATGGCTTTGCTTTAAACGTTCAGACAGACCTCTCCTATTTTAATCATATTGTTCCTTGCGGCCTTCGGAATAAGGGGGTGACGTCCCTCTCCAAATTGCTGGGAGGGGAGATACAAATGGGCCGGGTCGAGGACCTCATCATCCGGCATTTTGAAAAGGTGTTCAAGATAAGCGTTGGGGAATCCAGCTACGGGGAAGTGATGGGGTCGGTTAATTTGTGAACTTCCGGGATCAGGCGGCCCTCTTTTCCAGGAACCGACCCAGGATAAAAATGACGATCCCGATGCCCAGAAGGAGCATCTCTTTATTCATGGCGTTATCTTGCGAGAGGCCAACATAAAGCGCATGTCCCAGCTCCACCATTCCCAGGATTTGCAAGATCTTTCCGATAAGCATAACGAGGTTTCCTTTTCCTTACTCCTCTTCACGGTTTTCCACACGCCCTCTGAGGGACCATCCCAGAAAAAAACCGATGATCAGACTGACTCCTACAACGGCGGGAATAATAAATAGATGCGAAACAGGCATATATCCGGACCGGTTTTACACCCTGTTACCTGAAGGTTTCCGGGCGCGGGGACTCCTTTTGGGGGGGTCTGGATGGCTCAGGAGTAGCTCCGGCGTCGGAGCCATCGGGGGCGCGCGCTTTTTTTTCGGACAGCCCTGCGGGACTTCCCCTATTCCTCGCCCTTGCCAACCATCTTGGATCCAACGGGTATCCTTGCGATATCCATCTCTTCCGGGTCCGGGACATAGATGGCGCCTTTAATGCAAATATCTTCGCAGAGGCTACACCCTACGCAGGTTTTCTCGTTCACCGCAACGATTTTGTTAAAGTTGTTATCGGGAGACTCGATCAAATCGATACAATCAAAGGGACAAACATCAATGCAATACTCGCATCCGGTGCAATCCGAGGGGATGACGATCGCTTTGGGAATATCTTTCTTTTTCTTGATCCCCAGAATAACGTGACCGTCCTCGCCTTCTATAGCAGAAACCGGACAAAACCAGGCGCAGGCGTGACAATCCACACAAATCTCCGGGTCAATATAAAAGATCTCTTTTCTCTCCCCGGAGATGGCATCGACCGGACAGACCCTTTCGCATACGGTACAACCCACACAGTCTTGATTGATAAAATGCGGCATATTCTCTTAGCCCCCTTCTTTGGTTGAAGTCTTCAAGCCCACATCTCTTCTCGAAAGTAATGTAGGAGCTTCCAGGAACTCTGTCAAGAAAAAAGACATCTACGGTGGGGGCTTGGATTTCTATCCCATGCCTACGGACAAGAAGGCCCGGCAAGGATTTTTGTTGACTCTTTCCTAAAGGTCTTTAAGATAGCTCAGTGTGAAACGGAGCCAGACGCTTTCCATAATAATCCTGTTTCTCCTGGTGCTTGGGGTGGGCTTGCCCACGTTGATTTATCCTTTCGGGCGGGACCAGGGCACTTTGGCCTACATCGGGAGCGCTATCCTCAGGGGGCAGGTCCCGCATCGGGATACCTGGGATCAAAAGCCTCCGGGGGTTCCTTATCTCTACGCCCTGGCTTTTTTAATGCTCGGAAAATCCATGGAGGCCATCCGAGCCTTCGATCTGCTTTATCAGCTCCTGACCGTGCTCCTTTTGTTTAAACTGGCAGAGACCCTTTACCGTGCCTCTCTGGCTTTTCTGGCCGGTCTCTTCTACGGTATCTCTTATTTTATTGAGAACAACTACTTCAGTATGGCCCATGTAGATGGGTTTTTAAACCTGCCCCTGATCGCTGCGGTTTATGCCTGCTATCTCGGTCGACGTCGCAGGAATAAAGCCCTCTTGCTTCTCGGTGGATGCCTGAGCAGCCTGGCCTTTACCATGAAGTATCCGGCCCTCTTCGTTCTGATCGGCCTCGGCCTCTACTTAGGGGGGGAAGGGTCTTCGGATCCCGCAGCCGGCGGGCAGAAAAGAGAAGGGCGCCTGTCGCCTGCCGCCTATCTTAAGGAGAGGGTTACGAACCCGGGGCTTCTCCTGGCCGGCTTCTTCCTGGGGCTTCTCCCCCCGGCTCTCTACCTTTTGCGGAAGGGCGCCCTCTACAACCTCCTCGAGACCCAGTGGGTCTTTAACTCAGGCTATACCCGGCTCGCCTTTCAAGGGGGCCTCCTCGAGTTCTTTTCTACAGTTCTGATTCAGCTCAACCGATACCTCTACTATAAAGCATTTTTCAGCGTTTTGATGGTCGCAGCGCTGGTTTATGGCTTCACTCATAGAACTTCCGAGAATCGGTTGACCCTGGTCTGGTTTTTTTCAAGCCTCCTGGGCGTGATCGCCCAGGCCAAATTCTATTACTACCACTGGATGTTGCTTTTAGCCCCGCTCTCCGTTCTATCCGCCGTGGGATTTGATCGGCTTTTTCAAGGTCTCCGCCTCGGAGCGTCCTGGCTTAAAAACGAGTTTAAGGTGTTTGCGCTGGTGACCCTTTTTATCTTGATCCTTCCCACGGTTAATTCCTACCGCAGTATGGCTCGGACTTTTGTAGATCTTTTGAGGGGAACTTTGCGGGTAGAAGATTACTACGATCGGTTTAACACGCCGCAGGGCGATTTTTCCCTCAGGACGATCCTGGCCGTGGTGGATTATCTGCAACAGAAGACCACCCGGCAGGACGCCGTTTATATCTGGGGATTTGAGCCCCTGATCAATTTCCTGGCCGACCGCCCCATCCCGACCCGTTACACCTATAACGTTCCCCTGGTGGCCCCCTGGGGAAAGCCCTCGTGGCGAGAGGAGCTCATCGAGGATTTGAAGAGGTCTCCACCTCGGTACATGATGGTGGCGGAAAAAGATGCGATTCCCTGGACAACAGGGAGAACTGAAGACTCTAAAAGGCTTCTGGAAGAATTCCCCGACTTAAAAACCTTCCTCAGGGAAAACTACAGGGAGGAGAAACAGATCGGCCCTTTTACCCTCTACAGACGTAAGATTTAACACCTCCTCCGAATTCCCTCTTACCCCCTTCGTAGGGGAGCTAACCCTTCCTTTAACTTTTTGTGGTAGGATCTCCTAAAAAATGTGAATATGGTGTGTAAACTTCTCCCTTGTCGCTCCCCTTGCGAGGGTTTATCTTAATAGAATAGAAGAGGTAGAAGTGAACCCTCCCCTTTTAGGCCTGCGCTTCCTGGAGTTAAGTTTAGAACGTGGAACTTTTTAGGTGCGAAGCCGTCTTCTCTTTGAACGGACGTCAATTCCAATCCCCACGAGCGGTTTTCGTAGCCCTGGCGAGAGGCTTATGGTGGTATGATTTATGCTTTGTAAGGGATTCAACGGACTTCATGCCGGATGACGTTTAGCTTGCATGGGGCCCTTAACCATGAAAGAGGGTGATAGATATGCTACCTGAAAGATTTTCTACGATCTGTAAGGGGATCATTTTAGCATTCGCGCTCTTCACGACAGGGTGGAATTCCCTCCAGGCCCCCAAAGAACTTCTGGACGCGCGGCCCCGTGAAGATCTAAAGGTTGTTCCCTCCGCCCGGCTTCCGAACGACCCCTCCGGGGGGCAGATAAATTTTACAGATTATCCCCTCAACGAAGGGCAAGGATATGAACTCCCCCCCGATAAAATCCCCCGTTTTATAAAAGCGGATCCGCTCGTTATCTGGCAAGATAACTTCAAGGATCCTTCTCAGAGCGGATATGTCTCGGTCGGCCAGATGAAAGATTTAGAAGGTCGGCCCTTAAGGCCCGAACAAGCTATCCGGCTTTTCAGGTTGGACTTGGATGGCGATAAGGTGGAGGAGGTCGTTATTCTACCGAACCAGACCTTTGGAACGTCCTACCGGCCCACCGTTCTGCAAAGAGCCGGCTCCCGCTATTTACCTATAAAGGTGGCCGACATCACAGGGGATAATTACGACATGATGGATATTCGGGATCTTAATGGGGACCAACGTCTGGATTTTATTCTGCACGGTTCTTCCGGAGCCAGCAGCTACGAAGATATCACAGAGGTCTTCTGGCAGAGTGATAAAAACCTCAACTCCCAGGTTTTTAAGCAATGGGTCCGGTTACGGGATTTTGATCGGAGCGGGGTTTTTCAGCTCCTGGTAGACTCCATAGGGGGTACCTCAGGACCCCATTCTGAGTGGGCTGGATGGACGGATATCTATAAGTGGAACGGTCGCAACTATGAGAACGCCAATGTGGAATACGCGGCCTATTATGAAAAAGAGCTTATTCCGGAATATATCTCGGAAATCCTCAACTATACGGAAGATATCGTGGGAACCACCGATGTCATTCAGGACCGTATAGCTCTGGTTCGTAAAGCCCAGGAGACGATCAGTCAAAATATTCCGTACGGAGTTATTCATCCCCTTCAGGCGGCCCTTCACCATGAAAAGGGGATGGTGTTCTTGAAGCAAAATCAACCCGCCGAAGCCATCGAGGAGCTGACCCAGGCGGTTCGGTGGGATCCTAAATCTCCAGAACTCCTTAACAGCCTTATTCAAGCCTACTTAGTCGAAGGAGATTACGAACAGGCCGAAGTGTGCAGCCTCAAACTGATCGGGCTGGCTCCAGATCAGGCCACGGCCTGGACGAACCTGGGATATACCTATGCAAAACAAGGTAAGCAGGATAAGGCGGTTCGCAGTCTAAAGGTTTATCTACAATTTACCCTAGATCCAGATGAAGGTGTAAATTACCTGATGGATTTATTTAAAAAAGACTCTGACCCCAGAGTTCGCGATGTCCTTCAAAAGGTTCGGCCTGAGTTGAGCACCCGTAAAGTGGGGAAAGTCTCTTAATCGGATGCTAGACGGCAGAGGGCGGATCTTACGTCTGCCCTCTGGAAATCTGCTCTCTGCGATCTCATGACGATCTTGCCGGCCACACCTCTCCAGATGGGAGATGTGGGATAAGGATAGGATCCGGCTGATTTTCTTGTGCTTAGCGGTCGGGTCTTTATGGGTTTGGAGCTGGAACCGAACCCAACCTCCTTTCAAAGGGTATTCTCGTGCCCAGTTCCTGATGGATACCCTGGTGGAAATCACCGTAGTCGATTCTGATGCGGACCGGGCTAAGAAAGTCGTGGAAAAGGCTTTCCAGGAAATCCGACGGATTGAGGGGCTCTTAAACAGGTATAACCTTCAAGATCAGGCGTTTCAGCGAGGTTATGGCGAGGAGAGGAGTTTACACGTGGATGATGAGGTTGGGAGCCTCCTCAAGCGGGCCATAGCCTACGGAGATTTATCTGGCGGGGCCTTCGATATTACCGTAGGGGTCTTGACCAAACTCTGGGGGTTTAACGAAGAAGTCCAAAGGATTCCGGATGTCCGAAGCCTGTATGAAGTTTTGCCCCTGGTCAATTATAAAAATCTCAAATTAAGCCCGGATGGGAAAACGATCTATTTAAAAAAGCCGGGCATCATCTTAGACCTGGGAGGCATCGCCAGGGGGTATGCCCTGGACCGAGCTCTGGAGGTGATAAGGGACAACGGAATCCGGCACGCCCTCGTTAAGACGGAAGGGGATTTTCGGATGATGGGCCATAGTCCGGAAGGCACCGCCTGGCAGATTGGAATTCCGCATCCTCGAGATAGGTCTGCCCTGCTTGGAGTTCTTACGACGACCGATAACGCGGTCGTTACTTTAGGGGATTATCAAAAGTTCTTTATCGAGGGTAAGGTCCGGTACCATCATCTTTTGAATCCGAAGGACGGAATGCCGGCGAACCAGTGTCAGAGCGTGACTCTTTTAGCGGAGACTGCCGAGAAAGCGGAGGCTCTGGCTACGGCGGTCTTTATTCTGGGGCCTCAAAAAGGCCTGGAGCTAATCGAACGACTGCCGGATGTAGAAGGTCTCATCCTCGATGAAAGGGGTTATCTCCTTCCTTCATCGGGGTTTGAAACTTTAAATTTTAGTTGGTATCCTTCTACGTCCTGATCGTTACGAGGACTATGAATGACCTAAAAAAGATTGCTATCGTTGGTGGAACGGGGCGGGAAGGTTTTGGATTGGCCCTTCGCTGGGCAAAGGCGGGGAAGTCGGTCCTTATTGGTTCCAGGAGCGAAGAAAAAGCCCGGGCGGCGGCTGAGAAACTGAATGCCCGGCTAGGTCAGGCCCTCGCCGTGGGCGTCCCCAATAGCCTGGCAGCCCACCAGGCAGATATGATCGTCCTCACGGTCCCTTATCAGGGCCACGATTTAATCCTGCAGGCGATCCGAGAAGGGGCGCAGGGAAAGATCGTCGTAGAAGTCACCGTGCCTCTGGCCCCCGAGGACCCGACCCAAGTGCAAATGCCCGAAATGGGATCCGTGGCGGAGGAAACCCAGGCTTTTCTGGGCCCGGGAAGTCCCGTCATAGGGGCTTTCCATACCGTCTCCTCGGCCAGCTTAAAAAGGCTGGATCAACCCCCGGACCATGACGTTCTGGTCTTTGGGGATCATCTTCAAGCCAAGGAGGAGGTCCTTCGCCTCGCTGAATTAATAGGATTCCGGGCTCTGGATGCCGGTCCCTTGCTTGCAGGTCGGACGATCGAACGGTTACCGGCGCTCCTCGTATGGCTAAACAAACGATACCAGAAGAAGGATATCAGCTTTCGTTTCACCGGTTTGTAGGACAATGCCCGATCTTTTGGTCCGCGCTTCGTTCGAAGGGAAAACCGGCAGGGGTATTGGCGTAAGCCCTGGGAGCGCGACCCCCTCGATCGCAATTGCTTTTCCGGCGGGGCGCCTGCGCTCCCAGGAATCAGGCTGTGATGAGAGGTAAGGAGCCCATTCCAAGGAAAACGGGCCTCTGCCTTTCTATAACGACCCTATGAAATTCAGCGTTCAGACCGCCGTTTTACCGGAGTTAACCCGAGAGCAGGTGGTTAAGAAGCTCAGTCAGCACGGTTACGATGGGGTTGAATGGCGGCTTCATGAGGAGTACCATATTAAACCCTCTGAGGTTCTTAAAGAGGCCAGGGAAATTAAGAAATTGGTCGAAGACCATGGGCTGGAGGTTTCCTGTTTGATGGGCTACCTCCCCTTGGAAAATATCGAAGCCCAGGAGCAGGTCGCTCAGGCCTGTGCCATTATGGAATGCCCGCGGTATCGGCCTGGAGCCGTCCTGTACGATGGAACGAAAAATTACCACGACCTCTACCGGGAGACCGTAGACAAGTTAGGAAAGGTCCTCGACGTAGTTTCCCGGTACCGCGTTAAACCTATTATCGAAACCCACTTCAATACCCTCGCCCCCAGCGCGAGCCTGGCCTACCGCCTGGTCCAAAACTTTGATCCGGCTCACATCGGAATCAATTACGATCCGGCCAACCTTATCATCGAGGGCCGAGAAGCCTGGCAGATGGGACTGGAGTTGATCGGACCCTACCTGGATTACGTGCATGCCAAGAACGTCTCCTGGGTCTTAGAAGACGGTACCTGGCGATGGAAATTTGATGCGATGGATCGGGGTCAGGTGAACTGGCGAGAAATCATGCAGATTTTGAAAAAAATCGGCTACGCCGGGTACCTCTCTTTTGAAAATTTTTACAAAGTCCCTATGAGATCCAGGGGGTACGTGGGGGAAGATCTCTCTCAGAAAGAGGCAGTCTACCGGGATATCGACCAACGGTTAGAAGAAGATCTGGCCTTCATTAAACGTTGTCTGAATGACGACGGATAAAAGACCCCCTGGCCGGTCTATCGACCTCATAGCGGTCCTTTATCAACTCTTAGCCCCTCCAGTTGCCTGTAGATGGCATCAAAATGTCCCAAGACTTCCCGCTTGAAATCTCGAAATTCCTCCCGCAGAGCGTTCTGTTCCCGCCTTAATTCGTCAAATTGGGGCTTGATTAAGGTGGTATACATCTGTGTGAACGCACTTAAGAGATCTTCAGAGACCTTACTTTTTCTTTCTTCATCGGGCATGATAGAATCTTCCAGAAACGTAAGTGAAGGATTTACAGGATCGTAACCTGGTTCTCTTTAACCCAGGCTGCCCCATGCCAGAAGGTTCGAAACTCCAATTGGTGTCCATCTACGTTCTTAAACTTGACCTCAAAATCTTGATACTGAAAGGGAGCTTTGAACTCTTTCCGCCGGATATCCTTTTTTCCCAGGAATTTCTTACCGGTCGCATCCCAGACATCTAGGGTCAGGACGATGTTATTGTCTGCCCGGTTGTTATCGATCATGATGCGGAAGAGCGCGCTGTGGATGCCCGCCGGAATAAGGGTCGTGTAGGGCCCAAAGCATAGATATTTTTTGGGGTTGTCCTGACCTACCGTGGCGGACCAGCCGTCCGGCTCTGGTCTGCCTATCTGGTGCTGAAAGCCTGTATCCGCGGGGAATTGAAAGACTTTCGGGCCGGGCTGTGGCGGCGGGGACGGCTTCGGGGCGGGTTTAGGTTGGGAGGCGTTGGCCACCTCCTGGCGCCTCAAGGAATCGATGCTGCCTGGTGGCGGCGGGGGAGGCATCTCCCAGGCCTTGCCCAGCTCCTCGGCCAGGACTCGAAGGTATAAATAAGGGTCCGAAAGATTCAACTTATCCTGGTAGCTGGTGGAGGGTTCAATCTGCGACCCTTCATGCCATTCATTCCAGGCTTGAATAAATAGAAAATCCGATTTAGCCCGAATAGCCGCCTGGATCTGCTGTCGCCAGTTTTCTCCGGCGGCCCTGCTCAAAGTCTTGGAGGGGACTTGGGGGTCCGGGCGCCAGTCATCATCGTTAAAGCCGGGCATCATAGGGGCCATGGTATCCTTGCCGAATTTCCGAGAGTCCGTAACATAGTTGGTATACGTCACGAGCTTTGTCGCATAAGAAGCTTCTACCATGCCGTTGGGGGTCCAGCTTGTAAAACAATTGACCTTTGATTCGGTCCAGGGTTTGTTGGGCTTAAGATTTAAGAGCGTGTTGGGAAAATGGCGTAGATCCACGAAGTTATACACCTGGACGACGATGCCGATAATATAAAGATCCTCGGGCGGGGCAAGTCGGGCTTTGACACCTTGAATCAGGTCATCGATTTGGGGAGCGGTGACGTTCATATCGATGAACGGAATACAAATCGCCGGTTTTCCGTTGATTCTGAGATAGGCCGGGTGGGTTTTATAAAGGTTAAGCATTTC